>ERZ1026921.507-NODE-507-length-20077-cov-10.469484_pt1 | contig 20077 bp, 13 predicted proteins | sample MGYA00519571_ERZ1026921 | MGnify/ENA primary metagenome ERZ1026921 (study PRJEB26926, sample SAMN06164877) | human gut metagenome | biome: ENVO:00009003; feature: ENVO:2100002; material: ENVO:00002003 | host: Homo sapiens | place: USA | collected 2012 ... | reverse complement strand
TCTGAATTTACTGTTTTAAAGGTCTTCAATTTTCATTGAAGCGTTCTGATTGATTCTCAAAATCTTTCAAGGTTTCTCACTGTTCAGTTATCAATGTTCTTTGTTTTGCTCTCTTGCGACAGCTTGTTTATTTTATCAAATCGCTGTTCGTTTGTCAAGCACTTTTTTTATTTTTTTGAACTCTGTTTTAAGTTCTCTGTCTTGCGACAGCTTGTTTATTCTATCAAAATGTTTTGCATTTGTCAAGAACTTTTTTCATAACTTTTTCAACTTATTTTCAAAGCAATATCTATAAAGTCATGTCTGTAAAATGTAACTCACAAGCTCTACAACTCAATGTGTCCCGCGAGTCAGCTTTGATATAATATCATCCCGGCACACATATGTCAACGGATTTTCTGCAATTAATTAAAGTAGTAAAACTGCCTTAAAAAACACAAATTTTCTAAATTGTCTGTTTATTATATACAATTCTCACAATTACTATCTGACAGCCTCTATCGCTTCCTTGATATTTGCCACACCGACAATCTCAATTCCACTAATATGCGACACTCCTGCAAGACACACTTTGGGAACAATACACTTTTTAAAGCCAAGCTTCTTTGCCTCAGCCACACGCTGCTCGGACATGGTAACTCCGCGTACCTCTCCGCTTAAGCCCACCTCTCCAAAGCATATGGTATCCTCACGCACTATAATATCCATTTTGCTTGATGCGATTGCAAGCACTATCCCAAGGTCTATCGCCGGCTCGTTCATCCTTATACCGCCTGCTATATTCACATAAGCGTCACAGTCTGACAGTGACAGGTTGGCTCTTTTTTCAAGGACCGCCATGAGTAGATTTACTTTATTATAATCTGTACCATTTGCTGTACGCCTTGGATTATTAAAAAAACTGTGACATACAAGAGCCTGGATTTCGAGAAGTATCGGGCGGCTTCCCTCTATGGAACATGTGACAATTGATCCTGATGCTCCCTCTGGCTTACCGCTAAGCATATACTCCGACGGATTTTCCACCTCAACAAGTCCCTCCGCCTTCATTTCAAATACGCCTATCTCGTTGGTCGAACCAAATCTGTTCTTAACGCCTCTAAGTATCCTGTACGACTCATACCTGTCACCCTCAAAATAAAGCACAGTATCAACCATATGCTCCAACGTCCTCGGCCCCGCAACCGCACCATCCTTTGTCACATGTCCTACTATAAAAACAGAAATACCCAGAGTCTTTGCAAGCTGCATAAGCACTCCGGTTGTCTCCCTGACCTGTGAGACACTGCCCGGTGCCGACGCTATCTCCTCATTGTACATAGTCTGGATGGAATCTATTACAACAACCTCCGGTTTTTTTCGTTGAATCACGTCCTTTGCTATATCAAGACTTGTCTCACATAAAAGCTCCAATGAATCCGTAAAATCACCAAGTCTGTCGGCACGCATCTTTATCTGATGCAGGGATTCCTCACCTGACACATAAAGTAATGGCACCTTTTTTTGTGAAAGTTCCCTGCATACCTGAAGTAGAAGCGTGGATTTTCCTATACCCGGATCTCCTCCAACAAGCACAAGTGACCCTCTCACAATTCCTCCACCAAGTACTCTGTCAAACTCGGCTATACCTGTCACTATACGCTCCTCTTTCTCGCTTTTTACTGCCGAAAGAGGCAGAACCTGTGCCGCCTTTGATTCTTTTTTTACTTTTCCCGACGAGCTTATCGACTTTTTATCTACGGTTTCCTCTACAAATGTATTCCATTCCTTACAGGCCGGGCACTGTCCCATCCATTTTGCCGATTCATAACCACATTCCTGGCAGAAAAATACAGAGGTCTTTCCTTTTGCCATATTGTTCTCCTTTATAAAATACAAAAAGCCCGGCTTTCACCGGGCTAAAAATATGCTCTATTTTCTTGATACTTTGATATCGACTGAATCAACACCCTCAAGCTCTACGCTTAAGCTGAGCTTGCCGCCGAGATTTGTCTTCATAGTACCTGCAACAGCTCCAGCTATATCAATTTCGTACTCCGTCTCCTCTTCAAGACCAAGAGTAATCTGAGCATCCTCAGGTCCCTCCACAGTAAATGTCACTGTATCAGCAGTCTCCTCGAAATCCATAACCGCTGTTCCTGGAACAGACTCGTATACAAAAAGTCCGTTTCTTTCGAGCTTTGTAATCTCCTTAAAGGTCTTTACCTTGTAGATATCTCCATCCTTCTCAAAATTGTCAAGCTTTGCCTTTGCAGCCAATGTATAATCTCCGAAGCTGAGCTTTCCGTTTTCCTCAGTACGGATTAATTCACTTATTACAGCCATTTTTATCCTCCCGTAGCTATATTGATATATTAATTATAAATCCAATTCTACTCAACAGTCAATGAAATTTGTTTGTTTTTCGTAGAAATTATTACCTTATTGCCGCGCTTAATTTTGCCGGTAATAATATCCTCTGACATACGGTCTTCAATCTCCTCCTGAAGTTTTCGTTTAAGAGGTCTTGCGCCATATTTTCTGTCATAGGCTTTATCCACGATAAAGGATTTTGCACTGTCGCGCACTGTGAGCTCTATATCAAGCTGTTCTTTACAGCGTTTCTTAAGCTCCTTTACAAGAAGTGTCACTATATGCTTCATGTCATCCTTGTTGAGAGCTCTAAATACAATAGTCTCGTCGATTCGGTTCAAAAACTCAGGTTTAAATATACGGCGGACCTCCTCCATGACACTGTTCTTCATACGCTCGTGATCCTGCTTTTCATCCTCACCAGCGCCAAAACCAAGGCGCTTTGGTTCTATAATAGAAGAAGCTCCTGCATTTGATGTCATGATGATTATTGTATTCTTGAAATCAACCGTGCGCCCCTGTGAATCAGTGATTCTACCATCATCAAGCACCTGTAAAAGTATATTGAACACATCAGGATGTGCTTTTTCTATCTCATCAAACAGTATAACAGAAAAAGGATTGCGTCTGACCTTCTCTGAGAGCTGTCCGCCCTCCTCATGGCCCACATATCCCGGTGGTGAACCAATCATCTTTGAAACACTATGCTTTTCCATGTACTCTGACATGTCAACACGTATCATGGCATCTTCTTTGCCAAAGACAGCCTCAGCAAGCGCCTTTGACACCTCCGTCTTACCTACTCCTGTCGGTCCCAAAAACAGGAATGAGCCAATTGGCTTCTTAGGATCCTTTAAACCAACACGGCCTCGTCTGACTGCCTTTGCGACAGCAGAAACAGCCTCCTCCTGTCCTATTACACGCTTGTGAAGTATCTGTTCAAGCTTTGCAAGTCGTCCTGCCTCTGACTCTGTAAGCTTATTTACAGGTATTTTGGTCCATCCCGATACTACATCCGCTATCTCATTTTCGCCGACTACAGGCTGATTTTTGGCTCCTGTGCGACGGTTCTTTCTCATAAGCTTCTGCTGTTTATTTTCAAGCACTTCTTTTTCTGACATAAGCGCGCCGGCAGCTGCAAGATCTCCTTTCGACAAAGCATTTTCCAACTGGTTCTGCTTATCTGTTATCTCTTTTTTCAAAGCAAGCAGCTCGTCAGATGATGTCAGATTCTTAAGCCTTATCCTGGCTGCCGCTTCATCCATCAGGTCTATCGCCTTATCAGGTAAAAATCTGTCATTTATATATCGTGCAGAAAGGCTTACTGCTGCTTTCACACCCTCATCTGTTATGATGACACCATGATGCTTTTCATAGAGTCCCTTTAATCCTGTGAGTATCTCTATTGTCTCATCCGCACCCGGCTCCTCAACCATCACCGGCTGGAAACGGCGCTCAAGCGCAGCATCCTTTTCCACGTATTTGCGGTACTCCTCTATGGTAGTGGCGCCGATTACCTGTACCTCGCCTCTGGCAAGCGCAGGCTTTAATATGTTAGATGCATCTAACGAGCCTTCTGCTCCTCCTGCACCTATTATAGTGTGAAGCTCATCAATGAAAAGCAGTACATTTTTGGCATTTGAAACCTCGCTTATCACCTTCTTGATACGCTCCTCAAACTCACCACGATACTTTGATTTGGCTACAAGCCCGGACATATCAAGAGAAACCAGTCTCTTTCCCAAAAGAATATCCGGAACATTGCCACTGACTATATCCTGCGCAAGTCCTTCTACTATAGCGGTCTTACCCACTCCCGGCTCTCCAATCAGACATGGATTGTTTTTGCCACGGCGGCAGAGTATCTGGATAACGCGCTCCATCTCCTTTTTTCTGCCTATAACAGGGTCAAGAAGCCCTGCCTCTGCCATATCTGTCAAATCTCTGGAATACTGATCTAATACAGGAGTCGCAGAATTGTATGATGTACCGTAACTTTTCATCAGATCCCTGTATGCAGACGGATCCTCACCCATCGCACCAAGAATATCTATAAACATCTTCTGACTGTTAACACCCATGGTGTTTAAAAGTCTTGCAGCTGCACAGTCTCCCTGCAGTACTATAGCCATCAGCAAGTGTTCTGTACCTATCTCATTGCACTCAAATCTATCGGCTTCCTCCGATGCACGCTCCAATACTCTCTGTGTCCTTGGTGAATAGCCATCCCTGTCCATCACTTCGATGTTATCCCCCGGTGAAATCAGGTCTTCAATCATCGAAATAAGCTTATCATATTCCACATTGCAGGCTGTTAGAACCTCAGCTGCCACACCGGTGCCCTCTTTTATAAGGCCAGCCAGTATGTGCTCTGTTCCAATATAGCTGTAATTCATTTTCTTTGATATACGTGCAGCCAAATCTATTGCTTTTTTAGCCTTACTTGTATATGGTTTCAAGTCATATCCTCCAGTCATATTCACTAATTTAAGTCGATGAACTGCAAATCATCATCTTCGCTGTCATCTTCATTGTCGTCCTCTGCACTACTGTCTATAGTCTCAGACGGCTTATTTCCCTCATTGACAAATCCATCAAGTGCCCTTTGAAGCTGATTCTTTAAAGCATCCTCATCAGCATCGTTTTCTGTGTCAGAAACGTTTTCCTGCCTTGAATCGTCTTTTAAATCAAACTCAGAGTTTTCATTCTCAACAGCTTTCTTAGAATCAGGTGTAATTTCTACGGTTCTTCCGACATAGGATGCATTTGATATATTTTCATCCGTAGCCATCTTTTGCTCATCTGCAGCATCTTCCGCTGTTTCTTCTGCAGCTTCTTCTGCCACTTCATCTAACGGCTCTTCTGTAACCTCTTCTTCCAGCTCATCTGCTATCTCGTCCGCAGTTTCATCAGTTGTTTCTTTCAAAGCTTCATTTGATACATCTTCTGCTGCATCATCTACATCATCATCGTCATCATGATAGTCCATTGCCTTATATTTTCTGTTTTTCACAGCTGATACCATAAGCAACAGTAACAGAATAATGATAATAAGAACCAGTATTGCAGCCAAAACAAGATATTTATTGGCAATTCCCGGGACAAGCTCACTCTTTGTTGTATCATTTTCCTCCTGTGCCACTGTAGGTGTACTGAGCTCAGTTCTCATATATGTGCCATCTACGCTATCATATGTGTACCAGCCACTCTCACCATTGTCATTCATAGCGTATATGAGGTAAAAATCCTTTGTCTGATCATCGGTTTTTTCGCCTTTGGTCTGGTAGGCTGTTGCCACACCCTTGCCCTCTATGGAGAGCGATATCTCATTATATCCCTCAGGCACATCATCCACCTTAGGCAGTAAAACCACTATAAAATGTGACTCTGAATTGATACGGACAAACTCATATGCTGTATTCTGTGCTGCATCATATACAAAAAGCCCATTGCCGCTTTCCGACTGTAAATACACAAGCGTGATATCACCAAAGGTGCCATGAAGGGTATTGTATTCAAGTCCGTCAATCACTGTCTTTGAGTGCTCAAAGCCTTCAGGAACAACATCCTCCGGAATGTCATTTACCATAGTCCACTCTGTGCCATTTATATCGAACTTCTTCCAGTTATCCTGCTTATCTGCATTCTCCGGATCATCCTCGGCTCTTCTGGTAACAACTATATTGTATGTGCTTGTGCTGCCGTCCTCTGCTGTCACAACGACGCTGACAGTATTCTCTCCAACCTCAAGTGAATCATTGCCTGTGACGGATGTCACACTCGCCTTTGAATCAGCCGGATTTGCTGTAACCGCAAGGCTTGAACAGCTGTAATCTACTGTAGCTGTGTAATCCTTTGTCGCAGCAGAAAACTCAGGGGAAAGCGTACCTGCTGAGATAACAAGTGAACCAAGAGATGCATTTGAGGATTTCTTTTCCTCTTTGTTTTCATTATCTTTATTTGCATTGCTGTCATTGCCGGTATTGCTGCCAGAATTGTCCTTGTTGCTGTTTGAATCATTGTTTGATGAAGCACTTGTTACCGTCACCTTCGTGCTGGCACCGGTAATTGTACCTCCGGCATCGTTGCCCTCTGCATCTCCTACAACTGTACAATATGCCTTTATAGTGCAGCTTCCTACGGCCTTCGCCGTAAACGAAAATGACTGCGATGTAGGATATCCTGCGGCGTCACCAATATTGGCTACACCATCCCCTCCGTTACTCAGTACTCCCTCGTCGGAGCTTGAGATAACTACAGTGCCAAAATATCCTGACGGCATAGAAACCGTCACCTTGACTGTTTTTCCAACAGCTACAGAGCTTGAGCTGACACTTAATCCAAGTCCCTGCGCATATACATGCTCGGCAGGTGTGAAAACAAGCATCACCGCCACAACAAGTGATAATATACATCCAAATAATTTCTTCATATTTTCCTCACATTTCTAATTCTGCGATATCTTTGATTTGCCCAGTATGTGTCTGTTCATGATTATCATATCAAGGGCATTTCCACCATCACCCTTTCTGTTAGCATCAGCTGCCTCCAGATAAGCACCTGTGAGTGTTCCCTTTCCTAAAATATGTCTGTTGAGCTTAATCATATCAAGGGCATTTACAGCACCGTCACCATTGATATCTCCATATACAACAATATCATATGTCTTTTTCAGGTTACCCGAAGCATCATAAACAGCCACTTTATTGCCTGTTGCAACCTTTCCGCTGTTTTCTGAGCCTGAGCTTGTCAGAAGCTTTACAGTACCTGATGCTGATACTGCTATATTCTTCACAAAATCAGCTGCACCGGTTCCAGGCTCAATGCCTGTAATATAAGTACCTATACTGTATTTACCTGATGTTATGTTTACATCTGTATTATTTTGGTTATTATTGTTCTGATTATTATTGCCACCTGCATTATTTGCAGATGCCGCCTGCCTGTTTATATTGATAGTGTATGTTCTTGTATCACCGCTTTGCGACTTGCAATTTACCTTAATTGTATTATTTCCGACAGCAAGCGAATAGCTTCCTGTGCCTGAAACACCACTGTTTCCTGAAACTGCATCTGCCGAAACAGTCACTGAGCTTATAGCATTTGAAACAACTGCTGAATAGCTTGTTGTCGCTCCATTGAAGGCCGGTGTGAGTGTTACACCGCTTATCGCAAGCGACTGCAGATAGTTATTGGTATCGCCAGCTTTATCGAAGCCCACTGCTGACGATGGCATATTGTTGTATACAGGTATTTTAAATACAAAAGCCTGATTCTTGTCTGAATATCCTTTAGCCAGACTCTGTCCCTCAGTAAGAGCCGCTGTGGCATTGCCCATGTACTGATGGAAATACAGCGAGCTTGTATTTACTACATTAAACTTCTCAAAATACAGTGTATTTTGACCCTTATTTATATAATTGCTGCCCACCTTTACAGCTCCGCCGCTTATGGACTTTACTCTTGTATTCCAGCCCTGCTTCTTGGCAAAAGACAGACCATTTTTATAAATCTTATCCTTCGTGTTTCCGGTTGCATTAAAATTAAAATAATTATAATATCCTTCGTATCCGGAATATGTACCCGAAATAAGAGGACTCGTTCCCTTTTGTCCCTGCTCCTGCTTTAAACGCGATGCTATATGATATGCACTTACTCCACTGCTCTTTGCCACATCCATGAATGTGCTTGCATAATTGATTTTCTCACCATTGTTGGAATAGGTCTTTGTTCCCTCCATAAATGTGCCTTTTACTATGGACTGAACACCTTCAAGTGCCTCATTCGGACTGTATGCCAGACTCTGAAACTGAAAAATATTGGTCTCATCAAGAAAATTCCTTGGATCCATGAGATAAGCAATATAGGCACTGCTTGCTGACACCCATCCCGGTTCGTACTCAACCCACGTATTTGTTGACCAGTTATATGCTCCGGCAGCTGTGGATTTCTTGGAATTGTCTGCTGATTTGGATACCAGATTAAGTCCGTTTACACTTTCATTTTCAATCACCGTATCCCAATTCAAACCTGTATTTACAGCCTCAAATGTCCAGCTTGGATACTTATTGTGAAGAGCTGTAAGGTTTGGAATATAGCTGTCAGGAAAGCCTGCATTCTTCATAGCCGTGACAAAATCAGTATTGTCTCCGCTGTTATTGTATGTCACCTTTATGTATGTACTGATAGTCCAGCCCGTAAATGCCTTGCCGTTTAAAGTACCCTTGACATTATACCAGACCACACCGTTTACCCTGGTCTCTCCAATTATGTCAACCTGATGGTTCCAGTTGAGTGAGACAACCTTGGTAGTGCCGGATGTGCCTGCTGCATTGCGGACATACACATTGCCACCTGTAATCGTACCTGTAGCATATGCTCCCGATGCGGTTGCAATGGCAAGCTGCTCCTCATTATTCTGCTGTATGGCATCCGCATTGCCGGTGTCTGCCGAAGCATCCCCTGTCTGCGCATTGTCTGATGCAGCTGTACCTGCTGATACAAAATCAGACCTTATATAGCTGACACACTCCTCATTATTTGCTGCCAGATTGTACTTTGCCTTGTACCACACCTTGCCGTCTGCACCTGTGGTCTGCTCAAGAATAGTAATATCCTTGCCGTTTGAAAGCTTGTGCTCCAGCTCATACTCTGTTCCCGGTCCGCTTCTCGCCGCTACCCAGTATCTCTCATCACACACAACCTTAGCCGCCTGATCCGCATAGACTGCTATGCTGCTGTATGGTGCCAGGTCACATGCAGCTAATGACAATGTTACGACAGAGGCTGCCAGAAATTTATTTATCTTTATCATCAAATCCCCTCTTTCTTATGTGCATTGTTTACATTAATCCATTATCCATTTAATTATAATAGAATATGACCTTTGTATCAATGTATTCGGCAGAAATTTATTATTTTTTTTTAAGGTATACATCGAATTGCATGCAAGCATGCATCGATGATACCTTTTGACCCTTTAATCAAAAAACTCCCTTCAACGTGCAGCTCATGCTTACGTTTCAGGGAGTTGTCTGATTCATATTCTGCTTTTTCTTACTGTCTCCTGTAGCTTTTCTAGCTGAACAGGGATTTTATCTTATCCCATAAATCCATGAAAAAGTTACCAATCTTTTCCCAGAAGCCCGGGTCATTTATCTTATCGCCAAGCTTTGATGCCCAGTCATGTGCCTGGTTGATGACTGAATCCCAGTCGATATTGGCATCCTTAAGCTTCATAAGAAGCGATGTCAGCTTTGCAATATCATCATCAGAAAGCTTCAGGTCGTAATCCTTTGCAGCCTCCTTTATCGCATCCTTTATCTGGCTCTCATCCTTGAGCCTTCCATCGGCAAGCTGCTTCTTTAGGTCTGCAATCATTGCCTCGATATCCTGCGAATCGCCGTCAATGCTCTTGTTGAGCTCTCCTGTTGTGACAAGCTCATCCATCGCTGCGTCTGTCACCTTGTCGTCAAGCTTCTTGCCTGTCATCTCCTCGTATGCCTTTAGTGTGCCTACAAGTGCTGCCGTTCCGGAAATAGGGAAAGGTCCTGCGACTATGATTTTAGCATCAGCTATGCCTGCTGTGGCAAGCGCATTCTTGTACATTCCTACCGTACAGTAATTGATATTGTGTGTGGAAACACTAAGACCCGCACCCTTTTTATCCTCTGTAATGAGTACTGAGGAAAGTGACCTTGTGCCAATCTCGCTCTTGCTGATGTATGAATCGAGGTACTTGTGCTCCTCATCATTATTTACATAGACCACATCGTATTTGTCCAGATCAGTGAGCTCGATTCCCATAAATCCAAGCACTGTCGCTCTCTGATCCGGTGTGAGGTCTGCTCCAAGACTTAAGTATGGCTTATCATTTTTGCTGATGGTCACCTTGTCGTTTGTCTCACTGCCGGCTGTCGTTGTACTGTCTGCAGTACTGTCTGTGTTACTCTTATCAGCTGCGTCACTGCCTGATACATCAACGCTTGAAACTGTATCAGTCTGCGTAGCTGTCTCTGTTGCAAATACAACCGGATTCATTGTAAACAGTGTCACCGCAGCAAGCACGCTACATACAATACTCTTTGCTTTTTTCTTTATTGATCTAATCATTTTTCCTCCAATCTACTGCTCTATATCATACGAAATTGTAAAGTTGCTTCCGTCGAAGCTGACATCTGCCATGCTTCCGCATACCACAGGCATCATCGGCGACATATGACCTATATCCAGATCCATGATGATCGGCACATTAAACTCTCTAAGCAGTGATGAAAGCGCCTGTCTGTGGTCTATGCCAAACATTTCCTCTCCGAAGTGCGCCGGGCGTCCGATAAGAAAGCCCTTTACATTTGAAAACCATCCTGCATTTTTCATCTGCCACATAGCCCTTCTCATGCCCATCACATTAAGGTCACAAGCCTCAAGGAACCATATGATACCATCATCACTGTAGCGCTCATTAAATTCCCTTACATGGTCAAACGATGTACCAAGCAGATTGATAAGACAATCCATGCAGCCACCAAGCAGCCTGCCTCTCATGGTAAGCCTGCTTTCCTTTGCCACCGCAGGAATAGAGCTGATGCACGACTTTTCAGTTAGGTTGTAGCCCACAAACGGAGCATTCTCATCCTTTATCGATTCCTTCTCCCACATAGGGTAATTGGTAAATGAAAGCTTCCTGCCACAAAGCAGATTAAATGCATCGGTAAGTGACTCATGCCACACCTCCATGCCAAAGCTGCCCGCACACGGCCCGTAAATACCTGCTGTATCTGCAATAGTAGCCTCCAAAAATGTGAAATTCGTGTTGTCGGAATAGCCCATGTACCATTTCGGCTTTGACTGCTTCACGCGCTCAAAATCAATATAAGGCACTACCTCGCACATCAGCTCGCCACCACCACAGGATATAAGCACATCACTGTCAACAGAAGCATAGCTCTCGTTCAGCTCTTCTGCGCACTTCTTAGGTGTATTGCTGATACCTATGCCACTGTCGCACCTGCAGTTAGGTCCCTCTATCGTCTTATAACCCATGCTGTGAAACCTTTTAATGGCATTGTCAAAGGCACTCCTGTACGGCTCTGTTGTACAGCCCATCGAAGGCGCCACAAAGCCTATTGTTCCTCTATCCTTTAGAAATTCAGGGTATCTCATGTTTCTATCATCCTATCACTATTATTTACATATCTAAGCTTCTGTCTGAAGTAAAATATGTAGGATTTTATCATTTCTGTCCAGGTCATTTTACTGTCATAATTAAATGTCGTCGTGTACTGCACATGCTGTCTGTTGCACCAGTTGTATATATCATGCAGACTTATCGAATCAACATGCTTCATATTGTTCATAAACACCTTAACCTTTGAAAGCTCATCCTCACTGTCAATGTATAGATGAAAGATAGTATTCGGACATTCAATTATTATCTGCTGTTCTCCTATATTTTTCATCAATGTATCCTCTATTGAATAATGTATCATGTGTGATTAAAAACATTATCATCTGTCACACCGGGATGTGAGTAATAACAAAATATCGTAACTGTTCAGTACCTTCACAGTTAAAAAATATCACATAACCATAGTACTACACCGGCGTCACAAAATCCAGTCATTTTTGCCTGCCAATTCTTACTATTTTATTAAGAAAAACGGTAAATATTATACTCCCTCACAGTCAAATGCCGGAATGAAACTGTCCTTTGCCACGTCACCCTCCTGTATAAATGCATTCGTGATTCCTATTTCGAGGGCATAGTCAACAAGCCTTTCATACTCTCTCCTTGTCACTGTGCGGTTTATCTCAGGATAATCCTTTAGTGCAATCGGCGTAAACTGGCTCATCATGCTTATATATACGTGATTATGATATGTATCATACAGGTACTTAAGTACAGCCTTTGCATCATTCACATGTCTAGGCAGTAGAAGCTGTCGCACAATAACTCCCTTTTGTATGAGTCCTGTCGCATTGTCAATCACGACATCCGGCTGCTGCCTGACCATCTCTGAAAGCGCCTGCTTTGCGACAGACGGATAATCTTTTGCCCTTGAATACCTTGCCGAAAGCGTACTGTCCATATATTTAAAATCCGGAAGATACACATCCACTATGCCCTCAAGCAGCTTTAGGTCTGTCACATTTTCATATCCGCTCGTATTGTATATAATAGGAAGCTTCATGCCGCGGCTTTTTGCATCGTTTACCGCCCACACTATATCAGGGATATACTGCCCCGGTGTGACCAGATTGATATTATTTGCGCCTTTGTCCGCAAGTTCCATAAAGATATCACTCAGCCTCTCTTTACTGATTACCTTTCCCGCTTTTCCGTCAGAGATCTCCCTGTTCTGGCAGAACACGCAGTGCAGGCTGCAGCCTGAGAAAAAAACTGCCCCGCTTCCTCTTTTTCCTGATATGCATGGCTCCTCCCAGTAATGAAGTGCTGCTCGCGCCACCTTTATTTCAGATGAAACGCCACATATGCCTGTTTGTCCGGTGCTTCTGTTTATGCCACATTTTCTGGGACACAATAAGCAATTTTCGTATTTATTCATATTTTTCATTTTAACCCTTGCTAAAAATAATGTTTGATACTACAATCTATATGATTATGCGGTGCATATGCCATGCGCCTTCAGTAGTCATTTTAAAATTATACCATAACTATTCTTACAGAAGAGAATAGTTAAAATACACAATAAGGAGATTACAATGAATCAGTCAAACTGTATCGTCGCCCAGTCAGGCGGCCCAACTGTTGCAATCAACGCAAGCCTTGCAGGAGTCATCGCAGGAGTAAAAAGCTCCGAGAAATACGATATCTGCTATGGCGCCGTAAACGGAATACTCGGCATATTAAATGAGAATTATCTCAATCTGTCAGATATTTTTGCAGATGATGCTAATCTTGAAAAGCTCAAGACCACACCTGCCATGTATCTTGGCTCATGCCGCCACAAGCTCCCTGATTACAAGGATGATGATTCACCATATGTATACATCTTCCACCAGTTTGATAAGCTCTCCGTAAAGGCTTTCTTTTACATCGGTGGAAATGATTCGATGGATACCGTATTAAAGTTATCCGATTATGCAAAAAAAATCAACAGTGATGTGAAAATTATAGGGATTCCAAAAACCATCGACAATGATCTGTGCATGACAGACCACACTCCGGGCTTTGGCTCTGCCGCCAAATATATAGCATCAAGCATGCTCGAGATAGCCCATGATACCTTTATCTATGCTGTTAAAAGTGTGACAATCGTTGAAATCATGGGACGTGACGCAGGATGGCTCACTGCCGCTTCCGCTCTCGCACGTAATGAGTACAATACAGCGCCTCAGTTCATCTATCTGCCTGAGGTGGATTTCGACAAGGACAAATTTGTTGCCGATATAAAAGAAGCCCTTACGCACACTAACAATGTGATAGTTGCCGTATCCGAAGGAATACATGACGCAGACGGCTCATACATTACATCATCAAATGCCTCATGCGACCAGTTCGGACACCAGCAGCTAAGCGGTGCCGGAAAAGCTCTTGAGTTCATCGTAAAGGAAAACATCGGTGTTAAGGTTCGCTCAGTAGAGGTAAACGTGCTCCAGCGCTGTGCCTCACATCTTGCATCATTAACCGATATCGAGGAATCTTTTGCTCAGGGTAAAAAGGGTGTCACTATTGCAGCAGAGGGTGTGACCGCATCAATGGTATGCTTGAAGCGCATCTCAAATGATCCTTATCAGGTAGAATACACATATTCTGCTATCAAGGATATCGCAAACGAGGCCAAGTCTGTGCCAAGAGAGTGGATCAATGATGCTGGCAATGATGTGAAGCCTGAGCTTATCGAATACTTAAAGCCACTTATTCAGGGAGAAACCGCTGTAGCCTACAAGAATGGTCTGCCTGACTATATGGATGTGTCACATCTTCACAAATGTAACTGATTTTAGCTGCCGCCTACACCCCGGTGTGGGCAGCAACAGCATATCTTCAAGGAGGTCGATTTACATGAAGAAAAAAGTGCTTATAGCCTGCGCCGTTGTGCTTGGTGTGATTTTGGCTGTTTATCTTGGCTTTGCCTTTTATTTTAGCAGCCACTATCTGTTCAACACAAAGATTAACTCTGTAAAATACGCAGGGAAAACCGTAAAAGAAGCATTAGAAAAAAATACAGCCTTAAGCCGCGACTATCTGCTCACAATCACTGATAGAAAAGGCAACAGCTTTTCACTTAAGGGACCTGATTTTTCCTATGAATATGTCTCAAACGGTGACGAGGAGCAAATCCTAAAAAGCCAGAATGCTTTTACATGGCCTGTCAGTCTCTTCAAAGCTCAAAACTATACTCTAAAGGGTTCGTCCAAATATGACGATGCCGCTTTGGCGGAAAAGCTCAAGGCTCTTGATATTTTCAGTGATGACTACATTGAAAATCCGGAGGATGCCCACATCGAGATAAAAGACGGCAAATACAATGTGATTGAAGAGAAAAATGGCTGCAAGCCGATATATGACAGCATCCTTGCCGAAGTAAAGGATGCCCTGGACAATGAGCTTCCAAAGCTTACCTTAAGTGATAACTGTTATGAAGCTCCAAAAATCACAAAGGAAAGCGATACAATCAAAAATGAAAAAGAAGCCCTCGACAAATACACTGCTTCAACCGTCACTTACAAAATTGAAGGTGCCGACGAGAAGCTTGACTCAGCCAAAATCCTTGATATGCTAAGCATCTCAGATGACGGCAGCGTGAGCATAGATGATGCCAAGGTCACTAAATATGTCCAGCAGCTTGCTTCCAAGTACAATACCTTCGGCCGCAAACGCTCGTTCAAGACATCGTCCGGTGACACTATTGAAATAGGTGGTGGAGACTACGGATGGGTAGTCAGCAAGAAAAATGAGAAAGCCAAGCTCCTTTCAGATTTAGAGGGAGGCAAGCCAGTGGAAAGAGAACCTGTTTACGAGCAGACTGCACTCTACCGAGGCGCTGACGACATAGGTAATACATACATAGAGATTGACTACACAAAGCAGCACATGTGGTATTACAAGGATGGTGCTCTCCAGATGGAGTCTGATTTCGTATCAGGTAATCTCGCGCGTCAGAATGGTTCCGTAGATGGTGTATACAAGATTGTTTACAAGCAGAGAAATGCTACTCTTGTCGGTGAGGGTTACTCTTCTCCTGTCAGCTATTTCATGCCGTTTGCCTACAATATAGGTATCCATGATGCCAGCTGGCGTGATACCTTCGGAGGAACAATTTACAAAACCTCCGGCTCACACGGATGTATCAATGTGCCGCCTGCTTTTGCAGAGCAGCTGTTCAACGCTGTGGATAAGGGCACTCCTGTTGTTGCCTACTACAGAGAGGCTGTCACTCTGACAAACAATGCTGCAAAGATGTCCAATGCATACTCGTATGTAGCTCCTGATGCAGCGCAGTAAGTGTGGATTGCATTGTATCTTTTAATAATATGTGAAGGCGACCGGCGCACGGGAAATTCACCCTCGTGCGCCGGTCGCCTTCTCTTACTCATTGGCTATATTCATGCAAACTGGCTATTATAGAGGTTCGCATAAAATCCGTCCGCTGCAAGCAGGCTCTCATGATTGCCCTGCTCTATAATCTTTCCGTCTTTCATAACAAGGATAATATCCGCTTCCCTGATGGTAGACAGACGATGAGCCACTATAAAGCTTGTCCTGCCCTGCATCATGGTAAGGAATGCCTTCTGAATCTTAATCTCTGTTCGTGTATCAATCGAAGATGTAGCCTCATCCAATATCAGCATAGGCGGCAAGCAGAGCATGACTCTTGTGATGCATAATAGCTGCTTCTGTCCCTGTGAAAGGCTGCCGCCGTCCTCACCGATTTCAGTATCATAGCCCTTCGGCAGACGTCTGATAAAGCTGTGGGCATGGGATGCCTTTGCTGCTGCAATGATTTCCTCATCTGTGGCATCAGGCTTTCCCATTATGATATTGTCACGGATTGTGCCCTTCTTGAGCCATGTCTCCTGAAGCACCATGCCATAGTTGTCACGAAGACTCTCGCGCGTGATTTTTCGGATATCGTGTCCGCTCACCTTAATTGTTCCACTTTTTACATCATAGAATCTCATAAGCAGATTGATAATAGTCGTCTTTCCACAGCCTGTCGGACCTACAATAGCCACGCGCTGTCCAGGCTTTACGTGGAGATTGAAATCCTCAATAAGCTTTTTATCCGGCACATATGAGAAATAAACATCCTCTATGTCCACACGGCCGTCTGCCTCATCGAGTGTTACCGCATCCGAAGCATCCGGTATCTCCTTTTTCTCCTCAATCAGCTCGAAGATACGAGCAGCACAGGCAAGTGCGTTCTGAAGCTCTGTGATGACACCCGATATCTCGTTGAACGGCTTGGTGTACTGGTTGGCGTATGATAAGAAGCATGAAAGCTGTCCTACTGTGATTCCGCCGGTGAGTGCACTCATGGCACCAAAAATTCCGACTCCGGCATACACAAGACTGTTGACAAAACGCGTACACGGATTTGTAAGACTTGAGAAAAATGTTGCCCTCAGTGAGCATTTCTGTAATCTGTCATTTATCTCGTCAAACTGCTCAAGCGCCTCATCCTCATGGTTGAAGGCCTGTACGACCTTTTCATTTCCTACTATCTCGTCGATGAGTGATGTCTGCTCTCCCCTTGTTCTTGTCTGCAGCTGAAACATGGAATATGTCTTTTTAGTGATAAAGCTTGCCACAAAAAGTGACAGAGGTGTGATGAGCACTACAATGCATGATATCTTCACATCTATTGTGAGCATGAAAATAAGCGTGCCAGCTATTGTTGCAATTCCTGTAAAGAGCTGTGTGAAGCCCATCAAAAGTCCCTCTGAAAATGTATCTACATCGGCGATAATACGGCTGACCATATCACCGTGTGAGTGGCTGTCAATATAGGAAAGTGGCATTTTTTCAATGTTTAAAAATGCATCACGCCTTATATCCCTCACTATGTTGTAGGTCATCCTGTTGTTGCAGATATTTGTAAGCCACTGGGCTGCTGCCGCTATGACGACTATTATTGCTGCTCTTGTGAGGATGGCTGTCATAGCTGTAAAATCAACCTTTCCTTTTCCTACGATCAAATCAATTGCGCGTCCTGTGAGAATTGGAAAATAAAGCGTAAGCGCCACTGTAACAACAGACAGGGCAAGGGAAATTACAAGCAAAGGAATATATCTCTTCATGTAGCTTAATACCTTGCGCATTGTGCCTGCTTTATTCATCTTCGCATTATCCGTAGCCATACTCTACACCTCCTTTTGTCTGGTCATATCCGACTCTTTTTTAAACTGTGAATCATATATCTCTTTGTAGGTCTCGCATGACTCAAGCAGCTTTTCATGAGGTCCGAAGCCAACCATCTGTCCGTCATCGAGCACTATGATATTGTCCGCAAACTGGATAGATGAGGTACGCTGTGACACGATAAATATTGTCTTGTCACCATGCATGCCCTTTAATGCCGCGCGAAGACTCGCATCTGTAGCAAAATCAAGTGCCGATGCACTGTCGTCAAGTATCAGTATGTCTGGATCCTTTACAACCGCTCTGGCAATTGTAAGACGCTGCTTCTGACCGCCTGATAAGTTCTTGCCGCCCTGCTCTATCATGTAGTCAAGGCCTCCCTCTTTGCCCTTTACAACCTCTGTCGCCTGTGCTATATCGAGTGCCTTCCACATTTCCTCCTCTGTGGCATCATTTTTGCCCCAGCGCAGATTGTCGGCTATCGTTCCTGCAAAAAGCACTGCCTTTTGCATTACAACACCGATTTTATCTCGAAGCTGCACTGCATCGTAGTCATTTATATCATTTCCCTGAATCCTTATAGTACCCTTTGTGGCATCATAAAACCTCGGGATAAGGTTTACAAGGCTTGATTTTCCTGAACCTGTACCACCGATTATTCCGATCGTCTGCCCCTTTTGCACTGTAAAGCTTATATCTGTGAGTGTCTCATCGGCCGCTCCCTCATAGGTCATGCAGACATGGTCAAACTCAACCTCAGGTGCGCCGTCCTTTGCACCAATGAGCTTAGGATTTTTCTCAGGAAGCTTTGATGGGATAGAAAGCACATCCGCTATACGATTACCGCACGCCACTGCCTTTGTCACCTGTACGATGAGGTTTGCAAGCTTTATCAGCTCGACAAGTATCTGTGACATGTAGTTTACAAGTGCCACAACCTCACCCTGTGTGAGGATTCCTGCGTATACCTGCTTGCCGCCTGATACGATAACTGCGATTGTTGCGATATTTATAATGATAAATGTCAGAGGATTGGTGAGTGCTGAGATTCGTCCTACAACCTGCTGCATATTGGTTAAAAACTCGTTGTCCCTGTTGAAGCTGTCAATCTCATCATTTTGCTTATTGAAAGCTCTTATAACCCTGGTTCCCTCTAAATTCTCCCTGGTGTGTGAAAGCACTGTGTCAAGAGAGCTCTGCACCTTTTTGTAAAGCGGAAGGCTTGCAGCCATGACTGAGAATACCACTATTGAAAGCAGAGGTATAGTAACAACAAAAACCATTGCCGCTCTTACATTTACTGTAAAAGCCATCGCCATAGCTCCGAATACAATAAATGGCGAGCGAAGGAAGAGTCGAAGCACCAGATTGACTCCTGACTGCACCTGGTTTATATCGCTTGTCATCCTCGTGATAAGTGTCGATGTGCCCACTGTATCCATCTTTGAGAATGACAATGACTCTATCTTTTCAAACAATATATGGCGAAGTTTTGTGGAAAAACCAACTGCCGCCTTTGCCGCAAAATACTGTGCTGTGATCGAGCTTACCAGACCAACTGCCGCAAGCAGCACCAGCACACCTCCCATCTTCCATATATATGGCTTTTCCGAAGCCGTAATTCCGTTATCAATGATTGCCGCCATGACAAGCGGTACTATAAGCTCAAAGGATGCTTCCAGCAGCTTAAATAACGGAGCACAGATGCATTCCTTTTTGTACTCCTTCAAATATTTTAATATCTGTTTCATCTTTTCCCCTTTCAGATTTTATGTCGCCGATTACAGCTTCACTATTATAGATGATTTTTCTCATATATACAAGAAAAACGATACACTAAAAAACCAGTACCCTGCGGTACTGGTTTCATATATCAGCTCTTATGTATATGCTTCTTGATCGCTTCAAAGCTCTCAGGACTGATGACATGCTCTATACGGCATGCGTCCTCTGCTGCAATCTCCTTATCAACACCAAGCTTCTCAAGACACTCTGACAAAAGCTCATGTCTTTCGTATATCATCTCTGCTATCTGTCTTCCTGACTCTGTGAGTGTGATAAATCCTGCATCACTAACTGTGATATTGTTCTTCTCTCTAAGGTTTTTCATGGCTATACTCACGCTGGATTTCTTATATCCAAGCTCATTTGCTATATCAACTGAGCGTACCACAGGAAGCTTCTTGCTGAGAATAAGTATGGTCTCTAAATAGTTTTCTGATGATTCATTGTTTCGCATTTCGAATACCCCCGTGAGTTTATTTTCGTTCGTTTTAATTCAGTTATTTTATTATAACATACATTTTATTGTTTGCAAAACTTTTCTTTTTGATTTGTACGTGATTTATAAAAATCCAAAAAAATATCAAAATCCCATATTTGCTGTCTCTTATACACATC
>ERZ1026921.502-NODE-502-length-20328-cov-4.556652_pt1 | contig 20328 bp, 24 predicted proteins | sample MGYA00519571_ERZ1026921 | MGnify/ENA primary metagenome ERZ1026921 (study PRJEB26926, sample SAMN06164877) | human gut metagenome | biome: ENVO:00009003; feature: ENVO:2100002; material: ENVO:00002003 | host: Homo sapiens | place: USA | collected 2012 ... | reverse complement strand
AGCGTCAGATGTGTATAAGAGACAGGATTTTACCTTGACGGTAGATCGCATTATAGAACTGAAAGAGAAGCTGGACCAACAAGTCCGGCTTGCTCTGTTGCAGCGGGCAGAAATTGAGACTGCTATTGAGCAGGTGCGCAGTCCGTTGCACCGGCGTGTGTTGCGTCGGCGGTATTTGAACGGTGACACTTTTGAGAAGATCGCGGTGGACGAAGATATTACATACAATCACCTGGTCTCTCGCATTCACCCGCAGTCCCTGGATATGCTGGAATGTGAAAAATGAAAAAACCACTATGCAATGCATGTTGATGTTATAGTATGCAGGTTACCGTCTGTGTTATAGTATAAACTGCCAAACAGATTGAAAGAGCGCTCCAAACGGTGCGCTCTTTGGTTTTTGCTTTTGTGCTTTTCCTTTCTTAAATGCGGTTACTACGAGGCCCATTTTTAGATGTGCTATAATTATGGTGAGCAGAAAGGAGGAAAAAAATGGACGATAAAAAAGGAACGCAAATTGCGGAAATTTCCCTTATTTTTACCGCAGCTTCTATTGCACTTGGCTCGATTCTTGATTTAATGGAATTCCGGGAACAATATCCAAAGCAGTCAAATGAAGCACTGATTTTTGCTATTGTTATTTTTGTGGTTGCTGTCGTAGGTATTATCTTGGCGATCAAGAACAACAAAGAGTAATGCATGAATTTGAGTAATGCGCGAATTCACTACATAAAGGAGGTGAGCAGCGTGGGTAAAGAGACCTTAACACCTAAACAAAGGCTGTTCTGTTATGAATATGTGCTCGACCATAACGGGAAACGGTCTTACCAAGCTGCTTACCCGAATTGTAAGGCGCCCGGGAGCGCAGAAAGCCAAGCGAGTCGATTGCTAACGCGTGCTTTGCTGGCGTTGCCGGCAGGATTATGTAACCGCTGGGTATTGGCTGCGCCAGGTGGGCGACAGCAAGAAGGAACCGTGCGACAAATGCGGTAGAGGCGGATACACTTACGAGGTGCTTTGTGCGAACAGAAAAAGTAAGAATTGACCAAATACGGCCGTACCGGAACAACGCTAAGATTCATACCAAGGATCAGGTGGAGCAGATCGCCCAGTCTATTCTTGAATTTGGGTATAACGATCCAATCGCTATTGATGAGGATAATGTGATCATTGAAGGACACGGCAGATGGCAGGCACTTAAGCAGCTGGCTGCTACAAATCCTGTGTTTAAGACGATCGATGTTATCCGGTTGGGTCATTTATCTGTTGAGCAAAAGAAAGCATACATTCTTGCACACAACCAGCTTACACTGAATACCGGGTATGATGAGAGCATTCTCAACCTGGAGCTTGGCTCCATTATTGACATTGATATGGGCCAATTCGGGTTTGAACTGCCGGGTGATTTAGTCACCGTGGATCATGATGCAGACGACAGCGAGGAAGACGACTTCCACAGGGACAATACTTACAAAATGTATAACCTGGATATGATCGACACAGATCGGACTACCGGCTATTATCAAATGCCAACACTGGAGAAGTGTGCGTATATTCCAAAGGACCTCATCGGGTTTAATTACATGATGAGCAACAAGGCAAAGGGTGTTGGCATCCATTGCTTTGTGGATGACTACCAGTTTGAGCGCCTTTGGAACAATCCGCACAAATACCTGGACAAGATCCTGGAATATGACGCATTCTTAACGCCGGATTTCAGCCTGTATCTGGATATGCCAAGAGCAATGAAAATTTGGAATGTTTTTAGAAGCCGTCTGATCGGCCAGCTTTTGCAAGATTACGGGATGGAAGTGATCCCCACGATCAGCTGGGCAGAAAAAGAAACATTTGATTTTTGCTTTGATGGTGTGGCCCAAGGGTCCGTAGTTGCTGTGAGTACCGTTGGTGTAAAGCAGAGCGATCAGGCCGCAGAGATATGGCGGCAGGGTATGGATGAGATGATCAAGCGCATTCAGCCGCCAGTAATTTTGGTGTATGGCGGCGCTGTCAATTACGATTATCACGGTGTTGAAGTGCGCTATTACGATAACAAGGTGACGGAACGGCTGAGAGCTACAGACGCACGAAAATCTTGAAAAGATAAGGAGAATACGGTATAATGGGCGGCAGAGGGGCCAGCAGCGGAATATCCGACAAAGGTGTGCGGTACGGTCAAGAATATCGAAGCGTATTAGAATATGGTAATATCAAATTCGTTAAAAGAAATACAGGAAATACAACAGCTCCGCTTGAAACAATGACGCGTGGTAGAGTATATGCTACGATCGATGCTCACGACAATGTAAAATATGTGTCATATTATGACAATGAGAATAAACGAAGCAAAACAATAGATCTGGGGCACAAGCATAATGGCTTGGATCCTCATGTGCACCATGGATATGAGCATAATGAAAATGATGGTCCAAGTGGCGCCGCTAGGCTGACACAGCAGGAGAAGAAATTGCTTGACAAGATACTGCATGTGTGGCAGAATAGATAGTGTTGCGATGGGTAATAGTTTAGTAGGTGAACGCTTCCATCGTGTTGAGGGCTCCGTTCAAGTCGGGGTGCCCATCGCAATGCCAATAGCCGTTGACAAAATGTCAGCGGCTTGTTTTATGCCCAAAACAAGAAAATGCGAAGGTGGTAAGGAATGGGGCGACCCAGGAAAGAAATAGATCAAAAGCAGTTTGAAAGCCTGTGTGCCTTGCAATGTACCAAGGTGGAGATCTGTGCTTTTTTTGAGATCACGGATAAAACGCTGGACGCCTGGTGCAGGCGCACATACAGAAAGCGTTTTTCCGAGGTTTTCCAAGAAAAAAGGTGCAAAGGGAAAATATCCCTGCGCCGGAACCAATGGCGACTGGCAGAAAAATCCACGGCAATGGCCATATTCCTTGGCAAGCAGTACCTGGAGCAAACAGAAACGCCGACAGTGGAAGAACCGCAGGAGACGGATAATCCGTTGATAGAAGCAATTAACAAAAATGCAAGCAGGATGGAATGGAACGAAGAAGAAAAAGAATAGTCCGTAAATTCGCATTTCAGCCGTTTACGGAAAAGCAGATGAAAGTGCTCACCTGGTGGTCGGACAACTCACCGGTGCAGGATTATAGCGGCATTATATGCGACGGTGCCATACGCAGCGGCAAGACACTGGTTATGAGTCTGTCTTATGTTCTGTGGGCAATGCACGCCTTCAACGGCTGCTGCTTCGGTATGTGCGGCAAGACGATAGCCAGCTTTCGCAGAAATGTGCTTTCCTTTCTGTTGCAGCTGCTGGAGGAGCAGGGGTACAGCGTAATCTATAGGCGCAGTGAAAACTGTATCACCGTGCAGCGTGGCAGCGTGAGTAATGACTTCTATGTGTTTGGCGGCAAGGACGAAAGCAGTCAGGACTTGATCCAGGGCATGACCCTGGCCGGGTGCCTGTTTGATGAGGTGGCGCTCATGCCGCAGAGCTTTGTCAACCAGGCAACGGCACGGTGCTCTGTGTCCGGCTCCAAATTTTGGTTTAACTGCAATCCGGATAATCCGCACCATTGGTTCTATCAGGAGTGGATCCTGCCGGAGAAGCGCAGAGAAAAAAGAATACTGTACCTCCACTTTACCATGGAGGACAATGCCTCTTTGACTGAAGAGGTGAAAGCCCGGTACAGATCTATGTACGCGGGCGTTTTTTATGCTCGGTACATTCTGGGCGAATGGAAAGTGGCGGAGGGCCTGATCTACGATATGTTTGACGAAAGTCGGCACTGTATTCCGCTGCCGCCGGATAACGAACTGCAAGGTTCTGCCTATATCAGTGTGGATTACGGTACGCTAAACCCTACGGTGTTCCTGATGTGGCGCAAATACCATGGCAAATGGCTATGCACCAAGGAGTATTACTATTCCGGGCGAGAGAACCATAAACAAAGGACGGACGCAGAGTATGCGGACGAGATGATGGCCTTTATCGGCGATACGCCGTATACCTGCGTGGTGGTTGACCCTTCGGCGGCCTCTTTCATTACAGAACTGCAAAGGCGGGGGCTCAAGGTATTAAAGGCGGATAACGCGGTGCTGGATGGAATCCGTACCGTATGTACGCTATTGCAGCGGGCGGATCTGCTGTTCAGCAAGGATTGCACCCGCACCATTGCAGAGTTTTACGCCTACCGCTGGAATGACAAGGCAGCAGAGGCGGGGCTGGATGAGCCGATCAAACAGGATGACCACGCCATGGACGCCATGCGCTATTTTGTAAGCACGGCGCTGGGGCGGATCGTAACAAGGAGGACTTGAATATGATACTTTACATGAACCGGCGGGATGTGCCGGAGGCGGAACAGGGCGTACTGTCGTCTGCCGTGATTGATTATGTGGTCGGTCGGGCAAACGAATATGAGCGGCGCTGCCGTGCCCTCTATGGCCGATATATTGGCGTGCCGCAAATCCACCGAGGAGAGGACGAGAACGATGTGCGGGCCGAGGCTAACTATGCCAAGTACATTGTGGATATTATCCGTGGCTATTTTCTGAGCGAGCCGGTAAAGTATGACTGTAACGACAAGGACAAGAAAGACAGCCAGGCCAAGCTGTCCCTGGTGTCTACGGTGGAGGCAAAGCTGGATCGGGAAAGCGGTAACCTGATCCGGCACAACGCTGTGGACGAAAACAAAGACGGCCTGTGCGATCTGTGCAGCAAGGAAATTGACATTTCTGCCGTTATGGCTGCCTATCACAGTCAGAATATTGCTACGATAGATCAGCGGATTGGTAAGGCCATGGGTATATACGGCGAAAGCTGCGAGCTGCTGTATGCCAACACAGAGGAGCAGCCGCGCCCGCGATCCGCAGTGTATGCGCCGGATCAAATTGTCCTGGTGCAGGATGACACGGTGGAGCATAAGGATCTGTTTGCGCTGTGGTTTGAGCAGCGGGAGCGCACAGACCGCAGCCGGTACTATGCGGTAACAGTCTATACGGCTACCCAGTATCAGCAGTACGAAAGCACATCGCTGGATAAAGAAAACTATGTGTACAACCCGGTGGGTGCACCGGTGCCACACTTCTTTGACGGTGTGCCGGTGGTGTGTTATGAGAACAACGAGGAGCGGCAGGGCGACTTTGAACAGGTGGCCAACTTGATTGACGCCAGAAACGAGCTGCTGTCCGACCGGCTTACAGATAAGCGTAAGTTTGTCAATTCCATCTTGGCAGCATTCGGCGCGGTTCTGCCCCAGGACACCATGGAAGCAGCTAAGCGAGACCGGCTCATTGACGGCATTCCCCAGGACGCCCGGTTGGAATACATACAAAAGACCTTTGACGAAAACTCCATGAAGGTACTGGACGATACCTTGGTATCGGATATTCACAAGATGACCCTAACCCCGGATATGACAGACCAGGCCTTTGCCGGTAATGCCAGCGGCGTGGCGTTAAAGCTCAAGCTGCTTGCCCTGCACCTGCTGGTAAAAAGCAAGATGAGCGCCATGGAGGCGGGGCTGAAAAAGCGCTGGACCTTATACAACAACTGGCTGGCCCATAACGGTATAGACCCGGTGTCCGTAGATGATGTGGATATGGTGTTTACTGTGGCCCTGCCCATTGATGAGGCGCAGATCGTGCAGATGGTGTGCACCTTGAAGAATGCCGGACTGGTTGACGATCAGACGCTGCTGTCCCTGCTATGGTTCGTTAAGGACCCGGCGGAAGCTGTGGAGAACATGAAACAGCAAAAGCAGGAGAACCAGCAGCAATATATGGACAGCTTTGCCGCCAAGGCGGAGGACAAAGCTGATGAAAAGGGACAGTCGGCAGATCAGGAACAGCAAGACAAAGAAAAGGACGCTTAACCTATGAAAGCAGCAGAGTATTGGAAAAGGCGAACGGTTGACCTGGAACACCTGCTGCAAGCACGCACCACCGCTACGATGGTGGAGGTCAACCGTATGTACGCCCAGGGTGTAGAGCAGCTCAACGAGCAAATTGAGCGTATTCTCCGCCGGTATGTTAAAAACGGTCAGATCAGCCAGGCTTATGCCTTGCAGCTGCTGAGCGCAGGCCAAACCGCAGAGGAGCGCCAGCGTCTGCTGGAACAGCTACAACAGACTAAGGAACCACAGGCACGGCGTGAATTGATCGCTATGCTGGACGCACCGGCCTATGCGGACCGTATCAGCCGTTTGCAGGCTTTACAGAACGCTATTCGTGCGGAAGCCGTAGCCATGGGTGTGCGTGAGGAACGGCTGGCGAAAGCGCGACTGACGGATACGCTCAAACAAGCGTACTATCGCACTGTGTTTAACGACCAAAAGCAGAATGGTCTATATGACTTCCGCTTGATCAGCGACCGCCGTGTACAGGCCGCACTTACCCATAAGTGGAGCGGCAAAAACTATTCCGATCGTGTGTGGAAGAATAACGCCGCCTTTTGCAAGCGCTTGCAGCGCACGATTGAGGTGGGTTGTATGACGGGTATGACCCTGCACGATATGGAGGAGCGGTTGCTGGAGGACTGCATAGGTGCAGATAGCGACAGCGGGCAACGCTATTGCGCCAGCCGCCTGATCCGTACAGAGGTCAACTACTTCTCCAACCAAGGCTTTTTAGAGGGCTATAAAGCAGCGGGCATTACCCGGTATCGGTTTATGGCGACCCTGGATTTGCGCACCTCCGCCATCTGCCGCCAGCTGGACGGCAAGACCTTTTTGGTGGAAGAGGCAAAAGCAGGCGAGAACCTGCCGCCTATGCACCCTTTCTGCCGCAGTATTACCGTGCCGGTGACCAATAACCGCACAGGCACCCGCTGGGCCAGGGACCCGGTAACCGGCAAGTCCATGACCGTACCGGCAGATATGACCTATAGCCAGTGGTATGAAAAGTATGTGGAGAAGAGAGACCCGGGCTTGACGGAAGAGGAAGAATACGCAATCAATCGCTGGGTGTCCAGTGACTTTTACGCTATCAATGAGAAGTTGCGGCGCGGCATAGGATTGACAAACGAAGAAAAAAAGGCTATAACTAACTTAGATCAAGCACTTGTGAAATTTCCTAAATATAATGGTCCACTAAAGCGTTCTTTGGCTATATCTGATCCGGAAGATGTAAGGAAATTTGTGAAAGCCCACGCAGTCGGTAATACAGTTACTTATAACGAGTACATAGCCGCAACTTGCGGAGAGGTGTATAATCCTGATGGGCGGGTGCAGATCTATATTCCGTACAGCAAGAACGGACGGGATATTCGTTCCGTCAATTCAGATGAGCAGGAAGTGCTCTATGAACGGAATAGTAGTTTTGAAGTTTTCAATGTTGTTCAGAAAGAACAGATGGTAAAAATTTTCTTGCGTGAAATATAGGAGTGAATTATGGAAGAAAAGAAGCTGTTTACCGCTCCACGCTGGAATGATGTGCCACAGGCAACGGTAGTTGGACATAGAGAAATCAGTAAAGAGGAGCGAAAAAAGATACTACAGGAAGCCATTGATACTTTTTATGACGGGAAATGCCCTGAGGAATGGCTGGAGGCAATGGAATAAAATCATAATCCACGGAAAGCAGAGTCGCAGATTGCGACCCTGCTCTTTTTATACCCATTTTCAGGCTATGCCTGTGGGATATATCATTTAACGAACCGGCAGCGCACGGTTTGGGAAAGGAGTCAGCAATGACAAAACACAATGCCGAGATGGAAAACAGCAGAGAACAGAGCCGGGTGTGCGCACGCCTGCCGCTGAACCTCCAGCTGTTTGCCGAAGATACCGGCGAAAATGGAGCAGACACCAACGCAGAGGGGGCAGCGGGCGACACCGACGCCAACTCCGATGGGGGCAACACCACTCCGACCTTTGACGAACTGCTGAAAGACAAAAAATTCCAAAGTGAATTTGACAGCAGGGTCAGCAAGGCGCTTGCCACGGCCAGAGCCAAGTGGGAAGAAAGCGCCAAAGAGCAGGCGGACGAAGCCAAAAAACTATCCAGTATGAACAAAGAGGAGCGAGAGCGGTATAACCTGGCCAAGGATCGCCAGGCATTTGAACAGGAAAAGGCAGCCTTTGCCAAGAAGCAGCTGGAAACGGCTGTTGCGGCTGAGCTGCTCCAGCGTAAGCTGCCTGTGCAGTTTGCCGCAATCCTGACCGGGAATGACGCCACTGCCTCGCAAAAGAACCTGGAGATTTTTGACGCCGCATTTCAAGAGGCAGTACAGGCCGCCACAACCGCCAACCTGCGGGGCAAGGACTTGCCGCCGGCAGGTAAGGAAGCAGCGGGCGACAATGTACCGCCCACAGACTTCCGCGCCTATGAGGCGTGGAGAAAACAGAACGGCTAATAGGAGGAATAAGAAATGCCGAATACGATTTTAACACCCAATGTCATTGCCAATGAGGCACTGATGGTACTGAAAAACAACCTGGTGATGGCTAACCTGGTCCACCGGGACTATGAGAACGAATTTGTGAAGGTTGGCGACACGGTTACCGCCCGCCGCCCCAGCAAGTTTGTAGCCAAGAACTTTACCGGCGCTGTGGATCCCCAGGATCTGAACGAGGGCGGTGTACCCGTGAAGATGGACCGGCTGCGCGATGTGACTGTGCAGATCACTTCTAAGGAAATGTCCTTGGATCTGCGCGACTTCTCTGCTCAGGTGATCGAACCGGCCATGACCGCCATCGCCAGCGCGGTGGACGCAGATGTATTGGCGACTGCCGTAGAGGGCGCCGGTCGCACCGTGACCGCTTCCGGAGAGAGCGCAACCAAGCCCATTAAGGATATTGCCAAGGTGGGCAGCTATCTGGACTTTGCCGGTGTGCCGGTTCAGAACCGCCGCCTGGTACTGAACCCCTCGCACAAGGTGCTGTATGCTACGGACGACAACCTGTCCAAGGTGTCCTATGCCGGTGACGGCAACGCCCTGCGGGACGCAGAACTGGGCAAGGTGTACACCATGGACACCTACATGAGCCAGAACGCACCGTATCCCTACGGTTATCTGGACAATGCCGTTGGTACTGCCAAGACTTATAAGGTCAGTGGTACTGCCGGTGAGAGCAAGGTGGCGCTGTCTTCCGTGACCGCAGCCTCTGCGACCGTGAAGAAGGGCGACTGCTTTATTGTGGACGGCTATGTGTACCATTTTGCCGCAGACGCTACGGCTGCCAGCGGCGCGGTGGCCGAGGTGGCTATTGACCAGCCCTTGCACGCTACACTGTCTGGAAAGGACGCCACTGTGATCTCTGCGCCTACATCAGTAGGGTTCCACCGCAACGGCGTGGCACTGGTGACCCGTCCTATGGATCTGCCGATGGGTAACAAGAACGCCTATGTGGCTTCTGCGGACGGCCTGGGTGTGCGTGTGGTCTTTGACTACGACAGCACCCACAAGATCGACACCGTATCCTTTGATATTCTGTACGGCGTGACCACGCTGGACAAGAATATGATCGTCAAGGTGCAGGGCTAAGCCCGGGGAGGTACAAATGGAAAAGGTAACCGTTGTACAGGGCAAGACCCAAGTGGTCATTGATCGGAGTTGTCTGCCGGCTTATTTGAATGCCGGTTGGCAGCTGCAAGAAAAAGAGGATGCAAAAAAGGGCGCCAAATAAGGCGCCTTTTCTTATGGGGTGATATGTTTGACTGATGAGATGAAAAGCAAGGCTCTGCGGCTGCTGCGGGCCGCTGCCGGGCGATATGACAAGATATGCGAGACCTGGTACGCACACGCCGGTGAAGAGCTGGATTTACAGCTGTTTTTGGATATGGCAGAGGACGATTGCCTGACCTATTTGGGCACGCAAGAGCTGCCGCCGGTGGTAACGGCCACCACACTGGCCAAACTTGCTTTTGTGCACTTGAACTGCTTTATACAGGATCGGGATTACGGTGTAAAGAGTGCGTCCTATACAGAGGGCAGCGTATCTATGAGCGAGACCTATACCACCCCTGCGGAGCAGGAGACAGCCATTGCCGACCTGCTCCAGCCGTACAACAGATACAGGGAGGTGCACACCGGTGAAAGCAAAAACGCCTAAGTCGTGGACTGTAAAATCACGGATTTTCTCCGCACAGACGATCAGAGACAGTGCTTACGACTTTGAGCAGAACACATACAGTGCTACACCTGCCGTTTTGTATTTGTGCTGGCAGCCGGTATCTGCTTCTGCCCCTATTGAGGAGCGGGGGCGGGTGCTGTCTGCCGGGTATCAAGCCGTGTTGTATGACCCTGTGGGCGTACGGCCCGGCGACCTGGTACAGGCTGATGGTATAGGTTGGCTGGAGGTGGAGACCGTACAGCGGTTCCTGCATTATCGTTTGTTGACAGCGAATGCCACAGAGAGGAGGGCGCCCGGTGGAAACGAACATTGAGATTGAAAAGCTGAGTGCCTATGCCAAGACGCTGCAACGCACCGCAGATCATCTGCTGGACAACTTGGAGCGGCAGATGTTGCAGGACGCAGAGGATATGGCCGGCCGTCAGCGCAGCAACTGCCCGGAGGACACCGGACTGCTGCGGGAGTCTATCGCCGCCTTTTGCGAGCGTGACGGTGATCAGGTGACCGCAGGCAGCCGTACCAATATGCAGTATGCGGCCTATGTGGAATTCGGAACCGGGCCTGTGGGTGACGAAAAGGGTACACCGCTGGACAGTGAGCTGGGTATTGTGCGCAAGCACGAGCCTTGGACTGCGTATATACCAGGTTACGGTTTTCGCAGACTAAAAGGTCGCTTGCCGGCGCTCTTTATGTATAACGGCATGCAGGAAATGCAGCCGGTGATTGCAGAGCATTATGGTACGGCTATACAGGAGGTGATCAAGTGAAAAACTACCGTGCAGTGATTCGGGATACCTTAAAATCCGTACAGTCGGACATTCCCTGTGACATTAAGATGGCATTTCCGGAGAGCAAACCGGCAGGTAACCTGATCACATTTTATGAGATCACCAATACAGGCACGGAACTGGCGTGCGTAGATGTGATCGCCTATCAGGTGGATCTGTGGTTTATGACCTTGCCGGACCTGTTGGAATTGACGGAAAAGGTAGACGAGGCTTTGACCTCGCTGGGCCTGATCCGACAATTTGCGTCCTCGGACGCGCTTTTACACGACCCCAGCGGTTATTTGCGCAAATCATTGCGTTACGGCCGTCGGGTTGATACAAGAACCAATCGACTGATAGATTAAGGAGGATTTTATATGAACGAAACAAAGCCGGAACGCGGTCTTGCGTCCAAAGGCATTGAGGTATATCCCAACTATACCGGCTCCACAGCCAAGTGCTTGAACTACGCCACCCAAATCGGCGATCTGACCAAGGGCGAACGGGAAGAACTGGACGCCACTTGCTATGACGATGATGTGGAACACAGCATTACCGGTATTCGCAAGAAAGCAGACGCCTTTGAGGTGACTTTTCTATACAACGCAAAGGACGCCACATCGGATTATCGGGTGCTGGCAGCTTTGGAGGACGCCGGTGTGTCCGTACCCATTATGGTTAAGCTGCCGGACGGCACCAAGTTTAACAACTCTGGTGTGCCCAGCCTGAAGATTAAGGGACCGGGCGTAAACAGCCTGATGGAGGCTACTGTCTCTTACAAGCTGGACGGCGACTGGAGCAGAGAGTTCCCCGCCGCGTAAATCGACTATTCGGGAGGCGGGCGACTGCCTCCCCACTTTTTAGGAGGAAATGACAATGAACGAACCCCATATTGTAACCAGAACATACGATTTGCAGCTGAATGGCGGCAAGACTGTGCACCTGCGTTTGACTGTAGCTGCTCAGCTGCGACTGAAAAATAAATTCAACGAGGACGCCCTGGATGTGATCCTCAGCGCTTCCAGTGATCCGGAGCGGCTCCTGGCTGTACTGGATGAGGCCCTGCATTTTAACGATGACCCCAACGGCGATCTGACCGGTGAGGCGTTGTATGACGCGCTGGTGGACAGCGGCGTCAGCGGTATGGACGCATTCTCCAACATTCTCTTCAAGCTGGCCCATGTATCCGGTCTGTTGAGTGACACCCAGGCGGAAAAACTGTCCTCCGGTATTGGCAAAATGCTCAATGCTGCTTTTGATGGCATGGAGCAGACGGCAGAAAGTGAGGAACAGCCCGCTTCCTTTCCAGGGTAAGTATTGCACCTTGGAGGATATGATTTTAGAAGCCAATGCTTGTGGTCTGGCTTTTCCGGTCATTCTTGCAATGACTTACGGTGAATTAAAGCGATATATCCTGTTCCATCGTGACCGGGAGCGCATACAGTATCAAAATCTGTCACAAATAGCTTATATCCAGGCCGGTGTGATCGCTTCTATTGTTGCCGGGGAAGATATGGGCCCTGTGTATGAACGCTTCCCCTATTGGACTGAGGAGGATATATTGGACATTCAGGCGGCTAAGACACTGGCTTATTTCAACCAGTTGTAATTAGATCAGAAGGTGAGGTGAAAAAGTGGATCAAGAATTGGTAACCCGATTTACGGCAGACATCAGCGAGTATAAAAAGAGCATTACAACGCTCCAGGGCGAGTTGAAACAGTTGTCCGGTGTGACCGGTCAAGTGCGTGCGGCGACCGCCCAAGCGATGAATTCCGCTTATGAAGATACTCGCAAGCTGGGTAAACAGGTGGAAAGCCTGGTAAAGACACAAGAGCGCAATGTGCAAGCGGCTACAGCGAGCAGCGTCAAGATTATGGATTACTCCAACAAGGTGGAGCAATTACAGGGAAAGCTGAAATCGCAGAACAAAGAATATGCCTCCCTGGCAGGCCAGTTAACGGCGGTGACCTCAAAATATCGAGAGCAGCAGGCTTTTTTGAACGATTATAAAGATGGAATTGCCGGTGTCAACAAACAGCATGAGGAATTGGCTGGGTTGATTCGCACCACAAGTAGAATATCGACCCGTTATATGACATTGGAGGAAATTGAACAGCACAGGGCCGGATTGCAACGCATGAAAAACGACCTGGAGGTCTTCAATGACGAACTCCGGGATGTAGGGCTGAATCCCGATAATTTGAAAACGGATACACTCGATAAACTCAAAGCAGAAATTCAAAGTGTTTCCGCACAAATGAACCAGCAAAAAAATGCTATGGCGCAGACCACGGCTCAAATCAATAAAGCCAACGGCAGCCTGGCGATTGAGACCACGCGGTATAAATCCCTACGCAGTACCATAAAGCAGAACGGTGAAGCGCTGACTGAAATGGGCAATAAGCTTGACAACGCTCTGCAAGAGGAAGCCTTCCCACCGGTTGAAAGCAGAATGACCAAGTTCAAAAACAAGGTTAAAAGTCTCGGCAGCGCGTTTGCAACCGTCGGCAGCAAGACGGGTGCTGTATTCGGGGCTATCGGTAGGGCAACAGGTTCCGTATTCGGTAAAATCGGGTCCGCAGCGGGCGCCGCTTTCGGCAAGGTGCATAGTCACCTGAAAAATATGCGTGCTTCTTCCGGTACGGCCAGCAAGTCCCTGTTGAATGTGGTCAAGTCTATCCGCCGTATAGGTGTGGTATCGCTGGGGCTGAAAGTGTGTAAAAACATTTTCGGCGAGCTGCGCTCGGTGATCACCGGATATTTAAGTCAGAACGAGGCTCTGAATAACCGTGTAGAAGCCTTGAAAAACGCCTTTGCAAACGCGCTTGCTCCTGCGATCAATGTTGTTGTCGGGCTTTTTGAAAAGCTGATGCCTTATGCCATGAGTGTTGCCAATGCCATTAGTGGGTTGCTTTCATCTGTGGGGATCGCTTCGCAGGTAAATGCCACGGCCACCGCTGTGGGCAAGACCACAAAAGAGACGAAAAAGCTGTCTCAAGCGCAGAAAGAACTGTACGGATTTGACCAAATCACTAAGGTTAGTGATGATCAGCAAGACAGTAGTTCGTCCGGTGCGTCTACAGCCAATACGCCGGCAGCATCCGACAAGTTCTCCGCTTATTTGGAGAAAATCAAGAACCTGTGGAAAAGCGGCGACTTTGAGGGAATCGGCGAACAGATCGCCGGTTCTTGCAATAAGATTATCAGCAAGATCAACGCTCTGGACTGGAAAGGCATACAGGATAAAGTCAACGGCGCTGTCAGCGGTATTGCCAAGAGCCTAAACGGCTTCATCCGTGACTTCGACTGGGAGGGTGCCGGACAAATTGTTGGTAACGGTGTGAACACCGTCTTCGGTGCGCTGGACACCTTCCTGACCACATTCGATTTTGCAGCTCTTGGCGCAGGCTTTGCTAAAAACCTGAACGGTATATTCAACACCATTGATTGGGGACAGGTGGCAAAGACCCTGTCTGATGCAATCAGCGGTGTGTTCAAGATCATTTCCGGATTTCTGGAAAACCTGGACTGGCGCGGGCTTGCAACAGCGCTGGAAAACTTCATAGGCGGTATTGATTTTGGTGGAATGGCAAGCGCTCTGTTTGAATCGCTTGGTGCAGCTTTAGGCGGCCTGTGTGCATTCCTGGGACAGCTTATCTCTGACGCTGTGTCCGGTATACAGTCCTATTTTGGCGACAAGATCAAAGAAGCCGGCGGCAATGTGGCCCAGGGCATTTGGGACGGCATCATTGACGGCATTGGAGATGCATGGAAGTGGGTTAAGGAACACATTTTCCAACCGTTTATCAATGGTTTCCAAAAAGCGTTTGAGATCAAATCGCCGTCTAAGGTTATGAAAAAGCAGGGCGGCTTTATTTCCCAAGGTCTGTTTGACGGTATCGGCGATCTGTGGAAAAAGGTCAGCCAAAAATTCAAAGGATTTAAGGACGGCGTTGTTAATTTCTTTACCGGGAAAAATGGCGTTGTATCAAAAGTCACCGGCCTTGGCGGTAAGATCGTGACCGGCTTAAAGAACGGCCTGAAGAATTTGAAAGCCACCTTTACCAATGCGTTCAAAGGCCCCTTAAACGGTGTGATCAAACTGGTCAACAATATGGTTGGCAAGATCAATGACAAGCTGCTGATTAGCGTTGGCAGCACACTGTCTAATGTGCTTAGCGCCCTGGGCGTGAGCGTGACCAACGGCCAGTACCAGTTGTTTTCTATACCCACTATCCCAGAGCTGGAAAAGGGCGGCGTGCTGAAAAAAGGCCAGGTCGGTCTGCTGGAAGGTAAAGGCGCCGAGGCTGTTGTGCCTTTGGAGCGAAACACCCAGTGGATCAGCAAGGTAGCCGCAATGATGGTACAAATGCTGGGTAGCAGCGGGCAGGCGGTCAATGTAACGATCCCAGTATATGTGGGCGGTAAGCATTTAAGCACGGTGGTGCTGGACGATGTGAACCAAACAGAAAAGAAAGGCCGTGACCCGGTTACGGCCACAGCGTAAGGAGGGACGGTATGCCACTATATATTGACGGTACAAAAATGCCAAACCCATCATTCAATGCCATATCCTGTTCAGATGAAAAGGTGTGGTCCTCTAACACGGGCCGCTCCAAGTCAGCTTATATGAACGGCAGTATCGTTCAGGTCAAAAAAACAAGGCAGTTGTCCTTTCCGCCCTTGACCCGGGCGGAATTGGACAAGCTAAACGGCGTGATCAACAATGCGAGTAAGCCCTGGCATTCTATTAAACTGGAGGATACTTCCGGGAATACGGTGTTTTCGTTCAACTGCTACTTTGGTACGCCCAGTTGGACAGCTTATTCCGGTGCCAGGGATTGCCGGTATTTCATCAACTACAAAGTAGATGCCATCGAGCGCTAAAGGAGTATTTTATGTACAAGACAAGCACAGCTTTTAACCAGGCCATCAAAAACGGGGAACGGATCTATGTGAAGGTTAAATGTGGCAATTTCATTTTTGGCTACAACGATGAGACGGATTCTACAAGCCCAAATGAGCAAAATAACATTATGGAGCTGAATATTGACCGCAGTATCAGCCATGACGATTACGCGCTGGCAAAATCCTACTCCTGTGGGTGTAACTGCGTTCTGTGGGCTGTGCCCGCCGGTGCCGTGCTTCGCGGGCAGAAAACCGTGGTGTACTTTGGCTGTATGGTCAACGGTGCAGTGGAGTGGGTGCCAATGGGCGTGTTTTATCCGGAAAAGGTCACTCGGTCCGGCGAATGTACCACTTTGGAAATGTACGACCACATGTATGATCTTTCTATGCCGTATTCTGCCGCCATCAGCGGTCAGCAGACCCCTTTGGCAATCTTAAAAGACCTGGCACGCCAGGGTAACTTTGAGTTGGCTGCCGGCGTGGAGAGCAAGGTCTCCGGCTTTGGCACGGTAGATGTTTCTTTGCTCTGCGGTACGGAAACAGACGAGGACGGCAAGCAGCAGGTCACTGCCTATAATGTGAATGATGCCATCGGTTATGTGGCCGGATTCTGCGGCTGTGCTGCCGTCTTTGACCGAGAGGGCAAGTTGCGAGTAGATACTTTCGCCCAGGTATATGATGGTACGGCAGAATACACGGTGACAGACGACACAGTCACAGAGGTCTCTCTGGCAGAGACGGACAAAACCTACCTGGGGATCAGTTGCAACAATGGGAATAAGAATATTCTTGCACCAGATAGTCTGTCGGTCAACAGCGAGGTGCTGTATTTCGACAACCCACTGATCACCACCCAGGCCCAAGCGGAAAAAGTATTTGGTGCTGTATCTGATATGATCTACATAGATGATGGCGACCAGGGTGAGACTGTATTTGACCTGGGCATACAGTACCGACCGGGAAGTATGACATTGCTCACGGCCAATCCGGCGTTGGATAGTTTCGATGTGATCACTTACCGGGACGATACCGGCGATCACCATATCCCCTTGATGGGTGTGGAGTATGATTATGATGGCTCCGTCACTATGGAAGTGGCCGCCCATGCCCGTTCAGAACAGGAAGGCAGCTCTGCCGGAAGCATTCTTTCCCGCATGATCTCTAAGGCTATGCAGCAGGTCACAGCGCCGTTGGCGCAGCGCATTCAGGACGCCACGGATTCTATCACGAACGCAGTGGGCGGTTACGCTGCTTTGATCGACCGGGACGGCGATGGTGTGTCAGACGCGCTTTATATCGGAGAGTACCCGGCGGCGGAGGGCAAGACAAAAGGACGCTGCCTGCTGCTGAATAAGAACGGCATGGCTGTTTCTACCACCGGACTGCAAGGCCCCTTTAAGGACTTTGCGGTGTACTACAACAAAAAAACCAACCAGTATTACCTGAATGCTACGGACATTTCAGCCGGTAGACTCTCTGGTATTGAGATCCTTGCGGATAAAGGCACGATCGCCGGGTGGAACATAGACGAAGACGCTTTGTATTGCGATGTGGGAAATAATCGTGCATATTTCCAAAAGCCGTCAAAGAACAGCGACTGGGTTCTATCTGTACAAAAAAAGAATTCGGACGGCTCTTACACAGGCGTATGGGGTGTAACAATGGCTGGTAATATGTGGTGCAACGGTTCATTGAATGTTGCTGGTCAAACAACATTTGATACGGATGTTACTTTCCACAAGAAAATTTATGACTTTTCTGGTTGCGAAATCATCAATGCAGCTTCTGGTGGTAGTTCGTTAGTTGTTGGTTATGGTCAATACGACAAAAAATTGAAAACATATTTGGAAGGTGGAACGATATATCTTCGCCATAATGGTGGTGGAGTAGAGATCCAAAACAGAACCGCGACGCGCTTCAAACTGTGTTCATTGAATTGGACCCTTGATGGATCAGAAGCTGTACGAGATACGATCGAATCTGCTGGTGGATTTGTATTAAGTGCAAATGGCGGGGACAATCGGTTGTATTTATTTGGAAGCAGTATTTATCTTAACAGTAATACGACTGTTAATGGCAATGTAGTAGCGCGTGGAGATGTGAAGCTCAATTTCAAAGCGGTCAGCGGAACGGTTCCCTTAGTGGTCAACACCAGCGGTGTTATTACAACTGCCAGTTCTTCCGCACGGTACAAGGAAAACGTTAAGCCGTTGGAAGATCCGTCTCTGGATCCTATTGGGCTGTATGATGTGCAGGTAAGCCAGTACAATTACAAGCCGGAGTGTCGGGACAAAGAGCTGGTCGGTGGCACACAAATCGGCTTGGTGGCAGAGGATTTGGCCCAGCACTATCCTAATGCAGTGATTTATGATGAAGATGGACGGCCGGAAAGTTGGCAGGATCGTATTATGATCCCTGCAATGCTTAAGCTCATCCAAGAGCATAAACAGCAGTTGGACGATTTGCAGGCCGAGGTGGACGCGCTGAAAGCAAAATTGCAATAAACAGTAAAGCGGCTGCTCCGTACTGGAACAGCCGCTTAAAGGTTGTTAATCAATATAAATTCTTGGCGTCGAATCATCGCCGTGCTCAAAATAGAAATGCCTACCGGCCTTATCCACATATATGGTTTCGTGCCTATCAGCCCGGTGTGTCGCTGTCGCCCAGTAATCTCCGCCATCTGAATGAATAATTTCACCAATTGCGTCTAATGGCACTGAATTTTGTTGTGCTTTTGGTACTTTTGGTGTGGGTTGCTTGGTCGTTGACTCTGTGTGCTGTACTATAACATCTCTTCCTTGGGAGGTATAATACACAACCTGCGGTTGCGTGGTAGTATGCTTCTTCTTTTTCTTCTTAGTGGTTGCGGTCGCCTCTGTGGCTGCCGGTTCTGTAGTAGTCTCTGTGGGCTGTGTAGTAACACCAGCCAGTGCACTGGATACAGCGTGATCTACCAGACTGGCTGTCTCCTGATCATGCACTCGATCATAGTGCACCCACACACCGATACCGACCCCCACCGCCACTACAACGGTCACAACAAGGATCCACACCTTGGCCTTAGACTTCATCTTCATCTCTCCTTTCACTCCCCACCATACCACACTTCCCCGCAGATTGCAAGAAAAGCAAAAAGGCCCTCGTCTGTTTGTAGACGAAAGCCTTTTTGACTTAGAAGGGCAAGTTGTCGTCATCGTCATCGTAGGGGATGATCTTCTTTGTAGTGTGACTATATCTGTTGCAAGATAATCCTGCCCACTCTCTACGCATTTTGTTGTATGTTTCACCCTCGTTGATTCTTTCAAGATCTTCGCGAATATGTCCGTTAAGCCTGATTTTTTCCAAGTAGGTTTGGATAGCCTCATCTGCAATGTATAAACAGTCCGCAAACTCCTCACTGCATGGGCTGATAATTTCGGTCCCAAATGCATCGATCAAGAGGTTGATTGCATTGATAATGTCTACATACTTTATTGCAATGGGCTTCTTTGTTTCAACGCCTGTAAGTAGATACTCCATAGAAACATTGAGTTCCCGGCTATATGCATATAAGCAATCACAGTTGATCCCTTTCTTTATTTCACCGCGAATATGCAATCGCAAAGTAGCTTCGCTCACATTACAGAGCTTTGCAAACTCAATTTGGTTCATATTTTTTTCTGCAATCAGTCGTTTTAATCTATTGCCAACTTCCTTGTAGTTAATATTCGTCATTTTCAACACCTCAATATAATTGTTTTTGTGTCTAAATTAAAAATAGCACATAAGAGGGAATATGTCAACAATAAAACGACAAAAAAATATTTTGCTGATGTTGTTGACATAATACTGCGAAAATGATATTATGATGACATCAAATGCGAAAGGAGGTGCGAAAATGAAGGGGTCAGAAATCAAAAGTACAATTATTCGTTCTGGTTTGCGACTGTGGCAAGTCGCGGATTATCTGGGCATGAGCGATTGCACTTTTTCTAAAAAACTGCGTTATGATTTTTCGGCAGAAGAAACGCAAAAAGTTATGGACGCAATTACAGCACTGGATGATCAAAAAATGTGAATCGGTATTTTCGCCCATTTTTGGGCGAAAATAGGAAACGGCATTATGTGGCGTTTTTTGAAAAGAAAAAAGAGATTTGCTTACACGACCAAGCACAAGCAAATCCCTAAACAGCAGCAGAGGTTCTCCACTGATAGATTTATTATACCAAATACGAGGGCCTCTTGCAAGATTATTTTGTAAGGAGTTTTTGTTTATGAACGAGCTAATCAAAGTGAATTACGATGGCGATAGGCCAACGGTGTCGGCAAGAGAATTGCATAAATTCTTGGAAGTGAAAAGCTCATTTCGCAACTGGTTTCCAAGAATGTGCGAATATGGATTTGTGGAGGGCAATGATTTTCGCACATTTTTGTGCGAAAATACCGGCGAGCGCGGTAGGCCGGGAAATGATGCGCGGTTGACCATTGAAATGGCTAAGGAACTCTGTATGCTCCAGCGCAATGATAGAGGTAAACAGGCACGCTTGTATTTTATCGAGCTGGAAAATGCTTGGAATACGCCCTGTCTCTTATACACATCTCCGAGCCCACGAGACAGGCAGAAATCTCG
>ERZ1026921.458-NODE-458-length-21537-cov-4.055349_pt1 | contig 21537 bp, 16 predicted proteins | sample MGYA00519571_ERZ1026921 | MGnify/ENA primary metagenome ERZ1026921 (study PRJEB26926, sample SAMN06164877) | human gut metagenome | biome: ENVO:00009003; feature: ENVO:2100002; material: ENVO:00002003 | host: Homo sapiens | place: USA | collected 2012 ... | reverse complement strand
CGAGATTTCTGCCTGTCTCGTGGGCTCGGAGATGTGTATAAGAGACAGGATGAACCTGCAGAAGTGCCTCGTCTACTTCAACACCTCGATTCGAGGCAACGAAATGATGATCAGCAAACTGCCCAAGATTTTCCACGAAAAGGACTACCAGAACCCCGAACTGCTCGACGACGTGATGATCGAGCTGCGGCAGGCCCACAACATGGTGAATATTTACAGCGACATCCTCACCGGCACGATGGATGCCTTTGCCTCCATCATCTCGAACAACGTGAACACCATCATGAAACGCATGACCAGCCTCTCGATTGTGCTCATGGTGCCCACGCTCATCGCCAGCTTCTACGGCATGAACGTCGACATTCACATCGAGCAGATACCGCACGCCTTCTCGCTGATCGTCTTCTTCTCGATACTGTTGTCGGCCCTGGCATTCATTATCTTCCGGAAAATCAAGTGGTTCTGACCGGTATTCCCGACGGGTGGACGGTGTAATCCCCTCCCCCGTCACCCCCTGTTCAACAACCGTCACCCCGCTGTGACCGATATACCTGCACGACGATGAAAACCCAAACGCTCTACATCACCGACCTGGACGGGACTCTGCTCAACGGCAACTCCGTGGTTTCGCCCCGCTCTACCCAGATTATCAACGACCTGCTGCACAAGGGCATGCGATTCACCGTGGCTACGGCCCGCACGCCGGCTACGGTAGTCCCGTTGCTGCAACAGCTCGACCTCGATATTCCGGCCGTGCTCATGAACGGGGCCGTGCTCTACGACATCCGTCGCAAACACTATATCCGGGCCAACGGATTCACCGACAACTCGGCCCTCAACTACATCGACCTGCTCGAGAAGCGCGACCTGGTGCCCTTTGTCTATCGCATCGACAACAACAAGCTGCACGTCTTCCACAAACCGCTGTCCAACGAGATGCAGCGCGAATTCAAACGTCAGCGCGAGAATACACCCTACAAGGATTTCGTACCCGTCGACCGCTACGCCGAGCCGCTGCTCGACCGGCCGCCGCTCTTCATCCTGGTCATCGACCGGTTCGACCGACTCGAGACCGCAGCCGCCGAGATAGGCCGGGCCGGACAATGCAGCATCTTCTGCTACCGCGACATCGTAGACCCCAGCTACGGCAACCTCGAAATCTACCCGCAAGGGGTCTCCAAGGCATCGACCGCCCAACAGATTGTCGACCACCTCAACCCCTGGGAGGTGGTGGCCTTCGGCGACAACCTCAACGACCTACCCCTCTTCCGCATGGCCGACCGGCGATATGCTCCCGAGAACGCCATGGACGAGGTGAAACGGCAGGCCACCGCCATCATCCCCGACAACAACCACGACGGCGTGGCCCGTTTCCTCTACGACGACTACCTCTAAACCCGCTCCGTTACAGATAAAATACAGATAGTTTACAGATAAAACATAAGCCGTAAGAGACTCACTCTCACGGCTTATATGTATATACTCTTTTAAAGTCCTACTTTTGCTTATCCACAGCATCTCCACCGCTGGCAGCCGCCTCTTCACGAACCGCTTTCTCAGCCAGCTCGGCATCGAGTTGAGCCTTCGACTTACTGGTCGTTACCACATATACGCCCAGGAATACCAGCAGAATGGCAAAGCCCTTCATCACGTCGAAGCTGTCCATGCCCCACCAGATGGCCAGCAACGAGGCCACGATAGGCTGCGTGTAGTTGTACATGCTCACAATCGTCGGGCGCAACCGCTTCTGCCCCACCGAAACCAGCATGTACGACAGGAAGGTGGCCCCGAATATGACAAAGAACAAGTCGAGATAAATGGTGCTGTCGAGCTGGGCAAAGGGAATGCGCATCACCTCCGACCCGCCGATAGGCAGACAGCAGATGGTCGCAAACAGAAACATCCACTTCATCAAGGTAACAGGCGTATAGCGGCTGATAAGCCCCTTGAATGCCACGTAGTAAATGGCGAAGCTCACCTCGGCAATGAGGCAGAAGAGGTCGCCCATCACCCGGCCGCCCGACAAACTGCCGCCCGACGCACTGCCGGCGCCATCCAGAATCAGAATCAGAGCCCCCGTGAGGCCCATGAATACACCGATTACCTTTTTGCCCGTCATCGGCTCCTTCTGAATGAAAGCAGCCAGAATCATCGTAATGATAGGCGTCAGCGAGGCCACCACCGACGCATCGATAGGCGTCGTATAGGAGAGTCCCACCACAAAAAATCCCTGATTCAGAGTAATTCCAAACAGGGAGGCCGCAAACAGTAACAGTAAATCGCGCTTGGTCACCGACTCGCGAGGCATGAACAGGGAGGCTATCCAGAAGAAGGCAGCCGCCCCCACCATACGCATGTTGGTCAACGAAAAAGCCGATATGACACCCGTTAAAAAAATCGATTTAGAAATAGGCGACATGATTCCCCACAGGAAGTTCGCCGTAAACATAGCCGAATGGCCCTTCAATTTCTCTTTCATTTCCCACTATTTTGGGCGCAAAAGTACAAAAAGTACAAATTGTTTCGTCACGAAATTCTCCACACGACACATATTTTTTCTCGAGCCACTCCACCATCCGGCCTATCCGATTATCTTTGCAGCCGTTATCCCGTGCAGCATCTGCATAAGCGCCACACACTTGTGGCAGCACATCTATCCCACCGGCGGCCACGGCTGGGGCTACCAGGAGACGTTCCGATTCAAGCATGAGGTGCACAACGCCCTGGCCGACTGGCTGCGGTCGTTCTGAAGGAGGGTAATCATGTTCGATATGGAAATCGTATAGTCCATTATAAACAAATAATCATAGCATTTCTCTTGCATTTTTATCTTTTTTTTTATATCTTGCACCGTTTTTAAATGGGGACTAATCACGGCCAAAACAGCTTTATTTGATTGGCAATAAGAAGTTTACCATATTATTTTAGGGGAAAATCCATCGACAATCCATATTTCGCATGAATATTTGGCATTATTTGAAACAAATTTTAAATACCATGTTATGAAACATTTCATTCTTTCTCTGGCGGCATTGTCGTGCCTGGTTTCCTGTACTTCGGGAGACGATGAAATTATTCCTTCTCCGGCACCGGATCCGGATCCTGCTCCCGTTACAATTCCCATCAATATTTCCATGAATGTATGGACTCGCGTCACGGATACAGACTACGAATCCGGAGACAAGGTGGGTATCTATGTGGTCAACTATCAGGGCTCTTCAGCCGGGACCCTTCAGTCTTCGGGCAATCATGTAGATAACATGTGCTTCACCTACACGAACAATTGGACGCCCGAATCGGATATCTATTGGCAGGACGAGACGACGAAAGCCGACTTCTACTGCTACTATCCGTACGGTACACCCTCCGACATCACCGCCCATCCCTTCTCGGTCAAGACCGACCAGTCTCAACAAGCCGATTACAAGGCTTCCGAGTTCCTGTGGGGAAAAGCATCGGGGGTCAGCCCCACGGCCAATGCCGTGCCCATCATCACCAACCGCTCGATGAGCAACATGCTCATCTATGTGGCTCCAGGCAAGGGGTTCACCGAGGAGACGCTGGCGGCTGCCACCAAGTCTGTCCGCATCTGCAATGTAAAGTCTTCGGCAACGGTCGACCTCCGTACGGGTGTGGCTACGGCTACCGGGTCTGCGACGGAGATTATTCCCTACAACGAGGGTACCTATTACCGGGCTCTGCTTGTTCCTCAAACCGTGACCGATGGTTCGAATCTGATTACAATCACCGTCGACGGCGTGGATTATACGCTGGCCAAGGGTTTCACCTTCAAGGCGAACACGCAACATAAGTTTACGGTTACCGTCAACAAGGCCAGCAGCGGTGTCGATATTGGTGTCGGCAACTGGGAAGTCGACGATACGGACAACGGCGGCGCGGCCGAATAGAGGCCATCCGGTTGAAAACAGACTTGTTTATTCACCTTGAAAAAACAATAGCAATATGAAAATAAGGAATTTATTGATATGCAGTCTCTTCTCTGTCGTATTGGGGGCCTGCTCGTATGAACCCGACGAAATGCCCGTCACGGTCGACCAGTCCTATCCCATACGGCTATTCAACGAGATTGAACAGATTGCCACCACGCGCGTCAACGACGAAGGTTTCTGTAATGGCGATGAAGTGGGCATCTATGTAGTCAACTATAACGGCTCGAATCCAGGCCGGTTGGCCGTTGAGGGCAACCAGGCCGATAACGTCCGTTATACCTACGACGAGGGCAACAACCAATGGACTCCGGAAGAGTCGGTCTACTTTAAGGATAAGAATACGCACGTCGACATCATCGGCTATTACCCGTATGGCTCGCCGTCGTCGGTGGATGCCTATGCTTTCGAGCTGGTCAAAGACCAGTCGACCGAGGCCGAAAACGGCCTTCTGGGTGGATACGAGGCCAGCGATTTTCTGTGGGGCAAGGCTACCGATATTGCCCCCACTTCGCAGCGTATTGCCGTCAAGTTCCAGCACCGGATGGCCGGTGTGCTGGTGACGCTGACGGAGGGCACGGGCTTTGACACCGGCGAATTTGCCCGGCTGGAGAAGAGCGTCCTGGTGACCAACACGATACGCAAGGCGCTGATCGATCTTGCAACCGGCGAGGTAACCCCCACCGGCGACGTGCCCACCACAGGTACCATTCCCTACCATCGTGACGGCGATTTCAGAGCGGTGGTTGTTCCGCAGACCGTAGAGGCCTCGACACCGCTATTCAGCATCACGGTCGACGGCGTGCCCTATGTCTTCCGCAAGAACGAGCCGTTCAGCTACGTGAGCGGCAAGCTGCACAAGTTCACCATCGAGGTGTCCAAGAAGAGCGCCAGCGGCCTGGAGTTCAAACTGCTGGGCGAGAGCATCACGGCGTGGGAGACGGATAACATCTCGCACGACGCAACGGCACGTGAGTACATTATCGTCGACTGTCCGGAGCCCGGGACGTTGAAAGCCTGCATCACGGCCGCCGGGAAGGACTATGCAAAGGTCAAGAATCTCAAGGTGACCGGCACCATCGATTATCGGGATTTCTTGATGATGCGTGATGAGATGGCGGCCTTGCAGTCGCTCAATCTGCGGGAGGTCGAGATTGCTGGCTATAGCAGCTATCCCTCCCATGAGATTCCGAATTATGCATTCCAGTTGAAATCCACCCTTATCCGGTTTGTCTTTCCCGAGAATATTACGAAAATTGGAAGTGAAGCATTTAGAGGTACCAACTTGTCGGGCTCGCTGATTATACCGAATGGAGTTACCGAAATTGGAATCTATGCATTCGCCGAATGTCCCTTACCGGGTACGTTGACATTGCCCGGCTCTTTGACAAAGATTGATGAACATGCATTTTATCACTGTGGCTTGTCTGGTAATCTAAATATTCCAGAATCTGTAGAAATTATCGAGCACAATGCTTTTAATGGATGCTCCGGATTTACAGGAAATCTGTATCTCCCTGAAAAATTGAAAGCATTGGGGTCCTCCGCTTTTCAGAGTTGCTCCGGATTTACCGGTTCACTGACGATTCCTCCAGGTATTACAAAAATAGAGGATAGAGTTTTTTTTGACTGTAAAGGTCTAAATGGACAACTCTATTTGCCGAAAGATCTGACGGAAGTGGGTGATTATGCTTTTGCCTATTGCCGATTTCGAGGCTCCTTGCAGTTACCCGAAAATGTAACCATCATAGGTGGGTGGGCTTTTGTGGGAAACTTATTTTCCGGAGAGTTGAAACTACCGCCCGCATTGACTGTACTTGGTAATAGTGCTTTTAGCTATAATACTCGTTTAACCGGGGTGGTGGAGTTGCCCGAGGAGCTTATTTCGGTCAGTGAGGGACTATTCGCCTATTGTTCCCAGTTGGAGGGGGTGATTATCCCTAAAAACGTAGAGAATATTCGAGCTAATGCTTTTAATAATTGTTTCCAGCTCAATTCGATTGTTTGTGAAGCGCAGAATCCTCCGCAGGTGGATGCAACGGCTTTCAATGGGGTTGCGAAGGACAACTTTACGGTCGAGGTGCCCGAAGCGTCGGTCAGCAGCTACAGTACGGCGCCCGTCTGGAGGGAGTTCAAGCGCTTTGCGGCCCATCACGACTTCTCGATTTCCCGCAACCTGTTCCGAACGCTGAACGCCTCGCTGGCGAAAACCCTGGTGCTGCGCGCTCCGAGCGGAGAGGCGTGGAGTGTGGAGTCCAAACCCGACTGGGTGACGGTAGAGCCGATGAGCGGAACGGGCAAGGTTGAGGTTACCGTAACGGTGGCAGACCAGCCCAAGGGGGCCGGATACCGCGAAGGCGAGGTGGTATTCCTGCTCGACGGGAAGGACTACCGGACCCGGACCAAGGTAGAGCAATATGACTACCAATATGGCGACGGCGAGGTGCTGACCGTGCAGACGGCAACCCGGGGCGCCGGTGTCGACCTGGTATTCATGGGCGACTGCTTCGATGCCAAGGATATTGCCGAGGGCAAATATCTGGACGACATAAACGAGGCTATCGGCTACTTCTTTGCCGTGGAGCCCTACAAGACCTACCGCGACTACTTCAATGTCTACACCATCTTCGGCCTCTCGCCCGACAGCGGAGTGGGAGACGTGAATACCATTCGGGAAGCGAAATTCGGTTCGGCCTATGCGCTCGGAGGAATTGCGCCCAATGAACAGCTCTGCTTCGAATATGCCTGCAAGGCTCCGACCGTCACCGAAGATCGAATCAGCAGAACGTTGATCACGCTAATCGAAAATACGGCCGATTACGGCGGAATCACCTACATGTGGGGCGACGGTTCGGCAATCGCCTGCTGTCCGGTGAGCGAAGATGTCTATCCGTATGACTTCCGCGGCCTGGTACAGCATGAGGCCGGCGGACACGGGTTCGGCAAGCTCGGCGACGAGTACATCTACCACAATACCTTCATTCAGACTTGTACGTGTCCATGTTGCCCGCATGTGGATGAGTTCAACCTCAACAAGTCGCGGGGCTGGTATGCGAACCTCTCCCTGACGGGAAACATGTACGACGTTCCCTGGAGCCACCTGATCTTCGATCCGCAGTATTCGAATCTGGTCGACATCTACGAAGGCGGTTACATGCACATGCGCGGTGTATTCCGCTCCGAGCCGAACAGCTGCATGAACAACAACATCCCCTACTTCTCGGCCATCTCGCGCGAGGCAATCGTGAAGCGGATCAAGGAGTATGCGGGTGAAAGCTATTCGTTCGAGGAGTTCAAGGCGCTCGACGTACTCGATGCCTCAACGGCCGGTGATGAGACCCGCTCGATCGCCTCGGCCATGAAGTTCTCCGCATCGAACAAGCAGCATCATCCGGTTTACATGGGAGAAAAACCTGAGTTCAAATAATAAACAGAGATTCGATTATGAGAAAATGGAATTATATATGGATGGCGGCATTGTTGCTCGCATCCTGTGACAAGGCGGAAGAGATTGCGGTCGATGATGGAAGCATACGCTTTGTCATGCAGTACCCCTCAGCAACTCGAGCTACGGAGACCTCCTTTGAGCAAGGAGACAAAATAGGCCTGTTCCTTACGGAGTACACCGGCGAGACACCGGCTCCCCTGCAGATCTCGGGCAACTGGGCCAACAACGTGGCCGCAACCCTCGAGGGAACGGAATGGGTGACGGCAAAGAAGATATTCTGGAGCGACAATCGCATGGATGCCTATGGTTACTATCCCTACATGTCGTTGACCTCTGTCGACGAACAGCCTTTCTCCATTGCGCTGGATCAGTCGACAGAACGGACCGGCGACCAGTTGGGCGGCTATGAGGCTTCGGACTTTCTATGGGCAAAAACGGAAGGTGTAGACCAGTCGACAGAGACCGTAACCCTGCAGTTCTCGCACCGGTGCAGCAAACTGGTCATTCAACTGGTAAAGGGCCCTTCGTATGAAGGCGAACTGCCGGACAGCGCGACGGTCTACATCCACAACGTCGTGCCCACGGCAACCATCGATCTGGCGACAGGCGCCGTCACAAAGGACATCTTTGGCGAAGTGGCCACCGTCAAGGCCCGGAAGGTGAACAATGCGACCTATGAGGCTATCATGATTCCGCAGCGTATTGAATCACGCCGCCCGTTTATCGAGATAGTCGTGAACAATATATCCTACCTGCTGGAAGATACATTCCAGTTCAAGGCCGGCATGCAACATACGTTGTCGCTGGTAATCAACTCCAATCCGGATCAGGTATCGGTCGATATCGGAGGCGAGATTGTGGGTGGCTGGAATTGACAACCGGGATATAAAAACAGTGAATCGAATTCTCAGGAAACACGGTCCTGGGAATTCGATTTTTTTGTATCTGACAAGGGATATTCGGTAAATGGCCCGGTACGGGTCAATGCAATACGTGTCGCCGGGACAATGGGGCCTGGTCGACAAAATTCAGGATGAAAATTTGAAAAGAAAAGAGGCTGCAACCCTGCGGCTACAGCCTCTTCGATCTTGTACCCAGAGCCGGGATCGAACCGGCATGGAGGTTAATCCACTGGTGTTTGAGACCAGCGCGTCTACCGATTCCGCCATCTGGGCAGAAAAGACGTGGCAAAGGTAAGGATAGATTTTGAATGCGCCAAATAATCTGTGTTTTTTTTCAAAAAAAGTTGATTGATACATCTTTCTAATAAAAAATAATTACATTAGCGGAATAATTAACATAAAAAAATGGCTCGCCCATGGAAAATAGATATTGCGTAATTATGGGAGGCGGCGTGGGAAGCCGCTTTTGGCCGTTCAGCCGAAACAACAGACCGAAACAATTTCTCGATTTCTTCGGAATTGGGCGTTCGTTGCTCCAAATGAGTTTCGACCGTTTCGCCAAAATCATACCCAAGGATCACATCTTCATCGTCACCAACGAAATCTATGTCGACCTGATCAAGGAACAGCTCCCCGACCTGCCGGCCGAGAATATTCTTCTGGAGCCGGCTCGCCGCAACACGGCTCCTTGTATTGCCTGGGCCTCGTATCATATCCGGGCAATCAACCCCAAGGCCAACATCGTGGTGGCTCCCTCCGATCACCTCATTCTCAAGGAGGATGAGTTTGCCCGCTGCGTAAATCAGGGTCTCGAATTCGTAGCCAAATATCCGGCTCTGCTCACGCTGGGTATCAAACCCAACCGACCCGAAACGGGATACGGCTACATACAGATTGGCGAGGATGCCGAGGGTGACATCAAGACGGTGAAGACCTTTACCGAGAAACCCAACCTCGAGTTTGCCAAGATGTTTGTCGAGAGCGGCGAATTCTTCTGGAACTCGGGTATATTCATCTGGAATGTACAGACGATTATCAACGCCTTCCAGAGATTCCTGCCCGATATTTCCAACCGGTTCGAAGAGCATAACGAGGTATTCAATACACCGGCCGAGAAACAGTTTATCGACGAGAATTTTGCGGCGTGTCCCAACATATCGATCGACTTCGGTGTGATGGAGAAGGCCTCGAACGTATTCGTTCTCTGTGCCGACTTCGGCTGGAGCGACCTGGGTTCGTGGAGTGCCCTGTATGACCACTCGCCCAAAAACAAGGACGGCAACGTGGCCCAGGGATGCAAGACCCTGCTCTACAATACATCGAACAACGTCATTGCCGTGAAGGGCGACAAGCTGGTGGTTGTCGAGGGGCTGAAGGACTACATCATTGCCGAGGCCGACAACGTGCTGCTCATTTGCCCCAAGAGCGAGGAACAGAAAATTAAACAGTTTGTAACCGACGCCAAGATGGCTTTTGACGACACCTACATCTAAACCGTCGTACAGCGTCGACACGATACAGAAAGAGCCGGAGGAAAACCTTCGGCTCTTCTGTTATTTGGCGTATGCCTATCGGTCTCGATTAAAAGAATTTGGTGGGGACTCCCCAAATGTCGGTGAGCAGGTTGTTGGCCAACCGGCTGGCACCGATTCTGAAGTGCTCGTTATTGAGCCATTGCTCGCCCAGCATCTCTTTGACCACGCAATAATATTTCACGGCGTCGACCGTCGTAGAGATGCCTCCGGCCGGTTTGAAACCGATCATGGTTCCCGTCTGCTCGTAATACTCCTTGATGGCCTGGCACATCACATAGGCAGCCTCGAGCGTAGCAGCGGGCTCGGTTTTACCGGTCGATGTCTTGATGAAATCGGCACCCGAATAGATGGACAGCAGCGAGGCCTTCTTGATGTTCGAAGCCGTCTTCAGGGCACCCGATTCGAGGATAACCTTCAGATGCGACTCCTTGCAGGCGTGTTTCAGCTCCTCGATCTCCTGGCACATCTCTTCGTAATTCCCGGCCAGGAAGTTGCCTACGTTGATTACAATATCAATCTCGTCGGCCCCGTCAGCAACGGCCAGAGCCGTCTCGGCTACCTTCACCTCGGTAAAGGTCTGCGACGAGGGGAAACCGCCCGATACGGCAGCAATATTCACGGCCGACACGTCGAGGTTGGCGCGAACGGTTCCGGCAAAGTTGGGATAGACACAGATGGCAGCCACGTTGTCCATCTCGGGATGCTCCTCTTCAAAATCGTTCACCCGCTTGGTCATGCGCGTAATCGACTCGGTGTTATCCTCGGTATGCAGCGACGTCAGGTCGATGCAGTGGAACAAAAACTTATACACATCGGGTGTACTGTTTGCGGCCAGATTGTCGCGAACGATTTTCTCTACGGCAGCCGCTACTTGGGCATCGTCCAAATCGGTGTTGTACCGACTCAACATTTCTTCGTATTTGTCCAATTTATTCTCCATGTTTGGTCAGTTTAGGATTATTGATATGTCTTGTTTTATCTCGATTGGTTTTCTTCTCGATATTCTTTTCGAATGCAGCGGTCAGGTCCACACCCGTCTGGTTGGCCAGACAGAGCAGCACCCAGAAGACGTCGCACAACTCGTCCGACAGGTCGCTCTGCGCCTCTTCGCCCGGCTTGAACGACTGGTCGCCGTAGCGGCGCGAAATGATACGGGCCACCTCGCCCACCTCTTCGGTCAGGATGGCCATATTGGTCAGCTCGCTGAAGTATCGCACCCCTACACTCTTGATCCAGGCATCTACCTGCTCTTGTGCCTCTTTGATTGTCATATTTCCTTACTCCTTGTTTTTGGTATCCATGCAAATGGTCACCGGGCCGTCATTTATCAATTCTACCTGCATGTCAGCTCCGAAAACACCCGTGGCGACCTGTCGGCCCACCTCCTCGGAGAAACGCCGGCAGAAGGCCTCGTACATGGGCACAGCCACCTCGTGACCCGCAGCGCGTATGTACGACGGGCGATTCCCCTTCTTGGTCGAGGCCAGCAGCGTAAACTGACTCACCACCATGGCCTCGCCGCCCACATCGAGCAACGAGCGGTTCATCACCCCGTTTTCATCGTCGAAAATGCGCAGGTTGGCACACTTCTTGACCAGCCATTCGAGCTCCGAAAGCTCGTCGCTCTCTTCCACGCCCAGCAAAATCAAGAGCCCCCGACCGATTGACGAATGCAACTCACCGCCTATCGTTACCGAAGCCCGCTTTACCCGTTGAACAACTACTCTCATGTGAAACTCTCCATTTTTATCGGTGCAGATGTCGAGCCTATCCCCCACCCGATCTTAACCGACCGGCGCAGTTCATACTCCCCTCTGCGTAAAGCACAAAGATAATACAAACGACAACAGAAACAAATTTTATTTCATCCGTCTCCCTCAGGTCAGCGATAAGCTATCGCTTCCCAATTAAACGGAATTGCCCTTGCATGGTATATTTATAATACTGATAATCAACTATATAAAAATCAAACCAGATGCTCTTTGATGATGCGGGCCTTGGCCTCGCCCACCACCGAGGCCAAATCGGCCTCCGACGCCTCTTTGATGCGCTTCACACTCTTGAAGTGCGTCAACAGCGCATCGCGGGTTTTGGGCCCTATTCCGGCAATGGAATCGAGAGCCGACTTCACCTGCCCCTTGCTCCGCTTGTTGCGGTGGAAGGTTATACCGAACCGGTGAGCCTCGTCGCGCATGTGCTGAATCACCCGCAGCGACTCCGAATTTTTGTCGATATAGAGCGGCAGCGAATCGCCGGGAAAATAGATTTCTTCCAACCGCTTGGCAATACCCACGATGGGTACCTTGCCCCGCAGGCCCAACGCCTCGAGCGACTCCAGTGCGGCACTCAACTGCCCCTTGCCGCCATCGACTATGATCAACTGGGGCAGCTCCTCCCCTTCGTCGAGCAACCGACGATAACGACGATAGATAATTTCGCGCATCGAAGCAAAGTCGTCGGGACCCACCACGGTCTTAATATCGAAATGTCGGTAATCTTTTTTCGAGGGTCTCCCCTTCTTGAAGACCACGCACGAAGCCACCGGATTGGTGCCTTGGATATTGGAGTTATCGAAACACTCCATATGCCACGGCAGTTCGGGCAAACGAAAATCTTGCTGGATGCGCGAAAGCACCCGCATCACCCGCTGCTCGGGATTCAGCTTTTCGTTTTGTTTCAGCCGGTCTATCTTGTACTGCTTCACATTCTGCTCCGAGACCGCCAGCAATTTCTTCTTATCACCCCGTTGCGGAACCACAAATTCCACATCGTCGAAACTCGACTCGGGCAGGAAGGGAACCAGAGCCTCCCGAGCCTTGCTGCCAAACCGCGACCGCAACTCGGCAATACCCAGCGACAGAATTTCGGGAGCCGATTCATCGAGCTTTTTCTTATACTCGATGGTGATGCTTTGTACAATCGACCCACCCCGCACGTGCATATAGTTGACGAAAGCTACCCCCTCGTCTTCATCGTAAGAAAAGACATCGATCTCGTGCAACGACGGATTTACGATAACCGACTTGGCCTTATATTTCTCGATTAAATCGTACTTCTCCTTAATCGCCTGCGCCTCCTCGAAACGAAGCTCGGCCGACAGGCTCTGCATCTCCTCCAACAGGTGACGACTCAACTGGTGAATATCGCCATTGAGAATCTGGCGCACCTGCTCAATATAACCGTCGTTCTCCTGCTCCGAAATCTTCCCTTCGCAACATCCTTTGCAGTTTTTGATGTGGTATTGCAGACAGACCCGGAACCGTTTTTTTGCGATATTTTCGGGGGTAAGCGCATAGTTGCAGGTGCGTATCGGATAAAGCTCGCGTATCAACGCCAGCACCGTCTTGGCCAAATGCACGTTGGCATACGGGCCATAATATTTCGAGCCATCCTTATTCACCCTACGGGTAAGAAATACCCGTGGAAAATGCTCGTTCCTCAAGCAAATCCACGGGTAAGTTTTATCGTCCTTGAGCAAGACATTGTAACGCGGCTTGTACTCCTTGATCAGACTGTTTTCGAGATGCAGGGCATCCTCTTCGGTCTTCACGACGATATACTGCAAGTCATAGATATTCTTCACCAGCATATTCGTCTTGGCCGAATCGTGCACCTTGTTGAAGTACGAAGAGACCCGACGCTTCAGGTTCTTCGCCTTCCCCACATAGATAATCTTGCCCGTCTTGTCGAAATACTGATACACGCCAGGTGTATCGGGCAAGAGGGCAAGTTTGTTCTTAATATTTTCGTTTTTCTCGATCAATCCGTATCAATATTTGATAAGAGCCTCTACCTCGACATCGTCGGGGAAAGCCTCGCGGCCCTTCAAGAACTCCAGTTCGACCAGGAAATTGACATAGATTTTTTTCGGATTAAACCGTTTCACCAGCTTATAGGCAGCCAGCATGGTTCCACCCGTTGCCAGCAAATCGTCGTGCAACAGGACCACGTCGTTTTCGCAAAGGGCATCCTTGTGAATCTCGATTACATCTACCCCATACTCCTTGGTATAACTCTCCTGCCAGGTCTCGGCGGGCAGCTTGCCCGGTTTACGCATGGGCACAAATCCGGCCCCGATGCGGGTAGCCACAATAGGCCCCATGATAAAACCACGCGACTCTATACCCACCACTTTGGTTATCCCCTTCTCGGCATACATACGGGTAAGCATATCCGACAACTCTTTCAAGCAGTCGGGCTCTTTGAATACCGTTGTCAAATCTCTAAATACAATTCCCTTTTGCGGGAAATCGACCACGTCGCGAATCTTGCTTTTAATAATCTCTAAACTCATTTTTTATTCTTGTTATTTTGTTTGTCCTTCCCTTTTGTAATAAGGCTTTGCCCGATTTTGTTTCACGTGAAACATCAACGCCCGCACAGCAGCAACAAGATGTTTATATCGCTCGGCGAGATGCCTGGTATACGCGAAGCCTGTGCGATGGTTTCGGGGTCGATTCGTTCCAGTTTCTGACGGGCTTCGGTCGACAGCGCATGTATCTCGCTATACTTGAATCGTCCTTTTATGCGAATATGTTCAAGTCGGGCTATCTTCTCGGCAATCATCTTTTCGCGATCGATATAGCCCTGATACTTCATCTTTATCTCGGCAGCTTCTACAATTTCGTCGCGTCGGTTTTTGATTGAATCCAACTCCCGTTTCAAGGCCGGAACCAGTTGCGAGAGCTGTGCCAAATCGAGCTGCGGACGTAAAACCAGGTCGATCAACCGCACTCCCTGTTTCAGCGGCGTAGTACCCAAAGCCTCCAGCCCGGCGTTGATATAGGCCGGTTTTATCGAATAATGTTCGGCAAAATGGATTAAATGGTCTATCCTATCCCGCTTCTCCCGCAACAAATCGTAGCGGTCAGACTTGGCCAACCCCAACCGATAAGAGCGCTCGGTCAACCGCATGTCGGCATCGTCCTGACGCAGCAAGATACGGTATTCGGCCCGCGACGTAAACATACGATAGGGCTCGTCGACACCCTTGGTCACCAGGTCGTCGATGAGCACACCGATATAAGCCTCGTCGCGACCCAGCGTGAAAGGTGTACCGCCGTGACAGTTGATGTGAGCGTTTATACCGGCAATAAGCCCCTGCCCTCCGGCCTCTTCGTAACCGGTCGTTCCGTTTATCTGACCGGCAAAAAAGAGGTTGGCAATCTGCTTGGTCTCGAGGTTATGGTTCAGCTGGGTGGGGTCGAAATAGTCGTATTCGATGGCATATCCCGGTCGATAAATGCGCACGTCGCGCAACGCCGGAATCGCCTGCAAAGCCCGCACCTGCACATCGAGCGGAAGCGACGAAGAGAAGCCGTTGAGGTAATACTCCTGCGTCGTCTCGCCCTCGGGTTCGAGAAAGAGCTGGTGCTCCGTTTTATCGGGGAAAGTCACGATTTTGGTCTCGATACTGGGGCAATAACGGGGCCCGACACTCTGGATTTGCCCGTTGTAAAGGGGCGAATCGGGCAACCCGGCACGAAGAATATCGTGCACGTGCTCGTTGGTATAGATGGTCCAGCAACTGCGCTGTTTCAACGGACGGGGCTGAAAATCGAGGAACGAGAATTTATGGAAATCGTTCTCGCCCCGCTGCTCGGCCGCCTCTTCGAAGTGGATGCTGCGGCCGTCGATACGCACCGGAGTACCCGTTTTCATACGGCCGGCCGTAAAGCCCAGTTCGACCAATTGCTCGGTGATTCCGTACGAAGCCGGCTCCGAAATACGACCGCCACGCAACTTGGTGCGGCCGATGTGCATCAGACCGTTCATAAAGGTACCGGTCGTGAGCACCACGCATTTGGCGGTAAAGGTTACATTCATGGCCGTAACTACGCCCGTTACCCTTCCGTCTTTTACAAGAATCTGATTTACAGAATCTTGCCACATATACAAGTTGTCTGTATTCTCGAGAATCGAACGCCAGGTCGTGATGAACTTGGCGCGGTCGCTCTGCGAACGGGGGCTCCACATGGCAGGCCCTTTCGAGCGGTTCAACATCCGGAACTGGATGGCCGTCTCGTCGGTCACAATACCCATGAAACCACCTAAAGCATCGATTTCGCGAACAATCTGACCCTTGGCAATTCCACCCACGGCCGGATTGCAGCTCATCTGAGCTATCTTGTTCATATCCATTGTGATAAGCAAGGTCTTCGAACCCAGATTGGCCGAAGCGCATGCCGCTTCGCAACCGGCATGACCGGCACCCACCACGATTACATCGTAATTAAAATCCATTGTATTGTATTTCTCCATGACCTATGGGGAGAAAAAGCGAACGCTTCCCCACCCCCCTGGTCATATCTGTTTCTCGATTATCTCAGTTTCAGAGCCTCGTCTTCACAACGGGTCATCGCTTCGCGCTCACCCGGTCCTTTATCGTTGATTCCGCACAAGTGCAGAATACCGTGTATGATGATGCGATGGAGCTCCTCGTCGTAGTCGGTCCCAAACTGTTCGGCATTGGAACGGACCGTATCCACACTGATGAAAATATCGCCGCTTATCTTATCGCCCTCGGTATAGTCGAAGGTGATGACATCGGTATAATAGTCATGCTGCAAATAGGCCTTGTTCACCTCGAGAATCTTCTCGTCGGAGCAAAAAATATAGGCTATATCGCCGCATTTTTTCCCGTACCCCGAAGCGACCCGACGAATCCAATCGGTCGTTTCTCTCTTTTTTATCGCCGGCATCTTGACATCTTCGGCAAAATAACTCACAGCCATAACTCGTACTTTTTTATATTCTTATTGTCACTGCAAAGATAGTGCAAACCCGGGGGAGAAGCAAGTATATTCGTGCAGGAGAGGCATTCACAACCTCCTGAAAAGGTCAGACCGTTCTACCCTGCTCCAGATTGTTTCCATCGCCACACAGGCCGCATTTCGCAGCATACGGTCAAAGATACACATTTATTCCGTTCCTTTCTATTTGAAGAAGAAATAAGAGACCGTAATGGCCGAAATGGCCCCTATCACATCGGCCAGCAGGGCATACCCCACGGCATAACGGGTCTTGCGCACCCCTACGCTACCGAAGTAAACGGCCAATATGTAGAAGGTGGTATCGGTCGAACCCTGCACGGTACAGGCCACCCGACCTACAAACGAATCGACTCCGTAGGTCGACATGGCATCGACCATCATCCCTCGCGAACCGCTACCGCTCAGCGACTTCATCAGCGCCGTAGGCAGCGCGCCCACAAACTCGGTATCGATACCCAACCACCCGAAGAAGGCAGCAAAGCCCTCGACAATATAATCCATGGCTCCCGAGGCCCGGAATATCCCGATGGCTACCAGAATAGCCACCAGGTAGGGAATGATCATCACCGCCGTCTTAAAGCCCTCTTTGGCCCCTTCGATAAAGGCATCGTAGACATTGATACGCTTCACCAGACCCGAGACGATAAAGACCACGATAATGGTAAACAGGATGCTGTTGGCGGCAAAAGCCGAGTAGGTAGAAATCTTGTCTTCGGGCAACGACGAAAAGTAGTAGAAGACCCCGCCCACAAAAGCGGTGAGCCCGAGTCCCCACAGCACGATTACCCGATCGAAGATATTGATACGCTGCTTGATACACAAGGCCAGAAGCCCTACAAAAGTAGCCATAAAGGTGGCGATGAGAATAGGCAGAAAAACGTCCGACGGATTGGCCGCCCCCATCTGAGCCCGATAGGTCATCACCCCGATGGGTATCAAGGTAAGCCCCGAGGCATTCAGCACCAGAAACATCAGCATCGCATCGGTGGCCGTGTCTTTCTTGGGATTCAGTTCCTGCAACTCCTTCATCGCCTTCAACCCCAGCGGGGTAGCGGCATTGTCGAGTCCCAGCATATTGGCCGACACATTCATAAACATCGAACCCAAAGCCGGATGCCCCTTGGGTACACCCGGGAACAGTCGGGTAAAGAGCGGACTGATCAGGCGCGACAGCACGGCCACCATACCACCCCGTTCGCCGATTTTCATCAAACCGAGCCACAAGGTGAGAACACCCGTCAACCCCAACGAAATATCGAAGGCGGTACGGGCCGAAGAAAACGAAGCATTCATTATGTCGGTCCAAATGGCCGTATTGCCATACACTACAGTCTGTACCACCGCCACCACAAAGGCAATGACAAAAAATGCAATCCAGATGTAATTAAGAACCATACGACTGTTTTTGAATGTTTTTCGTTTCTTGGGACAAAGATAGTGAAAGGGGAGCGCAGAATGAAATATCGAAACTTGTTTCAGATATTTTTTATGCCGAACCGTATCCTATCTTCTTCAAAGATAGTGAAAGGTGAGAGCAGAGGCAAATGGAAAACCAAGTTTTCAATATTTGACTTTGCCGAGCCGCATCCTGTTTTCTGAAAAAACAGCCATTTTAGAGAGTCGCACACTCGCTCGAGGCTTAAAAAGAGAGAGGGCAACAACAGGCCAGCCGACACCGTTCTATTTCGCGTTTTTTTCCGCACGTTCCAAAACGCACATATATCACTACAAATCAAACAATTATCTAATTTTTATCTTCTGGAGAGTCGAATATTTTCTTTCTTTCGATTACCTATGCGTCATTTTTTCAGCCAGGAGCCTCTATTTTAACAATTTAAAATATTGTCATCGACAACTGTTTTAAAAAGCAACAAACCTCCGCAATCGACCAGTCGAAAAATTCACTACCTTTGTTCCAAACGACACATCACCATGCACACAGCTCAAGATATCGAGAAAGCCATCCGGGCAGCAGCCAATCCGGCAAAAGCAAAAGTTCTCTCGGGATTCTTCAAAACCGGAAAGGGAGAATATAGCGAAAACGATATTTTCATCGGGGTGCCCGTTCCTGTCACACGAAGTATCGCCAAGCAATACCTCGACACTCCACTTGCCGAACTCACCACTCTGCTGCATAGTCCTGTGCACGAGTTGCGCATGGCAGCTCTCCTCTGCATGGTCGAGCAGTTCAAGAAAGCCGACAAAGCCCAACGCACGGCCCTGTACAACACCTATCTGGCCCACACCGCTTGTATCAACAACTGGGACCTGGTAGACCTCTCGGCCTCGCAAATCGTAGGGGGCTATCTCGAACACCGCGACCATGCCCCGCTCTACCGTCTGGCTCAAAGCCCACAGCTTTGGGAACAGCGTATCGCCATCGTCGCCACCTGGCAATGGATTCGCCGCGGTCACCTCGACGATACCCTGGCTCTGGCCGACCTGCTGCTCCACCACGAGCACGACCTCATACGCAAAGCTACGGGTTGGATGTTGCGCGAGGTCGGCAAGAAAGACAAAGCCCGCCTGTGCCGATTCCTCGACACCCGTTACCGACAGATGCCGCGCACCATGCTACGCTATGCCATCGAGCGATTCACACCCGAGGAGCGCAAACATTACATGCAAAAATAGAAATATGATTCAAAGTCTGCCCTCGCGACGCCACTGACGTTTGTACTTGTAAAGGCGTTGCAGCAGTTTGAGCGAACTGATATGCCAGTAGTAGCGCTTGAAATGCTCGTGACAGCAAGTCTCGATAAAATCCCAACTCCCCACCCGTTTCTTCATCAACATTCTGATAAAGCGAAACGACATCTTTATCTCTCTGAAATAGGCTACCAGCGAGTTGGGTTTCTTGAGGTAGAAGGGCAAACGGTCGGCCCATTTCTTGTGAAACTTGGCCGTATCGTCGAGCCAAGCCTGGTTGTACGAGCCCTCCGAAAAGTGTTCCAGCAATATATCGTTCGTCACATAGTTGGTATACTTCTGACCCACGGCCATCGAAATATCCAGATCGTACAGATGGAATCCGCGGAAGGTATCCTCGTCGAACCGAAACTCGGCCCACACATTCCGACGCATGAACAGACACATGCCATCGAGCACAATCACCGGCGAAGCCGACACCTTGTCGGGGTTGGTGATGAAATACTTGATCGATCCATCCTTGAAGTGCTGAATATAGTTGTAGCGCGTGTATTGCTTCAGCGAGCCCCACCCCGAATAGGTAGCCAATTTGGCCATCGAACCGGCAAAGCCCACGACCCCGGTCGTTGGTTTCTGCAGCAGCGACACGATGCGTTCGCCCCAGTTGGGTGTCCTGAAAAAAATATCCTCATGTGCAAAGCAGAGATACTCCCCTTTTGCCTTCTCGGCACAAAGGTTGTACACATGGGTAATGCTGTAACCCGTCTCCCGATTATCATAAAAGATAAACTCGCAGGGAAGACCTATCGTCTCGAGCACATTGGCCCGAAAGGCCTCTACCTTTACGGGATTGATATAACAAACTATGATAGAAATCATAAGGAAACTCTTTTACTAAGGCATACGTTGGCTTACTCCCGGCAAAGGTAATATATATAAACCGATACCTATAAATAAAGGAGCGAAAATTTAGATTCAACACCCCTTTTTTCGTCATCTACATTTCCACCCGATACAATATTCGTCGCCTCCAGATGTAGGAAATTCAAAGATTTACGTTATCTTTGTCACCAAGAAACAAACACCCAAAGAGCTCGATACAAACACTTGTACCGCTCTCGGTTGCAGCTTTTGACAACCAAGCTCGCTCTCGAGAATCCGATACAAACCGAAACGACCCGAAACGACTTTTATTCTAAACCCGACAAACCAAAACACCTCGATGAAAATACTCCTCTTTTCTCATGGGAAACAGACCACCGGCGATGCCGAACTATACCTGCTGGATCTAATCAAGGGTATCAAACAGGCTCGTGGCGAATCGTGGGAGATTTATGTCGTCTTTCCGAGTCGGGGCGAATTGTGGGAGCAGGTACATCAATACCTGTCGGGGTATGCCTTCATCCGTCAGCCGTGGTGGCTCGTACGACCCTCTAAGAATCGATTACGAAAACGGATACTGTTTCTCCTGGAAAAGCCATTTACCGTTTATAAGATTCGCCGATACATTCGCCGAATCAAGCCCGACATAGCCATCACCAACACCTTGGCTACACCCATCGGTGCCCTTGCGGCTCAGGCCGAAAACACGCCTCACTACTGGCTCATCCACGAAGTTCCCGAGTTGGCCCGCAACCTCGTATACCTGTTCGACAAAGAGTGGAGTATGCGAATTGTCGACTTGCTGTCGCAAAAGATTATCGTCGCGTCCGACTTCATGGGCGAATACTATACCAAACGATTGCACTCCGACGAAAAGATTGCAGTCGTCTACCAACCCCTCAATGTCTTGCCTATGCGACAGCCCGAGGCCAACCAACCTTTTACGCTGGGCATGCTGGGCAATTTCGAATCCAACAAAGGTCAGCACATCGCAGTTGAAGCGCTGCGCGAGGTTATCAAGGAGTACCCCGAAACCCATCTGCTGCTTATCGGCGACAACAACAGCCACTATGCCCAAGAGGTCAAGGAGCGCATCAAGGAATACGATCTGGATCGCAATATATCGATTGTCGAATACTCCATTCTCCACCCTCACGACTACCTCATCCAGGCCAATGCCGTGTTGGTATGCTCGCGATTCGAGAGCTACGGGCGCATCATCATCGAGGCCCTCAAGTGCGGACTTCCCGTTATCGCCCCCAACAAGCCCTTTGCCCAGGAGTTTATCAAAGAAGGGTACAACGGTTATCTCTACACGCGTGACGATGTGGCCGAACTGGCCTGGAAAATCATAGCTGTCTCTTATACACATCTCCGAGCCCACGAGACAGGCAGAAATCT
>ERZ1026921.457-NODE-457-length-21553-cov-12.327007_pt1 | contig 21553 bp, 26 predicted proteins | sample MGYA00519571_ERZ1026921 | MGnify/ENA primary metagenome ERZ1026921 (study PRJEB26926, sample SAMN06164877) | human gut metagenome | biome: ENVO:00009003; feature: ENVO:2100002; material: ENVO:00002003 | host: Homo sapiens | place: USA | collected 2012 ... | reverse complement strand
TGCTTTCTTCTAATGTCATTCAACCACTCCCTCCACATCGACAATGCACCGGATAATGTTTATTCATACATTGGATATTCATGATGTTCCTGCTTCGGATAGAAGTAGGTTTGATCAATATATTATTGTTGGGCATGTGCCATGTTCGAGATTAAATATCGATGGAAGTAATTCGTTTTATTGTACAGATTATTATATGTGTATTGATGCGGGGGCAGGACATAAGGGCGGCACTCTTGACTGCTACTGCGTTGATATTGATAAAAGCATTTATTTGTAAGCGAGGAGGCACGTATGAACTATTTTTTAGGACACTATTATATTTCAGATGTGGGTAAACCTATCGAATTGAAGGTTAAGGCCCCAATTGAATGGATTCCACTTGAGGAGAAGAATGGAAAAACTCTTCTTTTGTCAAAGGATGTGCTTGACTGGGAAATGTATGATGAAGATGGGAAATTATGGCTAGAGTCTTTTCTTTTTCATTACTTGAACAAACTATATGATTCCATCTTTTCTGAGGAAGAAAAAGCGGTAATAGCGGAATGCGAATACGGAAGGATTTTTCCTTTAAGCGTTGATGAGATAAAGCGTTACTTTCCAAAAGAAGAAGACCGAAGAGCTATCGAGTATTTCGTGATGAAGCAGGGTGAGGAAATTAAAGTTTCTATTGAATATTCATGGTATTGGTGTCGCTATGATACAGAGTTTGACGAGTGTGTACCATATGTGACTGCATTAGGGGTATTTGATGAAATGTATGCAGAAGCCGATGAAATTGGAGTCAGAGTCGCTATGTGGGTAAATACGAAAAAAGCTAGAGAGCTGAGTGGGAAAAATGGATACAATAGGTATCATCATTTGTGGAGTGCGAAACAATTTTAAATTTTTTTAGAAAAATAAGAGATATCGTATTTTATACGGTTATGTATACTAGGACGATATTTCTTTTTAGGCGAAGTGAAAAATATTCAAAAATTGAATTTGCATCGCGAGATTGGAAATAAAAAATCGTTGTATTAATTAGAAGATGAAAGGAGGACTAAGGGTATGGCAAGAGTTTACTACTGCGAGCCTGAAGGCGAAGAAATCGACTGCCCAGATTGTGGCTCGCCAGCAATCTACAACGATGATGGAATCGTTTGTGGCAATGAAGACTGTGAAAACAGTTAGGTCTTACAGACCAGAGACTATGGAAAATGATTAAAACTGGAGGAACAAGCTATGAGAATTTATTTTAACGACAATGAAAACTGTGAAAACTGCGGAAGTGATGATGTTATTACTTTATATGACAGTAATGGTTCTTATGATCACTGCAATGATTGTGGTCATAATTCACGTAATTAACCTACCTGATGAGAGCTGGATGGTAACCAGCCGAAATCCGGTGACCGGTCGAGACGAAGCTCCGCTCGGTCACTGGATAGTGGGAAGCCATGATACTAATGCAGGTTTGAGGTAGACTCCGGCACGTGTAATCCGAACAGACTTCTTCTTACCAGCAGATTCATTGCTGCCGGGGGGTAGACCAGCCCAGCAACATAAGAGTTTGGGACTCGAGAACTGAGACATATCAGTACCAATTTCGGAGATGATAGTGATTGCACTATCACGTTTAACATTCGGAATGGTACAAAGAAACTGGATAGCTTTTTCATAATCAGAAGAAATCAATTTTTCAATTATAGAGTCTACATCATTGGTTTCAGCTGTGATATAATCCATATGTGCGCGGACGAGGCGCATACGATATTTTGGGCATCAGTCATCTGATATCCTTCGATGGATTCAATCACTGCATCTTCTTTCGATTTGAGGCTCTTAAGAAGTTTAGAAGCGATTTCTTTGTGATTGATAGTTGTACCCGATTGTTCAAGCAGATAATCGATAATGGATGTAGATGACTTCCCAAAGATATCGGAAACTACAGAATCTAATGCAACATTGCAGACAGTAAGTGCATTCTGATCTCTATTCTTTTCACTTGAACGGCAGGAAACTAATTTATAGCGATACCTTGTATATTCACGCAAAATACGGTTTTTTTTACAAGGAATATAACTGCTACGAACAAGACCTAGACGGAACAAATCTCCAATTCATTTAGAATCTTTGATATCATCTTTGTTGCCTTTCACCGCTTTTACCCATTTGGGATTGGCAATGACAACATTGATATCATCTTCCAGACGATTAAAGACAGGAACCCAGTATTTACCTGTGGATTCCATACAGACATCACGACAATTATTTTCGAGAAGCCATTTTTTGAATTCAAGAATGTAATTGTTGAAGGTGGAAAAGCGTTTCTTTTGATAAGAAGGTTCAATTCCACCGGTGGTTTTTACAATTGTGGCAACGAGAAAAGATTTGTGAACATCGACACCACAACAGGTTTGATAAGTAACTTTCATAGTCAGACTCATTTCGTAAAAGATAAGAAGCCATTGACTGAACTGCCACACAATTAAACTAAGGCGCTTAAACAATTCTTAGTGTACGGATTCGTGATGCCACTTATTTGTGCTTGAAAAGGCAGAACTTACACTGATTACTATGCAGTCTAAAACGAAGAAAGTTTTTACAACTCCTCCTGTGCTTTGTAGTGTAGCTTCTTACAAACTATTCTATAGCACAAAGTAGAGAGGTGAAATACTTTCATTACTATTTGTGCCGCCAGTCAAAGGTTGCGGAATGGAGATCACTATGATTGAAATATTAATTATGTTAATTATTGGTCTTCTTGTGTTTTTCTATAACTTTTTTCCGGTGACTTTTTTGATTTTGGTGGGAATTGTTGTCGCAGTTGCTGTTGCAATCAATGTAGGAGCAATCTGGACAAAGATTAAGGAAGAACGCCAACTTAGTTGGGAGGAATGTCAGAGTTATCGAGCGGAAATAAATAAGATTTATTATATATATACGCTAAAGAAAAAAGAGATAGAGGATGAATATGGTTATGTAGATGGTTTTGGATATGATCATTTGAAAAAATCTGGCAAAGAAAAATGCAAGGCTTAAAAAATGAAGAAGATTGGGAAATAGCAAAAATAAAGATTAAGTATGGAATAAAATAAAAAATTAAAAATGTAAAAACAACGCGAGATTTTAAGAATTTATCGGTCTATTTATATTAGAACGGGTAAGCAGTTGCAATTAAATAAACATAAAACAGGAGGAACAAAATTATGGTAGACAGAGGAGATTACAAATCAGATTACGATGTTATGTGCGAGATGTATAGTAACATCAAAACAGATAACTACAGTAACCAGAGCAACGCACTGGCAAATAACACGGGCGATTGGAAAGATAACCATGAACATGCATGGTATGATCCATCAACTGGAACATGTGGATGGCATGGAAGTGAGTATAGTACAAAGCATAATAACTAATTTAGGAGGTAATTAACATGAGAAAATTTTTTAACAAACTTATTCATTTTCGCAGTGAGCCACATTCGATGACTTGTCCGAGATGCAATGGAAATGTCGGAATGACCTGGAGTGGTTCACAGGGTCCTCTAGGGGGATGGAAATGTCCTAAGTGTGGACTTCAGATCGATTACAAGTAAGGCTGTAATCTGGTTTGAGCAAGAACAGTGCGCCTTGCCAATAAGGCAGGGCACTATCTGTCTCAAAATTATTACTAGGAGGAACTGGTATGAATAAGTCGAAGATGAAAGTTTCATCAACACAGAAGCTGTCCTTGAAATGATTTATGGATTTTTCCACATTTACTCTGATTTTGTAGGTATCATCCCATTCTTTGGAACCACGTTCTATTCCGGGATAAGCTCTGAGATTTTTTTCAGGGTAAACATAGATCATTCTTCTGCAGGAAGAAGTGGTGCAGGGGTTATCGCAATGACAAACACGACGATTTGACTTGTCTGTGCGATTGTACTCCCATTTCATCTTGGGACAGACAAATTTCATTGTTGGCAGTTTGCTTTTTAAATGAGATTTGCTGCCTTCCCGTTTCATTGGAAGGGAAGAGTCGTGAGGACAGCAAGGGATGCCGTTTTCGTTGAAAGAGTAATCTGCGCTATCTATAGAAAGTTTTACTTTTAAAGGAATAAAAGCTTTTTTGAAGCTGAAATCCTGAAATAATGATTTGTAGATTTCAAGGGTATCGAAAGCGGCATCACCCAGAAAAATATCGGAGGTGATATTGGGATGTCGATGTCTGAAATCTTTTAAGGTTGGTAGCAAAGCCTTTGAATCTGCGAGGGATTTATCTTCATCAGGAGATTTCGATTTCTTTTCAACAACTATATCCGGATGAGATTTCAGATAGTCTTTGTTATAAAAATCAATGGAGCGGACGATTACAAGACCATTGGTTAAAATTCCGAACTTGTAAGCATAGCATAAATGACCATTCAGATACTGCTGTTTCACTTCATGATTCACACTTAAAGTGATTCGTTTTAGCATAGGCTTTCAGTTGCTTAATAATACGGTTGGCATATTTAGGATTATTTTCCGTCACATATGCTTCAATACCTGAAGTATCAAACAGGAGCATCGTGGCAAGGTTTGCATCAATGTCCTGGCATATCGGTTCTGTGATATCAACGAGATTGTCAAAAACTGATTGTAAGTCCGGAAGGAAGTCCTGTTTAAAACGGGTAATTTTGGAAGCATCAGAAACTTTAGTAAAACCATAGAATTCCCTGAGATGTCTGGAATAATGTAAAAAGACGAGCAAAAGGGAATCTGTTGGAATCGAAAACAGGCGTTGGATAATCAAAGCCCAGAGCATTGCAGTCAGTGGATAGGTACGGTTTCTGCCAGTGGATGCATAGTAACGATTATAAAAAGAAACCGGAATAATTTCATCAATGTCAATGTGATTTTCGAGCAGAGTAAGGAATTGAGGTTTGTCAGATTCATAAATATTTTTACAATCTTCAAAAATATCTGCCAAAGTGAGTTGTTTTTGTGGTATCATAGACATGTCTCCTTTCGGGGCGTGGTTAATTGGTTTCTGTCAACTCCATTATATCACAAACCGAGAGGAGATTTTTGATTTTTGCAACAAAAAAATGCCGTATTTATGCGGCTTGTGGCGTTTTGCAAACGCCTATATAAGTATAAAAGCTTAAGGAGGATTATCATATGGATAACAAAGAAAAACTTCAAGAAAATAATGAGGAATTCATCATTCCTGAATTTGAAGATTATCAGAGCAAGAAAAAACCTGATGTTGACGAAGTCATAAAGAAGCTGAATGAGCGGATTACTGCATTAGAAGCTGAAGAAAATACGTTTGAGGAGATAAAAAAAATATTGGAAAAACACAATTTCAAATATTTATGCGATCCAGACTTGAATGCCGTTGAAATTGTGTTTGATGGAAGACCGTTCCGAGTTCAGATAATTTTAAATGAATATAGACTGGAATTAAAACTGATATTTCCGTTTGCAGCTCAGAGTGCTGCTCTCGCAGTTATCGCTCTATTTATGATGAACTTCAACAAGGACAAAGCATTTGCTAGTATGCATTTAAATCCGGATAATGGCGAGATGTCAATGAAATACTCATATCTTATTTCAAAAACTGCAGGTCTTGATGAAGATGACTTCTGGTTATACATGACCTCGATAATCATGCCGGCAATCGAAAAAGAATATGTGATACTTCATTGCATATCAACAGGAAGAGTACCGGACGAATATAGAGAATACTACAGAACCCTTTTAGAAAAATCTCTAGCAGTAATAAATGATGAAAATGAACCAATAGATGAAATTGAATATGGTTTCGTAAATCCGGAAGAAGCTAAGGAAACTAACATTTTTAGTGAACCGGTAGATTTGTTTAAAGAGTTTAATGAGGATGCTGATATATCCGAAGAATACGTAAAAAAGAGGATGGAAGAAATTTTGGAAGAAATACAAGAAGATGAAAATAATGTATTGCCATTTGACGAAGAAGATACTCCTTATGAAGAATGATGGAAGGAGGTAATGAGATGACAGAAAAAGAAGAATTAATTGACAAGGCGAAAAGAATTGTCATGTCAGTATTCGATAATGCACCGATTCGTATGTATGAAGAACCTACACCTGAAATAATTAAAAATGTAATTATTGAGATTGATGGCAGATATGTAGGAAAAGGAAGTGAAAAACATTCAATTATTATTAATCACAACAACAAGGAAGAAATGTTCATAATGGTTGATGAAAGTACATACAGCAGGTCGCTTAAAGAAAGTAAAATGATACAGCCTGGAGAAAAACTGTCTGTTATTGCAGTTAAGGTTGCCAATCTGCCAATTTACGTTGCTGTCAGCGTTATTCGACTTGAGGAGAAAAATATATTTTCTAGTATAAATAGCCTTTATAATAAGGCAAAGTATATCAAAGAGTTTTATAGGTTGGAAGTGTATAAGCAGGAAGCAATATTAAGACAGTTGAAAGGAAAGCAGTGTGGCAAATATGTTAAATAACTATTTTAACTCTAGAAGGGAGCAGCTGGTAAGGTATGCCATTACTAAAGAAACATATCCACCGGATACTCAGCGAGGTATTGAGTTTATTTTAAGAGATTCTAATGATTCAAGACATAAGGTAGAACAGAGATTGTCATATATTTTAAATATTTTACCTATAAATTACGAACGAATTCCGGTAACCGCAGAAGAAGTTTTTAACAGACTTGATACTAAGTTTTTTAAAATGGAGCGGCAAAAGAAACTAATTAAAGATGTGTATGCTTCAAGAGAACGAGCAGGCAGAAAAGGATGCTGTTTTTTATTTGTCGGGCCTCCTGGTGTTGGAAAAACAGCTTTAATGACGGCAATCTCAGAGGCTATGCAGCTTCCTTTTGAGTGTATTCCATTGAATGGGTGTTCAACTCCATTTGAACTTGAGGGTCTTGATCCGGGATACGATACAGCTGATGCGGGTGCAATTGTCAGGGCTTTTGAACTACATGGCACTAGTGAAATGATATTGGGATTGGATGAATTTGACAAAGTAAACAGATGTTCAAAAGAAGGTGACCCCATGAATGTATTTTTGAGACTATTTCAGGGATTGCATTATGATAAGTACCTGCAATGTCATATTAGCACAGAAAATACAATCTTTATAGCAACTGCAAATAGCATAGAAGATATTCCTGAAACTATACTAAACAGATTCAATGCAATTATTTATTTTGATGAGTACACACATGAAGATAAATTTGTAATAGCTAAACAGTATGTCATTCCGGAAGTGTTAAAAATTTATAATCTGTCATCCGCAAATGTCACGTTTGAAGATTGCACGATTGAATATATTATTAGAAATTATTGTGAAGATGCGGGTGTACGGGATCTGAAAAATAATATAGAGAAAATAATATGCCGTATTATTGGTTCAGGTGGGGCAGATTTATCAACAGTTGTTACACCTGATTATGCTGAAAGTGTTCTTAATGAATTAGTAGAAGAAACACAGGGGTTGCGTTTTATCAGAAATAAAGAGCACTATACAGACTCTGTAGCGAAAGAAATTAAAAAGTGCTTGGAGGAATCAAAGAAAAATACTTCATTTGATCCGGATCGTTTTAAAACAGAAAAGATGCGTCAGAAATTGGATTACCTTCTTGCCTGCCGAAAAGAAGACAATACATTCAGAGATGAGTTTAATCCCTTAAAACTCAGTGATTTGTTACATAAAAGTTTGTTCGGAATGGACAATGTAATTCGTGAAGTTACCGGCTTCTTTTATACCGAGTATTTAAAGGGGAAAAGACTTAATAGCAACTTGGTTCTTGTTGGTGATCCAGGGATTGGTAAAACTACTATAGTTAATAATATAGCTATAGCATTGAACTACAAGTACATAAAAATTTCACTTAATGGTATCAGCGATATCAAAGAACTTCGCGGTACACCAAGCACTTATACAGGAAGTGAACCGGGTCGTATTATGAAGGGTATCAAAACTGTGGGTACAACCAGAGCTATTATGCATCTTGATGAAATAGACAAACTTAAAGCTGAATATGCGTCAGCACTGCTTGATTTGTTAGATCACAGTTTTACTGATAATTATCTTGATGTAAGTGTTGATTTGACACAGACAATTTTTATAGCAACTGCAAACGATTGGGCAAATGTTCCGGCTGTTATAAGAGACCGATTCGTAGAGATTAAAGTAGATGGGTACACACGATATGAAAAAGAAAAAATCATTTTAGACTACATCATACCTAAAGTTGAGAAGTCTTATGCTGCAAGTGGTGTATCTATCTCCATAGATGATAAAACAATGGAGTATCTGCTAAAAACGTATGCCTCAACATTTGGAGTTAGAGATGCTGAAATGGCTATACAGCGTATATGTTCAGGTAAACTTATGAATCAGATGGGTGAGAAAAACTGGATGAAGATTGCCATTAGCATAGATGATGTCCGTAAATATCTTGGAGAAGAACCTATTCCAAGAGGCAATTTCCCGAGTGAAGCTGTTTCCGGAGTTTCAAAGGCTTTGGCAGTAAGTGATAATAAAGGCAGTACGTTTGCAATTGAGACAAGACTTCTTGAAGGTGAAGAGACTCTTGAAATAACAGGATTGCCTAAGGAGATGGCGGTAGATTCCGTAAGGGTAGCAGTAACTTGTATTAAGAAAATGTATCCAAATGTTCTTGATAAGAAACATATACATGTACATTTTGGCGAAGGTTCTGTACAGAAGGATGGACCTTCTGCAGGAGTTGCATTATTTATGAGTATTCTATCTGCTGCATTAAATAGGCCCATTATAAAAGAAAAACCCTATGATATTTCATATACAGGTGAATTAAGTTTAAACGGCGGAATATTTGCTGTAGGAAGCATATTTCAAAAGATTCAGGCTGCTTGTGATTCAGGGTGCAGCAAAGTGTATATACCAGAACAGAATTATGAGAGATTGGACAAGGATAAAATTAATAAATATAACTGTGAAGTGGTTCCGGTGGCAAATATTTCAGAAATAGTTGAAGATATATATCCTGAACTAAAAGAAGAATAACGAAACAATATAATTATAAGATAGGAGGAAACTATGATTATCATTGAGAAAAATACAGAAAAAATATTGGAAACCCAGCCATATGAAATGTTTTTGAGAAAGTTTGAAGCACTTCAGATTGGCACAAGTAGTTCACTTCATATGCAGATTGAGCCTACGAACAAAGAGTGCTTAGAGGAATTCAAATGTGGATTTACAGTTGACCCATGTTATGCCAAGAGATATATGCTTGATTTTCAGTACAACAGCCTCTCTGATGAAAATGACAGATATAGTCTGGTACACTGCCTGGCATTTGAATTTAAGACTGAGTTCAGAGACATGATGTATGACACTATAAGCGCAATACAGAAACGTCATTACTATCTTTCATCATTGATTGAGGAATATAACATTAACTGTACAATTGATGGTGATTTGGCAATGATAAAGTGGTATACCAATTGCTTAAAATCGGATATTAAAGAGGTCTCATTAACTTTGCTCGGAGCGGATATAGCTTTATTTGCCAGAGGTTTTTAGCCATATTATGGAGGGTTTCGATGGGTAATAATTTTAGAATTTACAGGATAAAAAAATGGTGTAGCCATCGATGCAACAGGCTTAAAGTAATGATTATAATCGGACCGTCAGGGTCCGGAAAGACAACACTATTACATAGTATTCTGGCAGATTATAAAAGTGGAACATTACTCCACCCAGATGAACTTTTTAGTGTTGTATGTGAGCAGGTAAAGCATGCTAAGTTAGCGTTTCCTCTAAGGATAAAAGAATTGCTAATGGTTGATGACATGGATGAAATTTATAAGTCGGGTTTTGAATTTAAAATGGTGCTTTACTGGATAATAAAGAATTACAAGGGCCATCTGATATGTTGCTTTAACAGTTATGAGTCTGCAGAAGAGTTTATCAATATGTTCAAAAAAAATATAAAAATAGTAGTCTTAAATGCGGTAAAAATCCGTAGGGGTGTTATACGAAGCAGAGCTCGTCGATTAGAATTAGACGTAGATGATAATGAAATAGAAAGGCTTTTAAAGTGTGATGATATATATGATTTGAATTCAGAATTATATAAGTTACACCTTAAAAGGCAGCTTGAGAAAGGCAGAAAGGATGATGGAGATGAAGGAATCTAAATTTATAAGATATATGATAACAGGAGTTGTCTGTGCGTTCTTTTTAATGTGTGAGTTAACTCTCATCAAATATTGTAAGACCTCAATGTTTTTTATGAGAGGAGAGGTTATTAAACTGAGTTTAATTGCGGGCATTATATTAATCCCTTTTGAAAAAATCGGATACAGCTTATATTGTGAAAGGATACTTAGATTTAAGAAAGACTTTGGCATATTCGGACGTAAAATAGCTCTGGCAATGTCTGTATTAATTGGTTCTCTTATTATTATCGGAAAAGAAGTAAATGACCCCGATATTTATTGTATACTTATTCCAATACTTACCATCTGCTGGATAATTGCGATGGTTGTGTGCGATGTGTCAGAGGAGGAAAACCCAATTTATTTGTTTGTCGTAGCTGCTATTCAGTATTTTGCAGTTGAATATCTCGGAATAGGAGTATTTGCTATCCTTCTTATGCTTATGCAGACAATTAGTGTATTTACGAGACAAAATAAAAATGCAGATGAAATCTTACTGATGGTTTTCACTTTTATCGGAGCATTATATCTGAAAGTAAAAGATTTTCATTACATAGAAGTAACTGATAACAATATTCTTATAGGAACATCAACTATAGGTTTAATGTCCAGACATACATGGAGTATAATAATATATATACTGTTGGCGTTATCTATTGTTTTACTGTCTATTTTAAGTTATATAACATTCAGAAAAAATGAAAAATATATCAGAGCGCAGATCGTATTTACAGCAGGAATAGGGTTTATATTAATGGTTTTATATGATATTTTTATAAATACAAGAGGATATATATTTGACTACACCACGGATAATGTTATGATACGAAATGGAGTTATTTCCTGTATGTTGGCAAGGGGAATGATGATGCTTTTTGCATTTATAGTCCTCAGGATTCAATATAATTCAGAACCTGAACTTTCAGAAATAGTTATATATGATGAGATTGATTTAGCCACTCAGATATATGATGAAAAAGCAGAGTTATTAAAGAAAGAGTACACTAATCGCATCAGATTGTATAGAAAGAGTGTAGAAAATATCCTGAAAGAGAAAGAAAAAACGGAGGAGGAGAAAGAGTAGATGATATATTTTATCTCAGATACACATTTTGGACATAGGAATATTGTCAGATACAGGCCGTTTAATGACATTGAGGAGATGGACAACACTCTTATTAATAATTGGAATTCCACAGTCCATGAAAATGATGAAGTATACATACTTGGAGACTTTATATATAAATCTGATAAGCATTGTTCCTACTATTTGAGACAACTTGCCGGGAAAAAACATTTGATTGTAGGTAACCACGACAACAAATGGATGGCATGTTGCAGTAATTTAAGTGATTATTTTGTTAGTATAGATAGTTTGAAAGAAATACAGGATGATAAAGGGCGGCATTTAACATTATGCCACTACCCGTTAATGGAGTGGAAAGGTTCAGTCTATGCAGTTCATGATAAAGACAAAGGAAATAACTTTCTTATACATGGACACCTCCACCATCAAAAAAATATTTCGTATGAGTTTATTAAGAATAACATTCCATGTGCTTTAAATGCCGGTGTAGAGATTAATGGGTACAAGCCCGTGGCATTTGAAGATTTATTTACGAACAATAGTATTCATTATGAAAGAGAAGTTGCGTGCTCGAAATAAATACAAATTCAGCTCTGCCTGTAGCTTAACCCTTATAATAGCCATCTTCATACGCTATCTGCTTTAAATTCACAATCCGTATATGTTATAATAATTCCATATTAAAGGAGACTCACTATGCATTACGTTATTTCAGATATACATGGACAAATCACAGAGTTTAAAAACCTGCTTGAAAAAATAGATTTTGACGGAATCCGTGATAAAATGATAATAGCAGGCGACGTTCTTGACCGTGGTAATTATGGAATTGAACTGATTAAATATATAGAACCGTACATTGAAACAGGTTCAATGAAAATACTTATGGGAAATCATGAAATGTTTTGTCTGAACTATCTTGATGGAAAACTGGATGATTTAACTTATAAATTATTTGGTGGCACAGGCACAATAAAAAGTCTTAATAAGATGACGAAAGAATCGAAAGAAAATCTGTATCTTTTTCTTAAAAATCTGCCTATTTATGAGGAAATCCGGACAAAATATGGTGAAACGGTTGTTACTCATTCCGGACTTTCTGCAAATTGCATAACATTTAATAAGGATAAAACAATTAATGTTGTAAAATCGATTGAGGCAGCGGCGGACATAAATTTATACGATTTTTTATTATCCGATGATATCCACCGTATGGAAGAATATGACCTTAACCGTTTAGATAAGTTTTTGATTGTAGGACATGTTCCGGTAATGAATCTAAATGATGATGAAAGTAACCATATCTACAGAGCAACCGGTTATATGTGTATTGATACCGGAGCATCATTTGCAGAAAAAGGTGGTGCCATGTCTTGCTATTGTGTGGAAACTGATGAGCAGATATATTTGTAGCACCCGGATGATTATTACCCTAATTTGAAAAATTTTAACACATTCATCTAGTCTGCAACGACAAAGAACGTATGGAAGGTAAGGGAAATAAGGTTTTCATGGCGGCAAAATAAATTAACAAATAACAAAAACAATCAAAATCCTTTATTTTTCAAAGCAGATCACGGATGCATAGAACATCTGATCCTTCCAGTCAAAGCGGCAGGTGCCGTGATATTTCGAAGCAATTGTCCGGACGGAAACAGTACCTAATCCCTTGCCGGCATGCTTGGTGGATGAGAAAGTTCCATCCGGATCCTGCATAATTTTACCATCAAAAGTATTGTCAATCGCAATACAAAGAGAACCCTTTTTATAAACTGCCCGGACAACGATGCTTCGTGCAGTTGTCTTAGAAGCTACACAGGCATCCACTGCATTTTCAAGCAGATTTCCAAAAAGAACAGAAAGATCATTGGCTTCAATCGGGCAGGATGCCGGAATACTCGCAACTGCAGAATAAGCAATACCAAGACGCTCTGCTTCCTGTGCATAATAGGACAAAACTATATTTGCAGAGATATTTTCACAGAAGGTGATCGGGGAATGATCCGGTAACTGCTTACAATACTGTTCCAGATAGGAAGCTAAGGCTTCATAATCTTTTTTCACCAAATAAGCCTGCATAACAGATAGATGATGATGCAGATCATGTTTTGTACGGCGGGTGTCTTCAATTCTTTCCTGAAGTTTTTCATACTGGACAGTCTGCAATTCCAGTTGATGATTTTGCTGCTGCAGTTTTAAAATCTGTTCCTGATTTATGATCAATCTGGCAACGATGGAATAAATAAGAAGTGCTCCGGCATTGATAAAGACAGATACAATGATATTTTTGGGATTTAGTGCGATCTCAAGCCCGGATAAAGACGAATTGCCATAGACCATATAATACCAGATCAGGTAAAAGGTTGCCGGGATCAGCCAGAGATAACGCCACTCATGAAAAGACTGTGAGCAGGAAATCGCAGGAGTGATCACTTTTTTCAGAAAAACAAAGATCGGTATTAAAATAAAAATTTCAGCGATCACCATAAACAAAGACATTGAATAACGGTAAGGCAAAAGAGCAAAATCTGGGAAGAACTGCCCTTCCAGACACTTTGCGGTAATGACGGTCAGATTGGCAATATTCGAAATCATAAGCAGTACGAATAAAAGCTGGCCGGGTGATTTTCTGATGGCAGCAAAGTAAAAAATTGCATAAGAAAGCGTACTGATCAAAGACAATATGGCAGAGATATTTCCGGTTGAAAAACGGGCAAGAAGTCCGAACAGAATCTGAAGAAACGTGAGGACGACAATCAACAGTCCGGTTTTCGTGCGTGAAAAACGGAGATCATCCCGGAACGGATATAATGCAAATATCAAAAATGGGAAAAAGTTCAGCAGGGAGTACAGGCAGATTTCAAAAATGTGGGAAAGTGGTGGAAGCATTATGGCATCTCCTTTCTGATCTTATCAAAGCAAAACGATGAGTAAGCACACAGTACATCAGCGGATTTCCGGCGGCTGATCGGGATCAGTGAGCCATCAGACATGGAAAATACCGTACCGGGCTGACCGCACACTTCATAAAAATTAACGACAATCCCTTTGTATGGACTATAGAAATAGGAATAGTGGCACAGAAGCTGTTCGATCTCCTGAAAAGGTACACGCAGGGTGATCGTTTCATCTTTTTTACAATGCAAAGTTACCCGGTGAGAGGCGTAATCTGCGTAAATAATGCTGCGTAAAAGTACATTTTTTCCATTCGGAAGAAGGACGGTACGTGAAACCTCATGACTTTGCTGACCAATCCGGTCAAGCATTGCAAGAACCTGTTGCTTCAAAAAAGGTTTATGAAGATAATAGCAGGCATTCACCTAATAACTTTCACTCGCGAATTCATTGCTTGTAGAGGCAAATACAAGGCAGACATTCGGATCCGTTTCCCGTATGTCCCGTGCGGTCTCGATCCCTGTTAACTGCTCCATATAAATATCAAGAACGATCAGATCGAAAGTATCTGCACTCCAGTGCTGTAAAAAATCTTCTCCATTATGAAATTCTGTAATGACAGAGTCCGTATCTAATGCCTCTGCAAGAAACTGATGCATAATACTTAAATCATCCAGACAGTCGTCAACCAGTGCAATCCTCATGGCAAATCCCTCTTTCGTAAAAATAATCTGACTTCATAATAGATGAATTCCGGATAAAAAACAAGAAACAACAGAAAAAAACCACTTGAGCCGAAAATCAACCGCTTGAGCCAGGTGGATTGAATTATGCTATTTTTGAAGATAAAATAAGCTAATATGAAATATTTTTACAAAATATTTAGGTGAATTACAATAAAGGAAGGTATTTGGTATGAAAGAGAAAATTAAGTATGTAGGAGCAATGCTTATATGTTTTATCGCAGTGTTATTCATGCAGATGCCGGTTCTGGCAGATGACGAAGTTCCGGCAACAGCATGGAGGGACAATGCGGCAACAGAATTTGCAGGCGGAAGCGGTACGGCAACAGATCCGTATCTGATCACAGACGGAGCACAGCTTGCTAAGGTTGCAAAAGATGTGGAAGATAATGTAACAGTATATAAGGATGTGTATTTCAGATTGGAAAATGATATCGATCTGTCTGCACACAGATGGAATCCAATCGGCGTATGGAAGTGGTATGAGAACGGAGCAAGCGAGAATAAAACGTTTGCAGGTTTTCTGGATGGAAACGGAAAGACAATCACAGGTCTTATTGTAGACGAGCGTACAGAAAAAAACAGTGCGGGACTTTTTGGGAATATAGGAGATAATGCAGGAACTGCAACAAATGTGGGTGCGAAAGATCTCAACATTGTGGATGCCAGAATTTATGCAACGGATGAGGGAATGAGAAGAAGTAGTTCTGCCATTTTAGCCGGATATGTAATAGCAAATTTTGGTCATACGATTCGTTTTGATAATATTTCCGTATCAGGAACAATTACAAATACAAAAGTGGGAAAGACAATGATATCAGGCGGACTGATCGGAGAGGTATGTCGTGCGACGGTAGATAACTGCCAGGCAGATGTTAAAATCGAAGGCGGTGATAATACAGGTGGTTTTGTGGGAATAGATGCCAGTTCCACTTATACGAATTGCAAAGTAACCGGAAAAGTCACAGGATTATGGGCAATCGGAGGCTTTGTGGGATATGCGCAGGAAGCTGATCCAGAAACAATGAGTACTTTCAAAAATTGCGTTGCAGAAGTTGATATTGTTGCAAGCGACTGGCGTGCCGGAGGATTTGCAGGATACATGGAGAAAGGAAAAGCTTCTTCCTGTGCTGCACTCGGTGATGTGACAAGTTCAGTAACCGAAGGGGATCCGAAAGTGGGCGGATTTGTCGGAGAAATCGGCACTTCAGGTGCAACAGGTAGTGCAATATTGGATAAATGCCATGTTGCAGGAAAGGTGACTGCAGCCAGCACAGACTATAAGGCCGGAGGATTTGTTGGAACACATACGGAAGGCACCTATACAGACTGTTCCTTTGACAGCGAGAAAAATCCTGGTCTGGCAGCATATGGTGAGGGTGACGAAGCCGCTGTTCCGGTAGAAGCAGGAACAACGACTGCAGTTTCCGGAAATCTATGTGAGGATATTTACGGTGGACATGCCTGGGAATCCGATTATACGGTAGATGTTGCTCCGACATGTGGCACAAGCGGCAGTGAATCAATTCATTGTTCAAGATGCGGCAACAGTAAGTCTGCAAGAGAAATCCCGGCAACCGGATTACATGACTGGCAATGGGTCATTGATACACCGGCGGCAGTCGGAGTGGCTGGATCTAAGCATGAACAATGCAGTATCTGTGCTACAACAAAACCTGCAGTTACGATTCCTGCACTTGAAGATGCAGGAACTTCTGGAGCAGGGTCATCCGGGACTGAACCATCCGGAAATACGCCATCCGGTAATACATCGTCCGAAACAACAGCAGAGAATAATACAGGCCTGACACCTCCGAAAACAGGAGAGGCTCCTGTTACAGAAGTATGTCTGCTCCTGTTCGCATCAATGCTTTGTATGGCTTTGGTGCTGAGAAAAAAGCATTTTAAAGATTCTTTTTGATCACTTTCACGGCACAGCTGTGAATAATTCAGGTTAAATAATGAAAGCAGAGCAATAGACTAACTTTATGAGCGTATATTAAGTTTGAAAAGAAATCAGAAAGGAACGTTGTGGTAATGAAAAACACACGAAAATCAGCGGCAATCTGGCTGGCGATGACGTTGGCAATATCGACAGCTTTTGGGAATACAGTATGGGGAGGAATCCGACCGGTTCCACAGACGAAGCTCCTGTCATGGTCATGGTCTGATCCGGAGGAAAATCTGCTTGATGGCAGGCTGGAGCTGACCGGAATCACTGAGGAAGCCCAGCCATCCTTTACAGAAGTCACCGAGTATTTACCACAGGCCATCATCGCCCAGGTGGGAGACGGCGAAGACTGGGAAGAGAAGAATCTGCAGATCACCAACTGGATCTGTACGGAGTATGTGCAGGACGAAGAAGGCCGCTGGCCACTGGAAGGCACCTATGAGTTTAAGGCAGAACTGGAAGAAGGATATGAGCTGGCAGAAGGCGTGGACGCGCTGGTGGTGGAAGTGTCCGTGGCTGGTGATCAGGCGGTAATGTTGGCAAGTCAGCAGCTGGTAATGTCAGTAATAATAAATGGAGAACAAAAAGATATTTATTGGGATGGTAACAGCTATTCAGGCCGTTATTATGATGACCTAAAGAAAATGGGAATCGATCCTAGTTACAAAGATGGATGTCATACTTTAACTTTGAACAATGTAAAAATGAATTATTTATACTTGGGTGGTTATTCAAACTGGATTATTAAGTTAGAAGGGGACAATACGTTAGATGCAACAGCTTCAAATAAAAGCACTAACGCCCTCTGGATTGGTGAAGGAACGACAGTAACAATTAACGGTGATGGTGCTTTAAATGTGTATGGAAGAAATGCAGGATCTGGTATCAATCTTATGGGAGATTTAACTATTGAGAGTGGTACTATTAATGCAAGTGCATCACAGTCGCTTGGAGGTGTGGATGATGGAAGAGCATCGGGAATTCTGATTGGGATGAATGGAACGTTACGGGTTACGGGTGGAAATATTACTGCAAGCGCAACCAGGGATGGGGGAAATACCAGATATGGCATGTGTGTAAGAGGCCAGTTTATCATGACTGGTGGTAAGATGGAAGTAATTGGAAACGATTGTCAGGGATTGTATACATTTGGTGAGTTTGAATTATCTGGAGGGGAGATGACTGTTTCTACAAAAAACCCTGGTTCCTTAGGGTTTGTTGCTGATGGAACTTCCACGGTGATTAAGGCTCCGGGAAAGTTAACGGTGGATATTCTTGATGTTGATGAAAGCAGAATGGTGACGGTAGAGAATAACGCAATTCTGACCGTGAATAATAAAGTAGTGCTTGAAGAGGGAAGTAAGCTGATAAATAAAGGAAATTTAACTGTAAATGGGCCGGTGGTGGCTGGCAATAAGGGCAATATTGGAACATTAGAAAACAATGGTACAATCAGCGGAACCGGAAGTGTGCCTGATTCTGCAAAGCAGAAACCGACAGGAATAACAGGTTATAGCGAGAAAATAGAGGCTGTATATAGCGAAAATAAAATTAACGTTCAACAGCTTGCACACATTCAGCAACCGACGAATGCCGGAGCTCTGCACTATGAACTTGCTGAATATACAGGAAGTGAATCTAAGGGTGAAGGAACGATTGATGGGTCAACAGGTCAGCTAAAGGTAAACAAGGCTGGTGGTTTTAAAATTAAGGTTATGACACAGGCAAGTGGAATTTATCAAGAAGGTACTCCGGTTTATATAACATTGACTGTTGATAAAGCAGAGTTTCCTGCCGGATGGGACCTGACGGTGAAAGCCGCAAGCGGTGTATATAATGGCGCTAAGGGATATCAGGCAGCTACAATTAAAGCGGCTGGTATACCAGAGAATGTGGAGTATGACTATCAATATCAACTGTCCAGAATATCGGACAGCAGTAAATTACCAGATAAGTGGAAGTCAGAGTGCCCTAAGATTGTAAATGTAAATGAGTCTGGCCAGTATGTATTTGTAAAGGTGATAACAGATAATTATGAGTCAAAAGTATTTTGTTCCCAAAATAAAACGCAGATTAGCAAGTGTAAATTAAAAGCACAGATAATAGGTTCCTTCGATAAAGTCTATGATGGGACTACGAATATTACAGAGGAGCAGAATCTGGCAATTAAGCTTTGCGACGGCAATAATAATACTCCTGCACTTAAGGATGTTCATACAGATCAGGTGCAGTGGGCATATCAGAGTGCAGATGTTGGAGAGCACGATATAGTTGCGAAGAACATCTTGTTAGCAGGTGAACAGGCAGAGAATTATGAGCTGACAGAATCGAAGGTATCACATAAAGGAAGGATCAAGCCACGTGATTTCGCGTCTATGATGGTATCGGCAGACCCGCTCACCTACAACGGCACCGAGCAGCAGCCGAAGATCAATGCTTCTGTGAAAATCGGACTTAAAAATGTTCGCCCGGATGCGGTATTTACCTATTCTACGGATGGTGTGGATTATCAGAAAGAGATTCCGGGCTTTACCGATGCGGGAACATATCTGGTATATGTGAAAGCGTCCACGGCGAATTTCAAGGATAAGGTACAAACCGTCACGGTGACGGTAAAACCGAAAGAAAGTTCATCTGGCGGTAATTCCCGGAAATACTTCCGGAAATAACACGCCCGGAGGCAGCGGCTCCAATCGCAACGATCCGAACGAAAGTAGTGTTAAAGTAACCCCGGAACCGTCCAACAAGGTGACAATAGACAGCCAGAAGGGCTACAGAAATGTGGAACAGGGCGTCATCACCGGCACAGTCAATCAGACCGTGAATGATGGCTACAGCCATTGGATGAAGGACGCCAAAGGTTGGTGGCTCCGCTTTGTTGACGGTACATGGTTTCAACCACCATACCTCATGTATATGTTTTATATCTCGGATTGTTTTCAACCACTAATTGCGGTTAGCCCTATTATTTGCTTCTGGAATGTATGTTGCTGAATGTAATAAATATCGTTAAATTCAAATGCGGGAAAATGATATGAGTTAGAACGCTGATTTACAGTTGAATTAGATTTTTTATAATTTAAGGGCTTGTCTATGCGGTTTGCATAGATAAGCCCTTTCACTATTGGAGGAAATAATGGAAAATTTATGGTTATACCAGTGTATCCAGTACAAATTAAAACGAAGCTCGACAGTTTATTGCTTTACGAGAGAAAGCCGTCGATGTGAAAAATCTATGCGGTTATGACAAATCTTGAGGGAAATATCGAGGAGATTATAAAGATTAATAAGCAGCGCTGGGAAATTGAAGAGAACTTTAGAATCATGAAAACTGAATTCGAAGCCAGACCTGTGTATGTCAGAAGAGATGACCGGATCAAGGCACACTTCATGACCTGTTACATCAGCCTTCTTCTCTACCGTCTGTTAGAAAAGAACATAGGAAATCGCTATACAGCAGAGCAGATCATCGAGACTTTGCGCTCTATGAAAATGACTCTGTTAAATACCGCTAATGGCTATGTTCCCTCTTACACCAGAACTGAAATAACAGATTCTTTACACCGAACTTTCGGTTTTCGGACTGATTATGAATTCATCAAAAAATCTACGATGCGAAGCATCATCAAGCAGACAAAAGAAATAAATTTACCATAGTGTAAAAAATATAGCACAATAGCACATATCGCTGCGAAACAAAAAACGGCTGCAAGCATTGATTTTGGTATGCTACCCGTCAAGTAGACAAATTAAATAACGAAAATTTTTCTTTCCCGGTACTTTATGTACCGGGTTTCTTTATGCTCCCTTTTTAGATTTGTCAGTATCAGTTGCAGCTTCTAAAGCTGCTTTTTCTTTTTCAGATGGTGGTAGCAGTCCATGAATAAGGTCTTGTCATATCACATTTACCTCTGCAAGTGCCGAGTCCCTACTTTGCAAGATAGTAGGAAGGACGTTCAACCTTTTCGTTTGTGAGTATTCTGGCAACCTGCATCGGTCCATTCCCTTCAATAATCAACTGGAAAATACGTCTTACCACAGCATCGGCTTCTTCATCAACAAGCCAGTGGTTGTTATCTTCCGGGTCTTTTTTGTATCTGTAGATGGCATTAGAAGTCAGATGCTTGCCTTCCATACCTTTATTGCGAAGTACAGACTTGATTTTTCTGCTGGTATCACGCATATACCATTCATTCATAATGTTTAAGAATGGTGCAAATTCATTGGATTCAGAATGTGAACTGTCAACACCATTGGAAATGGCTATAAAGCGGACGCCTTTTTCTCGGAATAGAACTTCCGTATAAAAGCCTACTTCCAGATAATTTCTGCCGATTCGGCTCATATCCTTGACGATAACACATCCAATATTTCTTTCTTCAATGTCAGCAGTCAATTGCTTCCAATCCGGTCTGTCAAATAATGAGGTGTGATAGCGATAGCGGCAAAAAGCTAATAAAATCAATGGTTTTGCGGACAGCGGATAGACAGGGAATGTGTTAAAAACTGAATACGCACACAAGCGGCGTTACCTTAACCCCTTTTGGGGAGAAAGTAACGCCGTTTTTTTATGCCCGCAGGAAAGGAGGCGCAGCCGGAATGTATTTCACAAAGGGCAAGCAGCGGGCGTTTGAACTGATCATGCAGCAGAAGCCGGGATTTGACCGCTATCAATCCGGTTGTGCCGGAGATGA
>ERZ1026921.421-NODE-421-length-22858-cov-10.736701_pt1 | contig 22858 bp, 20 predicted proteins | sample MGYA00519571_ERZ1026921 | MGnify/ENA primary metagenome ERZ1026921 (study PRJEB26926, sample SAMN06164877) | human gut metagenome | biome: ENVO:00009003; feature: ENVO:2100002; material: ENVO:00002003 | host: Homo sapiens | place: USA | collected 2012 ... | reverse complement strand
CGGAAATCTACTACCATAAGGGGAATGAACAATGAAAAAAGTATTAGCAACCATTCTGGCCTTGGTCATGGCCATAGGGCTGTGCAGCGTCAGCTGGGCGGATGAAGGCGTGACCACGGCGGAGGCACTGAATACTGCTGTTGGGGCAGGCGGTGAGGTTAAGCTGGGTGCGGACATCAGCGCAACTATTACTATCCCTGCTGATAAGACCGTGACCCTGGACCTGAACGGCAAGACGCTGACCGGCTCTATCGTCAACAAAGGTAAATTGACGGTCACTGGTATCGGCAGCGTGGTAGCGACAGCTGCGGGAACGGCTGCAGTAGCGAACTTTCCTGACGGTACTGTAACTCTGTCCGGCGGCACTTATGAGTCTGCGAATTGGTACGTTATCAAGAACATGGGCGAAATGTACATTAACGGTCCTGTCAATGTGCAGAAGCCCCAGGGCAGTACAGATACCTCCAGTCTGATCGATAATGGCTGGTATGGTTCAACGGATACGGTCGCAGGTGAACAAGTCCAAGCCCAGGCAAATAAAGCTAAGCTGGTCATTTCGAACGGAAACTTCAACGGCAAGTCCGGCGCGAAGAGCTGCTCTGTTGTAAAGAACGACGATTATGGTGTGCTTGAGATCAGCGGCGGTACGTTTGACAGCACCGCAAACACCGGCACCGACAATGCGGCTACCCTGCTGAACTGGAATGTTGCCACAATCTCTGGCGGTACTTTCAAGGGCATGTACCCTATCTCCAATGGTGCATATGCCGGTGAGGCAGATAAGGGACAAATCACAATTACCGGTGGCGAGTTCTTCGGTACAAGCACTATCTTCGGCATGGGCGTTGGCGGTAACGCAAAGGGTTCTGTCACGGTTTCCGGCGGTACCTTTACTGCGCCTGCCCTGGGTGCTGGGTATGAGAATCTGGACGGCGGCTACACTTTGACTGTTTCCGGTGGTACCTTTAAGGATACCAACGGTGGTAAGGTCGATGTGAGCGACTATCTGGAGAACGGTAAGCAGCAGAACGCCGACGGCTCTGTTAGCACCCCCTCCTCCGGCGGCTATTACTACTACCAGCCCACCACCGACACCAAGACGGACGGTACCAAGGGCAGCCCCAAGACCTTCGACGCGGGCATTGCTCTGTATGTCGGCATGGCGCTGACCTCCGCCGCCGGCGTGGCGTTTGTGGGCAAAAAGCGCGAGGACTGACACCGTTTTCCGCGGTGTCTTACCCCGGCGCCGTGTGAAATAACAGAAGAGGCACCCCGTCAGGGGTGCCTTTTCTCATGCCTCAAAATAGGCTTCTGCCTGCTGAATATTCCGCTGTATCTCCTGCCGCAGCGCCTCCAGCGTGTCGAACCTCTGCTCGCCCCGCAGCCGGCGGCAGAACTCCACCCGGAGCTCCTGCCCGTACAGGTCGCCCTCGAAGCCCAGCAGGTACGTCTCCACGGACACCCGATCGCTGTCGGACACCGTGGGCCGCGTGCCCACGTTGGTCACGCCGGCGCACCGCCGTCCGTCCGGCAGAAAAACCTCCGTCACGTACACCCCGTGCGCCGGGGCCAGCACGTGCTCCGGCACCGCCAGGTTTACCGTGGGGATGCCGATGGTCCGCCCGATCCGCTGTCCGTGCTGCACCGTCTGGCTCAGGCAGTGCCGGTGGCCCAGAAAGTCCGCCGCGCGCTCCATGTCGCCCGCCTCCACCAGCGTCCGGATGTATGTGGAGCTGACCGTGATTCCCTCCCGCTGTACCGGCGGGATGATGTCGCACCCGATGCCCATCTCCGCGCACTTCTGCCGCAAAAGCTGCACGTTCCCGGCGTTTTTATGGCCGAACCGGTGGTCGTGCCCGGCCACGAAGTGCACCGCGCCGTATGTCCCGATCAGCATTTCCAGATAGGCCTCCCACGGCATGGTCATCATCTCCCGGTCAAAGGGCGCGAAAATGACCCGCTCGATGCCGTACAGACGCTCCATCAGCCCCTGCCGGTCCCGGTTGGAGTTGATCAGGTACACGGGCTGCCCCGTGACCACCTCCTTCGGCGGCCGGTCAAAGGTGAATGCCGCGGGGACGGCTCCCAGCTCCCGGGCGCGCTCCGCCGTCTTCCGCAGCAGTGCGCCGTGGCCCCGGTGCACGCCGTCGAAGAAGCCCAGGGCGATAACTGTCTTTTCCAAGTTGTTCACGCTCCGAAAAAGTTTTTCTCTGATGTCAGAACACCCGCTTCCCAGCGGCTCAGGCACAGAAACGCCCCATCCGGGCTGTACACCCGGTACAGCCCCGGCTGCAAGCCCTCCGCCGCCAGCGGATTGCCGCACAGGCACCGTCTGTGGTCCCGTTCACCGGCGATGTGATAGGCCGGATACTGCCGGAACAGCGAGTCGGTAGGGGAGAGCAGGGCCTCACCCTGCGCCTGTACGTCCTCAATACTGCGGCTCTCCGCCAGCGTAAACCCGGCGGCCATGGTCCGCCGCAGAGCGCTCATGCATCCGCCGCAGCCCAGCGCCTGCCCGATGTCGTGGCATAGCGCCCGCACATACGTGCCCTTGCTGCACCGTATCCGCAGCCGCCAGTCGCCGTCCTCCGGCTCCAGCAGCGCCAGTTCGTGTATGGTCACCCGCCGTGGGGGCCGTTCGATCTCCTGCCCCTTCCGGGCCAGCTGATACAGCTTCTGCCCGTTGATCTTGATAGCCGAGTACATGGGCGGCACCTGGTCGATCTCCCCGGTGAACCGCGCCAGCACGTCCTCCAGCTGCGCCCGCGTCACGGACACAGGGCGCTCCGCCACCACCTCGCCGGTGGTATCCTGGGTGTTGGTCGTCAGCCCCAGCCGCAGCCCCGCGACGTACTCCTTGTCCCCGCCCTCGGCGTAGGACACCGCCCGCGTGGCGTTTCCCACGAACACCGGCAGCACGCCGGTGGCCATGGGGTCCAGCGTTCCGGCGTGGCCCACCTTTTTCGTTTTCAGTATGCCCCGCAGCTTGCCGCACACGTCCATGCTGGTCCATCCCGCGGGCTTGTCGATAATGATGATCCCGTCGGCCATGTTATCCCATGACCTCCGTATAGGCCGCCAGAATGGCCGCCTTCGCCTCGTCCAGGGTGCCGTCCACCGTGGCCCCGGCGGCGCCCTTGTGGCCGCCGCCGCCCAGCACGCGGCACACGGCGCTGGCGTCCACCCGCGGTCCCGTCCGCAGCGACAGCTTCACCCGTCCCGGCTTCAGCTCCCGCAGCGTGATGCCGCAGTCGGTGCCCTGCACCAGCGCCGCCAGACTGCTCAGCTCCTCCACGTCGGACTCAGCAGCGCCCAGCTCCCGGCACAGCGCCAGAGGGATGGACATCACCACCACCCGGCCGTTGTCGTACAGCTCCATGTCCGCCACCATCCGGGCCTCCATGGCCAGCCGCACCGGCGACTTCGTGCGGAACAGTGCCTTGTTCACCGGCCCCACGTCGATGCCCCGCTCCATCAGCGCGGCGGCGATGCGGTGCGTCCGCGCCGTGGTGTTGGCATAGACGAAGCACCCGCAGTCTGTGGAGACCGCCACATACAGCGCCATGGCTATCTCCGGCGTGATGTCCGTCAGCCTGCCCACGATCTCATACACGATCTCGCCGCAGGCGGCGGCCTCCGCGTCCAGGCACGTCCGTTCCGCGAAGAACTCCTGGGATCCGTGGTGGTCGAGGGCCAGGCAGATGTCGTTTTTATACGGCACCGCGTTCTCCGGCAGCAAATTGGGCGCCGCGATGTCCACCGACACCACGCTCTGCGGCACATAGCCCTTCGGTGCCCACAGCCCCTCGGCGTAGGGCGTGTACGTCTCCGTGATCTCCGGGTTTTCCAGCAGATACGCCGTCCGGCCCAGCGCCCGCAGGGCGCGGCACAGTGCGGCGGCGCAGCCCACCGTGTCCCCATCCGGGCGCACGTGGGTCAGGATCAGCACGCCGTCCAGCGTCCGCAGAAAGTCCGCCGTCTCCTGCACCGTCAGCCGCGCGCTCATTCCCGGTCCTCCGGCAGCACGATGTCCGCGTTGGCGGGGTTGGCGGGCTTCACGTGGTTCAGCAGGTCCAGAATGTGCGCGCCGTGGGCGATGGAGTCGTCCATGAAAAACTGCAATTCCGGCGTGTAGCGCAGGTCGATGGCCTGGCCCAGCTCGTGCCGCAGATATCCGGCCGCAGACTTCAGCCCCTTCATCAGGCCCTTTTCATCCGCGCAGTTCAGCGCGCTGATATACACCCGCGCGTACCGCAGGTCGCTGGTGGTGTCCACCCGCGTGATGGTCAGCATCCCCTCGGATACCCGCGGGTCCTTTACGGTGCGGAGCAGGGCGCTCAGCTCCTTGCGTATCTCCTCATTGATGCGTCCGATGCGGTTTCCGGCCATAGGGCGCTCCTCCTTTCAAGAAAGAGAGGGGTGGGCTTTGCCCACCCCTCGGCTGTTGCTTATACCTCGATCTGCTCCATGGTGAAGGCCTCCACGATGTCGCCTTCCTTGATGTCGTTGAATTTCTCGATGCTCAGGCCGCACTCGTAGCCGGCCTGCACCTCCTTGACGGAGTCCTTGAACCGCTGCAGGGAGGCCAGCACGCCCTCGTGGATGACGATGCCGTCGCGGACCAGCCGTACCTGGCAGTCCTTGCGCTGCAGCTTGCCGTCCTGCACGTAGCAGCCGGCAACGGTGCCCACGCCGGACACCTTGTACGTCTGGCGCACCTCGGCGTGGCCCAGCAGCACCTCGCGGAACTTGGGGGCCAGCATGCCCTTCATGGCGGCTTCGATCTCGTTGATGGCATCGTAGATCACGCGGTACATCCGCATATCCACGTTGGCCCGGGCGGCACTGTCGCGGGCGGCGGCGTCCGGCCGGACGTTAAAGCCCACGATGATGGCCTGAGAGGTGGACGCCAGCATGACGTCGCTCTCGTTGATGGCGCCCACGCCGCCGTGGATCACGCGGACGCGGACCTCCTCGTTGCTCAGCTTCTCCAGCGAGGACTTCACCGCCTCCACGCTGCCCTGCACATCCGCCTTGACGATCAGGTTCAGGTTCTTCATCTCACCGGCCTGGATCTGGCTGAACAGATCCTCCAGCGACACCTTGGTCACAGGGGCGTTGGCCTTGGCCTTCTCCTCGGCCTTGCGCTGCTCCACCAGCTCGCGGGCCAGCTTTTCGTCGGCCACGGCGTTGAAGGTGGCACCGGCGGAGGGCGCTTCGGACAGACCCGTGATCTCCACGGGCACGCTGGGTCCGGCCTCGGTGATGCGCTGGCCCTTGTCACTGACCATGGCGCGCACGCGGCCCACAGAGGTACCGGCGATGATGATGTCGCCCTGATGCAGCGTACCGTTCTGTACCAGCAGGGTGGCCACGGGGCCGCGGCCCTTGTCCAGACGGGCCTCGATCACAGTGCCCTGCGCCGCGCGGTTGGGGTTGGCCTTCAGCTCGCCCACCTCGGCGGTCAGCGTCAGCATCTCCAGCAGATTGTCCACGCCCATGCCGGTCTTGGCGGAGATGGGGCACACGATGGTGTCGCCGCCCCACTCCTCGCACACCAGGCCGTACTCGGTCAGCTGCTGCTTGATGCGCTCGGGGTTAGCCTCGGGCTTATCCATCTTGTTGATGGCCACGATAATGGGGATACCGGCGGCCTTGGCGTGGTTGATGGACTCCACCGTCTGGGGCATGATGCCGTCCTCGGCGGCCACCACCAGAATGGCGATATCCGTCACCATGGCGCCGCGGGCGCGCATGGAGGTAAAGGCCTCATGGCCGGGGGTATCCAGAAATGTGATGGGCTTGCCGTTGATCTGCACCTGATAGGCGCCGATGTGCTGGGTGATGCCGCCGGCCTCGCCGCTGGCCACGTGGGCGTTGCGGATATAGTCCAGCAGGCTGGTCTTGCCGTGGTCCACGTGGCCCATGACCACCACCACGGGTGCCCGGGGCACCAGGTCCTCGTCCTTGTCCTGATGGTCGTCGATCAGGCGCTCCTCGATGGTGACGACGACCTCCTTCTCTACCTTGCAGCCCATTTCCTCGGCGATGATGGCGGCGGTGTCGAAGTCGATCATCTGGCTCAGGGAGGCCATCACGCCGTTCTTCATCAGGCACTTGACCACCTCCGCGCCGGTCTTCTTCATCCGGCTGGCCAGCTCGCCCACGCTGATCTCGTCGGGGATCTGCACGGTCACAGGGGTCTTCTTGATGACCTCCAGCCGCAGCTTCCGCAGCCGGTCGGCCTCCTCCTGCTTGCGCTTGTTGCTGGCGAAGTTATTGTCCCGCCGCTGCTTATTGCTGCGGAACTTCTCCTTGCCCTGGGGGGCCTGCTGATCCCGCTTGCCGCTGCTGCGGGCGTCGGCCATATCCTGCAATTTCTCGTCGTACTTGTCCAGATTGACGTTGGTGGCCTTGCGGGTGTCCACCACCTGCCGCTGGGGCACGCGGGACATGGGCTGCTTGGGCTGCTCCGCCTTGGGCGCGCCGCCCTGCTGGGGCTTGCCGCTCTGGCCCTGACCCTGTACCGGCGCGGATGCGTTCTGCGCCGGCTTGGCGGCGGGCTTCTCCGCCTTCTTCTCCTCCGGCTTGGCGCCCTCGGCGAAGATCACCGCGATGCTGCTCACCGGGTTGTGCTGGGTCAGATACTCAAAGATCAGGCTCAGCTCCCGGTCCTCCAGCACCTGCATATGATTTTTGGGCGTTTCGGCGTACTTGGTCAGGATCTCCGTGATCTCCTTCGTGGACACGCCGAAGTCCTTGGCCACCTCATGCACTCTGTATTTGTTAGCGATACTACCCAAATAAAGCCACCTCCATCTCAGTTGCTCGCGCCGCGCTTACGGCGCGCTGTGTTCCTGTTATCTGCCGGTCGTTTTCCGGCTTCCCTTGCCCTTCTTTACCGGCCGCGCGTTTTCATACCGTGCGCCGGGGGCCTCCTTCTTTGCCGGCCGTTTATCCCTGGGCGGGCGGCCGCTCCGTTCCTTATAGACCCGGTCGGGGCGTCCCTCCGGATACTCCCGCCGCGGCGGACGCCGGTGTTCCGGCGCGGGGGGCCGGTGCTCCGGTGCCGGAGGCTCCGGAGACGCGTGGGGCGGCTCCGGCGGCTTGCCGCCGTGAACGCGGTGCCTGCCCTGCCGCAGGTTCTTCTCGTGCTGTAATTGCTCTTCCTTCCGTTCCCTTGCCCGCTTGGCCTTCAGGTCCAGCGCCTCCGCCGCCGCGCCGTAGATCTCCGGCTCCGCCGCCGCCAGCTTTTTCACCAGCGACTGGGCGAACCCGATGTCCGTCACCGCGCACATGGCCACGCTGGTCCGGCCCAGCGCCCGGCCGAAATCCTCCTTGTCCGCCGGGAAGGGCAGGCACAGACAGCTGCCTGCCCGGCCGAAGCTGTACGCCCGCCGCACCGAGGATGCCGCCGCGTCCCGCGCCGTAAAGATGACCCTGGCCTTCTTGGCCCGTGCCGCCGCGCCTACGGGCTCCTCGCCCACGGCCACCGCACCGGCGCGCAGCGCCAGACCCAAAGTGGATAACAAATGCTCTGTCACAGTGCCACCATCTGCCCTTCCAGCGCGTCGTACACCTCCGCCGGTATGGCGGTGTCGAAGGCGCGCTCCAGCGCACGGCTTTTCCGTGCTTTTTTCAGGCACTCCGGGTCCGGGCACACATACGCGCCCCGGCCGGATCTCTTCCCGGTGCTGTCCAGCAGTATCTCCCCCTCCGGGGTCTTCACGATACGCAGCAGCGCCTTTTTGTCTTTCATTTCCCGGCAGCCCACACATTGCCGCTGGGGTATCTTACGGGTCTTCTGCATCGCTGCCGTTCCTTTCCGCAGCCGCCGCTTACTCCGCGTTGGCCGCCTTGATGTCGATCTTATAGCCGGTCAGCCGCGCGGCCAGACGGGCGTTCTGCCCCTCCTTGCCGATGGCCAGACTCAGCTGGTCTGCGGGCACCGTCACGCGGCAGGCTTTGCCCTCGTCGGCCAGCTGCACGCTGACCACGTCCGCCGGCGCCAGCGCCGCGGCGATAAACTCCGCCGGGTCCTCGCTGTACTTCACGATGTCGATCTTCTCGCCCCGCAGCTCGTCCACGATGGCGTTCACGCGCTGCCCCCTGGGGCCCACGCACGCGCCGATGGCGTCCACGTTGGGGTCCTCGGACCACACGGCGATCTTCGTGCGGTTGCCCGCCTCCCGGGCGATGGACCGCACCTCCACGGTGCCGTCGTAGATCTCCGGCACCTCCAGCTCAAACAGCCGCTTCACCAGACCGGGGTGGGTGCGGGAGATCATCACCTGCGGCCCGCGTGTGCTGCGGCGCACCTCCACCAGATACACCTTCACCATCTGCCCCTCGTGCAGCTCCTCGCCGGGCACCTGCTCGTTCATGGTCAGCACAGCCTCCGTGGCCTCGCTGCCGCTGCCGATCCGCAGGATCACGTTGCCGTTCCGGGGGTCGATGCGGCTGACGGTGCCGGTGAGGATCTCGTGCTGCTTGCTGCCCCACTCGTCATAGATCATGCCATGCTCGGCCTCCCGCAGACCCTGGATGATGACCTGCTTGCCGTTGCCGGCGGCGATGCGGCCGAATTCCACGGACTCCACCGGGAAGTTCACCATGCCGCCCAGCTCGTTCTTGGCGGAGATGCGCTTGGCCTCCTCCAGCGAGATCTGGCTGGCGGGGTTCTCCACCTCCTCCACGATCTCCTTCTGGACGTACATTTTCAGGTCCTTCTTCTCCTCATCCACGTCCACCACCACATACTCCACGCCCTCGTGGTCGCGCTTATAGGCGGTGGTCAGCGCCTGGATGATCTTGCCCATCATAAAGCTCTGGGGAATGCCCCGTTCCTTTTCCAGCATAGCCAGCGCCGCAAAGATCTCGTCACATTTCATGGTCGTTTCTCCTTCTATCTCAAGTCGTGTTGTCTCAGAATTCCACCCGCAGGCGCACCAGCGCCGTCTCGTTCTTCTCAAAGCGCACCGTCTCGCCGCCCATGTCCAGCAGCACCGCGCCGTTGTCATAGCCAGCCAGGGTCCCGGCGAACTCCTTGCGCCCGTCCTTGGGCTGGTACGTTTTCACCAGCACAGGGCTGCCCATGAACTGCGCAAAATCCCCCGGCCGCTTCAGCTGGCGTTCCAGCCCCGCCGAGCCCACCTCGAACACGTAGCTGCTCTCGATGGGGTCCGCCTCGTCCAGCAGATCGCTGACCGTGCGGCTGATGGCCTCGCAGTCCAGAATGTCCACGCCGCCGTCCTTGTCCAGATACAGCCGCAGGTACCACTGTCCCGCCTCCCGGACGTACTCTACATCCCAGATGCGGCAGCCCTGCGCCTGCACCGCCGGCTCTGCCAGCGCCCATACGACCTCGGTGATCTTTTTCACAGCAAGCCCTCCAACAGAACGTCCCGGTCATCATGGAACGATGACCATTAAAAAAAGCGGACGATCTCGTCCACTCCAGTCAATACCTTAACCTTACGTACACACATAGCATACCATATAAGCACACGAAACGCAAGGGTTTTTCCGCAAAAAGCACCCGCAAAATAGGTCGAAAAGCTGAAAAGAACGCCCTTAGGACGCTCTTTTCAGCTTCATAACGCCTCTCGACAGCAAAAACGCCGCCAAATTTACCAGCACCACCGTGGCGCCCACCGGCGTGCCCCACAGGTACGACCCGGTCAGCCCCACGCAGAAGCACACCACACTCAGCCCCGCGGCGCAGATGACCACGCCCCGGAAGCTCCGCAGCAGCGTCATGGCCGTCAGCGCCGGGAAGATGACCAGACTGGAGATCAGCATCGCGCCCATCATCCGCATGCCCAGCACGATGGTCAGGGCCGTCAGCACCGACAGGATGGTGTTATACAGCCCCACCTTCACCCCGGTGGCCCGGGCGAAGCTCTCGTCGAAGGTGATGGCGAACAGCCGATGGTAAAACAGCACATACAGCACCAGCACCGCCGCGCACAGCCCCACGCTCAGCGCCACATCCGCCCGGTCCATGGCCAGGATGGAGCCGAACATAAAGCTGTCCACATCCGTGGTCATGCCGGTGGTCAGACTGGTGACCACCACGCCCACGGCCAGCGCCGAGGCGCTGACCACCGCGATGGCCGCGTCCGCGCCCATCCGGCTTTTCTCCGTCATCCGCAGCAGCCCCAGCGCCGCCAGCACCACCACCGGGATAGACACCGGCAGCGGCGCCCAGCCGCAGGCCAGTGCGATGCTCAGTGCGCCGAAGGATACATGGCTCAGCCCGTCGCCGATCATGGAGTAGCGCTTCAGCACCAGCGGCACACCCAGCAGCGCCGCGCACAGCGCCACCAGGATACCCACCACAAAAGCCCGCAGGATGAACGGGTACGTGAACATTTCCAGCAGTAAGCTCATGCCTCGTCACCTCCGAACCGTTTGCCCCAGGGGGACGTTAGATAGTCCGCCGCCGTGCCGAAGAAGTACGTTCCATGGCCGGCGTGCAGAATATGGTCGGCGTAGCGCAGGGCACTGCGTATATCGTGTGTCACCGCCACGATGGCGATGCCCTCCTGCTTGTTCAGGTATTCCAGCGTGCGGTACAGCTCCTGGGCCGCCGCCGGGTCCAGTCCCGTCACCGGCTCGTCCAGGATCAGCAGTTCCCCGGCGGCGCACAGGGCACGCGCCAGCAGCACCCGCTGCTGCTGCCCGCCGGACAGCTCCCGGTAGCACCGGTCCTTCAGCTCCAGCACGCCCAGCTTGCCCATGTGCATCAGCGCGGTGGACTTCTCCTTCGGCGTGTAGAAAAACCGCATGCCCCGGCTGCTGAGAAAGCCGCTGCGCACTACCTCCGTCACCGTGGCGGGAAAGTCCTTCTGCGCTTTTGTCTGCTGGGGCAGATAGCCGATGGCGCCGGAGCGCAGGGAGGGCGAACGTACGATCTCGCCCGCCATGGGGTGCAGCAGCCCCAGCAGGCTCTTCACCAGTGTGGACTTGCCGCTGCCGTTTTCACCCACGATGCACACATAGTCGCCGCTGTGCACCTGAAAGCTCAGGTGTTCCCACACCGGCTTGCCCTCATAGCCCAGCGCTGCGTCCCGGCAGTCCAGCAATATGCGCTTCTCCTGTTCCATCAGGACAGTCCCTCCTTCAGTGCCGCCGCGTTGGCGGTCATCAGACTGATATAGGTGGCTCCGCCGTCGAATTCCGCCCGGCTCACCGTCTGGCAGGAGTGGAATGTCCGCACCTGCGCCCCGGTGGTCTCGGCGATGGCCTGCGCCACCTTCCGGCTGCTCAGCTCGATGGTGTATACCACCGGTATCTCCTGCTTCTCCACCACGTCGATCAGATATTTCAGCGTGGCGAGGGACGGCTCCGTGTCTCCCGCGCAGCCGTGGAACGCCGCCCGGTAATCCAGATCATATTCCCTGCAGAAATACAGCAGCGGGAACCGATCGCCGAACACCAGCAGCCGCCGTGCCGCATGGTCCGTGATGTCCCGGAATGTCTCGTCCAGCGCCTGCAATTCGTCCAGATAGTCCGCCAGCCGAGCCCGATAGCCGTCGGCATTGTCCGGATCGGCCTCACACAGCGTATCGCAGATGGCCCGGCACAGGGCCATGGCATTCACCGGCGATGTCCAGATGTGCTCGTCGTACTCGATGTCCTCCTCGTGGCCGTCGTGCAGATGGCCGTCATGGTCGTCGTGATCATGGTCGTGGTCATCGTGGTCGTGGTCGTGACCGCCCTGCATCCCCTCGGCGTACTCCTCCCGGTATGTCTCCACGCAGTCCATCATAGCCAGCCGGTAGGGGATAGCCTCGCCTGCCGCGTCCAGAATGTCCTCCACCCACAGCTCGCTTTCCCCGCCGTTGTAGATGAACACCTCCGCCTCGCTGACGGCGATCACGTCCAGCGGCGTGGGCTCAAAGCTGTGTGTCTCCCGCCCGGCGGGCACCAGCAGCTGTACGTCCACCGCGTCCCCGCCGATCTGCCGCACAAAGTCGTAGTAGGGGAACAGCGTGCACACCACGTTCAGTTTCCCGCTTTGCGGACGGTCCTGCCGCCCGCAGCCCGCCAGCGTCAGCGCCAATACCGCCGCCAGCACCGCTGCGCCTGCTCGTCTCACGTGTCCCGCCTCCTTTGCGTGTCTTGTCTCATAAAATCATAGTATACCACACAATGCGCAAAAAGGGAAGTGCCCGCCTTTTGCGTCCGGACACCGTCTCCCTGCGTATAATTAACGCACTCTTAACACGACAATGAAAAAGTTTCCTAATATGAAAGTGAAGATATTTGCGCCGGAAAACATGGAAAAACACCTGTACTTTGCATATATTTAAACGCAGAGCAGCTGAAAAATACCGCAAAAACCACGTTGCAAACGTTAAGATAATGTTAAAACAGAAAAAGACGTTAAAATTGCTAATTGAACCATTCGACGATTTCCCGTATACTTTTTCCATAGTCCGCAGCGTTTTTCTGCGGATGTGTTTTCAGTTGTTCCCGGGATCGCCATCCGGTCAACCTCTCTCCTGACAGATCGAAAAGACCGCCGTCCGGCGGTCTTTTTTGTCCCCTTCCCCCGCCTGTTAATAAAGCCACAATCGGTTTCCTCAAAAGAAAATCATTCACCGTCCGTTGCAAAAATCCCGGAACCCCGCCAAAAACTGAATGGTTCAATGTAAAAAAGAAGCAAAAACCATATAAAATATGTGGAAAAATCCGTTCATAGAATGTTAAAAATGTACAATATGGCGCTCAATTTTTATAAAAACTGCTAATTGCGGGCGGAAAGAGTTTCCTGTATACTTTTTTCAGGTAGCCTTGAAGGGGTTTTTATCCCGTGAGGAAATACCTGCGGGGCATGGCGGTGCCCCGTGCCGTTTCCTGTCAATAGACGGGTGCGGTAAAGTTTATCAGCTTCTGCGGCGACGTAGGGGCAAAAATCTGTTAAGGAGAGAAAACAATGGAAGAAAGAAAAGGCTTTGGATCCAATTTCGGATTCCTGATGGCCGCGGTCGGCTCTGCAGTCGGCCTGGGCAACATCTGGGGCTTCCCCAATAAGATGGGTGCCTCCGGCGGCTTCACGTTCCTCATCATCTATCTGATCCTGGCGGTCCTGTGCGGCTTCATCGTTATGGTGGGCGAGCTGGCCATCGGCCGCAAGACCGGCCACGGCGCCGTGGGCGCGTACAAGGCTCTGTCCAAGAAGTTCAAGTGGATGGGCTGGCTGGGCATCCTGTCCGCCTTCTTCATCCTGTTCTTCTACTGCGCACTGGGCGGCTACTGCATCAAGTACACCGTTCTGAACATCGGCGATCTGTTCGGTGCCGGCTTCGGCTCCAATGGCCTGTCCGGCGGCGAAATTTTCGGCAACTTCCTGGGCAGTCCCGCTGAGGGTGTTATCTACGGCCTTATTTTCGTGGCGCTGACCATGCTCATCGTTATGGGCGGCGTCGGCGGCGGCATCGAGAAGGTCTGCTCCGTGGGTATGCCCGCCCTGTTCGTGGCCCTGCTGATCTGCATCATCCGCGCCTGCACCCTGGAGGGTACCGACGTGGCCGTGCAGATCCTGCAGGCGGACGGTTCTCTCGTGGAGGGCGTTGTTAACGGCAGTGCTCTGGACGGTCTGAAGTACATGTTCTCCCCCGGCTGGGCGGCCAATGTCGGCTATTATGTGCCCGCCAAGGCGGTTGTTGATGGCGCGGAGGTTTCCTCCATCATGGTCAATGGCGTGGCACAGGCCATCGTCGCCTACAAGTCCGGCGCTCCCAGCATCTTTAACGTTGTTTCCACCGCTGGCGGCCAGATGTTCTTCTCCCTGTCTCTGGGCATGGGCGCTATGATCACCTACGGCTCCTACCTGCATAAGAAGGAGAACCTGCAGAAGAACGCCCTGCTGATCATCATCATGGATACCATGGTGGCGCTGATGGCCGGTCTGTGCGTCATGCCCGCCCGCTTCGCGCTGGATCCCGCCGGCAACATCGGCGGCCCCAAGCTGCTGTTTATCACCATGCAGAACGTGTTCCACTCCATGGGCACACTGGGCCCCATCTTCGGCATCCTGTTCTATCTGCTGGTGGTGTTTGCCGCCATCTCCTCCTCCATCTCCCTGCTGGAGGTCATCGTGGCCCACTTCGTGGATAAGGCCCGTATCGAGGGCAAGGGTGACAAGCGCAAGAAGTACACCCTCATCGCCGCCGCCTGTGTGTGCCTGGGCTGCATCCTGGTCTGCGCCGACTGCCTGGGTTCCAGCGGTATCGCACCGGCCAATATACTGAATATAGCGGAACCCAAGAACTGGGCGGCTGACTGGCTGGACTTCTGGGATGCACTGTCCGAGGGCGTTATGATGCCCCTGGGCGCCCTGCTGATGTGCCTGATGATCGGCTGGGAGATCGGCCCCGAGTTCGTCAAGGAAGAGGCGGAGCAGTCCGGCCATGCCATGGGCAGCTACGGCTTCTTCAAGGTCTGCGTCAAGTTCATCACCCCGCTGTGCATGATCCTCATCCTGTACGGCCAGATCAAGGAGTTCTTCTTCTAAGTAAATGCAGAACGCCGGAGCATTGCTCCGGCGTTCTTTCTGCCGCAAAAGGCCGGGCGCTTTCAGCGCCCGGCCTTTTGCTTACTTAAGCGTAATGCTGTTTTGCAGTACGGCAACGCTGTACAGCAGCAGTACATCCGCCCCCTCCGGGAATTCCGTCACCCGTGCCAGCGCGTCTGTGGCCATATACCGGATATCGACCACATATACGGTGCGGTAGCTGCCCGCCAGCAGCGGCACAAGGCTGCTGCCGAAGGAATCCCGGAACACGATCAGCGTCCGGTCATTGTTAGCCGCCGGGTTTTCGATCCGCAGCAGCGCCTTCGGTCCGCCCAGAAACAGATCATAGGGCGATTTCTCCGCCGCGGTAAAGTCGTATACGCCGCCGGTGCTGTCCGTCTCATAGTCGTACACCGTGCAGCCATCCAGCAGGGGAGAGGTGATATAGGACAGGACGTCCGCCGTCAGCGGCTCCGCCGTCTTGCCCCAGTAGCTGCCGTGAAATTCGCCCGCCAGCGCGCACAGAGTCTCCTCCGTCGTGTCCGGCACAGGCGCGCCCATGGCCTCCAGTATGGCCTGCGCCACGGCGGAAAGACGCTCCTGCTGCCAGTGGGGATCGGTACGGTAATAGTCCTCCAGCGCCAGCAGCGGCGCGATGTCGATGATCTCCACCGGCAGCCGCTGCGCCAGATAGTCCGCCGTCTCCGCTGCCCCGGCGGGCGTGTAACCCTCCGGCGTCTCCATAAAAGCGGCCTTATCTGGGATCACGCTCATATATACGTGTTCCGACCCGGGGAAATATGCCTCCAACAGGTGAGAAAACCGTTTTACGGCGAAGTCCAGTGATTTCTCGCTCCACGGTGCGTCGGTGGCGGCGGCATAGCCACGGTACACATATACCTCCGGCAGCGTATCCTCCTGCGCCCGCCGGGTGGGAATAGCGGCAGCAGCTATGACCATAGCCGCTGCCGCCAGCAGAAATACGCCTCGCTCTATCCAGCGCTTCACAGGATGGCCTCGTCGTAGACGGGCTGCACGCCGAAGATGCCGTTCAGGTGGGACATAAAGGTGTCCACCAGGTCCTCGGCGCCGAACACGGACACCACATACTCGCCCACCACGGCCACGGCAACCTTATCGGGGAAGCCGCACATCCACTGCCGCTGCTGGATGTTGTCCCGCAGGGCGGTGGCCAGCGCATCGGCATCATCGGTGCAGTGGTACGCCGCGGCGGTAAAGGTGTTCTGGTTCATCATGTGGACCAGCGACGCGGCCTGATCCACCTTGGCCGTCTCCGGCAGGCCGAGGGCGCTGTCCACAGCGGCGCGGTCGGTCAGGTCATAGACGCCGGGGGCGTCCTCCTTGCTGTTCGCCTCGGAGTAGTCGCCGCCGGCGGCGGGGAACTTCTCATCATCGGTGTAGGTGCTCCACACCTTCTCCAGCAGGTCAAGGGCGCTGGCAGGCGCGGCGGACTGGTCGCCCTTGCTGTCGTTCTTCGTGCCGCAGGCGGCGAGACTCAGGGTCAGCACGGCGGCGAGCACAAGGGAAATGATTTTTTTCATCGTGTAGTTTCCTCCTGAAATAGGTTTCTGTCCATTGAGACGGAGCGCGGTGCGCTTTGGTTCCATGAAAATTCTGCCGCTTTTACAGCCAGCTCTGGTCAAAGCCGTAGGGCAGCAGCTCCTTCAGCGCGAAGCGCTTGCTCTCGCCCTTTCCGTTCAGGCAGATCACCGTCAGGTCGGGTGCGAACTCCATCATCACCTGCCGGCAGGTGCCGCAGGGCACGCAGTGATCCTCGCTGCGCCCGGCGATCACGATGGTGTCGAAGTCCCTGTGTCCCTCACTGACCGCCTTGACCATGGCCGTCCGTTCGGCGCATATCGTGGCGCCGTAGGCGGCGTTCTCCACGTTGCAGCCGGTAAACACCGTCCCGTCCTTGCACAGCAGCGCCGCGCCCACCGGGAAGTGGGAATAGGGTACATAGGAACGCTCCAGCATGGCCACCGCCATATCACAAAGCTGTTTTTCCGTCATGGTGCATCCTCCTTTGATCTTTTCCGGTTTCTTCCTCGTTTATACCTCAGCTCAACTCCGCCTTACCGGTGTAGAGCTGATAATACTTGCCCTTCTGCGCCAGCAGCTCCTGATGGTCGCCGCGCTCAATGATGCGTCCGTGCTCCAGCACCAGAATGGCCTGACTGTTCCGCACGGTGGACAGCCGGTGTGCGATAACGAACACCGTCCGGCCTTCCATCAGCGAGTCCATGCCCTGCTCGATCAGGTTTTCCGTCCGCGTGTCGATGGAGCTGGTGGCCTCGTCCAGGATCAGCACCGGCGGGTCGGACACCGCCGCCCGGGCGATGGCCAGCAGCTGCCGCTCGCCCTGGCTCAGGCTGCCGCCGTCCCCGGTGATCACCGTGTCATACCCCTGGGGCAGGTGCCGGATAAAGCTGTCGGCGTTGGCCAGCTTCGCCGCGGCCCGTACCTCCTCGTCCGTGGCGTCCAGCCGTCCGTAGCGGATGTTGTCGGCGATGGTGCCGGTGAACAGGTGGGTGTCCTGCAATACCATGCCCAGCGAACGGCGCAGGGAGTCCTTCTGGATGTCCCTCACGTCAATGCCGTCATAGGTGATGGTACCCTCCTGTACGTCGTAAAACCGGTTGATGAGGTTGGTGATGGTGGTCTTGCCCGCGCCGGTGGAGCCCACAAAGGCGATCTTTTGCCCCGGCTTGGCGAACAGCGATACGTCGTTCAGTACCGTCTTTTCTCCGTCGTAGGAGAAGGTCACGTGGTCGAAGCGCACGTCGCCCTTCAGCTCCACCAGCGTGCCGTCAGGCTTTTTCCACGCCCAGCAGCCGGTGCGGCGGTCTGTCTCGGTCAGCGTATCGCCATGCTTTTCCACCCGGACGATGACGGTCTTGCCCTCGTCCACCTCCGGCTCGGCCTCCATCACGGCGAAGATGCGCTCCGCGCCGGCCACCGCCGCCAGCAGCACGTTCACCTGCTGGCTGATTTGGGAGATGGGCTGGCTCACCTGCTTCACATACAGCAGATACGCGCCCAGGGAGCCCACATCGAACATTCCGCCGATGGCCAGCAGCCCGCCCACGCAGCAGGTGACGGCGTAGTCGATGCGTGACAGGTTGGCCATGGCCGGCATCATGGCGCCGGAGTAGGTCTGGGCCGCCGTGGCGGCGTCCCGATAGCTGTCGTTCAGCCCGGAGAACTGCGCGATGGCCTTGCTCTCGTGGTTGAACACCTTGATGACCTTCTGGCCCTCCACCATCTCCTCGATATAGCCGTTCATGGCGCCCAGCGCCTGCTGCTGTGCCTGAAAGCTCACGCGGCTTCTGCCGCCAACGCCCTTGACCACCAGCAGCATCAGCACCAGAAAGGCAAAGGTGATCAGCGTCAGCACCCAGTTCATATACAGCATCATAACAACAATGCCGATAAACGTCAAGGCGCAGGACACCACACTGGCGAAGCTGGAGTTGATCATCTCCGACACGGTGTCCATGTCGTTGGTAAAGCGGCTCATCAGGTCGCCGGACTGGTGGGTGTCGAAGTACCGCAGGGGCAGGTCCTGCAATTTGTCGAACAGGTCCTGCCGCATCTGGGCCACCGTCCGCTGGGAGATATGCACCATGATGCGGGCGTAGGCATAGGAGCACAGGCCCGACAGCAGGAACAGTCCCAGCAGCAGCGCCAGCATTTTCAGCAGGCCGGCGAAGTCGCCTACCAGAATATAGTCGTTGATAATAGGCTTGAGCAGATAGCTGCTCATCACCGAGCCCACGGAGCTGATCACCAGGCAGATGAACACCACCGCCAGCGACGCCTTATAGCGCCCGATATAGCGCAGCAGCTTGCTCACCGTGCCCCGGAAGTCCTTGGGCCGCTGGAAGCCGTGTCCCTGGGGCCCGTGGCCGCGCGGTCCGCCGCGTTTTTGTTCAGCCATCGATGCTCACCCCTTCCTGCTGGGAGCGATAGACCTCCCGATAAATGTCGCTCTGCGCCATCAGCTCCTCATGGGTGCCTATGGCGGAGATATGCCCATCGTCCATCACCAGTATCAGGTCGGCGTCCATAACGGATGTGATCCGCTGGGCGATGATGAGCTTTGTGGTGCCGGGCAGCGCCGTTTTCAGCGCGCCTCGGATCTTCGCGTCCGTGGCGGTGTCCACCGCGCTGGTGGAGTCGTCCAGGATCAGTATCTTCGGCTTCCGCAGCACCGCTCGGGCGATGCACAGCCGCTGCTTCTGCCCGCCGGAGACGTTGGTGCCGCCCTGTTCGATATAGGTGTCGTATCCGTCCGGCATTTTCTCAATAAACTCGTCGGCGCAGGCCAGACGGCAGGCCGCCTCGATCTCCTGATCGCTGGCGTTCTCGTCGCCCCAGCGCAGGTTCTCCCGGATGGTGCCGGAGAACAGCGTGTTCTTCTGCAGCACCATGGCGCAGCCGCTGCGCAGCGCCTCCATGGTGTAGTTCTTCACATTGTGGCCGCCCACATACACCGCGCCGCCGTTCACGTCGTACAGCCGGGGGATCATGCTCACCAGCGTGGTCTTGGCGCTGCCGGTGCCGCCTAAAATGCCCACCGTGGCCCCGCTGGGTACGGTAAAGCTCACGTCCTCCAGGTTCCAGGCCTCCGCCGTGTCGTGGTACTTGAAATACACATGGTCGAAGCGGATGGAGCCGTCCTCCACCTTCAGCGCCGGGTCGGCCTGCTCGTCGGTGATGCGGGGTTTCTCCTCCAGCACCTCGGCGATACGCTTGCCGCAGGCGATGGCCCGGGTCAGCATCATCAGTACCACGGATACCATCATCAGCGACATCAGTATCTCACTCAAATAGGTAAAGAACGCGATCAGATCGCCGGAGAGCAGCGTGCCCTCCCACACGTAGTGGCCGCCGATCCACATGACCGCCGTGATGGTGCCGCCCATGAGAACCATCATCACCGGCATGAACAGCACCACAAAGCCGAAGGCGCGCTCGGCCATGCTCCGCAGCTTCTCACTGCGCTGGGTGAACTTCTCCTTTTCCTGCGCCTCACGCACAAAGGATTTCACCACGCGGATGGCGTTCAGGTCCTCCTGCACCACCAGGTTCAGCTGGTCCGTGGCCCCCTGCAAAGAGGTGAAGAACGGCCCTACCCGCTTGATGACGATGACCACCGCGATGACCAGCAGGGGAATGACCACCAGGAACACCTGGCTCAGCCTTGTGCTGATGATCAGGGCCATCACCAGTGCCGTCACCAGCATGGTGGGGGCCCGCACCAGCATACGCATTCCCATGAATGTGGTCATCTGTACCGAGGCCACGTCGTTGGTCAGCCGCGTCACCAGACTGGCGGTGGAGAAGCGCTCGATGTTGGCGAAGGAGAAACGCTGTACCTGCTCGTACTCCGCCTTCCGCAGCGCCGCGCCGAAGCCCATGGACGCCTTGGCGGCCAGTGCCGCAGCGCCCACGCCGCAGCCCAGCGCCAGCAGCGCCATGATGACCATTTTCAGCCCCGCCGTCAGGATATAGCCTTTGTCTCCGTTGGCGATGCCGATATCCACGATGTCGCTCATCACCTGGGGCAGCGTCAGCTCCAGCACCGCCTCTCCGGCGGAGCAGGCGATGGCGAACAGCATCAGCAGGCGGTAGCCCTTGGTATAGGGCGCCAATTTTTTTATCATGCTTCCTCCTCCTCGTCGGTCAGGTTCCGTCCCGCCCGCAGCAGAAACGCGGTGAACTGCGCCTTTTCCTCCTGCGTGAAGCCGCGCTCCAGCCGTTCGTTCACCTGGTGCAGCACGGTCTGGAAATCGTCATGGAACCGCTGGCCCTCCTCTGTCAGTGCCAGAATGCGGCACCGTCCGTCCGTGGCGCTGACGGTGCGGTATACCAGCCCCTTCTCCTCCAGCCGGTCCACGATGCCATTCACCGTGCTGGGCTTGATCATCAGATGGCGCTCCAGTGTTTTCTGGTTCACGCTGTCCTCCGCGTCGTGCAGGAACATCAGCGTCCGGCACTGCATGGGCGATACGTCGTAGCGCTTCAGCATCCGCCCCATCAGCTTATGCACCTGGTGATCGCAGTAGCCGAACAGTGCGCCGAAGTGCGCCGGGTGCTCGCCAAAGCAGAATTTCATGGCGGTCCTCCTTCTTTGCTTTTAAATTTTTAGCATACAAACTATTAGCGTGCTAAATGGTAGCACCAATATTTTTTGTTGTCAATAGGGAAGAGGGGCGGCTCTGTAAACGATCTGTGAACGGCGGGCGCGCTTTGTGAATGATTTGTTAATTCTTTATCAAGCCTGTTGACTTCCGCCCCGGATGCGTGTATGATACGCTCATCCGAAAGGATACCCACCCATTGTATTTCTCTCTCCTTTTACCGAAAAAAAGGCGGCGCTGAAGCGCCGTCTTTTTTCGTGTCTGCCCTTGTCAACAGAGGGTATAATAAAAGCAAAAGCGAAATAGGCGGCAAAAAACAGTTGCCATCGCGGAAGAATTGTAGTAGAATATATTTCACGAACTTGTCCTCCGCCGTGAGCTGCGGGGCCGGTCTCGCGCAATGGATACCCACGAATCATGTCAGGCGGGGAACCGAGCAGCATTAAGAGGGATCATCCATGTGCCGCGAGGGTGCCGGCCCTGTGGCTCACGGCGGAGGACTCGTTTATTTTGTTTGTCGGCAGGGAGGTGTGCCCATGTACCAGGCGCTGTACCGCAAATACCGGCCCAAGACCTTTTCCGAGGTGGTGGGCCAGCAGCACATCACCGATACGCTCCAGCGCCAGGTGGCCGACGGTCAGGTGGGCCACGCCTACCTGTTCACCGGCACCCGCGGCACCGGCAAGACCACCTGCGCCCGCATCCTGGCCAAGGCCGTCAACTGCCAGCACCCCATTGACGGCGCGCCCTGCAACCAGTGCGCCGTCTGCCGCGGCATTGACGACGGCTCGCTGCTGGATGTGACGGAGCTGGACGCCGCCTCCAACGGCAGCGTCAACGACGCCCGCAGCCTGCGGGAGGAGGCCGTCTACCCGCCGGCGGTGCTGCAAAAGCGCGTCTACATCATCGACGAGGTGCATATGCTCTCCCGCGACGCCTTCAACGCCCTGCTGAAGATCATGGAGGAGCCGCCCGCCCACCTGCTGTTTATTCTGGCCACCACCGAGATCCAGAAGGTCCCGGCCACCATACTCTCCCGCTGCCAGCGGTTCAACTTCAAGCGCATCCTGCCCCACGATATGGAGCAGCAGCTGCTGAAGGTGGCGAAGGCCGAAGCCATCGACCTGACCCCGGATGGGGCGGACCTGCTGGCCCGCATGGCCAACGGCGCGCTGCGCGACGCGCTCAGCCTGCTGGACCAGTGCCGTGCCGCCGGCGCGGTCGTGGACGGCCGCAGCGTGCTGGACACGCTGGGACTGGCCGGTAGCACCCAGACGGTGCAGCTCATGCGCCTGCTCCTGGCGCGTCAGGGGGGCGACGCTTTGGCACTGCTGGACCAGCTGTACCGGGGCGGCAAGGATGTGGGCGCGCTGCTGGGCGAGCTCAGCGATCTCTGCCGGGATATGACCGTTCTGGCCGCCGCGCCGGAGGGCGGCGCCGCCCTGCTGGGCGGCCTGTATGACCGCAAGACCCTCTCTGAACTGACGGCGGAGGTCCCCATGCGCCGCCTGCTCTATATGACCGATACCATCCAGCGCACCGCCGCGGCCCTGCCCCGGAGCATCCGCCAGCGAACGGATGCCGAGCTGTGCCTGCTGCGTCTGTGCGACGAGAGCCTTTCCAACGACACGGAGGCGCTGGCGGACCGCGTCTCCGCCCTGGAGGACGCCTTGAAGAAGGGCGTCGTCCCGGCGGAAAGACCCGCCGCCCGTCCGGCGGCCGCGCCGACTCCACCGCCCCGCCGCGAAGCGCCCCCGATCCCGCAGGAGGCATCTCCCGCACCGGTACCCGCACCGGTCCCCATGGCCCCCGCACCCGCGGCGCCTGTGCCGGAGAGCGCCCCGGCGGCACCCGCCGCCGGCGGTGACAGTCAGGTCTGGGCCGCGCTTATCGAGCACTACAAGGGGCCCCTGACCATCCCCGACCGGGTGTGGCTGAACCAGGCGACAGGTACGCTGGAGGGGGATGTGCTCACCGTTTCCTGTGCAAACGATCTGGTGAAGCAGCAGCTCAGCCGCAAGGCCATCGAGGACGTGCTCTGCGGCGTCACCAGCCGCCATGTGGGCCGTCCCGTCCGGGTGCAGTTCACCGTAGGCGGCGGCCCCGCCGCGCCCGTGCCTGTCTCTTATACACATCTCCGAGCCCACGAGACAGGCAGAAATCTCGT
>ERZ1026921.418-NODE-418-length-22939-cov-4.682966_pt1 | contig 22939 bp, 30 predicted proteins | sample MGYA00519571_ERZ1026921 | MGnify/ENA primary metagenome ERZ1026921 (study PRJEB26926, sample SAMN06164877) | human gut metagenome | biome: ENVO:00009003; feature: ENVO:2100002; material: ENVO:00002003 | host: Homo sapiens | place: USA | collected 2012 ... | reverse complement strand
TGTCTCGTGGGCTCGGAGATGTGTATAAGAGACAGCTTAAATTCCCCGTCCGTTATATGAAACTCCGATTGCAGAATATCCCTTGCCATTACCTTCGCTTCCGTCTGCAAGGCCGCATAGCCGAAATCATGTGACGACATTGGCGCCGATTGCCGTGCCTTGATGCTGTCACCCAACTTTTCAGCCAAATCTCGGAACTCATACTCATAACTGAACGGATGAAAATAGTCTGTCGTCACATGACCGGCATACCCGTTTTCCGAAATATAAAGCAGAGAGGCCACGTCATAATTACGTGGCGAAATACCCAGATTGAAGTCCTTCGTCAACCGGTCAAAGTTACTGTAATCCGGTCTTAAATCGTATTTGTCCGTGCAGACGGCACCTTCCAGCATTTCTTTTCCTGCCAGTTTCTCAGAAGTGAAGCTGAACTTCGATTTACGCAGTTGCATATCGGCACTGCGCAAATCGCTTTTCGCCAGTTTGTCGATGCAGTTGTCCGCCAGTTCCGCCACTTGTCGGGAAGGTGTCTCTATCTCATACAGTTTCAATGTTTCCGCCCCTTTGGTCATATTGAAAAATCCATCCGCCAGATATTGCAGATAGCTGTTGCGGGCTTTCATGCCCTTTTCGTTGTCCGAGAAGAACAATACGCCCTCATCCGTCGCCACGGCATACACTCGCCACTTTTCGCCCGACAGTTTTTCATTGTTCCAGCCTTCCGCCTCGTTATGCCGGATAAACTCTTTATATTGCTTGTCTTTTTGCAGTGCTGTGGATGATGCCCGGCGGCTGAACAGTTTCAACCCCGTTTTCAGCGTATAGGCCGCATCCCTCAAAGGAATCTGCCTTCCCGTCACTGCCTTGTGTCTATGAATAGCCGGAACCAGAGTATGAAAATACCAGTCCGCCAGTTCTCCCCGTCGGGAAGGTATCTTCCCTTTATCTGCGAAATCCGCTTTTAGAATCGTTCAGCCGGGTAGGTAGCCCCGTTTGTCGAAGCTCTTCATCATCTTCCCGATATAATCCTCATACGCTTTCGGTACGGCATCACCCGTGTGTACATCCACCGGGGTATTTTTTTCGTCCAGCGTGATGAACACGCTCCCTGGCCCTCCCGCTGTCCGCCCCGATAAACGGGTTATCCAGCGGGTCGTCCAATCTTTCAGTAATCCCATAATCTTGATTTGTTTATAGAAATTTTATAGATGCAAAGAAAGCGCTTTGACCGTCAATCTGCAACACGGCGGACACACAAGTCACCTTTTGGCGGCTGTTGGCATGCAAACTTTACGCCAGCCGTTCGTCCAACATCTTGATATAACTTTTGCGAATAGAGTCAATAAAAGGAGTGGAAACCGTACAGCGATCAAACACCTTTCCCCGTTTGGTGTATAAGGCATTTATTTTCAGGTTAAAAGCATCCTCAAATACTCTGATGACATCTACAATGGTAAGCTTCTTTCCTTCCCCACAGTCCACAACTCCGGCGGCCATCAATGCAGCCACTAATTCTATCAGGTCATTATCCGTACCATTCCAGCGAAGAGTGGATTTCCATTTATCACCCTGCCGGTGGATTTCCATTTTCATATCGGTATCATCCGCATGGTGACGGATATAATCTTTCATCATTTCTATTTCCGCTTCCAATAAGGAAAGAGTTTTGTTGATAAACACATCATAGAGTATATGTCGTCCTTCTTTTATAGTATTGCAGGTCTGTTGCATAAAAGAAAGTTCTATCCTCGTGTAGTTCAACCGTCTTAATAGCTTCATTCTATCCTTATCTTGCGACAGTCCGGCAAGCAGGTTTGCAAAATCATCATAGGCGGCAGGTAATTCTTCCGACATAAGTTCAGAGCCTGTCATGTAGGAGGTGAATATATTGAATAGAAGAGTATTTGTCAATGTTCTCATGGCATTAAATTTTAAAGTTTGAAACTGTTCCGGTTTTCACCGTCACTTGTCATGACCATAAAGGGCAAGTGCTATGCCACAGAAAGACAAACACATTAATGCATTGACAATTAATATGTTACCATGCATTATTTCCAAAACGTGTCTGCATTTATTATCCCCATCAGACACAATGTGTTCAGAATTATGGACACATTCAGTTTAAACCGTATTTTTTCAGTTTCAAATATACGGGCATGAAATTGAGATGTACATAGTAGAGCAGGGATGAAAGAGAGACAAACAGCAATAATACAACGACTTACGAGAGAGCGACAAAATTTCGACGCGAAATTCAAATGTGCATTTGCTTGAATTTCGTGTTAATTCCGACGGCGGTTGCTTGAACTTGATTTGAATTGTGCTTGTATTTACAGGCAAAACGGGGCGATTTACGCCCTTTTTTTGTGCCTAACGGCTTGCAGTACCGATATGCGGGCGATTTGTGCTATATAAGCCGAAACGGCACGCTGTCGGATCAAGTGCTTAAACGCCGATTAATCGGGATTTGAAAAGAGCCGGATTCCCTAAAATGTACATTTGAATTTTAGACGGAAACATCAAAAAAACGCTTTGGACGCCCATTTGGACGCCCATTTGGATAGCTTTTTTTTTGTGATATATACCCCCATAGACGTAACAGCGAGAACAAAAAACGGTATAATTCAAAGATAAACACCCCCAAAATGCACATTTGGACAGGGGTTTTGTTTGATGTATATAGTTGTATTACAGCATATTGTTAATATTTGGGCTCGACAAAATATATTCCTACCCGACGGCAGCGACAGAGGTGGCACCCCCGGCATCCGTTGAACGAGCGTCCTTTTTTAGTGTCTTATTCTCTGCTTTTAGTATTTCGTTCTCTGCTTCCAACCGCCCTATTTGTTTGGCTTGTTCTTCAATTTTGGCATCTTTTTCTTTTATCATAATCAATAGCCGATCGTCGAGTGCTGGTTCGGGTGATAGCGAAATTCCTTGTTCCGTTTTTGAGTTTAGATACATATCTCCCTTGCCCGTCATTAGCCAATTTGCGTTTATATCTACATACATTTTTGAGATAGAAACCAATATTTCAGTAGTGACAACCGGGTATTTTCCTGTTCTTGTATCTTTATTGAATAGCCTATTCAATGTTTGTTGAGGGATACCAATAGTTTCCGCAAATTTTTTCACACTCCTATTTGTGTATATTTCAATGAGTTGCAAAACTCTCTTATTTATTTCGGGTATTTCCATATAAAATATATACTGAAATGTTTGTTTATTACTGAAATGTATGTATCTTTGCATTGTGGTTCTAATGTAACCACGCAACAAAGATACTCAAAATAACAAAGAATAGGCAATTATGACAAGGCAAATCCTTTTACCCGCCTCGGTTCTGCGGGAAATGCGGGAAACTTTCAAAGTCGGGCGCAATGTTTTACGCCGTGCCCTCAACTACGAACGCAATAGCGATCGGGCAAAAACTCTCCGCGCTGCTGCGCTGGAACGCGGCGGTTTGATTTATACCGGGGAACACGCCCCGAAAGGCTATTGCCCGAATGTGGAAACGCGCCACGACCACGTGCGAGGTGTGATGTACCAAAACTTTGGTGATCGGGTGGAATTGCAGGTAAGCCGAGAGACCAACGCCGCAACGATCATCATCGACCACGAACCCGTTGCGACATTCAACGATATGACGATCGGCACGTGGGGTGATGTTCTTTATTCTCTGCAAAATATTTATAATCAACTAAATGCGTAAATTGTGATTAGACAAGGATTATACGACGAGGCGGCAGAAGGTTTATCGCAGGACATGGAGGAAATGATCGTAAAACTACAACGATTTACAGAATTTGTAATGTACGGTATTGTAACTCCCTCGGATGAAAGAATACATACCCTAACACGCCACCTACGAGGTGTGTCCGAACAGCTAAACTTTCAGTTGAATAAACGACAATCCCACTAATCCCGAATGGCATTCTCCGAGGTTCGAGACCTCGGCGGGAGCAAGAAAAAAATTGAGACATGGAAATATATAACGGAGAATTATGTGCAACATACGGCGACCTTGCAGGAATTTTAACTGTAAGCGCAATACAGCACCGTGTGCAGCGTGATGCTTCCGTACAAGCGCGCAAGGCTTGCCCCGGAAAACCCGCTCTCTTTTTCCTGCATAAATTACCACTTAAAAGCCAAACGGAGGTTTACCGTCGCTATCCGGATTTGAAAGCGCAGGCAGAAAGCAAGCCGTTTATTGAGAGTATTGAGCCGGACGGTGCTGCGCTGAATTTTTACGAGACCTACCCGCTCGGAGACGGTAAATTTCTACCGACCGAAAAGCAAACGGAATACGCCAACAATGCGGCAGTCCTAAACGCTTTCCGGCTGGTGCTGGAGCGATCGGACAGCCAGCACCGGAAACAGAGTAAGCGGTGCATCAGCAAGGCGGAATTTTGGCGCAAGGCGGCGCAGGCGTTGCCGCGCATCGCGGACACGTTCCCGCACACCCTGCCGGAGAACCCGCGCCGCCTGCAAGAGAAATTCAACCAGTACGTGCGTGAGGGTTACGGGGCGTTGATAACGGGCAAGTACGGCACCCGCAACGCTGCCAAGATCGACGACGACACCAAAGAAAGCCTCCTTATACGGCTTATTTCCGACGCCCGCAACCTCGACAACGCGCAGATCGCGCGGATTTACAACGTGGTTGCGGAAACGCAGGGCTGGAAAACGATTACCGGGGCGGCGGTCGGCGTATGGCGCGAGAAACACGACCTCGTGACAGCGGGAGGACGTCTCGGCGCAACCCGTTTCCGCAACCAAAAGAGCATGCAGGTAAAGCGCACACGCCCGGAATTACCGCTCTTGTATTGCACGATCGACGGTTGGGTTGCCGAATTGCTTTATCAGAAAGTAAATGAACGCAACGGCACTATAACGTACACAAATCGCCTTACGATCGTGCTCGTGCTCGACCCCTGCATCAACTACCCGATTGGGTATGCGATCGGCGAACGGGAGACCCCCGAACTTATCAAAGCAGCCCTCCGGAACGCAGCGAACCACACCGCCGAGCTTTTCGGTCGCCGTTATCGCTTCAACCAGTTGCAGAGCGATAATTACGGGCGCGGGAACCTTGCCCCGGTCTATCAAATCATGGGCGAAAAATACACTCCCGCCCGGGCGCATAATGCCAAATCGAAAGTGATCGAGCCGTTCTTCAACCAATTCAATAGAAAATATTGCCAGCTCTGCAAGAACTGGAGCGGGTTCGGCATCACCTCGAACAAAGATTTGCAGCCGAATAGCGAGTTTTTGAACAAACACCGTCACGATTTCCCGACCGAGGAGGGGTGCCGCCAGCAGCTTGTGGCTTTCATCGAACGGGAACGCGCCGAGAAGCGCGCCGAGTACGTGAAATTGTTTGCCAAACTGCCCGAGGAGCGACGCTTGCCGCTTTCCGATGAACAATACCTCCTCACGTTCGGAGCCGATACGGGGTACCGCAACGCGCTCGAGGGTGTGGGTTTGCGTCCGACGATCGGCGGCATAAAGCGGGACTACGATTGTTTCGATCCCAAGTTCCGGGAGTACGCGCATGTTCGCTGGGCGGTGAAATACGACCCGGACAACCTCGACCATGTGCTCGCGGTGAACGAGGACGGATCCCTGCGCTTCATGCTCGAGCGGAAACACGTGCAGCCTATGGCTCTCGCCGACCGCCGCGAGGGGGATGCGGAGCAGCTCGCGCGGGTGCAGGAGTTCAACAAACAACTCGAGAACGGCATAACGGAACGTCTCGCCCTCGCCAGCAACAAAGTCGAGCAGTTGTTCAACGACAACCCGCAGCTCGACGTTGCAACCCGTCTGCTGTTGTGCGACAGCCGGGGACAGAACAAGAACCACAAGCAGACGCGCCGCCTGCAAGCCCACGAGATCGAGGACATAGAGGCGATCGAGATTGCAACGGTACGCCGTCCGGCTCTGCAAATCAAGGACGAGGACACTTTGGATTTGTACTAATAATCAGAAATAGAGATAATATGAAAACGATCGAAAAAGAACAAATCAGAATCAAGCTCGCGGAGTTCTGCGAAATCAAAGGCGGACAGAACAAAGCCGCGAACTCCATGCGCGGCGTCAGCCCCGCGACCATTTCCCAAGTGCTCAATAACAACTGGGATTTAATCAGCGAGGAAATGTGGCGCACGATCGCCTCGCAGATCGGCTACGATCCGCGCGCGTGGGTTGTCGTGGAGACACGCGGCTACAAGCGCATGTACGGACTTTTGCAGGACGCGCAGGACAATTCCCTCGTGTTCGCCGTCACGGGTGATGCCGGATGCGGCAAGAGCGAGGCGATCAAGAGCTATGCCGCCAGCAACCGGAACGTGTATAACCTCTCGTGCTCCGAGTATTGGAACCGCAAGCACTTTATGGCGGAACTCCTGCAATGTATGGGAATTGATCCGACGGGCTGCACCGTTCCGGAAATGATGTCGGACATTATTCTCGCCCTCAAAAAGAAAGAAACGCCGCTCGTGGTGCTCGATGAAGCCGACAAGTTGAGCGACCAAGTGCTCTACTTTTTCATCAGCCTGTACAACAAACTCGAGGATCGTGTCGGGATCATCCTATGCGCGACGGACTACCTCGAGAAACGCATCAAAAAGGGCGTGCGCACCAACCGGAAAGGTTACAAGGAGATTTACAGCCGTGTCGGGCGCAAGTTCATTCCGATACAGGTCGTAAACAGCGAGGACGTTGCTGTCGTGTGCATCGCAAACGGAGTGACCGATTCAGAAGTCATAAACGAGATTATCGACGACTGCGAGAGTGATTTGCGCCGGGTAAAACGCAAAGTCCACGCGGTTAAACAGCGTTCAACCTCCAAATAGACGGTGTTCAAATGAAAACGATCGACCTTGTACTCAAAGCCGAGTGGTACGACATGATAGCCTCCGGGGAGAAACGCGAGGAGTACCGAGAAATAAAGCCGTATTGGTGTAGAAAGATAATGACGCAACGAGGGTTCAAATGTCCTAACAAATTCAGTTATGGATTTTCGCAATCATCGTTCCCTCAATTTATGTGCAGGCGCACGGGTACTGCCTGCATACAGCCCAATTCAAGCGGTTTTTCGCATGTGCGATTCCGTCGTGGTTATGCCACCGAAACAATGATGTTCAAGGTCGGGAGTGTGATTATAGGCAGAGGCAAACCCGAATGGGGTGCGCCCGATTACGATGTTTTCATAATCAGACTGGGAGAAAGGGTTTAGACATGGCAAAAGCGATAAGCAATAAAAACGTGGTAAATGCCAAGTTCAAGGTTGCCGATTTCACGGGCAACTGGCTCGCATCGTTCGGCAAACCCGAACTCCGGGGTGCATGGATCATCTACGGGGAGAGCGGCGGCGGTAAAACGCACCTCGCTTTGGAGCTGCTCAAATACCTGTGCGGATTCGTGGATCGGGCGGCTTACGACACGTTGGAGCAAGGTTTATCGCTGTCGTTTCAGAACGCATGGAAAGACGCCGCAATGCAGGAGGTAGGCTCCCGGGTTATCGTGCTGGCAAAAGAGCCGATCAAGGAGTTACGGGAACGCCTGCGGAAGCGCAAAAGCCCTAACGTGATCGTGATAGATTCGATTACGGCGTTGGTCGGGTTCACGCGGACGGTGTTCGTGGAATTGATAAACGAGTTCCCCGACAAGCTGTTCATTTTCATCGCACACGAAGAAAACAACAAGCCCTATCCGGCTATCGCGCAGCACGTGCGCAAGCTCTCGGAGGTGAAAATCCGGGTCGAGGGGTACAAAGGATTCGTAACGACCCGATTCAAGAGCGAAAAAGGCGAGGGAGGTGCCGATTTCGTGATATGGGAACAGGGCGCAAATGAGTATTGGATTGATAAACTTTAATGATACACAATTATGCACACAATGGATAAAATTCACAACGGAGTGCTCCGTAAGTTCCACACCCTTTGCTCGCGTTTGGGACTGACGGAGGCGGAAAAACGGGCGATCGTCGAGAGCTTCGGCGTCGAAAGCAGTGCCGACATAGACACGCACGCCCTTATCGACGTTTGCGCCTCGCTTTCCAAGCAGTTGGAGGGCGACAAGGGCGACCAAATGGATAAACTGCGCAAGCGTGCTATGGCTGCGATCGGCGGCTACCTACGCAGAATCGACCGGGAGGGCAACGCCGAAATAATCAAGGGGATTGCCTGCCGCTCCACCGGGTACCAGTCTTTCAACAAGATACCCGCCGAACGTCTGCGGAACCTGTACAATACATTCCGCAACAAGCAAAAGGATATGGATGCGGCGGAACGTATCGCAATGGAGCTCTTGGCGCAAAGCTACACGACGGGGGCAACCTCCCCGGCGATATTGAATTAACGGATTTATTCACCTTTCAAAAACAAAAAATTATGAGTTCAAACAACAATTCCTCGAGTGCAGGTATCGGCTTTTTGGGCTTGCTCACAATCGCCTTTATCGTGCTGAAACTGACAAAGTGTATCGCGTGGTCGTGGTGGTGGGTTCTCGCTCCTCTGTGGATGCCTGTTGCCCTTGTGCTGCTTATTGTGGTAATCATCGGGCTGTGTAAGTTGTGGATTTACTGCAAATGGAGGGCGAGACGATGAAATGGTACATCAGCGGCAAAATTTCGGGCTTGCCGACCGACCAAGTGACCGCCAAATTCCAGCAGGCGGAGCAGCAAATCCGGGCGTTCGGGCACGAGCCTGTGAACCCGATCAACAACGGGCTCGGCTCGGAGGCGAGCTGGAACGAGCACCTCGTCGCGGACGTTGCCCTGCTGCTCGAATGCGATGCGATCTACCTGCTCAAAGACTGGGGCGACAGCCGAGGATCGCGCATTGAAGCGAATATCGCCGAGGAGTGCGGCTTGCAGATCGTCCACCAGCCGGAATATGCGACCTATGAGAGCCGCATGTGAGCAGCTCGCCAGAGCTCTGTTGCGGTTTACCGAGGCAATGCGATCCTGTAATTCCGCTATACGGCGGTATTTGGCAGTCATGCCTAAACAAAGGCACAAGCCGATACGAGGCAACAGAACCCGAAAAACAAAGAAATTAACCCGCTTGCAACGCAGGCGAAAAAGACAAATTAAACCACTTAAAAACAAAAAATTATGAGCAATCAGAAATCAATCATCGGCTGCGGATATATTCCGCGCAACGCGCAGGCGATATGCCTCAAAACCCACACCTACACCAAACTCGGCGAGGAGGTGTATAAAATCATCAAAGACCCCTACGAGCTGGTTTTGGGCGGAATAAGGCTTCGCCCTCGAGGATACATGGCGGTAGACGTGCTTGATGCACTCACGGGTTTAACATACGCTGTCAAGTATAAACCCGCAAACCTCGTCCGCTCAACGTTGGAATCCAAAACCGATCAGCCCGGGGAGCCTGTCGATTTCGCTACCCGTGCCGGGCAGATCGCCGAGGAACTCAAAGTTATGTTCGACCCTGCGGGGGGGGAATTTCCGACAAATGCGGCGTTGCATTCTTTGCGGTTTCGGATGACGGGAACGATAAAACATCGACGTGCGTCGGGTTTCTCGGCGGTCGAGGTGGTCGAGTGTCGGAGGCTATCGCTTCGGCGTGTTCCAAGAATCCCCAAGTCCTCGAAGTCGTGAAACACGCCTCGATCAAGGCTATGTTACACCGGATATTCGACGGCGACAATAAGAAGAAATAACCAACTTTCATTTTTATAACAATGGCAAAAACAAGAGTAAAAAAGGTCGTGGTTTCGGGAGTTACGCGCGACCAAATGGAGGAGGCTTTCGGCGCGTTCGCCTTTGCCGACGCCAAATTGCAGGGCATCAACGCGGCAATGGACGCCGAGATTACCAAGATCAGAGAGCGCAATGCCGAGGAGATCGCCAAGTTCCAGCAGCAAAAGGACGACGCCCTCGAGGTGATGCAGACGTTCGCCACCGAGAACCGGGACGAGCTTTTCTCCAAAAAGAAAAGCATGGAGACAGCGCACGGCGTCCTCGGGTTCCGCACCGGGACACCGAAGCTCAAAACCCGCAAAGGCTTCACGTGGGCGGCGGTGCTGGAGCTGCTCAAAGAGTTTAACCCGGCGTATGTCCGCACCAGCGAGGAGGTCGCCAAAGATAAGCTCCTCGCCGATCGTGAGAGTGAGGACATGCCCGAATTGATGCAGAAAGTCGGCATCAAGGTCGAGCAGGACGAAACGTTTTTTGTTGAACCTAAAAAAGAAGAATAAGGCTGAATGTCAGAGAAAGTGCGCAATTATGACAAAGAGAGTATCGAGGTGTGCCGCAACTGCAAGGGCACCGGGGTAGCTTACACGGTACCGGAGTTCCACCCCTACGGGAAAGAAGATGATCCGCAACCGTATGAATGTCCCGTTTGTCAAGGCAGCGGACGGGTCAAAAAGACGCTGAACATCGAGATCACGATCGAGCCCTACCCCGGCAAGTCCGGGGTATAAAAAAGAAGCCCGCCAACCGGAAACCGACTAACGAGCGAAGCGTGGGGACGCTTTGCAAAGATAGTAAGTTTTCGGCACATGGCAAAGGGAGTTCGTTATAAAAGCACGTTAAAACGCATCCGGGAGGTTTGCGCGATAACGAGGGAGCACTACGAGGCTGGCAACCAGTCCAAGTGCTACCGGGCTGTATGGCGAAATTTCATCGAGCCGAAATACGGTATTTGTTACCGCACTTTCTTGAACTACATAAACGAGCCATTATCGAAAGAACCCGAAAACAAACAACTTACTTTATTTGATTTATGAACGCAAGAACCAAACTGAACAATGAGCAGATCGCCGCCTTGCAGGAGGTAGTCGGAGGTGCGGACGTATTCAGTTGCCATACCGCAAAACTGCTCCGCGAAATCGAGGTTATCGCCCCGGAATTGATTGAAATCGGGCATCCTATGGGTGTTTATAAAGCGATTGATCCGCACCCGTATTTCGGTGCCATAGTCACCCGCTGCGGTGTCGAGTATCTCGAAAATATCCAAAAACAACCCCGGAATGAATAAGAAGCAGCGCGAGATAATTGCCGACGCCTACGAGCAGTATATCCGTAATGCCATGCGAGGCGATCCGGTGGGCGGTTTCAGCGACTTTGCCGATTTGTTTTCCCGGCTTCGTGAAACAGACAAGCGACTGGACGAAGAACTGCAAGAACGCTACGACGAAATCCCCTACAAATAAGGACGCAAGCCCCGGAACCGTGAAAGGTTGCCGGGGCTTGTTTTATCCTCTTACCAGCGTGACACCGACGGCGACCGCTTGGGGTTTGACCGCTGAGGTGTCGGTCGCCCGTGTCACGAAGCACTCCTCGTCATGCTGCACGCGCTCGTGGTCGTGATCCGTCACGGATTCGACCAGCATAAAGCAGTTGAACCCCTCGCCGGAGAGACCTTGTACCTCCGCGTCGATCCGCTCGATAAGGTCGAGGTGTTCGAGTGCCCGGTCTTGGTATTTCCCGCCCTCCTCGGGCGACGCGAGCGTTTCGGTTACGACATGAAGCCGCACCCGAATGTCTGCCGATCGTGCACCCCGTGATAGCTGCGACCACTCGATCGGCTCGAACTCTACGAACACGGCGGGGAGCCGGAACGCCTTTTGTTTGGAAAGCTGCTCGGTGTTCCGGTTCCACAGGCTTACGAACTTGACGCCGACCTTTGGATTTTTCAGCCTGTCGGCAACGGCTTTGTAGATTGCCTTTCTCATTTTCTCAACTCTTTTGCGAGGTTATCGAAAAACTCGGTTATATTCTCGTGGACGATCTGTTTGACCGCCTGCCGCACCTCCTTGTGGTCGCCGATAAACTGGCGTTTCGGCATTGTTATCTGCCGTGTGTGCGACCGCACGGTATAGGTCTTGCCCGTGCGCCTGTTTGTCCGGGTATGGGTACGGACGTTCTGCGCGAACTTTCCGCCCTCGTTGTGAAGCGCGGTGTACGGCAGCGGGGAGGAATAGTGTACCCCTTTCCCACGAACGGACGCCCGGATCGAACGGCGCATTTTTCCCGTGACATGCAGGAGCGACCCTTTCGCCTTTTTGTTCTTCCGGGGTTTCCATTTGGAGCCGAAAAAGCCTTTGCGCTCGAAATTCCGGTCGAACATTTCGGTAAGCTCGACTTTCATGTCGGAGAGTATGTTTCGTATCAGTTCGTCAGGTTTTGGCATTTTTCTTTGGTTGGTAATTGAAAATGTGCTATTTTTGCGAAAACATGTATTATGTTGGATTACGACAATCTTAAACTCAGGGAACGGACATTCCTCGACTTTACAGACGACGAGGCTATTATCGACGAGATTATCGGCGATAAAGAGTTCTTTTTATCCCATATCACGGAGGAGAACCGGGCGAGTACGTTTTTAGAGTTCGCCGATCTCACTACCGATAAAAAGTTGTCGAAAGCCATTCAAAAAGAGTTTGACGGTGAATTAAAATCAATGTTCTGCGAGTGATAGATTCACGTATTCGTCGAACATTCTCTCCCCGTATAGCAAACACCCCTTTACCAGCGTCTTTATTTCCGTTATCTTTAACGGCGTTCCGTCCGCTTTGGTCGCCCCGCTGTCCTTGATCGCCTTTACCAATCCGGCAGCTTGTTGTGAATAGTGCTCGTTGAACAAGTGCTCACGCACCGCACCCAGCACCTTGTCGGGGTCTGCCCCGGTCTTTCGGATCAGCGAACAATAATTGCGTACCCATGTATTATATCCGGTCGATTTCCGATCGTCCATAAACTCGGGGTGCTGCATCTTTCCTCCGAATGATTCGTAAAATTCGGGCAGCGTCTTTCTCGCTACAAATTCATTTGCCAGCTCCATATACCGCCTCGCCAACGTGGTAAGGTGTTCGTTACCGGGTTTGTTTCGGTTGTGCGTGATCTCGTGCCAGAACGTTGCCAGTGCGTCCGCTTCCTCGAACGAGACCTCGCCGCCCTGCCGCAGCTTTGTAAGCCCCGACAATACCCGATCGAGCCGCTCGCGGGTCATGGCGATCAAACCGTTCATGTCGGTATATCCATTTACACCGCGTTGTGTTGTTGCAATCAGCGACGAGAACCCGCGCTCGAACCATGTCCGGCGATCCTCCTGTTCCTGTATGAACCGCACCGCCTGTTCGGGGGTCTTTATCTCCTCGGCGAGTTTTGCGACGATCTTTTTTGCCGCTTCGGGAGCCTTGTTGTACGGGTGTTTGTCCGGGAACACTTTTAGCTCCTTTCCGGGGTTGAACCGGAAAATCCGCTTTTTGGGCTCCTCGGTGATCTGCTCGCCGATCCCGACCGCCTGCTGGCTGTCGCTCTCGGGGTACCTGCCTTTGCGCACCTGTACGACGACGCAACGGCAGTTCCAGCCGTTGGGCGGCATGAACTGCTCCCAAAACGGATCGCTCACGGGCAGGGTGATGTTGTGCAGCCGCTGGTGTTCCTCCCGCACCCGTTCGTCGTTCGCCGTCCGGTACTGCAAATTGTACCGATCGCCGTCCTGCTGGAAATCGTGCCATTTCGCCGCCATTTGGGACGACGCTACCGCGTGGTTGTATTCCGCATACAGATAGTTGCGGTTATACCTGGCGTCGATTTTTGCGACGTCCTCGTGGAATTTCTCGAACGGTTTTATCCCTCCGTCGTCCCCGATCAGCGACAAGCCGACCTCATTCAAGGAGTGGTATGTTTTCAGCCCGGAGAAAATAAAGGTGTTGTTTTCCAGCAGCCCGGTAAGTTCTGCGGGCATTTCCTCGCTTATCGACGAGGACACGGCACCCCCGAGGATGCGGAACGTCTCGTCGATCACGTCGCGGGCGGGCTGTTCCTGCAACATGGAGGGGGTAAACCCGCCCCTTTCGCGCACCCACTCTGCGGCACGTTCAAATACGCGGCTGTCGAACCCGAAATCGGGTGTTTTCCCGTCGTCTGCAAGCGTTAAAAGCTCGTCGCGGTATAAACCCTCGACCGCATCGTCGAGACCCCTGTAAAACGCCCGGAAATTCTTTGTCGGCACCTCCCGGGGGCTGGCGTCCTTGCCTTTGCCAACGTCAGCCCCTACTCGAAAAAACTGTTTGCGCTGGCTTTCTTAACCCCGGTGATCGGGATTTTGTACTTGTCAGCAAAATATTTCGGGTCGATGTCGTACTCTTGCAGGAGCAGGCGTTCGATCTCGCGCTGTTCTGCGGGGGTGTAGCTCGTCGCCTCGTCCCAGTCGAACGTGACCCCCGCAAGCGAGAACCCGTGCCGGATCATCAGCGGGATAAGCCGATCGTTCACGAGGTACTTTATCATCGTGGCGTCCGCGCGGCAGATGTTCTCGAACACCTCGAGATGCGTTTCCGACTGCGACAACGAGCTGCCGTTGTCGATCGTCATCGTCTGCCCGAGTATGCCTTTGGAAATTTCCGAGTTGCATCGGTCGATCCGCTTGTCATACACGTTGTATGCGTCGCCCCTGCTGGTTTCCTTGATTTCGATCTCGGTGCCCTCCGGGAACAACCCCCACGATGCGGCACCCATTTCGGCGAGCATGGTTTCGATCCGCGCGATGTCCTTTGTGTCCTGCGACATGGTTTTACCGATACGGATCGGCATGCCGAACACCTCGCCGAACGTGTCCCAGTATGCGAGCATGTTTTTCTTGGAGAGCGACTGCGGGGCGCATTTGAGCAGCACGCCGAGGTCTCGGGCTTTCCCGACCTCGATGCACCACGCGGCGATGTCGCCCTCACGGTACGATATGCCGTTTTTCCAGTCGTCGCCCGCCTCCCGGGTGATAACGCCGTATTCGGGCACGACGTGCTTGCGGGGCACCAGTTCGACGCCCGTAAAGGACATTACGCCGTTTTCGTTGGTGATGTCTCCGAACTGGATCAACGAATGCCCGAAATAGGGGCTGTCGAGTGCGAGGTCGAGGAAATCGTTGAACCACTCGCGCTCGAACACAAGGCGGGCTTTGTCGTCCTCCTTGCCGTTCTTCCCGGTGAGGACGAACGGTTTTTGCAGGGTCTTCCCCTTGCGTTGGGCGATACAGCCTGAGAGGTGCAGATCGACCAGCGCGTCGTTGTACACGTCGAGCAGGGCGCAGCGGTTCGGTTGCTCGTAATTGATCGCCGCCTGCCATGCCTGCCGCCACGTGGCGATGTCCTTTTTGGTGAGGCTCTCGGTCTGCTGGTTCAGTTCGATAAGGACGTCCCTTTTCTTCTTTACCTGCGAGGCGAACTGCGCGGCGAGGTTGAGCACGTCGCGCCTGTGCCGAGCCGAGGTTCCGGGCATCATCGAGAGGAAATTATCAAAAAAACGCATTCAGCATAAAATCACAATTTAAGCGGCGTTTAACCGCTGTTTAATAATCGTATTTGCTGGCGGACATGCCGCCGTAACGTATGGGGTTCGAGGTATCGGTTTCCCCGTCCTCGCCCGTGTACGTGGGTAGGTTCGGCATCGAGCCTCCTTTGCTTACGCGGGTAAGCCACGCGATAGCGTTGTCGTAAAGTTCCTGCCGCCCGTCAAGAGCCAAGTTTTGCGGGAGCCAGTGCGCGAGGTAGTACAGGGCGATGTTTACCGTCACCTGCACGAGCATCGCGTTACGCTGGTCTCCCTCGGCGGCGAACGCCTTGTCGGTATCATAGCGCGGGCGGAGGTAGCTTGCGACCTCCTCCATAGCGACCCGCTCGGCTTTCTGCCGGGTCTCGGGTTCGCTGCGGGTGAGTATGTCGAGCTCGTCTTCGTCGCATACCACCCTGTAATCGTCCTCGGTCAGAAACATGGCTACCGGGTTTTGTAGATTGCGAGCGATTCCGCCTTTTCGGGCGTGAAGCCCTTGCGGAACGCGCCTTCCTTGATCTTGTCTTTGAGGTGCTGTTTGCTCACGACGAGGGGTTTGCCGCCGTACATGAGCACGAGCCATTTTCTGCCCGTCACTACGGCGTTGCGGTCGGCGCGTTTGATCGCCCGCTTGCATCGGATGTAAAGCACATAACTCCTGTATGCCTTTACGCACTTTCTGAAAATCTTTACCATGAGTTTTTAGATGTTGGTCGCCGCCCGAACTTGGGGGCGAACGTTTTTATTCTTGTTTGCTGTTGCAGGATGTAGATCGCCCCCTCGTCGGCGTCGGGCGCGTCGTCGTGGCTGCTTGTCCCTTTCTCGAACGCGAGGGTCTGTTCCAGTCCCGCGAGCGTGTCGGGGTCGTTCTGCCTGTCGGCGTTGTAGAACACGAACCCGCGCTCCCACAGCGGGGAGATTCCCTCGATGCGCTGGAACTTGTCGGGCTTCTTTCGTTTGTCCGCCCGTATGGGTAGCTGGTACCCGCGCAAATTCCCCTCGCGGGTAAACTCGTCGAGGATAATGTCTTGCAGGAAATTCGCCTCTATGTAATAGTAGCATATCACCCCGGCGGCGATCATCCGCTCGTGCATGTCGTACCACCAGCGCACCATTTCGGCGACCGAGCATTGCCGCACGAACGCCTCGATTTGGTGCAGTTCCGTCCCGATCTTTCCCCACAGCTTGATCGCCTTGTAGTCGTTCTTGCTGGTACCCTTGAACGAGGGGTCGCAATACGCCACGAGGTAATCGTACTTGCAGAGCTTCGGCAGCTTCTTCCACTTGATCCACGTGTGTTTGAACACCGCGCCCTCGGTGATCGGGTTGTTCATCATTTCCTTTTGGAAAGAGCGGTACCCCATGAAACGCTCCATGTCGCGGAGCTCGTCGATCGACCATTTCGACGCCCACGCCACGCGCCCCTGCTTGTCGATCGCGTTCACCTGCGAGACCAGCACGCCGTCGGTGGCGCAGATATTGGCGAGCACGCTGCACTTGCTTATGAGGTTGCCGACCATGATAAACCGCCCGCGTCCGCCGTCGAGGGCACCGAACAACGCCTCTTTCACCCAGTCGGTGAGTTTGTTTACCCGGGCTTCGTTGCCGCATAATTCGTCGTCGTCGAGGTCGTCGATCACGATGTAGTCGGGGCGGTGGTTCCGGTACCGCAAGCCTCGGGGCGACTGCCCGCGTCCCCGGGCGAAAAACGCGCATCCGTCGGCGGTGACAAATTCGCCCTCCTCCCAGCTTCCGGAGTTGTACTGCACCCCGAAATCGTTTATATAGCGTTGGTTGTACTGCAACTCCGCCTGCAAGTCCGCCAGCAGGGTATTTGCGTTTTCCTGCGACTTGCCGACGAGTATCATTACGTTTATGTCCCGTACCTTTTGGCATTTCAGCCACATAGGGATCATTATATCCATGTGGGTACTCTTGGCGTGCCCTCGCGCCCATTTGAACGCGGCTTTGAGGTTGCGGTTCTTGCGGATTTTGTTCGCCGCGTCGATATGGAACGGCGCACTCTCGGTGTGTTTCCCGGTTGCCGGGTCGTCGGTGTAGTGCGGGAAATAGTAGTTTACGAAAAACGCGTAATCCGCCCGTGCCCGTTTGATACGTGCCTGCTTGTCCGCCTCGCTTTCGGCTCGGTTTACGGTGGTCTGCGCCTGTACGTTGTCGCACCACTCTTTCCACCGTTTGGCGGCGTCATTTACTCCTGCGACCGACATTATTGTCCTTTCGTGCTTAAAAGTTCCGAGACATACAGGTCTTGGTACCGATTGATCGCCTTTATCAGTTCGGGGGTGAGTTCCTCGTCATTGGTCGCCCTGTGTTGCAGCCATTTGCCGAAAGCGATAAACACCTCGATCGCATCGACGACGCTCGCTTTTTTGTCGAGTTTCTCTATTGCCGCCGCCAGTTTGGAAAGTTTGTCGCAGGCTCCGGCTACTTTCTCGGCATCCCTTTCTTCGTTGAGCTTTTCAACCTCGTTGCTTATCGCCCGCAGCAGGTTGTTTACGATTTCGGGGCGTGTGACGCTTTGGGCGGCTCTGCGTTTGTCCCACGCTTCCTCGGCTACCCACCTGTTTATAGTCTGTTTTGAAACGCCGACTTTCTCGGCGATGATGTTCTGCTGTTCGCCCGACATGTAGAGCACGCGGGCAAATTCCTTTTTCTCCTCGGAGACCTTATTTGCCATTCATAAGATACGGTTTAATCGGTTCGCACTCCCGGGACGGGAGTTTTCCACGATGCAAAATTCGGGGACTGCCCCGTGAAAATAAAAAAGGTTGCAAACTCTTTACACTCTTTTTGTTAGGGTGTTGTAAACCCCGCAAATTTGCATTGTTCAACATCGCGGAGTAGAGCAGTTGGCAGCTCGTGAGGTTCATTCCCTCAAGGTCGCAGGTTCGATTCCTGCCTCCGCAACAATATCGCGGGATAGAGCAGTTGGCAGCTCGCGAGGTTCATTCCCTCGAGGTCGGCGGTTCGAGTCCGTCTCCCGCTACAAAACCCCTTTTTAGAACTATGACCGACGGGGACGGTGGAGCCCTTAAAAGAAAAATGCCGTCCCCTATTTTTTGACGAATGGCAAAAGACTTTATCATCAACACGAGCGGACTTAACAGCTACGGCACCCGTGTCCTTACCCCGGGCATCGACCTCGCGCAGTACAAGCGCAACCCGGTACTCCTCTACATGCACACGCGCGGTTTCGACGGCAAGAGCACCCCGATCGGGCGTGTCGAGAACATCCGCGTCGAGGGTGACGAGCTGCGGGGTACCCCCGTGTTCGACATGAAAGACCCGTTTGCGGCGGAGATCGGGCGCAAGTGGGAGGAGGATTTCATCCGCATGTGCTCGGCGGGGTTGGAGCCCGTCGAGTTGAGCACGGCGACCGAGCACCTGTTGCCGGGACAATCCCGTGCGACGGTCGTGCGCTCGAAGCTCGTCGAGGTCTCTATTGCGGACATCGGCTCCAACGACGACGCCCTGCAATTATACGAGCCGAGCGGTAAAATCCTGCGGCTGGCATCGGGCGCGGACAGCGAGATCGTCCCGCTCCTCAAAAACGCACACACCTCGGTGGCGGAACCCGCCCCGGAAGAGAACAACGGTAACAATCAAACCCTTTTTTCGATGAACAAAATCCTACTGACCCTCGGGTTGCCCGCAACGGCTACCGAGGACGACGCGGTAAACGCGATCACCAAGTTGCAGGGCGACGTCGCCCGTATCGAGACGCTCGAACTCGCCCGTATCGAGGCGGCGGTCGATGCCGCTATCGAGGCACGGAAGACGACCGCCGACAAGCGCGATCACCTTATCACGCTGGGCAAAAAGGCAGGTTTCGACACCCTGCAATCGACTATCGCCATGCTGACCCCGGTACAGAAGCCGACGCAGCTTATCAACCCGGCGGGCGGAGCGGCTTCGGGCGCAAGCGTCGAGCTGGCATACTCGGAAATGTCCGACGAGCAGCTCCGCAAGCTCGAAAAGGAGAACCCGGAGAAGTTCCTGCAACTGTTCAAAGCAGAGTTCGGCTATCTCCCCAAGATCGACAAGTAACACTCAAACCTTTCTAACAGAATGAAAAAGTTTCTTTTTGCCCTTATGGGCTTTATCTGCGCGATTTCCGTGAATTGCGCCGCCGGAGCTGTCGGAGCCTCCGCGCTCGGGTTTCAGCCCGTGTACGGAGTGCTGGCGGTGAACGGCGTCTCTTTGCTGTCCGGTCTGTGCGGCGGTTTCATGCCCTCGGGGGCACTCTGTGCCGGGCTCTATACCGAGGCGTGGACGGGCTTTATGATTAAGGCGTTCCGCACCGATCCCGAGGGGCTGGGCTGGTACAGCAAAATCCGCTCGTTCGACCAGTATGTCGAAAAGGACGTGATCCATTTCGTGAACATCGGCGGCGACCCTACCGTGTTGGTGAACAATACCTCGTACCCGCTGGAGATCGAGGAACTGGAGGACGGCGACAAGGCTGTGACGCTCGACAAGTACCAGACCAAGCCGACGCGCATCACCGACGACGAGCTGTATTCGCTCTCTTACGACAAAAAGGCGACGGTTATCGAACGCCACAAGGAGGCTATTTCGGAGAAGAAATACTCCCGCGCCATTCATGCGATCGCCCCGAACGAGAACAGCAAGGCAACTCCCGTGATCCTCACGAGCGGCGAGGTGTCCGAGGGTCGCAAGATTATGACCCGCAAGGACATCGTGCGCCTTAAAAAGCAGTTCGACAAGAACAAGGTGCCCAAGGCGGGGCGTTGCCTCGTGTTGTGCAGCGACCACGTCGCCGACCTGCTCGAAAACGATCAGAAGTTCTACAACCAGTATTACAATGCCGAGAGCGGCAAGGTAAACAAGGTGCTGGGCTTTGAAATCTACGAGTACGACGATTGCCCGTACTACAACGCTACCACGTTGAAAAAGGTCGCTTACGGTTCTGTTCCGGCGGATACGGACATGCAGGCGTCGATCGCTTTCTCGCCTACGCGCATGATGAAAGCCAACGGCAGCGTCAAGACCTACGCATCGGAGGCGAAGAACAACCCGACCACGCAGGAAAACCTTATCAGCTTCCGCACCTATTCGATCTGCCTGCCCCTCAAAGACGAGGCAATGGGCGCGATCGTGAGCGCGAAAGCTGCGTAACCCCTAAACCACCCGACAAATGAAAAAGGAGCTTAAATATTTGGTTATCCACTGCACCGCCACGCCTCGAGGACGCGAGGTTACAGCCGACGAAATCCGGGCGTGGCACACGGCTCCCCAACCGCGAGGCAGAGGGTGGCGGCAAGTGGGATATACCGACCTTTTTCATTTGGACGGTAGCGTCGAGCGGCTTGTCGCCAACAACGAGGATGCGTGGGTCGATGATTGGGAGATCACGAACGGTGCCGCCGGATATAACGGCGTGTCGCGGCATATCGTGTACGCTGGCGGTTGCGAGAACAACAGGGCACTCACCCCTGCGGACACGCGCACCCCGCAGCAGATCGAAGCCTTGAAGCGGTACGTGCTGGCGTTCCATGCCCGGCATCCCCGGGTGAAGATCGTCGGGCACCGCGACCTGCCGGGCGTGCGTAAGGCATGCCCCTCGTTCGACGTTCCCGCGTGGTTGAAATCTATCGGGATTGTGCAATGAGTACGGAGTTGTTGTTGGCGATAATCGGCATTACTGCGGCTCCTGTCACCTCGTGGCTTGCCTCGAAACTCACGCGGCAGAAATACAATACCGAAATCGCACGACTGCACGTCGAGGTTGCTGCAGCCCGCGCGGATGCCAACCGCAAGGAACTGGAGAACGCGCGTGTCGGAAATGAAATCATCATGCAGAACATTGTGCGTCCTTTGGAGGCACAAATAAAACGATTGAATGTGAATGTTTCAAGACTGGAAAAAGCCGTCGGCAAAATTTCTCTTTGCCCTCACGCTGCTGACTGCCCCGTTTCTCACGAGCTGCTCATCCACAAAGACGGCGATGATGCAGAGCACGACGGAAAGTAACTTCGAGCACGCTGCCGATTACGGGGAGGAAACCGAGACGAGCAGCACCGAAAGTTTGGAGGCGTTCGGCGATCGGCACGAACATACCGACACCGATACGACGACCGAGCTGTCGAGCAACGAGGAGATGACGACCACCGTGCGGGAATACGACACTGATAAACCGATTGATCCCGTCACGGGGACGCCGCCGCTCAAACGGGAGACCACCCAAACGCGGCGCAAGACGGATACAGGGCGGCAGACGCAGACCACCGGGCAGACGATTGACGAGCACCGGAAACTATCCGGCGAATCGAGCAGCCACGAAGCCGCAAAGACAGAATTGCTGGAAACCAGCAGGGAGAGCACGCATATCGACACGTACACCGAAACCCGCGAGCGGCGGGGGTTGAATCCCCTGCAACGCCTGCTCTGCACCCTCGGGGGACTTGTCATCGCGGCGGGGTTCGTGTGGCTGGCATGGAAACATAAACGGCATTTATAAACCATTCAAACACCATTTGACTATGGCAAGGAAAGAAGATAAGGCGGAGAACCCGCAAACCAAGACCGGGGCACCTGTCCCGACCGGACAGGAACCCCCGCAGGACAACACCGGGGAGGGCATGGCGGATCAGCCGCAGGCGGGAGGCGAACAGCCGACCCCGGACGGAGCTACGGGCGATGCAGCCCCCGCAGCAAAACCCCCGACCAAGAAAACGGAGCCGAAAGTTTCGGACGCCGTGCAAAAGGTCGGCAAAGCCCTGCTCAAAAGCAACCCCGATATGTCGGTCGTGTACATGACGGCGGACGGTCGCGGGTTCTACGAGAGAAACGACGCGGACAACCACGCCCGCACGCTCAACAACAAGGCGGTGACGCCTGTAAAGAGATAGCCGAATGCAGAGTATCAAATTTGAACGTACCAACGGCAACATCCCCAAGACGGCGGCGGGACTGGATCACGTCAGCGGGTTCCTCGCCTACGTGACGGCTCTGCCGGAGGGGTTCTCGGACGAGAACCGCATACAGGCGTGCTCCTCGATCGAGACCGCCGAGAAACTCGGCATCACCAGCGACGAGGGCGCGGCATGGGAAATCCGGATGCTGCACTACCATTTGAGCGAAATTTACCGTCTCAACCCGGGCATCAGCCTGTACGTCGGTCTTTTCGCCAAGCCTATGGGCGGCACCTATACCTTTTCGGAGGTCAAGAGCCTGCAAAACTACGCGGGCGGCTCGCTGCGGCAGGTTGCGGTGTGGTGCGGGCACAAGGAGCTCGAGGCGGGCGACCTCACGGCGTTGCAGGGCATCGCAACCTATTTGCAGGAATACGACCGCCCGCTCTCGATCGGTTACGCTCCGAAAGTTGCCTCCGTCACGTCGTTGCCGTCGAGCCTTGCGGGAGCCGGGAAATGCAACGTCTCGGTCATCATCGGACAGGCTGGCAAGGGTGTCGGCGCGCAGTTGTACGCCGACAAGGGCAACACGGGCAAAGCCTCGGTTTCGGGGCTGGGCGTGTGGCTGGGCATCATCTCCAAAGCGGCGGTACACCAGTCGATCGCCGCAGTGGAGAAATTCCCGACGGGTATCGACCCTGTCTCTTATACACATCTCCGAGCCCACGAGACAGGC
>ERZ1026921.413-NODE-413-length-23019-cov-7.594365_pt1 | contig 23019 bp, 27 predicted proteins | sample MGYA00519571_ERZ1026921 | MGnify/ENA primary metagenome ERZ1026921 (study PRJEB26926, sample SAMN06164877) | human gut metagenome | biome: ENVO:00009003; feature: ENVO:2100002; material: ENVO:00002003 | host: Homo sapiens | place: USA | collected 2012 ... | reverse complement strand
CTACACAAGGCTATTCGTCGGCAGCGTCAGATGTGTATAAGAGACAGATATAAGCATCATTCTTTAGCAATCCGCGGCTTCTTCTTAGCCCGGTTATACCGATTGCGAATCAGATTTTTAGGAGCCTTGGTAACACGTTCTAGTTCTACGATCGTGTAATAATCTTCGTCAATGTAGTAAAGGATATCGTCATCGGTCAGTTCTCGTCCGTCCAGAAAGATAGGCACACGTTTTCTTCCGGCTTTCTTCAATGCCTTATCTTCCAAATGGGCGATTCTGTTTGTAAGGGCTGCGATTTGTTTGGCTTGCCGGGTGTTCAGTTCGATCAGAATGTGCAGCAGTGTTTGAGGATTGGTTTCGGTTGTGAGTTTCTGCTGCAGTTCCTTATCCGGCATATCCTTGTATGGATTCACGGAAGTGGTAGCGATATTGTTGTTATCTTGGTAACAATTCATAATTGGAAATTCCTCCTTCAAAATTATAAAAATGAGTGGTAACAAATACGAGTTAATTTGTTACAAGGTTTTTTCGAGGAAAAATAGCTCAAAAATGGCGTTTTTCAAAAAATATATATCTGGATTTCTTGAAATGGGAAAGTATCAGAAGTAACAATTGTGTGAAGAAAGTTACTTTTCCGGTGACCGGAAATCGTAATTGTATCTGAAAATGTGGTTGTAGAATATTTGTGTAATGTTTGTAAAATGTTTGTAGAAAACCGAAGGGATCGCAGAAAGCTCCTATTTATCAGTATTTCCGGCAGTCAGATATGCTTCAAGTCCATTCCAAAACCAGAAGAAAGAAAAGCTCAGATAGAGGACAAAAAGTATATTGCCATCGAAGGATAAAGGCCCTTCTTAAAATAGATTATAGAAAACTGATTTTATCCCGGAGTATGATACTCCGGGATATTTAAATGTGAAGGATAGAGCTGTTTTTGATACATGTTTGGAAAAATTAATTGAGCAGTCAGAAGCAGGAAAAATGTTTGGTGATTGGAACGATTATGGCGGATTGCTTGATTATTAAGCAACAGAAGATTTGAAATTTCTGTTGAGTTTTATATGGATTCCACCTATATTCTACCAACAAGGGATTTTATTTAAACAATGAAAGAAGTACCTTTATATCATCAAATGATTGGAGGAATGCATATGAACCAATTAGTTACAGGGAAGTTTATAGCATTAAAGAGGAAACAGAAAAATTTAACGCAAGAACAATTAGCAGAGAAGCTTGGAGTTTCCAATAAGACCATTTCAAAGTGGGAAACTGGTAAGTGTATGCCAGACTATTCCATTGTAAAAAGTTTGTGTGAAGAACTTGAGGTTACGGTGGCAGAACTGATGGATGGTGAAATATCCGAAGAAAAAAGTGTTCGTACATATGATGATGGACAGATTATAGATTTACTTAGACGAACACAAGAGTTAGAAAAACAAAAAAATATGCTATATGGAGTTATGCTAATTGTAATGGGCATTGCATTACAGGCTCTTTCGTATGCGTTTGGAGGTTCAAATATTAAAGATTTCGTTTCTGGTGTACTATTAGGATTATCAATTGTAGAAATGTTGGGTGGTATTTATGTTGTTGGAAAGTCATTGGCAGGAAGATAAATTTCAGCAATATTGAGTAACGAATATGAATTTGACGAGGTGTAAAAATGAGAAAAAATAAATCTACGCTGTTCTATGTATCAGCAGTATTGTTTTACTTAGCTGCAATTCTAAACTTTGTGGGTGGAGACCATAATTCCATAGCTGTTGTGTGGTTGTGCCTTGGTTCAACATTTCTTTGCTTAGGTTCAGTATATTCTAAAAAGTCTAAAGAAAATAACAACAAAGATGAAGAATAACCAATTCAAATTTGCAAGGAACTGAAAATTTCAGTTTTCAGCGGACAATTTAATATGGTTAAACAAGGCAGTCTTGCACTACGGTGTATGGCTGCTTTTTTCATCTGCAAGTATTATATACTCTTGAAAATCACTATTAAAAATGGTATGATTTGTATGAATAATCATACTTTGGAGGATTGGATATGGACTTTAAAAATGGAAAATATGCTTGGATGGTAAAGATTGGCGAAAAAGGACAGTTTGTAATTCCTAAAGAAGCAAGAGAACTCTTTGATCTTCAGCCAGGGAATGAAATTCTGGTTCTTGGAGATGAGAAAAGAGGAATTGCAATCCTGCCAAAAGAAATGCAAATGGAATATATCCAAAAGATTTTTTCGGAAATAGATGAATAAAGGATGGTGTGATACATGAGTAAAATAGTTTTCTTTTGTATTCCGGCGCATGGTCATACAAACCCTACTCTTGGCGTTGTACGTGAATTGGTTTCTCGTGGGCATCAGGTATGGTACTATTCTTATAATATCATGCGTGAAAAAATAGAATCCGCAGGAGCTACTTTCGTTTCTTGTGATGATTATGATATGGAGCAAAAGCTCACACCTAAAGATTCCGTACGTGTTGGTAAAGACCTGGCATTTTCGACGAAAATTTTAGTAGACACAACCTTAGCTCTTGATGATAATGTGTGCGAAGATATGAAACGGCTGAAGCCGGACTGCATTGTTGCTGATTCAATGGCGGTATGGGGAAAAGCAATTGCTATAAAATTAGGAATACCTTTTGTTTCTTCTACTACAACTTTCGCATTCAATCAATATTCTGCAAAAATCATGAAGCAAGGTATTGGTGAATTAGTACGAATGTTAATTTCTATGCCCAAAATCACGAAAAATATAAAGCGCCTGCAGGACAAAGGGTATCCGATTAAAAGTGTACTTGATATTATCCAGAACGATGATAATACACACACGATTGTATACACTTCTTCTGATTTTCAGCCTTGTGCAGATACATTCTCAGACAAATACGTTTTTGTTGGTCCATCTATCCGCCCTGCTACTGATAAGATTGTAAAAACCAAAGAAAAACTGATCTATATTTCTATGGGCACCGTAAATAATGATATGATGCCTTTATATAAAACTTGTATTACCACCCTTGCAGATACGGAATATCAGGTAATTATATCTGTTGGTAATTTGGTATCCATCAAAGAATTCGGAAAATTGCCAGAAAATATCTCTGTATATGAACACGTTGATCAAATTGCGGTGCTTCAAGTGGCAGATATATTTCTGTCGCACTGTGGAATGAATAGCGTAAATGAGAGCCTTTATTTTGGAGTTCCTTTACTTATGCTTCCACAGACCGCTGAACAGGGAGGTGTTGCTGAACGTGTGCATCAACTTGGAGCAGGAATTAAACTAAAGAAAACTGACAGAATTTCCATTCAAAATGCCATAAATAAACTTCTGTTAGTGGGCTCATACAAAGAAAATGCCATGAAAATCTCTTGTAGCTTTAAACACTGTTCAGGTTCCAAAGGGGCAGCTGATAAAATCGAACAAGTTTGCAGGAAATAATATTGTACAAAATTTTAATTGCAGTCATGCACTACGGTGTGTGGCTGCTTTTCTTTTTTGCTCAATTTCCGCTCAATCCACGCTCAATGTGTTTTATGCCCTCTTTCAGTAGAATGAAATTGCAATGAAAACAGCACCAAATCAGAAAATCCGGTGCTACTTCAAAGCAAATCTACTGAAAGGGGGCATTTTTTATGAACACAAACAAGCACAAGGAGGTACAGAGCAAATGAGAGAACTGAACAATATCAAAATCATTGCCGTGGATCATGGCTACGGCAACATCAAGACTGCTAACACAGTCACACCTACTGGAGTGACAGCCTATGAGACGGAGCCAATCTTCTCCGGCAACATTCTGGAGTATGGTGGCATCTATTACCGCATTGGGGAAGGTCACAAGGAATTTATCGCTGACAAGGCTATGGACGAGGACTATTACATTTTGACCCTTATGGCAGTTGCCAGGGAACTGAATGTATATGGCATCCGTGAAGCTGATGTTCATCTGGCTGCCGGTCTGCCGCTGACCTGGATTCGCAAACAGCGTGAAGATTTCCGAAGCTATCTGCTCCGCAATAAGGAAGTGGATTTTCGTTTTAACGGCAAGGACTATCATATTCGTTTTGTCGGTTGCAGTCTATTCCCACAAGGTTATCCTGCCATCATCGACTATCTGGGTAATTTCAAAGGTACGAATCTTCTGGCAGACATCGGAAATGGCACTATGAACATTCTGTATATCAACAACAAAAAGGCGATGGAAAGCCGCTGTTGGACAGAAAAGTTCGGTGTAAACCAGTGCATGATTGCCGCTAAGAATGCGGTGCTGGACAGCTTCGGTGTAAAAATCGAAGAATCCACCATTGAACAGGTGCTTCTCTTCGGAACCGCTGACATCAGTAAGCCGTATCTGGATTGTATCACTTCCGTAGCAAAGCGATATGTAGCTGATATTTTCGCCACACTTCGCCGCTATGAATATAATCCGGATCTGATGCGACTGTACATCGTTGGTGGTGGCGGTTGTCTGGTCAAGCACTTTGGTCAGTATGATGAGAGCCGAGTTACCATTCTGGACGATATTTGTGCGACAGCCAAAGGTTATGAATATCTCGCATTTACCAGCCTTCGCAGGAAGGAGTAAGCCATGAGTGAGAATATCCGCAGCACAAATCTTCGCTTCAATCTGGAAAAAGATACCCAGAAGCGAGCATGGCAGTATCTTCAGACCATGGACAAGCAGCATTTCAAATCCTACAGCAATGTAATTGCCGTAGCCCTGGTGGAATATTTTGACCGCTATTATCGCAGTCAGGATGACCCGTACTTTGAAACCAGAGAACGTGAGGAACGATTTGTAAATCAGATTATTTCCTCCGTAGAAAGTGCCATGGAGAAAACACTTCCGGTATTTCTGGCAGGCTGTATGGCTGGACTGTCACAGGTTCCTGTTGTGGCAGCTCCGGTTGTTCAGCAGAAACCGGATGAGGAACTGGATTGGGATTTCCTTGGAGAATAAAATTTCTCCAAACTGACCCCACAGGAGGGAGGTGAACGCATGACACGATTTCTGACACAGGATAGTCCGATACCACCGTATATGGCATTTCCAAGATTTCTACTGGACAAAGATGGACTGAATGAAACAGCTAAAATTCTCTATACGATTTTGCTCGACCGAGCAAGACTATCCCAGAAAAATGATGGCTGGATGGATGAACAAGGTCATGTGTTCATTTTCTTCCCAATCAAGAATCTGGCGGAGACCATGCATAAAAGCGAAATGTCTATCAAGACAGCATTAAATGCTCTGGAGAAAGAAAATCTGATTGTTCGCAGACGTCAGGGCGCAGGTTTTCCAAACAGGATCTACGTTAAATATCCACTGGAAACACTGAATCAGACGGACAGAAATCTTTCCATAAGACAGACAGAAAACTGTCCTACAGATGGAAAGAAAACTGTCTCTGTGACAGACAGAAAACTGTCCAGTAGTAATAAAGATAAGAACAATATGAAAAGAACAAATTCAGAGAGTAAGGATGACCGCACCGCTTATGGCTCTTATCAAAATGTTTTCCTGAGTACGGAAGAACTGATTTCCTTGCAAAGGGAAGTCCCTCATTATCCGGAATACATTGAAAAGCTGTCCAGCTATATGGCATCCAGCGGAAAACTGTATTCCAACCATGCAGCTACCATACGAAGCTGGGCATTGCGTGACCATCCTGCTCCTGCAAAACGAACCTATGAATGTAAGGAGGATGAAAGCCTATGAAACCAATTAACAACACCGTGGACGATCTGTTTCAGCCGAGAGAGCTTGCAGCGGACGAATATCTGAACGAAGCTGACGGGCTGATCTATTGTTCCAAATGCCACACACCCAGACAACACCGAATTGAACTGAAGGAACGAGTATTCCTCCCTACGGTTCGCTGCCGTTGTCAGCAGGAGGAATATGACAAACAAGAAGCCGAGCGCCAACATCAGGAACATCTGATACAAGTATCCCGATTGAAAGCCAATGGATTGCAGGACAAATCCCTGCGAGATTACAACTTCGTTAATGATAAAGGCTACAACCCGGAAATACAGAAAGCCCATGATTATGTGGCGCATTGGGAGGAAATGAAAGCCAATTCGTTGGGACTGCTTCTCTGGGGCGATGTGGGAACCGGTAAATCTTTTTTCGCAGGATGCATCGCAAATGCCCTGTTGGACAAAGGTATTCCGGTTCTGATGACTAATTTTTCCAGAATCCTGAATACACTGACTGGAATGTATTCCGATGACAGGAACCAGTTCATTGACAGCTTTAATAAATACAGTCTGCTGATTATTGATGACCTAGGAATTGAGCGTAGCTCCGAATTTGCTCTGGAGCAGGTATTCAATGTAATTGACAGCCGATACCGAAGCAAGAAACCGCTGATCGTAACCACCAATCTGACCTTGGATGAATTGAAGCATCCGAAAGATCTGGCAAGAGCCAGAATTTATGACCGAGTATTGGAGCGTTGTGTTCCTCTGAAAATCAATAATCAGAATATCCGAGAGCTGAACGCAGCCGCTAATTTGCAGGCAGCACGAAATATATTAAATTCCGGTACTTAAATTCACAGCCGATGGTGCTGAACAATTCGCCTGTCAGTATACAGATGACCTATAGATTGCAAAGCGAATTGTATCCGCACCATCCACACCGGATTACAGTACCACCCCGATACCAGAAAGGAGATTTTATGGCAAATAACAGACCTATGACCGAAGATAAAAAGAAATTATTACAGGCGCAGCACAGATTAGAAGCAATCGAAGCCCGCAACCGTCAGAAAGAACGAAAAGCAAGAACCAGGCGATTGATTCAGATGGGAGCTGTATTGGAAAGTGTATTTCCGGAAGTTCAGACCATGGAGCTTGATGATGTGAAAATCGAACTGAAAAGACGATTGAATACGTAAGAACGATTAAAGGCATAAGCCTTGGTAGCTTTGCTGCCATCCCGAAGGGCGCACTTACTCACCACCCATAAAATGGGCGGTGGTATCCCCTTCGGGGTCGTGCGCTCTGCGAGGCTTTGAGGCTCCTTTGGAGCCTTATGTACAATGCCACACTTTTTCAAATTGCTGTCATTGTCCACGCAGTTTCCGCAAGTACAACCGCTGATGCGTTTGTCAGCAGGGGTACAAAATTGTACCCTGCCTTGCGCTAACTGCCTGCGAAAATCTGCCACCGGCAGTTTTATCGCAGAGATAGGTGCAGCATTCACCGCACCTATTTTCTTTTTCAGAAAAAGAAACAAAAATTGTGCTGCGGCACAGAAAGGAGGAAAATAGTGAACTATTTCCATTTGGAAGCAAAAGTTGTGAGCCGTGGCGCAGGCCGTTCTGCGATAGCAGCTGCCGCTTATGCATCCTGTTCTCGACTTTACAATGATTATGACGGGCTTACCCATGACTACACCAGAAAACACGGGTGTCTGTATAGCGAAGTCTTTCTTCCGCAGTATGCACCGGAAGAATGGAAAGACAGGCAACTACTCTGGGAAGCAGTCGAATCCGTAGAAAAAACAAAGGACAGCCGACTGGCAAGAGAGCTTGTAGTTGCTCTGCCTTCGGAGCTGTCCTTGGATGTCTGGAAAGGTATGTTGGAGCGTTTTGTTCGTGAGCAAGGCATTGATCTCGGTATGTGCGCAGATGTGAATATCCATGACCCGTATCCACCGGGGCATAATCCTCACAGCCATATTCTTTTCACCATGCGTCCCTTAGATGAAAACGGCAAATGGCAAGCAAAGACACAGAAAGAATACCTTTGCAAGCGTGGCGGCGAAGAACGTGGATTTACCGCTAATGAGTTCAAAACCGCCAAAACACAGGGCTGGGAGAAACAATATATGTATCAGTTCGGGGAGAAAAAAGAGTATTTAACCCCGTCTGAAGCAGAGAAAATTGAGGGATGTATCAGAACATCAAAAACTCCTAAAAGTACCCGCTATGGAAGACAGAACCCTCTTACAGAGCTTTGGAACAGCGAAGAACAGATATTTGCGTGGCGCAAGAGTTGGGAAATAATTATCAATGAAGAACAGGAACGCCATGGTATTGCCGACCGTGTGGACTGTCGCAGTCATGCCGCCAGAGGATTGACCGAGCAGCCGACCGTACACGAAGGATACCACGCAAGAAAACTGGAATCTATGGGAATTGTTTCTGATCGCTGTGAATTGAACCGTCAGATCAGAGCAGACAACAAGCTCCTGCGTGAACTGAAAAAACAGGTTCAAAAGCTGATGAAGGCAGTTAAAGAAAATGTCCCCGCTATCGCTTCTGCATTGGAAACTCTGCGTGACCACATGGTTCTGATTCAATATCAGTTGATCGTGAATACTTCTCAGCAGGAAGCGGTGGCTTTCCAGAAAAAACTTTTGGCTGATATATTGGCTGAATACAAAAATGTAAAATCTGAAATCAAAGCTAAAACTGCCGAGAAAAAAGAACTGATTGCAGAACAGAAAAACTGCGGTATCCATTTCATTCGTGCAAGCAAACTGGGAGAGCAGATAGCTACTTTGACAGAGGATATCGAAGAACTGAAATTCCAGAAAGCACAGCTGTTGACTCGATTGAATTGTCAGGATAATGGTGTTGCTGCGAAGAAACAGACATTAAAAGATATGGACAAGGCTCTGGATAACTTGGTGCAACAGCACACACTATTGTCCGAGCAGAAAGAAACGGATAAAGCTGAGTTCCTCGAAATCCGAGATGATATCACACCGGAAAATAAAGATGCTGTCATGCAGGAGCGTGAAGCCATCCGTCCCCAAGGCAGAGTCGGTTTGGTTCGGAGATTGTATGAGAAATACAGAGATAAGTACAGTTCTGATACCTTCGATGAAGCCAACCGGCAGGTTGATGCTGAATTGAAAGAACATCCAATTCAGAAAAAGAAGCGTTCTATCAGTGAGCAGCTGAAAACACCGAAACAGGAAGCATCACAACCGAAGAAACAGAAAAAGAAAGAATACGAACGATAAAAAAATCGGCTGTTACTCAGAAAACAGGAGTAACAGCCAAATTTTATCTATGATGATACTCCTTGGCGATCACATAGACACCCGCCAGCATTTCAACAATGGACATCCCCAACAGAAGTCCTGCGAAGAAGTCTTTGACATTTGAACCGCCCAATGTATGTGACAATGCCTGCAAAGCAATTCCCATAACGATAAGGAGAACTCCCGTCATCATTACTTTTTGCTTTTCCAATTCTTGTGTTCTTCTCAACAAATCAAGAATCTGTTCGTCGTCATACACACGAACGCTTTTGCCGTCCGATTCTTCACCGTCCATCAGTTCAGAAATCGTAATATTCAATTCCTCACACAATTTCGTAATCACGGTGTAATCGGGCATACATTTTGCTGTTTCCCATTTTGAAATGGTTTTGTTTGAAACGCCCAAGCGTTCAGCAAGCTGCTCTTGGGTCAAGTTCTGCTCTTTGCGCTTTTGGGCAATAAATTTGCCTATTGAAATTTGATCCATTCTGGATACCTCCTTTATTTTGTCGAGGCAAGAATAGCATTTCTTATCACAAAATTACACCCCCAAAAAGGCGAATATGGGTGGAATCGTCATAAACTCCCGTGTATAACCTCTGCTGGGATCTGCATTTTCCTTATTCAGAATTTATTATTCTTAAAGATGAAAACAAGTGCAACGACTTCCATAATAATACCAACACCAATGATAATGCGAAACACGGTACTTGAAGTGGAGATAAAGTCAATTCCGCTAAAAAACAGACCTGCACACAAAATCAATATTCCTATGATGCTAATGAGCTTACCTATACTAAATTTCCTTTTCATATTACGCCTCCTATAAATTGAAAGTAAAAACGCAGAGAGATGATTGTGATACGCTCACAATTTCATCGGCTCTGCGTCTTTGCGTCTGGCTCTTTGATGATTGTTATATGTAATTTTTCTACCTCAATTAAGGTTTCTTTTTTACATTTCGGACAGTAAAGCGGATAGTTCTTTAATACTGTATCTTCTCTAATTCTGTCACGGGTTTTACTGTTGCATATTGGACATAATATCCATTCAGTTTTTGCCATTTTTCTTTACTCCATTTCTGCCCACATACCAAATGATTGCGGCGGCAATAGCTAATACAACGCTTATTTCTTACGCTGTCTGTATATTTTCTCTCTAATAAAAATTCTCAGTTCAAAGAACAGCATAAATAGAGTGGCAATCAAAAATCCAATCATCAATATTTTATGGCAGATTGCAAAATAAGCAATGTATGCTACGATAGCTACCAAATACACAATCATCAAAATGTGCCACTTTTTTGCTGAACTATCGGCAATTATTTTCTTTTTTACGGCAACATTATCCTTAACTAACTCGTCCAAACTCAACCCAAATTCATCGCTGATCGCTATCAGATTGGCAATATCGGGAATACCTTTATCAGTTTCCCATTTGGTAATTGCTTGTCTTGATACATTTAGTTTTTCAGCAAGCTGCTCCTGTGAAAGACCTGCCTGCTTTCTGCGTTCTTTGATTTTTTCTCCTAAACTCATTTTTGAGTCCTCCTTATTTGTTCTGTAAACTCATTATAACGATTTTCAAGCCATTAACAAGAAACAACCATTTACATTTATGCTACGATGCGTAGCAGGCAGATTTATTAACGCAATCTCTACTCACATACCAAATGATTGCGGTGGCAATCGCTAATACAACGGTGGTAATAATACTTGCTTCAATACCGTATTCGCCGCCGTTCCATATATTTTTCCCTACGGATTGCATATTGAAGATCGCCGTAACGGTTTCGTCGTTTCCGCTTAAATTCAATCCGAGAACGCTATACAGAATGGCGTTCCAAAATGAGTGCAGACCACAAGCCGCCCAAATACTTTTGAAACGGATAGTCAAAAGTGAAAAGATGATTGAAATTAGTACAAGGTTAGCAACGCCGATAACGCCGTAAACGGTTTTTCCCTCAAACAAGGACGACCAATGCGGCAAAACAAACAAAATTGTACTTACCGCTATTGCAATCCACACCGAAGTCTTTTTACTTATTGCGTGTAATACAATTCCTCGGCAAAGGATTTCTTCTGTTGCACCTTGAATAATAAAACCGCCGAACAATAGCAGTATCATCAAAATATCAGCATTGTTATAAATTCCGTGATATTTAATGCTACCCGTAAAAACGATAGCAGCAACAGAAACAGCAAGCAAAAGAACGCCTGCAAGAATACCGATAAAATAATTTCCAAATCGCTTTGTCAAGCCTATTTCGGACAAGGGCTTTTTCTCAATCAGTTTCCAATAGAGCAAAGCAACTCCCGCCATCACGATATAGCCGTAATACATAATCAGCGTTATAGTCTGCGGGTCGAACACGTCGCCAACGAGCATATTTTTTCCGAGTGCAAAATGCAGAATGATGACAGCACCCTCGGCAATAAATAACCCTGCTATGTAGCACAGCCAAAAGGCAAGGATCTTTTTTACAACGAATAGCAATGTCGGCATTTCCGCCCGGTTATTGAACGGGCTTATGTTTTTTAGAAATTGCTTCATTGTGCTGTTCCTCCTTGTAAATCACGAATACCGTTTAGGATCGTGTTAAGTGCAAAGTCAAAGGTATCATCTAATGGTGTGGGATTTCCAAATCCTCCGTGGCTTTCAATGGTAGAAAATCCTTGCAAAAATCCACGAAGCATACGGGCAATATGTACTTTCTGTTCATCGGTTACTCCATAGGCTTCAAGCACTTGAAACAGAACAGTTAATGTTCCTTGCGATGCTTGTAAATGTTCCTCGGATTGATACATATTGTACCATTGCATAGCTTCAAACACGCCTTTGTGTTTGGCAACAAATTCTCGATATGCTAAACAGATTGCTCTAACGGCATTATCTTTTGATTTTCCTATGGCGGCTCTTGTAATGTCGGCTTCTAACAGTCGCCAACCGTACAACATCAGTTCTTTGTTCAGTTCATCAAGTCCGCCGCTGAAATGCTTATATAGCGATGGGGATTTTACTCCCAATTCTGTTGCTAAAACTTTCAATGTTACATTTGCAATACCTCTTTCGTCCGCCATATTCGCTGCCGCTTCAATAATCGTTTTCTTATCCAAACCCACCTTCATAACAGCTACTCCTTTCGCTCATTTAGCTAATCATATTAGCTATTATAACATATGGTATCACGAATGTCTATCTGATACCTGTAAATATTATAAAAATCCGTAAAACTTCCATAGTTCAAAAATATGAGAGGAGCATTTGATCACTCTAAACAAATGCCCCTCTCATATTTTAACAGTAAATCAATTCACTCAGCACAACTTCTTCTGCCGCATTACGGATATTATTCATGGCACCGACCCATGTCATCTGGTCACGAGCCTTTAATGCCTCATTTACTCCCTGGCGCTCCTGCATTTGCAGGGTGAGCAGTTCCATTCTCTGATTAGCAGTATCATCTACCTCATTCAGATGCTTGACCAGTTTTCCGTCCAGCAAAAGTGTGTTGTACAACACCTTACGATGTTCTTTTAAGTGACGCAGACGCATTCTGCCGTATTTGCCGTAATGCGGTTCTTCTTCTGGAAGTGCAAGATCGGGATAATACATTCCGTCAGCACCTAATGTATAGGTTCCGCCCATTTCTTCAAACAAAGATTTCATTGAAAGCCCTCCAATCTGTTTACTTTATTGATACGCTATGTTATAATACCACAAGACACATTACATATCAAGATAAGGAGGATATGAAAATGCGGAAAAATGAAGAAATGATTGCGATTTATTCCCGTAAGTCTAAATTCACAGGCAAAGGTGAAAGTATCGGCAATCAGGTCGAACTCTGTAAAGAATATATTCGTGTGCATTATGGAGATGCCGCTGTTGATAAAGTTATTGTATATGAAGATGAGGGTTTTTCTGGTGGTAATCTGAATCGTCCGGATTTTAAGAAGATGATGGATGCAGCCAAGAAACGTAAGTTCAAGGCTATTATTGTGTATCGTCTTGACCGTATCAGCCGAAATATCAGCGACTTTTCTACTTTGATTGAAGAACTGGCTCGCCTTGATATTTCTTTCGTTTCTATTAAAGAGCAATTCGATACAAGCACCCCTATGGGACGAGCTATGATGTATATTGCATCAGTGTTCTCTCAGTTAGAGCGTGAAACCATTGCGGAGCGTATCCGTGACAATATGCACGAGCTGGCCAAAACGGGCCGCTGGCTTGGCGGCACAACACCTACCGGCTATGCTTCTGAAGCTGTGAAGAGTGTTACCATTGATGGTAAGTCCAAGAAAGCCTGTAAGCTGAAGCTGATACCGGAAGAAGCCGATATTGTCAGAATGATTTATGACTTATATATAGAAACTGATTCTCTGACATTGACCGAAGCCGCTTTGATTAAACAAGGCATTAAGACAAAGAACAATAATTATTTTACCCGTTTTTCCATCAAAGCTATTTTGCAGAATCCGGTTTATATGATTGCGGATGAAGATGCCTATAACTTCTTCATTCAGCATGACACAGATTTGTTTTCCGAAAAAGATGCCTTTGATAATAAGCACGGTATCATGGCTTACAATCGCACCGATCAGGAAAAAGGCAGAGCCACCAAGTATCTGCCTGCAAGTGAGTGGATTGTATCAGTCGGCAAACATCCGGGTCTGATTCCCGGCAAAGTGTGGGTGCAGATTCAAGAATCTCTGGAACGTAACAAATCCAAATCTTTCAGAAAGCCACGCAGTAATGAAGCGCTTCTGACTGGCTTGTTATTCTGTAGCTGCGGTGAGCGTATGTACCCGAAACTGAGCAAGCGCAAAACTGCGGACGGCAAGGTGATTTATACCTATGTCTGCAAAATGAAGGAACGCAGTCAGCGTTCTGTATGTAACAGCAAAAATGCTAACGGTAATACATTGGATATGGCTGTAGTCGAGCAGATTAAAATGCTTGCAGAGGACAAAGATACTTTTATTGCACAGTTGGAACAGAGCCGCAGATTTTATACCGGCAATCGCATGGACTACGAACAGCGACTGGATGATATGCGAAAAGAAAAAGCAGAAACCGAGAAGAAAATCAATTCTCTGGTAGACTCCCTTGTGGACATGGGTGACAGTCCTGCCAAGGCTCATGTAACCAAACGAATTGAACAGTTGAATGGAGAATATCAGTCCCTTGAACAGCGTATTCAGGAACTGGAGGGACTGACTTCACAGCACGCTCTTAGTGATATTGAATTTGATTTGCTTCGTCAGTTGTTGACCATCTTCAAGGACGGTATTGATGAAATGACTGTTGAACAGAAACGTGCTGCCATTCGCACCATCGTGCGTAAAGTGGTATGGGATGGTGTCAACGCTCATGTCATTCTGTTTGGTGTCAAAGACGATGAAATCGAGTATCCGGAAATTGCTGCCGTTGCGTCAGGAAACACCGAAGAAGAGGACGAAACAGAGGAGTTAGTTGACTTCTCCGATATAGATTATGATGATGACGATATGGAGGATGAACGCCTGGGAAAAACTAATCCCCTCAGTGCATCAAAAACGCATTGGGGGGAGGATAGCAAATGAGATTCTGATGCACTTTAGAAGCCGTAAAAAGAGCCGGGGTGATGTGTCCATATTTGAACCTATAGGCACTGACAAGGAGGGAAACCAGATTCATCTGGTGGATGTGATCGAGAATGGACAATCTGATGTGGTATCGGATATAGAGGTGTCTGAATCACTTAAGATTTTAAGGAAAAATATGAGAAGCGTTTTATCGGACAGAGAATATTATATTATTACGAAACGCTTTGGCCTAGACGGTGAAAAAGAGCTGACACAGAGGCAGATTGCTAAAACGCTCAGCATTTCGAGGTCATATGTTTCAAGAATTGAAAAGGCCGGTTTGAAAAAATTACGAAAACTGCTCGAATAGGTGTTTACAAAAGGCAAAAATATGTTATCATAGAGCCATGTCTTTTGTGCATTTGTCTATGCATTTACCCCAATTGGAATAGGAGTATATATGTACAGTACAGTCAGAACGGCTGTTTTGGATGGAATCAGTGCGATTCCGGTACAGGTGGAGGTTGATATTTCAACCGGCATGCCTGTTTTTGATATGGTTGGAAATCTTACCTCAGAGGTGAGAGAAGCAAAGGAACGTGTTAAAACAGCGCTGCACAGCGTTGGCATTGTTTTGCCTGCCAAGCGTATCACAGTAAATCTATCGCCTGCAAATATTAAAAAGACCGGAACAGGCTTTGATCTGCCTATAGCTGTTGCTGTTTTAACAGCTATGGGGGTGATTGACGCTGATAGCATAAAGGGCTGCACACTTGCAGGTGAGCTAAATCTAAACGGTGAAATTTTGCCGGTCAGCGGTATTCTGCCGATTGTATTTGATGAGTACAACAAAGGCATTGGAAAGTTTATTATTCCAAAGCAGAATGAAAATGAAGGCAGACTCGTCTGCGGTGCAAAAATATTTGGGATAAGCCATTTAAATGATGTAATTGCACAGTTTGATGAGGCAGCATTTACGTGTCAGAAAACTGGCACAGCACATGAGCTGCAAATGGATGAAAAATACGCCGATTTTTGTGATGTTAACGGACAGAAATTTATTAAAAGAGCATGTGAGGTGGCTGCTGGTGGTATGCACAATATACTGCTTGTCGGACCTCCCGGTGCAGGCAAAACAATGATAGCAGAGCGTATGCCGTCCATTCTGCCTCCTCTTAGTGAAAATGAGAGACTTGAGCTGTCAAAAATATACAGCATCTGTGGTCTTTTGGACAATGACAGCTCCTTAAGGGACAGCAGACCATTCAGAAATCCCCACTATTCCGTCACCCAGGCCGCATTAATCGGCGGAGGAACGAGAATTAATCCGGGCGAGATATCGCTTGCACACAATGGCGTTTTGTTTTTGGATGAGCTCGCAGAGTTTAAGGGCGGCCTGCTGGATCTGCTCAGGGCTCCGCTTGAGGAGCACTGCATCAGGCTTTCAAGAGCCGGCAGAAACGTGACTTATCCGGCTAATTTTCTGCTTTTTGGTGCGATGAACCCATGCAGCTGCGGATATTATCCCGATATGCAAAGGTGCCGCTGCTCAGAGCCGACTCTGCGCAGATATTTTGATAAGGTCTCACAGCCTATAATAGACAGAATTGACATATGTGTGGAGGCGTCACCGCTTAGCTTTGAGGATATAAACAGTACTACATCCAATGAATCATCTGCGGACATAAGAAAGCGTGTTATGCACTGCCACGAGCTTCAAAAAGAAAGGTTTAAAGGTGAGAGCTTTTCTTATAATTCAAAAATATCAACTGACAAGCTGGAAAAATACTGTTCCCTCGGCAGTAGAGAGAAAAGCTACATGGAAAATATGTTTGACAAGCTTGGACTGACGGCACGCACATACCACAAGATACTTAAGGTTGCGCGTACAATAGCTGATCTGGACGGCTGTGAAAACATAAAGACAAAGCATCTCAACGAAGCTATATGCTACAGAAGCATCAATGAGAAGTTCTGGGGAGGTGCTGTATCATGAAGTTCAAATACTGGCTTACAAGCCTTACAGATATAAGCAATGCGAAGAAAAAGCTTCTGCATGATTGCGGTATAACGGCAGAAAAGCTGTTTTTTATGCCAAAGAATGAGCTTTTTGATATTTTGTTTTTCACAGATGATGACAGAAAAATAATCCTTGAATCAAGAGCTTCCTATGACGTAGAGAATGAGTGGATATTATTTCAGCAGAAGGATATCGGATTTGTAACAATGGAGGATGAGGCTTATCCGGACAAGCTTAGAAATATACATAATCCACCGTATAGTCTTTTTTACATAGGAGCTCTTCCCGACAAATCAAGAAAAAGTGTCGCTATAGTCGGAGCACGGGGCAGAAGCGCATATGGCTGCGAGGTGGCAAAGGTACTGGCAGCAGCACTTTCAAGGCAGGGAATACAGATAATCAGCGGCATGGCAAGAGGAATAGACAGAGATGCCCATATGGGGTGTCTGGAGGCTGGTGGAAATACATATGCAGTTCTTGGCTCCGGAGCAGACACCTGTTATCCGAAAGAGAACCGCTTTCTATATGATAAAATAAAGGTCTTTGGAGGCATAATCAGCGAGCTTATGCCGGGCACCGACCCGCAAAAGATGTTTTTTCCGATGAGAAACAGAATAATTTCCGGGTTATCCGATATAGTAGTTATAGTTGAGGCAAAAAAGAGAAGCGGTTCACTGATTACGGCTGATTTTGCAATGGAGCAGGGAAAGGACGTATATGTCATTCCGGGGCGTATCACCGACACCTTAAGCTACGGCTGCAACAGCCTGATAAAGCAGGGCGCAGGCATTATTTATAATATTGATGAATTTGTCTCAGACATTACAATGACTGGGTTTACAGAGTGCACACAGATGGATTTCAGAAAAAATTTACTTGATAAAAAAGAAGCATTGGTGTATAGTTTACTCGATTTTTGTCCTATCGCAATCGGGACATTGTCTCAAAAAGTGCCGTATGAATTATCGGAACTATTTGAAGTGTTAGAAAATCTTATACAAAAAGGATTTGTTAAGGAGACAATTCCAAATTACTATATAAGGAGTTTATAATGGCTAAATATCTGGTTATCGTAGAGTCGCCTGCAAAAGTAAAGACTATAAAGAAATTCTTGGGAAAAAACTATGAGGTAATGGCATCAAACGGTCACGTGAGAGATCTGCCAAAGAGCAGCCTTGGAATAGATGTGGACGGAGATTTTGAACCGAAATATATCACAATCCGTGGAAAGGGTGAAATACTCGCTAAGCTTCGCAAGGAGGCTAAGAAAGCCGATAAGATATATCTCGCAACCGATCCCGACCGTGAGGGAGAAGCCATCTCATGGCATCTGCTTCACGCACTTAAACTTGAGGGCAAGGATGTAAGCCGTATCAGCTTTAATGAGATCACGAAGAATGCTGTCAAGGAATCCTTAAAGCACCCAAGAAAAATAGATATGGATCTTGTAGACGCACAGCAGGCCAGACGAGTTTTGGATCGTATTGTAGGTTACAAAATCAGTCCGCTGCTTTGGGCCAAGGTCAAGAGAGGGCTTAGTGCGGGAAGAGTACAGTCTGTTGCGCTTCGTATCATCTGTGACAGGGAGGATGAAATCAATGCTTTTATCCCTGAGGAGTACTGGAGCCTTGATGCCACGGTTGATGTGGAGGGTGAGAAGAAGCCGATTACTGCAAAGCTGTACGGCAGGGGTGACGACAAGATAGCCATTTCCTCAAAGGAAGAGATGGATAATGTGCTTAGCGAAATAAAGGGTAAGGAGTGTAAAGTACAAAGCATCAAAAAAGGCCAGCGCAGCAATAAAGCTCCGCTTCCTTTTACAACCAGTACTTTACAGCAGGAGGCTTCAAAGGCTCTGAATTTTCCAATATCAAAGACTATGCGTATAGCCCAGCAGCTCTATGAAGGAGTTGACATAAAGGGACAGGGTACGGTAGGTATCATCACATACCTGCGTACCGATTCTGTGCGTGTATCAGATGAGGCTGAGGCCATGGCAAAGGATTTTATTTCAAAAAGCTATGGAGACAAATATCTTTCCACCGGTGAGGGAACAAAGAAGAGCAGCAAAAATATCCAGGATGCCCATGAGGCAATCAGGCCAACTGATATAAACAGAGTGCCTTCGGAGATTAAGGAGTCACTGTCGAGAGACCAGTTCAGGCTTTATCAGCTTATCTGGAAGCGTTTTACTGCAAGCCGTATGGCAAAATCCGAGTACGAGACTACTACAGTAAAGCTTTCAGTCGGAGATTATGTATTCAGCTTTGCTACGTCAAGACTGTTATTTGATGGTTTTGAGCTTGCATATACTGCCGCAGACGATGCAAAGAAAGAAAAGCAGCCCGTTCTTAAAAATCCTCTGACAGAAGAGTCACTTCTTACAGTTGAGGAGCTTTTGCCTAAGCAGCATTTTACCCAGCCCCCGGCACACTACACAGAGGCTTCTTTGGTAAAGACACTTGAAGAGCTTGGAATAGGACGTCCGAGTACCTATTCTCCAACAATATCTACAATACTTGCCAGACGCTATATCACTAAGGAGAGTAAAAATCTCTATGTGACAGAGATAGGAGAGGTTGTTAATTCTATTATGAAGGAATCATTTCCTACTATTGTCGATGAGCATTTTACAGCCAATATGGAGTCGCTTTTAGATGCGGTAGCCGAGGGGAAGGTTAACTGGAAGACAGTTGTTGAGAATTTTTATCCTGATCTTAAAGATGCAATCGACAAGGCTGAAAATGAGCTTGAGAAGGTTACAATACATGATGAGGTGACAGATGAAATCTGCCCAGATTGCGGACGCAATCTGGTTATAAAATACGGACCTCACGGCAAGTTTTTGGCATGTCCGGGATTTCCTGACTGCAGATTCACTATGCCTTATCTTGAAAAAATCGGCGTCAATTGCCCTAAATGCGGTAAGGATGTTGTACTTAAGAAAACAAGGAAGGGAAGAAAATACTATGGCTGTATTGACAACCCTGAGTGTGATTTTATGAGCTGGGGCAGACCAGTTGCAGAAAAATGCCCTCGTTGTGGAGGATATATGATTGTAAAGGGAAACAAGATTGCCTGCGCAGATGAGCAGTGCGGCTACGTAACAGATAAAAAGCCCGAAAGAGAGGAATAACAATTAATGGGAGTACAATTATTAGATAAGACACGTAAGATTAATAAGCTTCTTCACAACAACAATTCATCAAAGGTTGTGTTCAATGATATATGTCAGGTGCTCACCGGTGTGCTCGACTCAGACATACTTGTAATCAGCAAAAAGGGCAAGGTGCTTGGCTCTAGTATCTGCAAAGGCGTGGATGAGCTTCATGAACTGATAGTAGATGAGGTTGGAGGCTATATTGACACTGAGCTCAATGAAAGACTTCTTGGCATCCTTTCAACAAAGGAGAATGTAAACCTTGAGACGCTTGGCTTTGGTGAAGATACAAGGATGTACAAGGCTATTATCACACCTATTGATATAGCCGGCGAGAGGCTTGGAACTCTTTTTGAGTACAGAAGTGACAGAGAGTATGACATTGACGATATCATTCTTACAGAGTATGGCACGACAGTGGTGGGGCTTGAGATGATGAGATCCGTGAATGAGGAGAATGAAGAGGAAAAGAGAAAGGTATCGATTGTCCGTTCAGCTATCAATACACTTTCTTATTCTGAGCTTGAGGCTATTCTTCACATCTTTGATGAGCTTGACGGCAATGAGGGTATACTTGTTGCCAGCAGAATAGCCGACAGAGTAGGCATTACCCGCTCGGTAATTGTGAATGCCCTGCGCAAGTTTGAGAGTGCAGGCGTTATCGAATCGCGCTCATCCGGTATGAAGGGCACATACATCAAAGTAGTAAACGATGTAGTTTTTGATGAGCTTGACAGAATCCGAAATAAAAACAAGTAAATAAATTTAAATATATTTTTAAGGACTTATGTTTGAAAGAACATAGGTCTTTTTATGTTTTCGGCATATAAAGTACGTCTGTCGACAAAATAATACAATATAATGTAAAAACAATAAAAATATCTTGTGTTTTGTCGATTTTACTTTATAATCCTGTTTTTTGACACAGAAATAAATTTTTTCTTGCATATAAGCCTTTGGTATGTTATAATTCCAAAGGCTTAAATACTATAAAGCACGTGTGCGGATGATCGCCGGTGCCGGATAACGCTTACCGGTGGCTGATCTAATTGGAAACACACGGAAGATTAATAACCAAACGGAGGTAAATAAAATGAGCGTAATTTCAATGAAACAGTTACTCGAGGCAGGTGTTCATTTTGGACATCAGACAAGAAGATGGAACCCTAAAATGGCTCCTTACATCTACACAGAGCGTAATGGTATCTACATCATCGACTTACAGAAGTCTGTAGGAAAGGTTGATGAGGCATATGATGCCGTATCTGATATCGCTGCTCAGGGTGGTACAATCCTTTTCGTAGGTACAAAGAAGCAGGCTCAGGATGCAATCAAGACTGAGGCAGAGCGTTGCGGTATGTACTATGTAAACGAGAGATGGTTAGGTGGAATGCTTACAAACTTCCGCACAATCGAGAGCCGTATCGCAAGACTTAAAGCTATCGAGACAATGTCAGAGGATGGCACATTCGATGTTCTTCCTAAGAAGGAAGTTATCGCACTCAAGAAGGAGTGGGAGAAGCTCGAGAAGAACCTTGGTGGAATCAAGGATATGAAGAGAATTCCTGATGCAATATTTGTAGTAGATCCTAAGAAGGAGCGTATCTGTATCAAAGAGGCTCAGGCACTTGGAATCACTCTTATAGGTATTGCTGATACAAACTGCGATCCTGACGAGTTAGATTATGTTATCCCAGGAAACGATGATGCTATCAGAGCTGTCAAATTAATCGTATCTAAGATGGCAGACGCTGTTATCGAGGCAAAGCAGGGAGCCGAGGAAGAGGTTACTGCTGAGGAAGCTTCTGACGAGACAGTTGAGGAATAAAACACATTAATATCGGAGGATAATCAAATGGCTATTACAGCAGGTATGGTAAAAGAACTGCGTGAAATGACAGGCGCAGGTATGATGGACTGCAAAAAGGCTTTAACTGAGACAAACGGTGATATGGATGCCGCTGTTGAGGTATTAAGAAAAAGCGGTGCAGCTAAGATGGAAAAGAAGCAGAGCAGAATTGCCGCTGAGGGAATCGCACGTGTTGCTGTAAACGGAAACGTTGCAGTTGTAGCAGAGGTTAACTCTGAGACAGATTTCGTTGCAAAGAACGAGACATTCCAGGAGTTTGTTCAGACTGTAGCAGATACAGCACTTGCTTCTGGCTTAAATGGTGGTGCAAATGGAGAGGATATCGACGCTCTTCTTGCCACAAACGGACTTAGCGAGCTTCTTGTAGAGAAGACAGCTACAATCGGAGAGAAGTTATCTGTTCGTAGATTTGCAAAGGTTACAGGTGATGTTGTTACTTCTTATATCCATGGTGGTGGAAGAATCGGCGTTATCATTGCAGCAAATGGTGCAGCAGATGATGCAGCTAAAGAAGCAATCACAAATATTGCTATGCAGGTTGCAGCTATGAACCCACAGTACATCAGCAGAAACGATATCTCTGATGAAGAGCTTGCAAAGCTTAGAGAGATCACTGTTGACAGTGCATTAAATGATGCTACAACACTTCCAAAGCCTATTCTTAATAAGTTAATTGACAAGGCTATTAACGAGAAGCTTTGGAGCGATGATGATATCAACAACTTCAACGAGCACAAGAACAACATGAACTATGTATGGAACTTCTTATCAGATGCTGCTAAGGCAAAGCTTGGTGAGCTTGCAATGGCAGACAAGGAGTCTATCATGGCTGAGAAGATGTTCAATGGTTTAGTTGAGGGTCGTGTATCTAAGCAGTTAAAAGAGATTTGTCTCCTTGACCAGACATATGTTAAGGCAGAGGATGGAAAGCAGTCAGTTGCAAAATATCTTGAGTCAGTTTCTAAGGATCTTACAATCACCGAGATGGTTCGTTTCGAGGTAGGTGAGGGTATGGAGAAGAAGCAGGAAGATTTCGCTGCTGAGGTTGCTGCCCAGATGGCTGGAGTCTAAACTGTATCTTTATACTGATTAAACGAATGCTGTTCCGCAAAAGTTTAACTTTTAAACTTTTGCGGAATTTTTATATCTTTACAAGATATAAAAATATGGTAAAATAGTAAGAGGAAACAAAACCAATCATAACGGGGGACGCATATGGACTCAAAGGATAATGAATTAGCCAGACAGCAAACAATAACGTTTTATCAGGGTATGTACAGGACGATATCGATGTTCAGAGACTTTTAGAGGAGAAATAAATATGAGTAGAATATTATTAAAATTAAGTGGTGAGGCACTTGCAGGTGATAAGCACCACGGCTTTGATGAGGC
>ERZ1026921.403-NODE-403-length-23593-cov-6.291783_pt1 | contig 23593 bp, 20 predicted proteins | sample MGYA00519571_ERZ1026921 | MGnify/ENA primary metagenome ERZ1026921 (study PRJEB26926, sample SAMN06164877) | human gut metagenome | biome: ENVO:00009003; feature: ENVO:2100002; material: ENVO:00002003 | host: Homo sapiens | place: USA | collected 2012 ... | reverse complement strand
TCTACACAAGGCTATTCGTCGGCAGCGTCAGATGTGTATAAGAGACAGGAGGAATACGGCTACGGGGTTTATGACAATGTTTTCACTTCGGCCGACATCGAGCGGATGCTCAACGAAGGGAATGTGACTACCTCCAGCGGTCGCCGTCCGCGCCGGATCGCCCTGCTGCACTGCGTGGGATCGCGCGACGAGAAGGTGTGCCAGGCGCACTGTTCGCGTGTTTGCTGCATCACGGGCGTCAAACAGGCCATGGAACTCAAGCGGCTGTTTCCGGATGCCGACGTCTTTAATTTCTATATGGATATTCGTATGTTCGGGCCCGGTTACGAAGAGATGTACCGCGAGGCTCAACAGAATTATAATATTCATTTCGTGCGCGGACGTATTTCGGAAGCGAGTCCGACCTACGATGGCCGGTTGCAGATCAAGGCCGAAGATACCCTGACGGGGCGTCCTTTGCGGATGAGCGTCGATATGCTGGTGCTGCTCGTCGGGATGCGGGCGAACGATTCGAACGCCGATTTCGCGGCTTCGGCCGGGTTGAGGCAGGCGCCCAGCGGCTTCATGGAACCGCAGGACCTCTTCTTGAACAGCGCCCGCAGCGGTGTGGACGGGATCTTTTACGCCGGTACGGTCACCGCGCCGAAGAATATCGGAGAAACATTGAACGAGGCCGATGCGGCGGCGGAAGCCCTGACGGCTTATCTGGGGAGGGTATAGTCATGGCAGCGATCAACTGGGGATATGCGATCAACAAGCCGCGCGTGATCGACATCGACAGCAACAACCTGCGCAAGAGCGACGAGATCCTGCGCGAGATGCCCGAATTGCAGACCTGCATCGGCTGCGGCGGCTGTACGGCGACCTGTACGGCCGGCAACCTTACGGATTTCAATTTCCGCAAACTCCATACGCTCGTGCGCCGGGGCGAATATCAGGGCGTCTATGAACAGATGAACAAATGCATGTTGTGCGGCAAATGCCGCCTGGTGTGTCCTCGTGGAATCAATACGCGGGCTGTGGTGATGCTCATCAAACGTAAACTGGGGGATTTCTGACGATGAATTTTTACGCGACATTCTCTATTCCGTTCATCGTGGGCGTCGTGACGATGTTCGTCGTTCTGATCGTCAAATACGGTTCCTGGATCTTCGGTCTTTCGGCTGCCGACCGCATGCGGATCGTCAAGGGCATTCCTTCGCGGCAGACGCCATTGGCGGTCTGGGAAGTGGTGCGCGAATCGCTGCTGCACCGCCGCATCTTCAAGGTCAATCCCTTGCTGGGCTATATGCACATGAGCCTGGCCTTCGGATGGTTCCTGCTGATCGTTGTCGGATGGATCGAAACGGTCGCCTACCTGGGGTTCCGGTACGTTCCGTTGCATGGGCATGTCTTTTTCAAATATTTCGCCACGGAACTGCCGCACAAGCCGGTCTTCGATTTCCTGATGGATCTGCTGCTGCTGTTCGTGCTTTCGGGCGTGACGTTGGCTTTCGGCAAGCGTATCTATTCGCAGGCGATGGGCATGCGCCGCACGACCAGGCACGTACTGGGCGACCGAATCGCCCTGTCGGTGCTGTGGCTGATCTTCCCGGCCCGCCTGCTGGCCGAAAGCATCACCTGCGCTCTGCACGGCGGCGGGGGATTTCTCACGGGTACGATCGGCGAGTGGATGGCGCATCATGTCAATCCGATCGTCCTGCAGACGCTGTACGAGCCGTTGTGGTGGGCCTATTCGATCTGTCTGGGGCTGTTCTTCGTAGCGCTGCCTTTCTCGCGTTATATGCATATCTTCACCGAAATTCCCCTGATTTTTCTGCGCCGCTACAAGCTGCATTCGACCGAGAAGGAGGGATCGTTCGATCGTTTCCAGACCGATGCCTGCTCGCGTTGCGGCATCTGCATCGACCCTTGTCAGTTGCAGAGCGAATTGGGGATCGACGACGTGCAGTCGGTCTATTTCCTGCGTGACCGGCGGTATAACCACCTGCGTCAGTCGGTGGCGAACAACTGCCTGATGTGCGGCCGTTGCGAACAGCGCTGTCCGGTGGGGATCGAACTCAATACGCTGCGTCTGAATTCCCGCGACACGATGCGCAATACGCCCGATGAGAAGCGCTACGAGTATTTTCAGGGGGTGGACCGTTCGGCCGGCGAGGGCCGCGTGGGTTATTTCGCCGGGTGTATGACCCTGCTGACGCCCCGTATCCTGTTGGCGATGGAGCGGATTTTCAAGGCTTCGGGCGAAGAGGTCTGGTGGGCGGACAAGGAGGGCGGCGTTTGCTGCGGCCGGCCTCTGAAGCTCTCCGGTGAAACCGATTCGGCCCGCAAGATGATGGATTACAACATTGCGCTTTTCCGCAAGCACCGGATTACGACGCTCGTCACTTCGTGCCCGATCTGCCTGAAGGTATTCCGGGAGGAGTATCATCTCGAAGGAATCGAAGTGCTGCACCATTCCGAGTATATGCTGCGATTGATCCGGGACGGCCGCCTGCAGCTTCGCCGAGGGGCGCAGACATTCACTTACCACGACCCCTGCGAACTGGGACGCGGGAGCCGTATTTACGACCAGCCGCGCGAGGTGATCGAAGCGGTGGGCGTGCTGCTCGAACCGGCCCAGACGCGGGAACACGCCCTCTGCTGCGGCTCTTCGGTGGCCAATACGGCGATTTCGGACGCGCAGCAGCTTCGCTTGGCGCGTTCCGTGGCGAAGGAGCTGAGCGCTACGGGAGCGGGGACGATCGTAACGGCTTGTCCACTTTGTAAAAAAGCTATCGCACGCGGAGCTGACGGCCGGGAGGTGCTGGATCTAGCTGAGGTCGTGGCGGCTGCTTTAGTGTCGAAGACAGTGGCGGCTGTGCCCGACAAGGGCGTCTGACGTTCGTCCGCTTCCGATGGTATGTCCGTATGGAGCGGTGAGAGGCGTATGAAGTAGGGTTTCTATGAGAGGGCGCTGTTGTGGCAGAACATCGTTGTAGAGCCGTATTGCGGAATTTTTCTGGGGTCGGGGAAGTATATTCGCTAATTTTTCGTATATTTGGTTCGTAGAGGATGAAGTCGGATAGTTTCTATCCGGCATTTAACAAATCGAGCCATGAGTAAATACGGTTATGACGATACGAGACGGACGCGTTTTCGTCGGCTTCTTTTGGGAATGGGAGTCGCAATGCTTCTGTTCTTTTTGCTGTTGAAAATCTTTTTTGCGGAGCAATTGCCATTTACCTCGCTCCATTGGAAACTGATATTCGGCTATTTTCTTTTGTTGTCTGTTGCGGTACTGGTCTATCCTGTGTTTCGGAAGATGCGCGATCAGGATCGATGGTCTATTCAGAATGGAGCGATCGAGATCGAGGAGGGAGTATTGCACCTCTCCGTGGTCCGTGGTCGAGAGACCCGACGGTTGAATGTCGAGATAAAGAACCTGAAGATCGTTACGAGCGATGATGTTCGGATTCGGATCGATACTCCGGTCGGACAATTGACGATCAGTGCCGACAAATTCGTAACTCCGGAGGAGTATGCGAGCTTTCAGGAGGAATTGATTGGTGCCGGCTGCAAGCGCGAGGAGTGATTCATCGGCTTGAAGGCCTGCTTAATCGGTATTTGTTTTTGGGTTTATCGTCGAAATATTTGGCAGAACCATTTTTTTGTTTTATCTTTGCAGTCACAAAAGCGGAATATTCGCATCGAATAAACGATATATCGCGGGATGGAGCAGTTGGCAGCTCGTCGGGCTCATAACCCGAAGGTCGGAGGTTCGAGTCCTCCTCCCGCTACTAAAGTGGACAATTCTCTCGAATTGTCCACTTTTTTTATATTGATGATTTTTAATGGAAATGAGGTCTAATGATTGTGTTTTGTTCTTTATCTAATTGTTTTTTGATATCATGAAAAAAGTATTCGTTGTATTCTTGTTTATTTTTTCAACCGTTTCCACTTTTGCGCAAAGTGAAGGCGAGAGTGTTAAGCCAATAGGGGGAATTACTTTATATCGAAATGTTTCATTGGCGGCAATAGAACAGAACAATTATTTAGATGTGATTGTTAAATTTAAGGCAGCAGAACTTGGTGATTATTTTACCAATGGAGTCAAAGTAGTTGTTGTGGATAATAATACGGGTAAAAAGATTTATAGGAAGCGATTTTCTAAGTCTTATCTTTATGTGTTTTCTGATGGTACAATAGAAGTTGGTAAAGGGAATGCTCTTACCCAAATTATATTATTTAAATATAAGGATGGAAGTGGTTGGGGGATGATATTAAAGGAAAGAGGCATTTATTAGTTTCGTGGAAATATTATATATTTAGTCTTTCTATCTTATGTTAAAGCGTCCGGTTTACCTCTGGCGCTTTTTTTATATTTATAGAGGTGAAATTATTGGTAAACGAAATTTTTTGTTGAAAAAATAGTACTATGTATTGCATGGTAATTACTTTTACATTATATTTGTGGTGTAATAGAACTGTAAAGAATATACAACTCATTTATTAATGATAGATATTGACCATGAAAGAGACTATTAGCGTAAATTTGGCTTCCCAGGCATTTACTTTCGACAAGGATGCTTACCGTCGGTTGAAGGAGTACCTGGATGCGATCCGTCGGCGGTTGCCGGCCGGTGATCCGGAAATTCTCAACGACGTGGAGGCCCGTCTGGCCGAGATTTTCCGGTCCAGGATTTCATCGCCGATGATGGTCGTTACCCTTCAGATGGTGCAGGGTGCAATGGCTCAAATGGGCGATCCATCGGAGTTCGGCGAGCTGCCGACCGGGGAGAAGCGGGACGAGGCGTCCGTGGATGCGGAGAGTGCCTCGTGCGTCAATTCCCGGCACTTGTACCGTTCGCGGACGAATCGTTCGATCGCAGGCGTGTGCGGCGGAATCGCTGAGTTCTTCGGGATCGACTCGACGATCCTGCGCCTTATCACGCTGTTCCTGATTCTTTTCGGCGGTCTGTCGCTGTGGGTTTACATCATCCTGTGGATCGTGATCCCGTCGGAACCTTTGAATTGTATCTCTTCGAAATCTAAAAATATGTTTTGAATTTTATAAATGAGTTGAACATTCGCTGTGAGAAAGTGTTTCGGCTTCTTTGAGCCTCTTTTCGGTATCTTCTTTTTTAGCTGGTTTTGAAAATAGCCCGCAATTTACGGCAACTACCCAAAAAGAATCTACTCGAAAACGGCTTTCGAATAATCTCGAATAAAATTCAAACAGCTTCTAAAAATGGAAATCTATGAAAGCAGAAAGAAATCATGCGAGATTGTACCGTTCGTCGGACGATGTAGTCATTGCCGGTGTGTGCGCCGGAGTAGCCGATTATTTGGGACTTCCGTCGGGAAAGGTGCGGCTGGCGACGCTGCTCCTGGTGCTGGTCGGCGGGTTGTCGATTTGGGTCTATATCCTGTTGTGGATCGTCGTGCCCAAAGGTCCCAAACGGCTCGAAGGGAATTCCCGGTAGGCCGAGTCCGGCCCGGGACTGTACGGGGAGAGGTTTGCGTATTTCCGATATGCGGACCGGACCCGGAGCTGAAACATGAAATAAGAAATTCAATGTATAAACAACGATGATATGGTTGAGGATAACGTAAAGGCGCAGATGCGCAAGGGTATTCTGGATTACTGTATCCTGGCGATCCTCTCGCAGGGGGATTCTTATGCCCCGAAGATCATCGCCGAACTCAAGGAGGCGGAGATGATCGTGGTCGAAGGGACGCTGTATCCGATTCTGACGCGGCAGAAGAATGCGGGCCTGCTCACTTACCGGTGGGAAGAGTCCCCGCAGGGACCGCCCCGCAAGTACTATTCGCTCACAGACAAGGGCCGGGAGTACCTGGCTTCGCTGGATGAAGCGTGGGAGGAACTGGTAGGACAAATTCAAATGATTCGCCACCGGGAAAACGACCCGGCATAACCGATTGATTAATTAAAAAACTGAAAACGATGAAAAAATTGATGATGGCCCTGTTGGCAATGATGGCCGTTCTGTTCGGTACGACAGCGTGCGGAGGCAGTATCTTCGGTCAAACCCGGATCAAGGGAAGCGGAAATCTGATAACCCGCACCGTGGCGGTCGGAAACTTTCATACTATCGATGCTTCGCGCGGAGTGAAGGTCCTGCTTACCGACGAGCCCGGCGATATCGAGATCTGTGCGGATGATAACCTGATCGAGTACGTGCGGGTCGGGATCGATGGTGGCGAGTTGAAGATTACGGTCGCTCCCCGCATTCATGCAGTGCCTTCGGAGCAGATCCTGGTGCGCGTACCTTACAACGGAAATATCCGCAAATTGGAGGCTTCCTCCGCTGCGAAGATCGTGGCCAAGACACTCTTTACCGGCAGAATGCTGGAGATCGAGGCGTCGAGCGCAGCCAGGATCCGTGTGGATGCACAGGTCGAAACGTGTGAAATCGACGCTTCGAGCAGCGCTAAAGTCGTGGCGCAGATCGATGCGGACCGTCTGGAAGCGGATGCTTCGAGCGCATCGTCGATTCTGTTGCAGGGTGCGGTACAGAAAGCGGTGTTCGAAGCCTCTTCCGCTGCGTCGATCGATGCCCGGAAGCTGGTCGCACACTTCTGCGAGGCGGAGGCGTCGAGCGCCGCCGATATTCGGGTCTATTGCGAGCAGGCTTTGCAATCCCGAACGTCGAGCGCCGGAAGCGTTTCCTATGCCGGACCGTGCAGTGTGAATTCTGCCGATACGAGCGGCGGTTCTACTCGCGGTGCAGCGAATAACGAACTCAAATAGACCGATCGCGATGAAAGAGGTTAAGAAATGTAGTATTTCGGGGATTGCCTTCACGATGGAGGCCGATGCCTTTCAGGTGCTTTCGCGTTACCTGGAGAGCTTGAACGATACGTATAGAAATACCGACGGCGGAAAGGAGATCGTCGAGGATATCGAGGCCCGTATCGCCGAGCTGATTCTCTCGCACCAGGATAATTCTAAAGTGGTGAAGCTATCGTTGGTCGAGGAGATCATCGCCCAAATGGGATCTGCCGAAGCCATTCGGGATCAGGAGGGCCGCGAAGCTCCGAAGGGCGAGGGCCGTATTCCGCGTCGGCTGTACCGGGATATGGACCAGGCGCGCTTGGGCGGTGTCTGTTCGGGTGTGGCCAAGTATTTCGGGACCAGTCCCACTTGGATACGCCTGTTGATGTTTTTGCCGATCATTCTGTTGCTGCTGTTGGGATGGATTCCGATTTTCTGGTGGCTCGTGCCGCTGATGAGCAACTTGTTCGGCGTATTTATCATTTGTTATCTGATTATGTGGTTCGCCGTGCCGGCGGCTCGTACTGCGCGTCAGAAGCTCGAACAAAACGGACAGCGGATTACCGTGCAGTCCATCGAGGAGGCTTCGGCGGCGAATCACGATGTCGATGCTGATGCCAAACCGGTCGTTGCCAAGGCCGTTTATGCCTTGGGGCAGGTCGTCCTGATCGTATTGAAACTCCTGGCCGGCTTGCTGGTATTCGGGTTGATTTTGGGTGCATGCGCATTGATTATCGGTCTGTTTGCCGTCGGAATGGCCGGTGCGGAGTTCATGCATCTCGATGTGGGTATCTGGACGGCTTCGTTCGGAATCATGGCTGCGCTGGTGCCGACACTGTTGTTGATTTATGTGCTGATGTGTCTGATAGCTTCCCGTAAACCCGGTCGCAAGGCCGTGCTGACGACTTTTCTGATTTGGGTGCTGATTATCGTCGGTTTGGGTGTTTCGGCTGTTCGGGAGAGTGCGAGGGGCTACGAATGGTACGAGATAAGAAAGGAGAGTTATGATCCGGATATGGAATTACCGGCTTTGCCGGACCCCGGATCTGCCGATAACTCTTTGTTAAGAGTGGATACGCCCGAAGGCATGGTTGATTTGAGTGCCGGGGAAGGCCGGGTGAAAATCGCGGTGGAGGATAAGGAGGACGGTGAGAAGGTCGATATTCATGTCGGCTCGAAAGGTGTGAAGATTACTGCGACGGAGCCTGCGGCCGAATGCGATGATTTTGATTGATTTCGAATAAAAGCGTTGATCGAAATAAAAAGTTTTTTCAGGTCGGAGCCGGATCTTTTTCCTGTGGGAAAAGTCCGGCTTCGGTTTTTGTGGCGGACCGAAGGGGCACGCCGCAAGGCGTATTGCACGGAAGTTGTGTGGCTGAAGAAACGGGCGTTCGGAATTTCCCGGCTCCGGTGGAGCGGGGCTGCCGCGTGCACCGGTCGTTTCCGTCGGCGTAAAGTTGCGGGGAACGGTTGTTTTTACTATATTTGACATCGTCCGATATACCCACGCTCGGCCGAGCTAAAATAAATTTTGCTCGGCATTCGACTTATTCGTATATTTGAACGTTTTTTCAGTAAAAAGAAAAAGTATGGCTGCAATTAAGTGTATCGGAGTGCTTACTTCGGGCGGCGATGCCCCCGGAATGAATGCTGCGATCCGTGCCGTGACGCGTACGGCGATTTACAACGGATACTCCGTAAAAGGTATCATGCGCGGATACAAGGGATTGGTGGATAATGAAATCGTCGATCTGCAATCGGATTCCGTAAGCAACATTATCCAGCAGGGCGGTACGATGTTGAAGACGGCTCGCAGCCAGGAGTTTATGACACCCGAAGGGCGCCGCCGGGCCTATGAAAACATGAAACGCAGCGGTATCGATGCGCTGGTGGTGATCGGCGGGGACGGTTCGCTGAAGGGTGCCTGTATTTTCGCCCAGGAGTTCGATGTGCCGATCGTCGGCCTGCCGGGTACGATCGATAACGACTTGGGCGGTACGGACGCTACGATCGGCTACGATACGGCGCTCAATACGATCGTCGAGGCGGTGGACAAACTGCGCGATACGGCTTCCAGCCATGAACGGCTCTTCTTCGTCGAGGTCATGGGGCATACGGCCGGCTATCTGGCGTTGAACGGGGCGATCGCTTCGGGAGCCGAAGCCGCGATCATTCCCGAGATGGACACGGAGGTCGATCAACTGGGCGAGCTTATCAACCAGGGATTCCGCAAAAGTAAAAATTCGGCGATCGTGCTGGTGGCCGAGAATCCCGCTACGGGCGGTGCTATGGGGCTTGCCGAACGCGTGAAGCAGGAGTTTCCGCAGTACGATGCCCGGGTGACTATTCTGGGACATATCCAGCGGGGCGGGTCGCCGTCGGCGATCGACCGCATCATGGCTTCGCGTATGGGCGAAGCCTCCATCGAGGCGCTTATGGAGGGGCAGCGCAATGTGATGATCGGTATGAGCAACGGCCAGATCGTCTATGTTCCCTTCTCGCGTGCTGTCAGCCACGACCGGACTATCGATCGCGGAGCGGTGGATCTGGTGCGCATCCTCTCTATCTGACATTATTTTCGAACAATACTGACTTCATGAAACGCGTAATAGGAATAGGAAACGCTCTGACAGACATGTTGGTCAATCTGAAGACCGACAAAGTACTCGATACGTTCAATTTGCCGAAAGGTTCGATGAGCCTGGTGGATGCCGCCTTGCAGACCGAGATTTCGAAATCGGTCGCCGGTCTGCCTTACTCGCTCTCGCTCGGAGGATCGGCCGGCAATACGATCCGGGCGATGGCCCGTTTGGGTTGCGACGTGGGCTTTATCGGCAAGGTGGGAACCGACAAGACGGGAGATTTCTTCATTCAGGCTCTTGAGAACTTGGGTATCGAACCCTTTATTTTCCGGGGAAAAGAGCGCTCGGGACGGTGCGTGTCGCTCATTTCTCCCGACGGGGAACGGACGATGGTGACATTCCTGGGAGCTGCGCTGGAGTTGAGTGCGGCGGAGGTTACGCCCGCTATTTTCGAAGGTTACGACTGTCTCTATATCGAAGGTTATCTGGTGCAGGATCACGAGTTGATTGCCGGTGCGGTCCGCACGGCCAAAGCCTGCGGTCTGAAGGTGGCGATCGACCTGGCGAGTTTCAATGTCGTGGAGGCTAACCTGGAATTTCTGCGCTCGCTCATTCAGGATTACGTCGATATCGTTTTTGCCAACGAGGACGAAGCGAAAGCCTTCACCGGCGAGGGCGAGCCGCTCAATGCCTTGCAGATGCTTTCGGAGCTGTGCGAACTGGCCGTCGTGAAGGTCGGTATCAAGGGGGCTTTGATTAAGCGGGGCAGCGAAGTGGTCCACGTGGGGATCATGGCCGCAGCCAAGCGGGTCGATACGACGGGTGCGGGCGATCTGTATGCCGCCGGATTCCTCTCCGGGTTATGCGAGGGGCTGACGCTGCGTCAGTGCGGTACGATCGGTGCCATCGTTGCCGGGAAGGTGATCGAAGTGGTCGGTACGACTTTCAGCGAGGAGGCTTGGCAGCACGCTTTCCAACTGGTCGAAAAAGTGCGGTCGGAGAAATACCTGTTCTAAAGGGAAACTCTTATCGGCGTGCCGACTGTTTTTGTTATTGCATTACGGTAGTTGTTTGTGCCACTTTTAAGAGAGTAGAATTATGAAAGCAAAACGAATGTTGGCTTGGACTCTGGTCGCTGTTTTATCGGCGATGCTCGTCACCTCGTGTGCCTCCCGTTGCCCTCGTCACCCGAATTCGCCTTCGGTGCACCATTTTCATGAACGGCCGCATCCGCCTCACAAAAAAGCTCCGAAGCCCCATAAACATCCCCGACCGGGGCATAAGCCCGGCACGCCTCCGTCGCATGGGAAACATAAATAAAGATGTTCCTCCGCCGGATACTCGTCCGAACTATGGTCTGGGGTTTCGCCGCCTGTTTCACTGGAATAGCGGATACGTATGTACGGCTCTGTGCGGCAAGTCCCGCATCCGGAGAACATATTTGTACAGCAAAATTTTCTGATACCGGTTTGCAGCGATGCAACCGGTATTTTCACTGGCAGAGCCCCAAGTCTGCGTCTTACGGTTTTCGACCCGATATTCCCCGTGTGATTTGCCTCCGCATCAGGAGCAGATAGCGGGCTTTGGGGACGGAGAACCGCAATAGGAAGCCGAGAGCCAACAGGAGTGTCGCACCCCACTTGACGGCTTCGCCCGATAACAGACGCACGGTTTGCCCCCTCATTCCGGCCCGCAGGCGTTGGGTGCGTCCGACCTGGTAACATAATGATTCGAAGTATTCCCGGGAAATCTTTCGCGGCGGAATGATATGCCACATAATTGCTGTCGGAACATAGTAACAACGTTCTCCGGCATCTGCCAACCGCTGAAAAAGATCGCTCTCTTCGCCTCCGATCAGTTGCTCTCCGGTTCGCCCCAGCGAAGGGTCGAAGGCGCCGTATCGTTGGACCGTCGAACGCCGCAGGGCCATGTTGCCGCCGCCGGGAATACGTCCTTTCGGAAAAGGGCGGATCTTTCGCCCCAGGTCGATCGGATTGGCTATCGGACGTTCGGTATAACTCGACATCCAGGCCGGGCGTCCCGCAGGATATTCGGGTATGATAGGGCCTCCGGCCGATGCAGCGTCGGGGTAGGCGTCGAAGAGGGCGACGTACGAAGAGATGAACTGTTCGTTGATGCGTTCGTCGTCGTCGATGATGGCGATGTATTCGCCCCGGCTTTCGTCGATACCCCGGTTGCGGGCATGGGAGAGCCCCTGCCGGGTTTCGGTTACGATCCGAAGGTTGATTGCGGGATGTTCTGTTGCGAACGCTTCGAACCGGGCCAGCGTGTCATCCTGCGAATTGTTGTTCACGACGATACACTCCCACTCTGCGGCCGGGAAATCCTGCCGCACGACCGACCGGAGCGCTTCGACGAGCGCTGCGGAGCGGTTGTAAGTGGCGATGATGAGCGATAATCGGATCATAGGGCAAAGATAGTGAAAGCCGAGAGAAAACGGGAACTTGTTCCCAATTTTCCGAGGCGCATCCTATTTAAGACTATGTCAAAGATAGTGAAAGCCGAGCGCAGCCCCAAATTTATTTAAGTTCCTTTTCCTCCTCCTTGCGGGGCAGTGTACGCAAGCGTTCACTGCTCCCGTTTCGAGCGTCGTTTGAGCTTTGCCGAGTTTTCTTATCTGGGCCGACGGTTATGGTCCGATATACTTTCCCGGATGAAAAATACCCCTGCAGTTCGGGCAGGGGTATTCGGTCTGTCGGAATCGGTTTATTTCCGAATGACCAGGTATTTCGATATGCTCCAGAATTTTGCGGGATCGGTGATTTCGAGCGTTACCAGTTTGTCTTCGCCCGGTGTGAGCGTGTAACTCTCTTTGGGGTGCGAGGTGAGCAGCTTGGGCTTTTTGCTGCCCGTTTCGATTCGGGTCAGATTCCGCAGGTCGGCCGATGTGAATGCCGATTTGTCGAAGTCGCCATCCATGATGCTCTTGGTTTTGAAGAGTCCGTTGCCTTCGACGATGCGAGCCTCCTTGAGCTGCTTCATATCGGCGATGCAGAACCAGACGACATTGAGCTGACTATCCTGTTCCTCGATCGTAGTTTTTTGGCTGGCAGTGACTTCGTTCAATCCGGCGATGTCCTTGTTGAGCTCCTCGACCGTACCGGCGAGCTCCTCGATCTCGATGTTTTTTTGGGACAGCTCGGTCTGAAGCGATTCGATCTGTGCGACTTTCCGGGTCATTTCTTCCTGCAGACGTTTGATCGTCCCGGCCAGCGAAGCGTTCTTGCGGCCGCTTTGTGCGAATTGTGCTTCGAGTTCGGCGATTCGCTCCTTGTTTTGGAGCAGGATACCCTTGATTTGGTTGATCTGCGATACCATCTGTTGTTTTTTGTCCAGCGGCTTGTTTTCGATGTCGCTTATTTGAGTCATCACGCGGTCTTCGACTTCGCGGATCGACTGAAATCCGGTTTCGATCTCATTGAGGATTTCCAGCGTTTGATCGTACTTTTGCTCGACGGTGAGCAGCGAGTCCCGTTGGGCGAGCAGGGTCTGGTATTTTCCTGATTTTTCGACGCATGACACTGCGGTCAGCGCTACGGCTGCGAAAGCCAGAATAAGTCTGAATGTCTTCATTGGTATTGGAATTTGGTTTTTGCAATTAGAAATATCCAATCGTGTGCCATTGTATTCAAAATGTTGATTGATAATTTGTTGTTGCGATATTCGTGCGGTCGATGACTGTGGAATCGTGCCCCAAATGTGTGGAAGCTGTGTGGAAACGGGCCGTTTTCGGACTGTGTATCGCGGTACAGTCGGATTTCCGATAAGCGGAGGCGGAAGCTTCGGATAAATTGCAAAGCCCCGGCCTATGAAAAGCCGGGACTTCGTTCGATGTTTACGATTCGGGGATTATTTCAGGACTTTCAACAGTTCGGGCAGCAGGCAGGAAATCGTATTCTCGTTCTGTGCCGTGTAGAAGATGCCGTCGATGACGGCTTTTTCGTCCGTTCCGATACAGCTTTTGACGACCGGTTTGAGGAACGGATGCAGGGCCACCCGTCTGCCCTGTGCGATGCCGAGGTTGTCGAAGAGCAGTGCTGCGGCGCAATGCCCTGCGATCGTTTTTCCCTGGGCCGCAAAATTTTTGATGACGCTCAACATATCCACGTTGTAGGGTTTGTCTGCGTTTTCCGCGAATTTGGGCATGGCGTCGCCGCAGGCGAATACGAGGGCGTCGTATTCGTGTTCATGGCCTTTGAGTGAGGTGATTACATCGTCCGTCTGGAGGCGAAGCCCCGAGTTGGTTTTTACATTCGTGGTATCCGCTACCGCGAATGTCCTGAAGGGAATGCCGTTCTCGAAGAAGGTTTCCAAATACTGAAACAAGCCCGATCCGTTGACAGGGTTTACGACCAATACAGCTACTTTCTTTGCCATAATTTTTGAGTTTTATGGTTATTAATGATATGTTAGTTACTTTTGTAGTGCAAACATAAAATAAGTAATCGGGTTCTGCAAGAGGTGATTTTTTGGTAAGCGAGTTACAAAAAGGTAACCGATGTTGAACGACAAAGAGATAAAACCGCAAAAAAAATGAAAACTTTTTTACACGAGGGAATTTGCCCGATTCGGGATATCTTGAGCCGCCTCGGTGACAAGTGGTCGCTGCTGGTGCTGACGACGTTGTATTCGAACGGGACGATGCGTTTCAACGACATTCAACGTTCGCTCGGGGATATTTCGCAGCGGATGCTGACTGTCACCCTGCGTTCGCTCGAAGCGGACGGGCTGGTCCATAGAGAGGTCTATCCCGAAGTGCCGCCCCGCGTCGAGTATCGTTTGACCGATTCCGGGGGCGATCTGATGCCGTATCTGAACAATCTGGTGGAGTGGGCGTTGAAGAACACGCCGGCCATTCTGGAACGGCGTGCGCAGGCGGTGCGGGCGAAGTGATCTGCCGGAGGTATAAGAAAAGTGTTTGCAGCGGATTCGGATACCGTGCTGCAAACACTTGCTTATTTAGTAGGTGTGGGGAGGAGGCTTTTCCTACAAGCTGTCCCCGAAATCCTTGCGGAATTTCTCCATCAGGCGTGCCGGCCAATCGGTAGTCGGCTCCAGACCGCCCATGAAGAACCGGAGCACGGGCGGCTCGTAGGTGAAGCGCAGACCGCCGATCAGGTGACGGTTCTCGTAGAGCCACTCCAGACGGTCGATGACGTATTTGATCTGGGAAAGCGTGAATACGCGGCGCGGGCAGGCGAGGCGTACCAGCTCGACGTCGGCCAGGATCTCTTTGCCGTTCTCGTCGCGGACGCTCGATACCGTACCGCGCTCCATACCGCGTACGCCCGAGCAGAGGTAGAGGGCTGCGGCCAGTGCTCCGGCGGGGTACTCCTCCTGCGGGATATGCTCGCAGAATTTCATGGCGTCCAGGTGTCCGCCCAGGACGCCGGCCGGAGTCACGACGGGAATGCCTTTCGGATCGAGCGTGTTCACCAGGTAGCGGATGGTGTCGATACTCTGGCAGATGACGGTTTCGTCCTGTGTTTCGTAGAGGCCTACAGCCATCGCTTCGATTTCACGAACCGAAATACCGCCGTAGGTAAGGAAGCCTTCGAACAGAGGAATCATAGCTTCCATTTTATTGTAAAGTTCCCTGCGGTTGGTGCAGATGCCGCCGCCGCGCGAGGAGCTGAGTTTGCGGGCCGAGAAGTAAACCAGATCGGCCAGTCCGGTCATTGCCTTGATGATGTCGGCCATCGAATTCTCTTTCCAGTGCTCTTCGCGTTGCTGGATCAGGTAAGCGTTTTCACCCAACAGACTGGCGTCGAGTACCAGCATCAGGTTGTATTTGTCCGCGATGCGGCGCACGTCCATCAGGTTGGACATCGAGAAGGGCTGGCCGCCGATCAGGTTGGTCGAGGCTTCCATGCGGATGAACGGAATGTTCTCCACGCCTGTTTCGGTGATGAATTTTTCAAGTTTTTCAATGTCCATATTGCCCTTGAAGGGGTTGTCGGAGTGCAGTTCGAGACCTGCGTCGGAGATCAGCTCCACGATTTTACCGCCGTTCTCCTGGATGTGAGCCAGAGTCGTGGTGAAGTGGTAGTTCATGGGTACCGTCTGACCGGGCTTGATGAAAGTACGCGCAATGATGTTCTCCGCAGCGCGTCCTTGGTGGACAGGCAACAGGTATTTCTTACCCAGTACGTCTTCCACAGCTTTCTGCAAACGCACGAAAGACTGCGAACCCGCATAGGCGTCGTCGGCGCGGAGCATCGCCGCGAGCTGGTTGTCGCTCATGGCATTGGTACCGCTGTCGGTTAACATGTCGAGGAAAACATCGGTCGTCTGTAAACGGAAGGTGTTGAAGCCGCCCTCTTTCAGGGCATCGAGACGACGTTCGATAGGAACGAGATGCAATTTTTGTACTACGCGCACTTTGTGCAATTCCAAAGGCAGATCTTCGCCTCTGAAAAACTTGACATTTTTCATTCTTTAATATAAGTTAGAAATTAAGGGTCTGAATACAGGCAATAATAATAACCGTCGTCCATAGCGGGTAGGGTAATTATGTTTTATATAATTCAGTTGTTTTTGAGGCGTGCGGCTATTGTTCCCGTCGCACGGTCCGGTTAAAAACAAATAAAGTATCCCGCAGGATACTTTATCGCAGTAGGCTGTCGGAAAATTTTCGGTCGAAAACCGAATTCCGTTCCATAGTACCCGGAGCCGGTTTTGAAACGGCAAAAACCACCAAAATATAAACCATCGAATTACATACATAAATATCTATATATCAATAATTAAAAGTTGATTTCAATTGAATGTGTTTTATACTATTTTCGATAGTTTGGAACAGAAGTGCCCAAAAAGTGCCCGAAATATTTTGTGTATTCCGAAGGATATTATAACTTGCCGAAAAAGTAAAAATATGGGCAAGACGTATTATAATATCAGCAGAAAAAAAGATGCCGCCGGAGAATCGGAAATTTGTATGCGAATTTATGTTAGCAAGGATAACAGAATCCGCATCGGCAGTGGTATTTGGGTAGAAGCTAAACGGTGGGGAAAGAAAAACGAGATCAACATACCTAATATTCCCGGCGAAGAAAGAGAAATGCTTTTGGAGAAAAAGACCAAATTAAAGGCTTTAACAGAGCATATTGAAAAAGAGGTACAGACTGCGGAAGATAAATCAATTATTGATAAATCATTCCTTGAGAAAATAGTTCGCAAATTCCATAAACCGCCCAAAGCCCAGAAAGAAAGTGAGATTTCGTTTTTCGATATTATGGAAAGATACGTTACCACACATAAACTGTCGGAGCCGCGACGCAAAAATTTCAAAGTAATCATGCGGAGCCTGCATCGGTTCGAGTTGTACTGGAAAAAAGAGGGACACCGGGGCTTCAAAATAACTTTCGCCAATCTTAATCCGGAACTATTGCGACAGATCGAGAACTTTCTGCTAAACGAACAAGAGGCCTTCTTGAAATACCCGGAGATATACGATCTATTTCCGTATTCCGCTAAAGTAGCGTTACTGACACCGAAGCGCAAGCGTCCGCCGATTCTCGATAAGGACGGCAACGAAATCCCTAAAGGAATGCCGAAACCGCGTGGGCAAAATTCCGTTGCGGATATGCTCACCCGCTTCCGGGCTTTTATTATATGGGCTATCGACAACAACTACACGATAAATAATCCGTTCAAACATTTTACGATTGGAGAGATTGTTTACGGCACACCTATCTATATCAGTAATGAAGAACGAAACCGACTGCTCGAAGCCGATATGTCTGATGATAAGGAGATAGAAACACAGCGGGATATTTTCGTATTTCAATGCCTTATCGGTTGTCGTGTCAGCGACCTGTATAAAATGACCTACCGGAGTATTATTAACGATGCGGTGGAGTATATCCCCAGAAAGACGAAAGAGGACAGACCGATCACCGTGCGCGTACCGCTGAACGACACCGCCAAACGACTGATCGCCAAATATCAGGACTATGATAGAGGGAGTTTGTTCCCGTTCAGCACGGAACAGCATTACAACCGGAAAATCAAAGAGGCGTTCAAAAAGGCTGGATTAGACCGTATTGTTACCGTCCTCGATCAGCAGACCCGACAAGAAGTACAGAAACCATTATATGAGGTTGCATCATCGCACATGGCCCGGCGCACGTTCATCGGCAATATATACAAAAAAGTGAAAGACCCCAACCTCGTGGGATCATTGAGTGGACACAAGGAAGGCAGCAAAGCATTCGCTCGCTACCGCGACATCGACGAGGATATGAAGAAAGAACTAATAGGCTATTTAGAATAAAAACAAGAAGTGTATAATAATAGCACGCCTTTTGCGTTATATATTTGAAATGAGATTTGAAAGAGCGCGCAAAGATATGATTTTTTTTGCAGTTAAATAAAAACTTCATACATTTGTACCGTCTCTACCCTTGGTAGGGAACCTACAGAGGTTTCGGACGCTGAACCAGTAATCAGCGTCCTTTTTATTTTTTCCATTCCGGACTTTTTATAATCTGTGCTTTAGTATGAGGTGAATCGGCATTGTAAGCCGTGATAAATTTCGCTTCTGTATCCTTGATTATCCCAATAACCACAACATAATCCTCTTTGACAATAGACACTCTTTTGTTGGTGTTATAGGATTTTGTTTTCTTATCCCATCCTACATACATTTTTGCAGAAGCATCAGCCAATACATCCTTTATCCATAACATTTTTTCTAACCGGGCATACGACAAAGCATCTTTATTGGCTTTTTTTCTATTTGTACTTTCATAAAATGCGTGATCAAATTGATCTTCATAAAATCGTACTCGTATGCCATCATGAGTATGAATAACCTTTCTGCAATATTCACAACGCCATAATTCCCGTAATTCAGCCTCTGTATATTCGACAGGCTTAATTTTCTCATATGACATAACTACCAACCTTTACGCAGATTAATGTCAAAAATGTTAAACTTATTCTCTCCTATGGAGGTTGGTTTTATAGGCTTATACTGTTCTATACAATCTCTGACCTCCAATTTTGCCAGGCTAACCGTTTCTTCATTAAATTTAGATGCCACCGAGCCTGTTAGTATATCTGCAAGTTGTATCGCTACTGATTCGTGAGAAGGCAAAGCCTGCACCCTGTTTACATTATTCGAATAACGTAAAATCTTTTCTAATTCATTTATTCGGTATTTATATCCATTGACTTTATAATCAACAAAGATGTCATATACATTATTGGGATTAAGCCAATGATGAATCAACTGATAATAAAACTTATAAAATCCCAATTCACCACAACCATTATTGTATTTGTCGTGGTTAATATTTGCACTATTGATAATAATGGCTCGAAATCTAATTTTGGGACTTTTGAAGAAAAGATCAATAACTTCTTTATACATATCTAAATATGCCGGAGAAATTTTATTCCATTTGATTTCTCCCCATACATTAAATCTGTGCTTTATTTCGTTAAGGTCTTTCTTTAATTGACCCCTATATTCTTTAGGAATCCAAATTCCTCCTATGACAGTATATTTATGAGCATTTTTATCAAATAATGCTTCTATTCCGCTTTCGTCGCAATAAACTTCGTAATTCATTATTTAACATCTTTTTGCAAAGATACGAAAATTAGTAAATTTATAGCGATGATTAGATTTACAAGTATCTCACAATAGGGAAGCAAATTGTATATTTGAGTAATTTTGACCGTGAGAATTAATTTGTGATAAAATGGATTACCGCAAGATAAATAGTCATATTATTTTGCTGGCAATAGTGATTGTCGTCGGGTTGCTCGTGGCTATGGTCGCACGGCTGATGGTATTGGGGCAAGGAGTTGATGCTGGTACGGCGAATCTTACCTTTGTCATTGTTCTCGGCGTTTGTGCGGTGGTGTATCTGATTATTATGTCGGTTTTCTCCCATACGATCATTCCGTGGGTTATAAGGAAGTTCCCGGAGACGAAACACCCCGCTGTTGAAACGGAAGCCGTTCCGTCCATCAACAACATGCCCGTCATGAATGTCGAGCAGATCAAACAAGATGCAGACAGGCAATTCGCCGAACGACGAAAAGAAAAAATAGAGTTGTTCCTGCGTTACGCTCATCGGACAATAGGCCCTTATGTAACATCCGATGAACTGGCCCGGCTTGATCGGTGTGTCGAGTGTTATGGTCGAGAGGAAGCATGCCCGGTAGATTTCGTACCCATCCGGCCCGAAAAACTGAAAAATGCGGATCTGTTTCATTTCGGATGGAACATGGCTCATTATTTCGGACAGCCGAAACAGGATGTCGTGCCGTGGCTGAAAGCCGTATTTACCCCTTTGTCCGACTTGGAAGATTCTTATATCAAAGGGAAACTGCGGGACTATCAAACCGAGAAATACGCCATTCCTAACATAGAGGATATCCCAAAATACATGGCCGAACACAACGGCTAACCACCTCTTTCAAGAGATTATAAGGAGATTTTAAGGAGAAAACGAGTGTTTTTGTTCTCCGAAAAATCTCCTTATTTATTTGCCCCGGATTCGATTGAATGTCGGATTCAGAACCCATTGTTTAACACTCTAAAAATTCGACTATGAGTTTGAAAGATTTGTTGGAGTCCGGGGCGAACGTAACCGTAGCGGTCAAACTGGACGACCTGAGAGAGATTCTCAAAGAGGCAGCGGGAAGCCTCAAACCTGTTCGACAAGAACCACCTCCCGAAGAATTTTTAAGCCGCAAAGAGGTTCTATCCGTTTTGCGAATCGACTCGTCTACCTTATGGTGCTGGGAAAAGACCGGGTATATAAAGTCTTTCCCGTTCGGCGGACGCAAGCGGTATAAAAAGGATGATGTCGAGGCGATCCGCACCGGCAAAAAAGGGGTGCGCCGTCATGGATAACGAAGAATATATCCGTGTGGGGACGTGCTACCTGAAACTGTGCCGTGTGCCGACCGCTACGGGTGAGTTCCGGGAGAAATACTTGCCGTGGAATATAGAGACCATCCGGCAGGATCATTCCAAAGATTTCGTAGCCAATATCAAGAAATACGACGGTTATTGCTTTTTTCCTGCCCATGTGGATTATCAGCGGATGTACGGCAATTTCCTGAATATGTATGAGCCGATTCCATATCATCCGGAGCCGGGCGAATTTCCCCATATCCGGGCATTTCTGTCCCATATTTTCGGCCCGCAGATCGAATTGGGGTATGACTACCTGCAACTGCTTTACCGTCGGCCACGCCAGCGATTACCGATTCTGCTGCTCGTTTCGCGGGAACGCAATACGGGTAAGACGACTTTCATCCATCTGTTGAAAGCCATCTTTGGGGCCAACATGACCGTCAATACGAACGAAGATTTCCGCAGCAATTTCAATTCGGAATGGGCCAGCAAACTGATTGTCGCCACTGACGAGGTGTTATTGAACCGCCGGGAGGATTCCGAAAGATTCAAGACACTTAGTACGGCCCGGACGTTCAAACTGGAAGCCAAAGGCAAAGATCGGTTGGAGATCGAGTTTTTCGCCAAGTTCGTACTGTGTTCCAACAACGAGGACAATCCTGTGATTATCGACCAGGGGGAAACCCGTTATTGGGTGCGTAAAGTGGGCCCCATTGCCAAAGACGATACGGGGTTGCTCGACAAGATGAAACAGGAGATACCTGCTTTTCTCCATTTTTTGCTTAACCGGGAATTAAGTGTACCGGAAGCCAGCCGAATGTGGTTCGATCCGGAACTGCTCACGACACCTGCCCTACGCCGTATTATCCAATATAATCGCGGACAGCTCGAAAATGAAATGCTCGGCGTACTGGAGGACATATTTCAGGTGCATGACAAGGACGAATATGTGTTCTGCATACAAGATATGCAGAATATGCTTAGTGTCCGGGATATAAAGACCGAGCCGGTAAAGATAAAGCGGGTATTGCAGGATAGTTGGGGGCTGAAACCGGAAAAGGTTACCCGCTACATCTCCTACCGTCTATCCGGCGATGGCTCGCTGTTCCCGGAACCACGTACCGGCAGGCCCTATTCTGTCACCCGCAGTTTCATTTCTGAAAAAACTGTTATTCTGTAACAGTGAAGAATAAAATCTTTGAAAATCAATAATCAACACCTCGTTACAAACCTGTAACAAATGTGTAACAAAATAAATTAGTTACACGGCGTGTAACAATTCTCCAAAACCGTTACACAACTGTTACTGCCCTTAAACCTTTCTTTTACTGAAAGTTGGAGGAACAATGTAACAAGTTAACAAAAAAACCGCTACCATGAACTACGAAGAAATAAAACGACGCATCAGTATTCGGGCTTACCTCGCGGCACGGGGAATCCTTCCCCGGTGGGAACGCGGCAACCGGGGCATGTACCTCTCGCCGCTACGTGAGGAACGCACCGCCAGTTTCAGCGTCAGTTACGACAAGAACCTCTGGCACGACTTCGGAACGGGCGAGGGCGGTTCGGTCATCGACCTTGTGGCCCATATGGAGGGCTGTTCCAACACCGAGGCCGCACGGCGGTTGTGGGAGAACGAACACGGAACGCTCGTACCCATCCACGCCGAACCACCAAGAGTAAACAAACCTACACCATCCCGCCTTACCGTCCTCTCCGACCGCGAACTGACCCACCCGGCATTGGTCGGCTACCTGACAGGGCGGGGCATAGACCCAGCCATCGCCCGGACTTATTGCCGCGAGGTGCGCTACACGACCGGCGGCAAAGAGTATTTCGCCATCGGGTTCCGTAACGACGCCGGAGGCTGGGAGCTGCGTAATCCCCAGTTCAAAGGAAGCAGTACGCCCAAGAACATTACCACCCTCGATAACGGCAGCGACACGGCGATGGTGTTCGAGGGGTTTATCGACTTCCTATCTTATCTCTCGCTGAAAGCAAACCCGGCACCCGCCATCGACACCTCCGTACTCAATTCGGTAACGAATCTGCAAAAGGCCGTTCCGTTTCTCGCGTGCTACAGAGTCGTCCATGCTTTTCTCGACAACGACGACGCGGGGCGGAAGGCGTTGGCCCGACTGGAAGAATCCTTACCCTCGTCCGAAGTGATCGACCAATCCGTTTTTTACCGCGACCACAAAGACCTGAACGAATACTGGCAGGAGAAACGAAAGCTTGCCAGTGAAGAAAAGAACAGCCTTGCCACCCCGCAAACCCCTCCGCACGAACGGCAACGGAAGGAAACAGAACGGGTACATCTTACTGTTCCGCAAGTTCCGCAATGTGTCCCGTCCCCGGTGAAAAAGAGAGGCCCCAATCGGAAGTTCTAACCCCGCTACGTACCCGCGGCATTTACGCCCCCGGAAAAGCCATAGCCTATTAGGGCTTTTTCTTCTCGCATCGCCAAGCCGACGCGGAAAAAGCCCCAATAGGCCAGCAGGGAGAACCCCGCTGGACACCCCCTCTGCGGTCGTTCCGACCGCCGGACGCTCCCCGCGTCCGAAACCAGCCAACCCAATCATCCACCGCATTGACAGAGAAAAATATATGGGATACGTAGTATTGCATTTAGATAAAGCGCCTGGCAACGAAGCCCGGATGACAGCCCACATCGCGCGGACGCAGATGCCCCCGAATGCCGACCCCTCGCGCACGCACCTGAACCGGGAACTGATCGCCTTCCCGGAAGGGGTGGCCGACCGGACGCAGGCGATCAATTACCGGCTGGCACACGCCGGGCTGACACGAAAGATAGGAAAGAACCAGGTAAAGGTAATCCGCGTTATGCTCACCGGTTCACACGATGATATGAAGCGCATCGAGGCCGAAGGGAAACTCGACCAATGGTGCGCCGATAACCTTGCGTGGCTGAACAAGACCTTCGGGGCGGATAACGTCGTGTCCGCCGTTCTGCACCGGGACGAATCGACGCCGCATATCCATGCGGCGGTCGTACCTATCGTAACGGGAGAGCGTCGCAAGGTCAAAGAGAAAAGAATCCCCGACAAACCCGGCAAAAAGAAATACCGGAAGAAAAGCCCGGATGCCGTCCGGTTGTGTAACGACGATGTAATGTCGCGCGTAAAATTGAAAGAATATCAGGACACCTATGCCGAGGCAATGGCCGGATATGGGTTACAGCGCGGTATCGACGGATCGGTCGCCCGCCATATCTCCACGCAGGAGTTTTACCGCAACGCCATAGCCGGGCAGAAGAATTTGCAGGACAACATCTGTCTCTTATACACATCTCCGAGCCCACGAGACAGGCAG
>ERZ1026921.396-NODE-396-length-24178-cov-6.255441_pt1 | contig 24178 bp, 19 predicted proteins | sample MGYA00519571_ERZ1026921 | MGnify/ENA primary metagenome ERZ1026921 (study PRJEB26926, sample SAMN06164877) | human gut metagenome | biome: ENVO:00009003; feature: ENVO:2100002; material: ENVO:00002003 | host: Homo sapiens | place: USA | collected 2012 ... | reverse complement strand
ATTTCTGCCTGTCTCGTGGGCTCGGAGATGTGTATAAGAGACAGTTCATATACTACACCACCTCGTTTTTCGTTATAGACACAAGTTCTATTATATCTTACACGATAATAGACGAAAAATCTAATGTTTTGTTCCTTTATAAATGACGAAATGTGGCTTGCCACATCAAACAGCCGATAAAATGACAAAACAACTCGGCCATGCAGCCAAAACACTCCGGCTATCCGACAAAACAGCCCGGCTTTTTTTCGTCAAATCAGGTCGGCTTTAACAAAAAGGTTGCCTCACATTATTGCGTGAGGCAACCTTTTCGTTATTCAATATGGTCGTTGATCCAATACCGAAGCTCCGTTTCGTCCTTTGTGCCATCCGCGATACCAATGAACATATCGGCCAGCTCATTCTGCTCCAATTGGAACTGATATCCATTCCATTTGAGTAGCAGTTGCGTGACCATGGCGCCAATTCGCTTATTGCCATCGATAAATGCGTGATTGGACGCTAACCCAAACCCAATACGAGCGATTTTCTCTATGTCAGTTGGAAAAAGATCTTCTCCTCCAAATGATTGAAGGGGTGCGGCAATAGCCGCTTCTAATCCAGCACGATCACGCAGACCATCAATGCCACCAGAAACTTGAATGATACGGCTATGAATCGCTACGACATCTTCTGCTGTAACCCAAATCATTCTGCCATCCTCTTATAGTCAGAAGCGAACTCGCTCAATAGTTGATCGGTGTCCGCCAGCATTTTTTCGCGGCTCACAGCTGTTACAGGCTCCTGAATCGTGACAGCAAAAGGCATGCCTTTTGCTCGAACAAAGGCATTGGCAAAAATATTAAAGGCAGTAGAAGTTGACATGCCCAGTGCATCACAGATGGCTGCCATTTGCGCTTTCACTTCAGAATCAATGCGAAAAGTCATGTTGGAATCCATGTTCAAGCCTCCTTTGCACTACAATAATACTACATAATATGTGCATTGTCAATCCGGCCGTTTCTTGATGATGGTCGGATGCGGCTGATCCAAAGGGAATTGATTATTCGACATAGTTCGATTATATCACAGAACGGCGACAACAGTGTGGCGCGGTTTTCCTTTTTTGCTCATTATGATCGATTTGTTGCATTTTCGACCGTTAATCCGTAAGACTTACCAGAATGGAGGTATGTCTATGTATCCGCGCACGATTATTGACTCACTATCGGCAGTTCCTAACAGAGATCAACTCACGCATAAAGATCTACACGCACATTTCAGCACTGGTCAATCGATTCTTCTTTCTGGTTCTGGGAGAGATAAGAAGTACGGGTACCGCAATGGTATCCAGACGGATCTTGGAGACATCAGGAACGATGTCTGGCTCGATTTGGTGCGTGAGCTCATTGTCCGGAGCCACGAAGAAGACTTGTTCGATAAACTCCTGGAGTGGGAGAAGGAGCACACCTATTGGTTAAAGACGAAAGCAGAACTGGAGCATTACACGCTTGAGCTCTACGCTGCAAGGATCTTTGACAACCCGAAATGGGTTGACTATGAAGCTTTTGCCAAGCACTATGGCTACCAGCCGCAGTCCTATGAGGGGTAAACAACTCAATGCATCGGATATACATGAAAACGGCAATGCCACATTGTGGCACTGCCGTTTTCTTATTGCCTTTTTTCAGTTCACGGTCTATTGACTACGCCAACAAAGAGTGGAAGTCCATCTGCACCAGTAATGGCGAATAAGAACGGTCGATCCAATACGAAGTCCATTTCCTCTTCAGGTGGCGCCGCAGCACCAGCCATCATCATGACGGTATATGCCGCTGCGGTAACCCCCTCTTCATCGATGGCAACGCGGACTGCATGGTCGGCTTTGGAAAGGAATATCTCTGCAACTTTCGAAGTCATGGGACTGAAATCGGCCACCGTGGCATCGAATACACCGGTAATACCCAGCGCATTCAGGCCATCACGCAGGTCAAGATCAGAGACAACATCAAATTTGGGAACGGACATATTCACGATCAGGTGCTTGCTGTTCTCCCAGTTTCCATTGCTGTTTAGGAACTCCATCGTTTGCTCATCGGCAAGCAGATCATCCATAGCCACGCCATCATCAGGCAGGAGGAACCACATTTTGCCGCTGCCCTCCAGGCTCAGAGCAACAGCGCCGAACTGATCTGCCCAGTAATAGGTGTTGCTGCCGCCCTTGTGCATGTAGTCGCACTCCACGGTCTCTCCATCAGCACTGAACAGATGGAACAGGCCCTTTTCCGTTCCGGCCTCATTGAACTCACTGTGCCACTTGGCTCGGTAGTAGATGGTAGAGGCCAAAGCCATAACGGTCTCGGGGTCCATCGACAGGCCATCGGCCTGCGCTTCCAGCAGTCCTCCGGTCTGCTCATTGATCCAGTCCCGCAAGGCCTGATTAAATTCCTCGCTGCCCATCTCACCACGGAAGGAGGACGCATAGTAATTCTTTGCCAGGCTGTCCATTGTGGACTGGTTGAAATTTACGGACTCATTCAGCCACAGGGAGTTTGCCAGAATGCTTGTCACGGCGCCGTCATTGCTGTAATTGGCGTTCCAAACACTGGCCGCCTGGGAGCGCAGAGCCTCAATGCTTTCACTTCCTAGAAGGTCAAGGATCTGCTGGCGGCTTTCACTGTCCGTCACCTCTGCCAGCATGGCGAGGGCCATGTAAACACTCAGAGGAGAGTATACCTTGTTCTCCCCGTTGGAATTGCTGAGAAACTCTCGGATTGAACTGGCGAAGAACGGTTCCAGACCGTCTGCATAGCCTTCCGGCTGACTGCATTGGGCCTTTCTGTCCGACTGCCAGGCGTCATAGACCACATCAAAGCCATCGCTGTCAAACTCACCGGTCTTTTCATCAAAATACTCCATCTCGTTTGGGTAGGGAGCCATCTCCGGATAGCTAGCCAGTGCCAGAGCATAGGCCGATGCGGAGTTGTTTGGTTTCTTTTCGTCCATATTGGTATCTCCTGCGCAGCCTATCATAGAAATCAGGCAAGCCGCTGCGAGGCATAGCGCTACAATTCGTTTCATACTGCGTACCCTCCTTAGTCTACGATGGTGTCTGTGCAGATTACCTGCGTTATGATTTCCATAGCAGTCTCGCCGTAGCGTGACCACCAGCTATTTACACCCTGGGTCGTTGCCACAAAGTTGCCTTTGCTGGCAGGGTAACTGATAAAGTTCCAGATAGCACCGCCATCGTAGGTGCCCATGGAACCATTTCCAAATTCCTTCATTGACAATCCGGTGCCACAGACGCCGAATGTAGGCCAATATTGGAAATCGATCCATCCATCTTCACCAGCGGGTCGGAAACTGACGCCATAGCTCATGCCATCGGCACTGTATTCCTCAACCTTGTATTCCCAACCAGAAAGAAGCGGCACACTGACGCCAAATCCGCCGTGTTCGTAGGAAACATTACTTGTGTCAGCGGCGTCCACGAGATCAATGCCTGCATAATAGGTTTTGGTGTCATAATCACCGGTACCCCGGAAATCCATAACCGATTTGCTGATCCGGTAGGAACCTGCGGGAAGCTCTCCGTACAGGCGGCTCCAATTCACTTCCCATTCTGTTTCCGCATTGTTAGGGATCATCCATGCTTCTGACGTCCAGGCAAGCTCATACTCCATAGGAAGCAGCTCGACCGCAACCCACTCGCCATCCTGCAGCATTTCGAGTCCGTAGTAACTGCCGGTCTGCAGCTCACCGGTTGGTTCTCCATCTTGCTGCGTACAAACAATGGTCAATCCAGACGGGGTAATATTCTTTGCAGTAAGCTTCACTCCCCAGGGATCCTGATAGGCGCTCATCGACGGAGTACGACTGATACCAACAAGACTGGATATTGCCGGAGTGCGTTCGCTCTGTTTTCCATTGATCCAAACCTTGTCGGTGGCCTTGATCACATCGCCCATCTGCACTTCAAGGAATAGATGCCACTGAGCCATATCCTCTGTTCCTGCCTCAGGGACCTTACGGTCAATCGTAATGTCCCACCCATCCAATGCACCGTTCTCAATACGGTGACGACGCACATCTGTAATCTCATGCCGAATTGATCCGCTGCCTTCCTGCAGTACGATCAGAACAAGATTCTGCCGTTCAAAATAGGCGTTATCGTATTTGTCGCAGGCATCCAAAAAGCCGATTGTGCTGTCGGAGTAGACTGTCTCTCTTCGTTCCAGACTATAAATGTCCTTGTATGCCTCGTAATAGGCTTCCAATTCCGCTCTGGAACTGATCACGGTGTGGTAAGGATAGCCATCTTCAGGTCCGCCATTGGTCCGGATGTACTGCGCCTCAAAAGCGTATGCTCCCGGTTCAGGCGTCACGGAATCTGGATCAGCTTCATTTCCTACAATGGTCCATCCGAGTTCCGTAAGCTCTTCTATGACCTGTTCCGGAATATCGGCCTGCGTACCGTCTTCCAATTTCACACACCAATACGCACCGGTCCTGCCTGGATAGGTATCCGCAATCCCATCGTGGAAGATCAAAATCTTATCGCCGGTCCCCAAGCCAGAGAACAGACCTTCCTTATCCTTTCGGTTGCTCATGATAATGGGTGAGTTTCCATCGATGAACATATACGATCCGTTGTCCGCTACTAAGCAGCGTCCGACAGAGAAACTCATGGAGTGATTTATCATATACCAAAGGCCACCCGCACAAAGTAGCAGTATGACTCCTATCACACAGAGGGGAATAACCCATTTCTTTTTCTGTTTCATATCAGCAGCCTCCTTTTCATATCAGACATGAATCCCTTATTGATATAGACGCAAAAATAGGGAAAATGTTCCCTTGTGATGCGATTTAGAGAGTTGCCGGAACAAGTGAGTAGCATAATCGAAGTCAAAGGCAACCTCACGATCGTCACTTTGCTTCATCACTCATTATACGACCATCGACAAAACCCTACAACCCACCTAAGTTCCTGTGCATACCAAAACGGCAATACCTGCTTGGTATTGCCGTTTTGGTATTAACTCTTCAGCTGTCTATCCTTTGCAAAGGCCATCAGCGCCTCATGCTCGTTGGGGATCTGCTCATCCAAGACTGCATCCAGGCATTCCTGCAGCACACGGCCAATGGTCGGTCCCTGAAAGCCCAATGTCATCATATCATGTCCATTAACTGCCAAGTCCTTGAGTGTGAAGCAGCTCTCTTCCTGCAGGATCTCATTGATCATTTGCGATACTTCCTCAAAGATTGCGATCCGGTGTCTGCAGATGGCCGATTGACCAAGCGTATCTGCCTTGTGCAGCTCGATCAGTTGCCGGGTAGCATCCTCACCGTGTTTGCTCAAAAGCCGTTTGATTGGCTTCCTGTCGGCCGTGATGGGCATGTCATGATAGCGAACGAGTCTTACAATTTGTTCTTTGCTGGCGTTATCGAAGCGAAGTCTACTGAGGATACTCTCCGCCATTGAAGTACTCTGATCCGAGTGCCCGAAGAAGTGGCCAATACCATCCTCGGCGAGCGAGAAACAGGAAGGCTTCCCAATGTCATGCAGCAGGGCTGCCCAACGAAGCACCGGTTCAGGGGTGATACTTTCAATGACCGCGATGGTATGGTCCCAGACATCCTTGTCATGATGTGGATTATGCTGCGGAAAGCCAAACATGGGTGTGAGCTCCGGGATCGGGACGGCCAGCACATCGGCGAAGTCCCGCAGAACACCTGCCGCGCCCTGAGCGCAGAGCATTTTGGTAAGCTCAACCAGAATGCGCTCCGCAGCGATACCTTTGAGCAAGTGCTTGTTCCTGTGGATGGCCGCTGCCGTGGCAGCTTCGATCGTCATGCCATACACGGAGGCGAAGCGAAGGGCTCTGAGCATTCTCAGGCCATCTTCCTGGAATCTCCGATCTGGATCTCCCACGCAGCGGACAAGGTCGCCGGCAATGTCCGCCTTGCCTCCTACGAAGTCAACAACACCTGTCCTGGGGTTGTAGGCCAGAGCGTTCATGGTGAAGTCCCGGCGCTCAAGATCGTCCTTCAGGCTGCTGGTAAAGCTGACTGAGTCCGGATGCCGATGGTCGGAGTAGTCCCCGTCAACGCGATAGGTCGTGATTTCTAGAGGCTCTTGGTCGATCACAACAGTTACAGTCCCATGCTTCAAGCCAGTCTCAATCAGGTGGTAGCCTGTAAAGATCTCCTCCACCTGCTCTGGGAGCGCGTTGGTGGTGATGTCCCAATCCTTCGCAGGACTGTTGTCACGCACATAATCACGCACTGCGCCACCAACAAGGTACGCCTCATAGCCGGCCGCTTCAAGCATCTCAAATGCTGTATTCACTTGTGGTGGCAATTTCATCATAAGATCACATCTCCAGTGCGGCGAGGAACAGCGCATTGAGTTCCTCCCAGTCCTTCGTGATTTCTCTCGGATACTGCTCCACCAGAGCACGCACCTCTGCAATGCTCCGATCCATGTAAGCGTTGAGGATATCGATTCTCGGGATCATCTTCACCTCAGGGGAGTTCATCTTCAGATCAAGCAGCTTCGCAACGGTTTTCTCCAGGTAGTCCGGAAGCTGGCTCGCCGCCAGTTCAGAAAAGAGCATTGGGGGCGGAGTACCTTTTTCAAGGATCCACCGGCAAGCAAGGATTGGCCGCAGTACATAGAAGTACTTCTTGGCCTTCACCATGTCGCCGCGCAGGTATTCTCGATAGTTTCCTTCCGCCATCTGCAGATAGTGCCAAAGGCCACTCTTGGACGAGAAGTAGCGCCGCATGACGGGCTTAAACGCCTCAGTGAAGTCAGTGGTCTGATACACGATGGGAGAGGAAAACCACTCAAATACGGTGGGGTTGGATTTATGGAGCATCTTCAGTGTCTTGTCCACATCCCAACCGTTGATGTCCAGAACACCATTGATGGGCAGCTCGATCACATCACGGACCCGGTTGAGCCTGAGATAGCTCTCTCTGGGGCGCACATAAATGAAGCGCACATCATAGTCGCTGTCCGGAGAAGCAAAGCCCCAAGCACGGCTACCGGACTCCACGGCCAAAAGGATGCGGCAGTTCTCCCGCTGCTCGATTTCATGAAGCTTTTCTTTGATCAATGCTTCCACGGTCAACACCGCCTTTCATCATTGTATTTCAGTCTGCTGCCTTAAAGTTATAGACAGGACGGATCCGCTCAATAATCTCCGCAGTAGGGCCGATTTGAGCGACGATCTCCTCCATGCTCTTATAGGCCATGGGAGACTCGTCCAGCGTGTCGGGCACAACACAGGTGGTGTAGATACCCTCCATTTCCTTCTGGAACTCCTCCATGGACAGAGCATTGAAGGCCGCCTTGCGGCTCATCAGCCGGCCGGCGCCATGAGGTGCGGAGCAATTCCAATCCTCGTTGCCCTTGCCGCTGCAGATCAGGCTACCGTCACGCATGTTGATGGGGATCAGCAGCTTCTCGCCGGCCTTGGCGGAGACAGAGCCCTTACGCAGGATCATGGCGTCCGTATCAATATAGTTGTGGATGGTGGTGAATGTCTCCACCGCCGTGAAGCCCATGCCAGTCATGATAACATCCACCATGGCCTTGCGGTTGAGCATGGCGAACTGCTGTGTCAGCTTCATATCGTGGATATAGTCCTCGAACAGCTTACCCTCCACATAGGCCAGATCTTTGGGGATATTCAGCTCGTGCTCCTTCTTGAGCGCCTTGATGGTCTTCTGGATCTCCTGGAACCGGCCCTCGGCCTTCAGCTGGTCAATGGCGGCTTGAACTTGATACTGGGCGCCGCCCCAAAGGGCACGCCGACCCTCATTCTGGTAGTGCTCAGCCACCTCGGTGCCCAGATGACGGCTGCCAGAGTGGACCACCAGGAACAACCGGCCATCCTCCGCGCGATCCACCTCAATGAAGTGGTTGCCGCCACCCAAAGAGCCGATGCTGCGCATGGCCCGGTTGAGATTGACTTGATCTGTGCAGCGGAGGTGAGTCAGATCGATCTCAGCGTTCAGTGCATGAGGAATGTCTCGAACCTCACGGCCATAGGGGATCTCCCTGCGGATTAGGGCGTCCAGCTTCTCAAAGTCGACCTCCCGCTCACGAAGCTCAACAGTCTCCATACCGCAGCCGATATCGACGCCAACCATACCGGGCACGATCTTGTCCTGGATGGTCATGGTGGTACCGATGGTACAGCCCTTGCCAGCGTGGACATCGGGCATGATCCGGATCTTGCAGCCGGCAAACTCGGCCTGATCGCAAACGGTCTGGATCTGCTTGCGGGCTGCCTCCTCCAACTCGGGGGTGTAACAGACCGCAGTATTATATAAACCTTGAATCGTAATCATAACGATCTCCCTTTCCTTCATACTCTTTATTTTACGGTTCATCTCTGCCAACAGCAACACTTTTGTTGGGAAAGAAAAAGTAGGAGGCGATAACATACCTGCTATCACCTCCTGCGTCAGCTCTATTATGCCACGATCGCCGCGTAACGCTCGGAACCCAGAACATCCATCATGAAGGCATAGGGGGAAAGAATGCCGGCTTTCAGCATGGAGAAGATTCGGGGATTACAGCCGGATACCAGCGCAACGCCCTGGTCGTTGATCTTGACGGGCTGCTGCTGATTACGGCTTGCCACATTCCAGAACATCACCTCGGGCAGCTGGTAGCCATGTTCCTCGAAGAGCCGCTGCGTATACTCGAAGTTGGTCAAGGAGCAATCTTCAGTACAGTAGTCGAACTCCATATCGGAGATAATGAAGATCTTGGCAGGCATATCCTTCTGGGGCACACGGTTCTTCACGGCAGTCTTGAGGATCAACTCAAACACACGCTGGATATTGGTGTTGGCGACCTCGTTGAACTGGTGACAGTACCGCACCTTTTCGTAGATATCCTTGCCCTTAATCTCCACCAGCTTGGGATTCTCAGAGAATGTGATGAAGTGGTTTTGGAATGCGCCGGTGTTGCGCTCGGCATAGTAGATACCAAGAGACAGCGCCACAGTGGCGGGGATGGGATCAGCACCACCGTACATGGAGCCGGAGCCATCAATGACGACCAGAGCGTTCTCACCGCCAGTGAAATCCTCCTGTGTCTTCCATGTTGCGTCAATGGCCTTGCGCTCCTGATCGGAGATATCGCCGCGACCGAAGAAGGGCTTGATCATCTCATAGGGCATCAGGGTGCCAGTGTGGAGCTGCTCCGTACCCTCGGCGACACGGCTCATGAATTCATCATAGCGGTCTCCATCATTTCGCATGAAGGCCTTACGATACTTGAACATGGCCTTGGAGGGCTGCTTGGAGTAATCGAAGGTGTAGTCTTTTTCGCGCAGGTTGTTCTCGATGATGCTGATCTTGGTGCGCAGGGCGCTCAGCGTTTTGCGGTACTGGGCGTCGTTCATTCCCAGTGATCGGGCAATTTGTTTTGCCTGCCGGATCGCATCCTCGTTGGAGGCATTGACGGAAGGAAGCCACTTGGCCAGCAGCGACACGGACTCGCCAGCCTCCAGAGCGGCACAGTCGGCTGCCAGCTGCTTTTTGATCAGATGCAGCACCTTGCCTTCGCATGTGGTGCCCATCAGGACCAGCAGGTCATCGTAGCGTCCATACTCTGCAATGTACTGGATGTTCTTCTCCAGGGATCGCGGCTCGTTGTTGGCCAGCCACTTCAGAATGGTACGGAAGACACGGCGCTCGCCGATACCGCCACGAATATCTCTCGCAAAGAACAGGGTCTTCATGGCCAGATCAGCGTCTTCGGCATAGGCGCGGAGGAAGCGATTCGTGATCTCCTCGTCACGCTCTCTGCGCAGGGCGCCGATCGTAGCGAACAGATCCAGACATTCAGACTGGGTGGAACGATATGTAACTGCGCCATTTTCCGTATGGGTCATATTTGCTTCTTTCTTTAGAAACTTCAGCATGGAAATCACTCCTCCGTGATGAATTGGTTATACAAGGCACCATCAGGGATTTGAACCCGAAAGTACGATTTCTAGTCGTAGTTGTTACCAAGAATTGCTGTTGGTGCCTTTCACAAGATGCCTGACATATCGCAAGTCCTAAGCCGCCAGTTGACCGGCGCCCTGACCTCTGCATCGGATCGGATTCAAGACCGTTGGGTGTTGCTGTGGGCATCTTTATTGATAAAACAAGGCACCATGTGAAGTGGGAATCGAACCCACGAACGACGGGTATGAACCGCCTGCTATAACCATCTTAGCTATTCAATCTTTGCTGTTGGTGCCTTTTTGTCTAAGGAGTGAATACATCATCCGGGTGGGGCTCGAACCCACGACACAGAGATTGGGGTCTCCCGTTCTACCATCTGAACTACCGGAGATGTATTCGACAAGACGCTGTCCTTTATCATCATAAAGGGGGTCTCACCCTTTGTCGGCCTGCCCCGAAAGCAGGTGCTCCTTCGTTGAGCTAATGTTAATAGATAATGCTGTTAGCGTCTTTTACAAAGCGCATTCTTTATTCCGGAGAGGTTACTACGCCAGACCAGAACAGCGTCTATGATTAAAAGTCATATGCATGGGTTTGCTGTATGCGCTTTTCGTGATTTAAGAATACTGCCTGTTCAGAGGAAAAACACGGAAAAAAAGTTGCGAACTCAAGAGCAACTACCTAAAAGTCTGCGAAAAATTGGTTCAAACCCATTCCAGACCGCAGTTGGCAAGGAGCTGTTCTTTCATTTGGACACCTCCTGTGGTAAAATGAGGCCATAAACTGCAGGAGGTGGATTTCGTGGCATATAGTGAGTTGGTCAAGAGTTTTGAGCGTATCCGGAGCTACATGCGCGAATTCTATGTCTATGGGTTTAAGAGTCGGGAAGAGTATAGCATCAAGAGTGCCCGCAGCTACGATAATGAGCGGCGAAGAATTGAGAGTTGGATCGGCGACTTTATGTCCTTCCATCAGGACACATCCGGCAAGAATGTATTCCTCTCGGTTGACAGCAGGCGGATCCCACACAACCCGCTCCACAAGGCTTTTAAAGCCAAAAGCTTTACCGATAAGGACATCACCCTCCACTTCTATGTGATGGACCTGCTGGCCGATGGCAGCGCGCTTTCTTCCAGAGAGATTGTCGATTGCATCAATGATGACTATCTCTCTCATTTCAGCGGCGCCTTCTCTCCAGACGAATCCACCGTGCGGAAAAAGCTCAAGGAATATGAGGCGCTTGGTCTGCTAAGCTCCGAGAAATGCGGTCGTGAGGTACTCTACCGGAGAACGGATGATAACACCGTTGATTTGAATACCTGGGCAGACGCCCTATCCTTTTTCTCCGAGGAGGATCCACTCGGGGTGATTGGCTCCTTCTTGATCGATAAATTGGAAAAACCTTCTGATAGCTTCCGATTCAAACATCACTACATGCTCCACGCCCTGGACAGTGATGTCCTCTGTGATCTGTTGGCGGCAATCGATGAAAAAAGAGCTGCGGAACTGACCGTCAGGAGCCTGCGGAGTGGCCGCGACTATCAAAGGACGGTTTGTCCTCTGAAGATCTATGTCAGCACCCAGTCCGGGCGCCAGTATCTGCTCGGCTACCATTACCGGGGGCGGCACTTATCTTTCTTCCGGTTGGATGCCATCAAAAAGGTCACGATTGGGAATGTCGAGAAACACTACAGCAAGTACTTAGGGTACCAGGAGAAGTTTGACCAGCACCTTTGGGGTGTCTCAACGGGTCCCGACCATAATTTGGATCATATTGAAATGACGGTCCATTTTGACCCGGGCGAGGAATTCGTGCTGCACCGCCTGGAGCGCGAGAAGCGCCATGGTACAGTCGAACTATTGGACTCACAGACTTGCAGGTTTTCAGCCGATGTCTATGATGCCTCAGAGATACTGCCCTGGCTGCGCACCTTCATCGGCCGCATTGTAGATCTCAAATGCTCCAGCCAGTATGTTTTGGATATGTTCCAAGAAGATTTGGCTCGGATGGACGCTCTGTACGGAGGTGGCAACGATGTTATTCAGTGAGATCTACGGAAGCTATTTCAATGTCGTCGCAGCTGTCCTTTCCGAAGCATCCGATGGGAAGTTGACAGATCGAAGAATGACCGAGCTTGTCCGGGAAAAGGCTTTCGCGGAAAGCGCGCTTGCAATTCCGGCAGCGCTGAAATCCGGAACCTGGCCTTTACTCGATCAGGAGTATCATTCCATACTTCACCACAAGCCAACCATGCCTTTGACAATGCTCCAAAAGAGATGGCTCAAAGCGCTGCTGTCTGATCCCAGAATCGCTCTGTTTGATCCGGACACGACCGGGCTGGAAGATGTTGATCCGCTGTATGCTCAGGACACCTTCGTTCTCTTTGACCAGTACGCGGACGGAGATCCGTATGGGGATCCCGCCTACATAGCTTGCTTTCAAACAGCACTGAAGGCAATTCGAAAGAAGAGAAAACTGCGTATCCGGTTCCGTGGCCATACCGGCGCCCGCCATTCGATCGAGTGTATACCTTACCGCCTGGAATATTCCACCAAGGACGATAAGTTCAGGTTACTGGCAACCGGCAAGCGACGGCTCAACACGATCAATATGGCTCGTGTGCGTTCATGCGAGTTGCTGGATGCCTATGATCCCAAATCCATCACGCTGCCTCAGGAAAATTCCGAAGAGCTTGTAATGCTGCTTCATGACGAGCGCAACGGGCTGGAACGTGTGCTGCTACACTTCTCCCATTTTGAAAAAGAGACTCAGAAGTTGGCCGATCGGCTCTATCAGATCAGGCTCCGTTACGACAAGGACGATGAGACCGAGCTGCTTATTAGGGTGCTGTCCTTCGGCCCGGTGCTGGAAGTCATTGAACCAAGCGCTTTTGTCACGCTGATGAGAAAGCGGATTGCCGTTCAGAAACAGCGCTTCTGCCAATAATTCTCCTAAGCACAGAAAAAACCATCATTCGTCAGAAAGGCTGCACGAGAAATGACTGATAACGAAACCAATTTGACCTTACTGAATGTGAATCAGATTGTGAGCCTATTGTCCCGGGCCTATATCAAGCTCATCAAAAACGGTACCCCACTAAAATCTTTTCCCTCCGTGATGCTGTGGGGGCCTCCGGGTATCGGCAAATCCCAGGGTGTTCGTGAGATAGCGGGCAACATCCAGGCTAAGACCGGAAAAAAGGTTTCCATCACAGATGTACGCCTGTTGCTATTCAACCCGGTAGATCTCAGAGGCATCCCGACGACCAACGCGGATAAAACCCTATCGGTGTGGCTGAAGCCTCAGATTTTCCAGATGGATGAAAGTGAAGATGTGATCAACATCCTCTTCCTAGACGAGATCACCGCCGCACCGCAGTCGGTGCAGGCCGCTGCCTATCAGATCACGCTGGATCGCGTTATTGGCGAGCATAAGCTGCCGGAGAACTGTATCGTCATTGCCGCTGGCAACCGCGTTACCGATAAATCCGTTGCCTATAATATGCCACGCGCATTAGCCAACCGTCTCTTGCACATTACTGTGAAGGGCGATCCTGACTCCTGGCACGACTGGGCTGTCAAATCAGGCATTCACCGCTTTGTCACCAGTTTTCTGGAGTATAACCCAACCGCTCTCATGCGCTCCGATAGCCCTGAATCCACCTTGGCTTTTCCAACACCTCGTTCCTGGGAGATGGTCAGCAACATCCTTACCAATATCTCAGAAAACATGGACGCAATTCAGCCTTTGATATCCGGCTGTATCGGGGCAAGCGTAACTTACAATTTTGCGAAATGGTGCACTCTGTTTTCAAACCTGCCTTCAATCGAAGACATCTTCGCCGGGAAAAAGACTGCTGTTGAGAAGTCTCCGGAAATGCAGGAGGCCCTTAGGGCTGAGATGGTCGCCTATGCGCGTCAGCATCCGGGAAAGGAGCTCATCAACAACTCTATAGTATTCGCTTGTGATCTTCCTTGGACTTTCCGCACCAACCTCCTCCATGATTATCAGCTCATCCCTAAGCTCCGCCCCATTCTTGCAGAAAACGCAATATACCTGGATGCGGTTAAGGCAGGCATGAAATGACTGATAAGCGAATCAATAAGCTCAAAAGAAAACTCCAGGAGGCCCGGTATCGGCTTCTGACACGGGAGCCGGAGTTGGCGGCGCCGCTGGTAGAGATGTTGTTTGTCACCAATGTGGATGTGCGCCGGATGTCAACAAACGGGAGTTGCATCTACTTTGACGCGAGCTGGTTGGAAAAGCTCGACGACAACAGCTTGGATTTTGCGCTCTGCCACCAGCTCATGCATATCCGGTTAGGGCATCTCTCACGCCCGCAGTTTTATAAAGGTGACCGTTTTCACTTTGCCTGCAATATCGTTGTCAACTCCTCGCTTATCCGGTATGACTTCACGGATGACAAGCTCCCTGGAATCGGCGAGATCCACCATGAGACTTTTTATCCCAAAGTTGAAGGCTGCGAGTTGACGCCTTACGAGGCATTTCAGATGACACCTTTGGATCCTTCCACGTTGAGTGATGCGCAGCGCCGCAATCTCCTGCTGGATTCAGATGAGTGGTGGGATAGGCCGAACGCCCGCACCGAGGATGGGGTCCTGATTCTCAGCCCGGATGACCCTGATCCCGATGACCTAATTCCATCTGAGCGCATTCGAGGAATCATCGAGCGAGTGTGCAAAGGGTTCCGCAAGCAGGAGATGCCTGAAGTATATCGCCCGGAAGCAGATGATGATGACGAACTGGACGATCTCATCTTCGAGTATACAACACGCCCGAGTGCGAATCTCAAAGAGGCAATTCGGGAAATCCGGGGTTCAAAGGACCGCGATGCAGAAAACTATGACAGTAGCACCCTTTGTGAGCGCGTCCTTCACCGATCGAAAATCACGACTCACGATTGGCAATCTCTCTTGAACCACTTTATCATGGACGAAACAAGGGACTACAGCTTTACCCCTCCCGATCGCAGGCTGCAGGACCTGGACTTCTTTCTGCCGGATTACAACGAGTCTGAAACGCCCAGGCTCAATGTTTTGTTCATGGTTGATATCTCTGCCTCTTTGAAAAATCAGGAAGTGGCCATGGCCGCCGCCGAGATCTGCGCAGCTATTGAGCAATTCGGCGGGATGCTTAGCGGCTCCATCGGTTTCTTTGATTCGGAAGTCCGACGGGTAGTTCCCATTACCAGTGCGGAAAACCTGCTGCAACTGAAGCCATATAGCGGAGGCGGGACAAGTTTCCAGTGCATTTTTGATTATGTTCGGGAACATATGTCTGACAATGTTCCTTCAGAAATCGTCATCATGACAGATGGGAAAAGCGATTTCCCGGAATATGAGGCCTCATCCGGCATACCTGTGCTCTGGCTGCTCACCAATAACCGTGTTAGGATCCCCTGGGGGCAGGCGGCGTACTTCCGAAAATAGGAGGTATTTGTGCATACACAGGAACAACGTATTAGTCAAAATGCATTGACTTGCCAATTCCGGCCATTAACGGTACAATATGAGCACAGAATCATCACCATGGAGGTATTGCAATGGCAACGGATAGCACCCTTCAAAAAATAGCCGATAATCTTCTCGCGCAATTCGACAAGACTCTACTTGATAATTCAACAGATTTTTCTTCTTGCGACCAAATATTGAACGCAGCTCCCTCTGAACACAAAGGTGGGTTGGAGTCCCTTTACTGTGATCTACTTTTGGACGCACTTATTTCGGGTTACTACAGGTATTCCGAGATGGACACCAAGCAGTTGGTCGATGACCCACTATATACAAAATTCAAGAAAATGGTATATGGACTCGATAGATCGGATCCATACAATTTGCTGTACTACGCCATTATTGAGTTGGTATCCGGAAAGAAAGAGAATGTTCTTCAGTACTTGTCGGCTTACCTAGATGAAAAAATCAAAAGCCTCAAAACAGAGTCTGGGATATTCACAGCTGAGGATTTCACATACATTCTGGTGGTTCCACTGAAAGAGGGCTTTCCCGGTATGTGGAGCGCCATAGGAAGAATGCTGGATAGAGACGATGTTGAAGCAGGAATCCCTGAAATGTGTGCTGCTCTGGATCACCTGTATTATGACTCTAAGAATGAGAGCATCATCGAGTCACTTACCCAGGTCTTACAGTGTAATCCGAAGATCCTGTTAGCAAAAGAACTCCTCGGATATACCTACTACAATATGCAGATGTTGGGAAATGCACTCTCATATTTTGAGCAATTTGAAGATGGAAAACCCACATCTCGCATTTTCCTTGAGGGCACCGTCTACTTCTGGATGGCATGGTGCTACGGAAAGAAAAAGGACTGTCTCAAGGAAGAAGAATACTATCGGAAGTCACTTGAGGCTCTTCCTGTCGGCGAAAATACCCTAAATAATCTAGGGTACTCGCTGTATAAACAGAGGAAATTCAAAGAAGCCCAAAGCGTATTTGAAGACTGCCTGCGGCAGAATCGAGATGTGCGCTATGCCGCAAATAATCTCGTGCGAACCCTTCTCGCCCAAGGCAAGAATGGAGAGGCTCAGAGAGTCATCCAAGAGCATGAGCGTTTTGTCTCAAAGGATTTGAAGAAGAGGGCTGAAAAGCCAGTTGGCAAAGTAAAAATCGCTGTCCCAGAGCCTGCCGTTACTGATGTTGAGGCGGAAACGATCGTAGACATCGGCGTAAAAAAACAGCAATTCTCCAGCGAAAAGCTTCTCGAAGATGAACTGGTGCAGCGGATGGAAATTGGCATTCCTGTATTTGGGATGCCGCTCCGTATATATCAGAAGCGAGGTGTCTATGGCAGGCAATTTGTTTTGAGGAATGGCAGGCTTGATATCCTTGGGATTGATACCGCTGGAGACCTGTATGTTATCGAGTTGAAAAAGGACTCTGGCTATGATGACGCTTATGCACAAACGCGAGAGTATATCGATTGGATTGAGGAAGATGTTGCAGTCAAAGGACAGCGTGTATTTGGCATAATATGTTTGAATGATCCGACAAAAGATCTCATTGAAAAAGTCAAGGCTGACGATCAGATGCGGCTATTTGAGTACTCCATTTCCTATTCAGAGATTATCTAACGAAGAAGGCATGTATCCAGCAAGACCGTCCGATCAACTAGACAATCCTCGTTTCCTTGAATGAAATATGTTTTATTCCTCTAATCGGTACGGATAAAGGCAAAGAAGTGATGAAGAATCTTTTCAAAGAGCAGCTTAAACGCCAGAAAAAGTAATGTCAAAAGGCATACTTTTTGACGGACTGAACTGAACATGAAAAGCACGCCCCAAGAGTGCGCCAAAACATCGGCGTTCACTTTTGGGGCGTGTCATTTTCGCTTCATACATTTTGGGTCAGCGGGGGCAACGAGGAGCTTCCCACTAGCCCTCGGCTTTTGTAAAGATTATTTTGTTATCAACGACTTCGAAAAGCAGCTCATCTCCGTCGTTAAGATCCAATGCATTCCGCACCCATTTTGCAATATGGATCTGCCCATCACTAAACATAGTTGTAACATACGAATTAAGGCTCTCTCTAGTTACTCCTGGGATCAAGCCATCATCAATAGCGCTGTAAATCGTTGCTCGAGCTTTTGGGGCAGTGCTCCACTTTTCTTCTTGCAATCTATCAATAATTCTTGCTGGGCTTAATTTTTCTTCTAGGATTAGCCTTGCAATGTGCTGAGCCAGCTCAGGAGAAATAGAGCAAATTGCCGGTCGTCCCTTTTCGGATAAATGACCTCTGTATTGTTCCTCAGCATGGCCCGGATCATAGATTCCATTGATGGAGCCTCGATCTATTTCCCGATAAATCGTTGCGTTATGGATGCCTAATGCACGAGCGATATCCACTTTCTTAGTGCCTTTGTCTAACAATTCTTTTATCCTTAGTCTTTGCTCATATGATAGGTGACTGTATGTTCTTGGCATGCATCGCGCCCCCAACATTTATTCTCATTATCATTCTATAATCCTGTTCTTCCCGTGCGATGAATAATTTAGGGCAAATCTTATTTCGGAGTGCAGGCACCACCCTGCATGGGCAGCTTGTTGACACCCTTGTAGTCCACGAACTTGCTGGCAGATGGTTTTGCAGCCGGCACTTTCTGTACGGTGCTGCCCATCATTGCCTTCATCTTTTCGATCTTCTTATCGAGTTTAGGGGTAGGTTGTCCATTCCGGGTTGCCTGCGCCTTGGCCTGCGTGAGCCGCTGGTATTGTTGTTTCAGAGAGAGTTCCTGCTTTGCCATGCTGTGCTCCTTTCTATTACAAGACCCCTATTTTCTTTATAATATCAAATAATGTGCTTTTCTTCAAGCAATGCCCAGTTTCTTATAATACTCCTTATGAGAAAATCGGCGATGAAGTGCGGTCGCTGGCGGATGAGGTGCCGTTCGACATCCCCGATTCATGGGAATGGGTGCGATTGGGAGAACTGTTTCAGCACAACACCGGTAAAGCCCTAAATGCCGCAAATCGTACAGGTCAGCTGAAACAATACATCACAACATCCAATCTGTACTGGGATCGCTTTGAACTCGATAATTTGAAGGAAATGTATTTTTCTGAGAGCGAGATCGAAAAGTGTACTGTTATCAAGGGGGACCTCTTAGTATGTGAGGGGGGTGACATAGGTCGAGCTTCAATCTGGTCTTATGATTATCCGATGTGCATCCAGAACCACATTCACAGACTTAGAGCGTATGTGCCGCTTTGTACTCGTTTCTTTTATTATCTGTTTGACCTATACAAACACATTGGCTGGATAGGCGGAAAAGGAATAGGAATTCAAGGCTTGTCCTCAAATGCCATTCACTCACTTTTGTTTCCACTTCCTCCTCTGGCAGAGCAACATAGAATTGTAGAAACCATCGATAAACTACAGCCGTATACCGACGCTTACGCCGATGTTGAATCAACTCTGGACACCCTAAACACCACCTTTCCAGAGCGGCTCAAGAAGTCCATCCTGCAAGAGGCGGTCCAGGGGAAGCTGGTACCCCAAGACTCGTCTGACGAGCCTGCAGAGGCTCTGCTGGAGCGTATCCGGGCGGAGAAGCGGCGGCTCATCAAGGAGGGCAAAATCAAAAAGGACAAGCACGAATCCGTCATTTTCAGACGGGATAATTCTCATTATGAGAAGTTGGACGGTGTGGAGCGCTGTATTGATAATGAATTGCCGTTTGAAATACCGGAATCTTGGGCTTGGGTGCGATGGGGATCAATCGCAGAATCCATCCAATATGGGTACAATGCACCAGCAAAGCAGGAGGGGCGCATCAGAATGGTTCGCATAAGCGATATCCATGAAAACACTGTAGCATGGAGCTCTGTTCCATTTTGTGATATTGACGATTCTGACATTCCTACATATCTGCTTCAGGCAAACGACATTCTATTTGCACGAACTGGCGGAACTGTAGGAAAATCATTCCTTGTTAGTGAAGTGCCGTGTGAATCCATCTATGCTGGATATCTGATCCGTACTCGCTATAGTTCGCTCCTTTGCCCGCAATACTTGAAGTATTTCATGGAATCGCCGCTATATTGGCAACAGTTAAAAAGCGGGACAACCGCTACTGCACAGCCGAACTGCAATGGACAGACATTGGCAAAGATGCTGCTTCCACTTCCTCCGGCGAATGAGCAATTACGGATTGTTGATAACCTTGCACGCACATTTACCATAATAGAGAAAATGTAACAACCAGGCATACGCCATAGCCGTGCGTATGCCTGGTTTCCTTTTACCAGTCTATGACCTCATCAACGATGGCTCGTTGCTCGGTCGAGGTTTTGCGAAGATAAATGCGGGTAGTTTCAATGCTTTCATGCCCCATAAGGTCGGCGAGGAAAGCAATGTCATTGCAGCGCTCCAAGAAGCTCTTTGCAAAGCGGTGACGGAAGGAATGCGGGTAAATGACCACTGGGTCAATGCCATATCGTACTGCCAGCTTTTTTAGCTGTCCTGAGATGCCTCTGGTGGTGATTCTGTCCCCGTATTTGTTCAAAAAAATGAAGCCGCTTTCTTGGTGCTTATCGTTCAGCCAAGAAAGGGCTTCATTTTGCAGAGCCTTGGGTATGTATATTCGTCGGAGTTTACCTCCCTTCGAATATAAGTCCAAATGCCCCAGCTTGATGTGTTCCACCTTGATCTGTATGAGCTCGCTGACCCGTGCGCCGGTTGCCGCCAGAAAGCGTATTACAAAATACCAGAACAGCTCGTCATCCCGCTTGAGGCAGTTTTTGAAATACTCATAATCTGCTTCGCTGATGACATTTTCCAGAAAGGCTTTCTGCTGCACTCGTACAAACGGCATTTTCCAGCTTTCTTTGCCGATGCTCTCCAAGTAGCAGTTGATTGCCCTCAGACGCAGATTAACGGTCTTTGGCTTGTAGTTCTCGATCAACCACACCTTATACGCCCGCAGGTTCTTTTTCGTGATACCGTCGTACTGCGAGCTGTATTGCCGGATGGCAAAAAGGTACGAGGATATTGTGTTTTCCGAGAGGTTTGTGCCTCTCAAGTGTCTTTCGAATTCTTCTATCATAGTGAAAGACCTCCTTTCACTATGATATTATACCGTGTTCCTTTTACAGCCCTTTGACCAGAGGAAGTAATTCCTCAATTCGCTGGACGATGCGGTGCTGTTCGACGAGTGGCGGAACAGGGATCAGTTTAACCTGTAACATAGGCACTGTAAGCTGTTGAATACTCGTTCCTACCCCTTGTTCGAATAAAGCTGTGAAAACAAAATGCAGATACTGCAAATCAATTCCAGCGCACGGTACAACAGTAATTAAGCGCACTATTGGAACATAAGGCTCATTGCGAACACAGCTAAAGCCAATAGTTCCTCTGCCTGAAATTGTAACGCTTTTGTCGAACACCTTTGCCACATCCGTGTACCCAAATAGTCCGTCATCCTTTTCGCCATTTGAGTATACAGGTACAGAACACTCTTCTGTTTTCACTTTTGAAAAAACACTTGGCTTGTCGCCGCCAGCAGATATACTCAGTGAGATGGTTGGAATTCGTTGCCATAACCAGTTTTCCGGTATCTCAAATGGCAGTTCATCGTCGATACAGCGCTCTACACCATCCAACTTCTCATAATGAGAACTTTACAAAGTTGAAACTAAGCGCATCACAGACCTAATAGAGCGTATAATTCTTTGCTGTTCACTCACTGGTGGCACTGGAATATAGAGTTGTTTGAGCTTTTCTGCCTTTATCCCTTTGACTGTAGTCCCTGTACTTTTGTCAGATAACTGACTTTGGAAGCATTCCGAAAGAATGAAATACAGCATTAGTTCATTAGAAAGTCCTGTAGAAACGCCATATTGTTGTAATGTGATTAGTCTTTGACCGGCACTATAAACACGAAGGTCGGCCAATGCAGCGTTACCCATAGGGGCCTCAGTTGTAAATAGAATATCGCCTTCCTGTGACACCCCTCTGGATTGCCTTCGCAGATACTCATCTTCGGAGATGAATTCACTTATTGTATAGTCTATAAATCCTTTCTTTACATTTTTTGCCGTTATGAATGGCACTCCGACTGTTGTTTTATTCGGTGTTGCGCCTCTATAGTCAATAAAGTTGTAGATATTGATAATCCTTTCCCACTGCCATGTTTCGGGGATATGAAATGGTAGTTCGTCATCAATACAAGTCACTTCCGAGCCGCGCTTTTCATAATGAGAATTATCCCGTCTGAAAATGACAGATTCGTGCTTGTCCTTTTTAATTTTTCCTTCCTTGATGAGCCGCTGTTTCTCTGCTCGGATACGCTCCAGCAGAGCCTCTGCAGGCTCGTCAGACGGGTCTTGCGGTACCAGCTTGCCCTGGACTGCCTCTTGCAGAATCGACTTCTTGAGAGCTTCTGGGAAGGCTGAGTTTAAGGTTTCGGTTTTTTGGTACGCCACATCGTATGCAGAAACAGCAGAGGCAACCTCGTCAATCTTCTCAACAATACGCTGCTGCTCCTCCAGCGGGGGTATTGGCACTAATAGAGAGGTCATTGTTTCTGTGCCGACCCTGGGCATTTTCACGCCGTAAGTAATGCTGTTGATGAGATTGTCGACATAAGGGGATTTCAGATAATTGACGATGTAGTTTGGATCGATTCCGCCGTATACACGAAATGGTACGATTTCTGGCGTACAAATGCCGTCATCGGGGGCGACAAGAATTTTCAACAGGTATGGGCGCAACTTGCTGTAGAGAATGTCACCCTTTGTAAATACGGTCTTATCACCAACCGCTTTGCGTTCACCGACTGTTTTATGCTCTAAAAGCCTGCCGCCTTTTTCGATGTCCTCCAAATCCAGACCCCAAATCGAAGGATCGGCGCTTGTTGCATTTACTTTCTGCTTGGCTCCTGCATAGGACGATATGTTGCCCAACCGCACCCACTCCCACGAATCAGGGATGTCAAACGGTACCTCATCCGTCAGCGACCGCACTTCATCGCCGATTTTCTCATAAGGAGTATTATCGGCACCTTTGAAGATGACGGAGGGGTTCTTTTCGCGCTTGATTTTCTTCTCTTTGATGAGCCGCTCTTTCTCTGCATGGATGCGTTCCAGCAAAACGCTAGCGGGTTCGTCATTTGGGTCCTGCGGCACAAGCTTGCCCTGAACAGCCATCAGGAGAATGGAGTTTTTCAGTTGCTGCGCAGTCATTCGGCGGCCTCCTCCGTAATGTCAATGCCAAGGATATCGGTGATCTGGGCAAGGATGCGGTCAATGTCAGCATTCAGGCTGGCCCGTTTTTCCTGATACTGCAGAATCAGTTCCTTCGGCGGAAGGATCTCCTCCTCTTCATGAGGATAGCCGCAGAGATCAATATTGTAATTCCGCGCCTTCAGCTCTTCAACAGAGTATTTCTTCGCCTTGTCAAAGCCGCCAATAGTGATCTCCTCACGATTGTCCCACCACTCAACGGCCGGAGCAAAATGCTCCAGCTTCATGGGCTTCGTCTTGGAGAAGTTCTTATATCCTTCCGGCATATCCAAGCGGTAGAACCAAGTTTCCGTCGTGGGATGCGTCCGATCGAAGAACAGAATATTTGTCGTGATAGAGGTGTACGGTGCAAAAACGCTATGCGGCATGCGTATAATAGTGTGAAGGTTAAATTCAGATAGCAGTTTTTCCTTAATTGCAATCTTTGCATTATCAGTGCCGAACAGGAAACCATCGGGGAGAATGACAGCGGCACGGCCATTCTGTTTGAGCCGATACATAATCACGGACATGAAGAGGTCGGCAGTTTCACTACTTGCAAGATCTGCAGGAAAGTGATTCTTGACCTCTGTTTTTTCATGTCCGCCGTAAGGGGGATTCATAAGAATTACATCGAACTGATCTTCCTCGGTATAATCAAGCACATCCCGTAGAAGTGAGTTGTCATGATACACCATCGGAACATCAATACCGTGTAGCAGCATGTTCGTGATGCACAGAGTATACGGGAAAGGCTTCTTCTCAATCCCATAAATAGAGGTTGCATACTCCTGCTGGTCTTCTGCCGTTACGACCTGCTTACTCAGTTCATTCAACCAACTAGTCAGAAAGCCCCCTGTGCCGCACGCAAAGTCTGCGACCTTTTCGCCGAGCTTCGGTTTAATTGTCTTCGCCATAAAATCAGTCACAGCACGAGGCGTATAGAATTCACCAGAGGATCCGGCGCTCTGGAGTTCCCGTAAAATGGACTCATATATTTCCCCAAACGCATGGCTCTCCTCGTAATCATCCAAATCCAGGTCATCGATGATATTGATCACTTGGCGCAGCAAAACGCCGTCCTTCATGTAATTGTTCGCATCCTCAAAGGTTGTCTTGACAATAGCCTTTTTGATGGGTGTTGCTGCAGTCACATTAAGCCCCTTCAGAGTTGGGAAGAGTTTATTATTCACAAAATCAAGAAGCGCGTCGCCCGTCATCGCCTTACCCGACTTATCATCAGCGGCCCAGTTATTCCAGCGGCATTCTTCTGGAATAATTGATGTATAGGGCCGATCTGTATATCGCCATTCCTCTTCCTTTGTATTGTAGACTTTCAAGAAAAGGATCCAGGCCATCTGCTCAATGCGCTGAGCGTCACCATTCACTCCCGCATCATTCCACATGATGGCGCTGTTGACAAAGTCTCGCAACAGCCCTCGCGGTATGTTATAATGAGGAAA
>ERZ1026921.384-NODE-384-length-25067-cov-6.616904_pt1 | contig 25067 bp, 22 predicted proteins | sample MGYA00519571_ERZ1026921 | MGnify/ENA primary metagenome ERZ1026921 (study PRJEB26926, sample SAMN06164877) | human gut metagenome | biome: ENVO:00009003; feature: ENVO:2100002; material: ENVO:00002003 | host: Homo sapiens | place: USA | collected 2012 ... | reverse complement strand
TAAAGAAGATGGAATCAACGGTCGCACCTCACACGAGGTGCGTGGATTGAAACCCATTCTTTAGCCGTTAATTCACGGTTAGCTAGTGTCGCACCTCACACGAGGTGCGTGGATTGAAACCGTATTACTGCAAATTAAAGAAGATGGAATCAACGGTCGCACCTCACACGAGGTGCGTGGATTGAAACCCTGCTGTTGCTTCTGCGTGGCCAGAAGGGTGATGTCGCACCTCACACGAGGTGCGTGGATTGAAACTGAAGGCCACCATTGAATTTCCGCCACTCCTGCGTCGCACCTCACACGAGGTGCGTGGATTGAAACACGCGGGGCGCATCCAGAAGGGGACGGCCCCGGCGTCGCACCTCACACGAGGTGCGTGGATTGAAACTGAACGGTCAGTTGCCCGGAAACGGGCGGCTGTGGTCGCACCTCACACGAGGTGCGTGGATTGAAACTGGAGTGCCCGGAGGAAAACGGCCGGTTTGAGGTGTCGCACCTCACACGAGGTGCGTGGATTGAAACCTCGGCCGCCCTGGACCAGGCGCGATCGTACTCGCGTCGCACCTCACACGAGGTGCGTGGATTGAAACTGTTCCGCAGTCCGTTGATCGTCACGTCCACGAGGTCGCACCTCACACGAGGTGCGTGGATTGAAACACAGCGCAGGATTACCCGGATTTTATCATTGATGGTCGCACCTCACACGAGGTGCGTGGATTGAAACATCCAGCAATTCCCGCGCATTGACCGCTTCCCCGTCGCACCTCACACGAGGTGCGTGGATTGAAACTCCGCGGCCAGGTGCAGGCACGCTCCGGCGTGGGGTCGCACCTCACACGAGGTGCGTGGATTGAAACGAGACTCATTCGGGAGAGGATATACTCGCGGAACGTCGCACCTCACACGAGGTGCGTGGATTGAAACGTAGTGGCGGCGGGACGCCTGGGACAAGGCGGTGGTCGCACCTCACACGAGGTGCGTGGATTGAAACCGGCTGCATGGTGAAGAAAGCATAAGGAGAAAAGGTCGCACCTCACACGAGGTGCGTGGATTGAAACCATTGGCGTCTTTTTCTGCTTTGACCCGGAACCCGTCGCACCTCACACGAGGTGCGTGGATTGAAACTCCCATGAGTGGCTGGCTCTGCGCCAAGGCCGCCGTCGCACCTCACACGAGGTGCGTGGATTGAAACTTGCACTTTTTTACACCTTGTATGACACAATTATGTCGCACCTCACACGAGGTGCGTGGATTGAAACCACATAGCCGTTGCTATGGTTGGTGTACTACCGACAGGTCGCACCTCACACGAGGTGCGTGGATTGAAACGGACATGTTGCAGAGGGTCATGCGTTCGTCCATGTCGCACCTCACACGAGGTGCGTGGATTGAAACTCTGGTAGTTCACGCTGCGCGATGTCGCTGTAGCGTCGCACCTCACACGAGGTGCGTGGATTGAAACAGCTTGGACTGCTGGGCGATCGACAGGTCGCGCAGTCGCACCTCACACGAGGTGCGTGGATTGAAACGGAAATGGGGCAACAGCATATCATACATAATCATGTCGCACCTCACACGAGGTGCGTGGATTGAAACACCCCCGGGGCTCCACGGGGCTGAGGGCCTCCCGGACGGTCGCACCTCACACGAGGTGCGTGGATTGAAACGCAAAGCTCCCGGTGCGTCCTTGGTATTAAAGATGGTCGCACCTCACACGAGGTGCGTGGATTGAAACACTCAAATTACTGCACCTCTTTAACTCTTCCATTGTCGCACCTCACACGAGGTGCGTGGATTGAAACATCAGCCACGCCAAAGGCAAGTTGAATCACTTCCGTCGCACCTCACACGAGGTGCGTGGATTGAAACCATTGACACTCTGCATTATCCGGATCCTCCCTATGTCGCACCTCACACGAGGTGCGTGGATTGAAACCATCCACGGAAAATGGTTTACCCAAAAGCTGTTGGTCGCACCTCACATGAGGTGCGACTAAACCGTTTGGGCAAGCGTTGGAATATCCATCAGAGCGGACAGCAGAAAGAAGAAAACCGCATTTCCCTGACGTGATTATGTTCGCGATAGTTTCTGCACAAAGATTCCGTCCAAGTATTCCGCCTTGCTGTCCAGTCCATTCAACCGTTTGTTTCCTCATGGCCGAATTCCGGCTGAAGGTTTTGTTCTTCCACGGCCTACCTGTTTCCCGCCAAAAAGCAATGCCGTTTCCATAAAGTCTTTTTTCCTGCCGGATGTAAATCCGCCTTTCCTTGCCTCTCCACCAGCCTCTCAATTTGACTTTTTCCACATCCGCGCTTCCCCCAACGGGATATTTTCCATTCAGCTTCCGTATTTCATTTTTTCTTTTCCTCCCAGTTTCAGGCCGTTTCCATCCGGGCGGCCCACGCATTTCCACGCTCCACAACCCGTACCCTGCCGCAGGGAAAAAACAACCGGAAGAAAGGAGGACAAGTAGGAAGTTATTCCCCTTTTATTTTGTCCTGATACTCCGGATTCCATAGTAGGAGGCCGCGCCACGGTTAACATAGTCCTCCGGCGATTCGGACAAGTCCACCCAGAAGATGAAGGAACACCAGGGCGATGGACGGACGAAGGGAGGAACGGAAAGGTCCCGGATTCCGGCTTTTTTTTGTTCCAGAATCATGTTGACGCGTTCCCGGTGCTGGCGGTACATCAGCAGGTGGTCGTACAGCGTGGAGGCAACGCATGCGCTGGAGAAGACCAGAAAGAAGACAATGAATATCCGCGGACGGGGAACAGCGCCGGGAAGGCCGTACCAGACATGGATCAGTGCCATGACGCCCGTACCGAACAACACGGTTGCAGAGAACATGGCATGGTCCGCCGGAATCACGGCGGCACAGAAGGAGAGCGCCATGGCATATGCCGTCATTATACAGGCCGCTGCCGTTCCCATTTCCGTTCTCCACGGAAGAAACGCCTTCCGGTCCCTGCCGGAATGTTTCCACAGTACCCAGGCCGCAGCCAGGCCCAGCAAGAGGGGAAGCGCCAGGTATTCATGCATTCTGGCAAGCAGGACGGGAACGGATTCCAGCCTGTCCGGAATGCCGGAGAGAGGCACGGCGCAGCCGGGCGCGGCGGAGTTCATCCGGGCCGAGACTCCGGGGGCGAACAGCATGCAGCACGAACCCGCCACGTGCGCCGCAAGTCCTCCATAAAACCACAGCGGCAGTTTTTTCCTCCGGACCACGCGGACGAAGAGGAACAAGATTCCCAGCAGGAGCCACGTCCCGGGGATGTTGTTTTCATTGGTCATGCCCGCCAGGAATCCCAGAACCAGCACGGCCGCCCACCTGCGCCAGCCGGACGGCGCTTGGTTTTCCGTTTCCGCCAGACCGCGGTACAGGCACAGGAATCCCAGCCACAGGGCGGCGGCCCAGGAATAGTTGGTTGCCCCGGAGAGCCAGTAAATGGTAACGCCGGGACGGGCCGTACAGGTGAACAGCAGGAGTAGGCCCAGTCCGAACAGCCGCACGTCCGGCGAGGAGCGGGGATTCACCCTCCGCCCGGCGGCCAGGTAGAACATCATCAGCGCCAGACCGACCTGCACCAGGGGATTGAGCAAGATAAAGAGCCATTTGCCGGCCGTCGCCACCGCAAATGCCAGATATTCCCCTATCCGGGGATTCCAGGTCATGTATGAGTCCACACAGCGTTCCCAGACCAGAGTGAAGGAAAAACGGTGTTCCATCCCCGTGAGGGCATGGTGGTACGTATCGGACGTGAACGGGCTCCACCAACTGAGCAGAGCCACATACAGGAGGGAGGCGAGAATTATCGCCCAAAACCACAGCCTGGACGCACGGGGAGAAGGCATCAGTTCTAATCCGGTTTCCTTTTTCTCAGCGCCGGGGGAAGGTCCAGGTCTTCCCCGTCCAGAATGAGGGGGCGCACGCGGGCGAACAAGCCGTGCCCGGCGCGTTCTTCCTCGCCCTCCGCGGGGGAAGCGCCTTCCTCCAGCCCCTTGATGTCGGGAGCGGGTTCCGGTTCTTCCTCCGGCTTTTCATCCGTCCCGCCTTTTTCCTCCGCCAGGGTGCTTTCCGGCGCCGGGAGGACCGGCCTTACCGGCACCAGTTCTTCTTCCAGTTCGTGCTCATTGCTCTTGACGGAGGGAATGGGCCGCTCCGGTTCGGGTTCCGGCATCGCCGCGGGAAAAGAAGGCTGGATGGTTTTCCCGGCCCCGGCAAAAAGACTTTCCTCCGGAACCAATTCCGGTTCCACAGGCGCCGCCGTTTCCGGCTTCAGGGGCGGAACGGGGCGGGACGCCGTTTTTTCCGCCGGCACGACACCCAGTACGGTCAATGCCAGACGGTCATCCATGCCGTCCGCCACGCTCGCGCCGATATGGAGGCGCACGGAACCGCCCAGCATTTCCGCCATGCCGTTCACCAGCATTTCCAGACGCTGGAGGGTCAGGGAAGCTCCGCCGCGGACCAGCACCAGAACATCGTCCACCGCACTCAGGCGCTTTTCCAGAAAGAGGGGGGAATTTTTCACCTGCGCCAGTATTTCCTCCACAGGGGCGTTCACGGAAGATTCCCCCACACCGAAGGAGCAGATGCCTTTCCCCGCTCCGGCCACGCACAGCAGGTCGTCCAGACCGACCTGGAGCAGGCTCCCGGAGGAGTCGAGAAGGGAGGGTACGATCAGCACGGCGCGCGCCATGAGGGCGTTGACGACGGAGAAGGCTTCCAGCACTCCCTTGTCGGAATCAATCAGGCTTTCCATGGCGTCGTTGTCAAAGCGCAGCACCATGTCCGAGTACAGGGCCAGCCGGGCCAGCGCTTCATCCGCAAGGGCGGAACGGCGTTCCCCCTCAAAGCCGAAAGGACGGATAACGACGCTGACGACATAGGCGCCCTGTTCCTTGGCAAGCCGCGCGACTTCCGGAGCCACGCCGGACCCCGTACCGCCGCCAAGCCCGGCAGCGATGACGGCCAGGTCGCAGCCTTCCAGGGCCCGCAGGATGGCGGATTCACTTTCCCGCGCCGCCTGGGCGCCCACGGAGGCGTCCCCGCCCGATCCCAGCCCCCGGGTGATTCTGGCGCCCAGATGAATCTTGCAGGGGACGGAGGAGGCGTTCAGCAGGCGTGCGTCCAGATTCATGGCGCATACGGAGGAGGTCTGCGGCGCCAGGGCCAGCACTTCCTCCATGACCTTGGTGCCTGCGGAACCTGCGCCGAAGAGGCAGGTTTTTCCGGACCGCGCGGTCGGTTCCCGTGTAGAAAAGTCCAGCATGGTGATAGGGGTGGGGGGTGTCAGGAACGTTCCTTGGAGAAGAGGCCGAAGAGGCGGCCCAGCCAGCTCCGCTGCGGCGGCAGTTCCGCGTCCAGAATCTGGGCGTAGCGGATCAGGCCGATGGCCGTGCAGTACCGCGGATCGTCCAGGTAGGAGGGGGCTCCGTTTTTGGACAGCGTGGGACGGCTGATCGCCACGCCGAATACGTGGGAGGCGAGTTCCCCTACGCCGCGCATGAGGCTGGCGCCTCCGCACAGATAGACTCCGTGGCAGCGGTTGCCCTTGAAGGTGTCCTTGGGCAGGGAGGATTTGACCAGATTGAAGATTTCCAGCAGGCGGGAACGGATGATTTCATTGAGCACGTTGCGTTCAACCGCGGCGTCCTTCATGCCGCCTTCCCCGCGCACGCGCACCATTTCATTGGTTTTCCCGGAGAAGCTGTTGGCGTCACCCTCCGTTTTTTTCAGCAGTTCCGCCTGCGGCAGGGGGATGCCGGTCATCAGGGTGATGTCGTTGGAGATATGGTCCCCGCCCAGCGGCACGCAGCCGGAGGCCACGAGCTGGCCGTCCAGATACAGCACATAGTCCGTGGTGCCCGCCCCCATGTCTATCAGGAGCGCGCCCGCCTGCTTCACCTGCCTGTTGAGCACGAACTGGGCCGTAGCGATGGGCGCAAAGACCACGTCCGCAATGTCCAGGGGAACTTCCCTGACGCAGCGGAAGGAGTTGGTGATGCGGGATTTGATGCCGTGGATGATGTGGCAGTCAATGTCCAGCGTCCTTCCGGTCAGCCCGGCAGGATTGGTCAGGTTTTCCTGCCCGTCCACGGAGAAGAGGCCCGGCACGCGGTGCAGGACGAATTGTTCCGGTCCCAGGGCTACGTCGCGGGCGATTTCCGTCACCTCGTCCATGTGCTCCTGGGAGATGATGCTCTCATCCGGAGGCAGGCGGAAGGTGCCGCGGTTGTTCTGTCCCACGATGTGGGCGCCCGTCACAGAAAGGTAAACGGTCATGATGTCCACGTCCGCATGGTCCTGGGCCATGTTCCAGGCGTCGTAAACGCACTGGATGACCTTGGAGGTGTCTTCTATTTCTCCGCGCACCACCCCCTCGCTAGGAACTTCACCCACGCCGATGATCGTCACGGTCGCGTCCGGCTTCACTTCGCCCACGACCATGCAGGTTTTGCTCGTGCCTATTTCAAGCCCTACGTGAATTTTTGTCTTAGCCATGAAAGTCAAGGAACTATCAACGTCCTCACACCTGATAGCACATCAGGCTTCATTGATCAAGAAAGCCCGTGCGAACATACACAAAAAACACGGCCTGAAACCGCAGAGGACGGGTTAAAGCCCAGTGGGATGGCGCACCAGGAAGTTCCTGGTGTTCCGGCCGTCCACCCTCCAGCGGGGGCCTTCGCCACGCCTGCCGCTGCCGGAAGTGTCAAACCGGAGGCCGCAGATGACCAGGAAAACGTGCCCGTCCTTGGCATAAACGGAGATCCAGTCCCCGGTCCCTTTCTGCCCGTAATTCAGGAACAGCTTGGAATGGCGGGTGGAAGTCAGGAGGCCGGCTTCCTTCAGGACAAAAGAGGTGCTTCCGGAACAGTCGTAATGAGTATCATAGTGCTTCCTGTGGCCGCCGCCCATCCGGTAGGGTTTGTTGACCAGGGAATTGGCGGCTGCGATGGCCCGTTTTACCTGGACGGGAGCATTCCTGGGAGGAATGGCTTTCCCGTTGTGGAGAACGGCCGTCTTCCCGGGAACGAAGCTGTAGGCGGGGAGGCGCGCAGGGGCTTCGACTTGGCGTTGGGAGGAGGAGCAGGAGGAGAGTATAAGCCCGGCAAACAGAGCGGAAACCAGGCAGAGGGGTTTTTGAACCGCAAATGTCATAAGGACTATAAACTGCTCAAATCCGCCTTCTTTGGCAAGAAAATAAATTCGCCCCGTCCACATTGCGTAGTGGCCGGGGCGAATTTGTTAACAATATTTAGCTGTCGGAACGGGTGCGGGCATCCTTTTCCACGGCTGCCCACAGGGAGTCCAGAGAGGCCTGGACCTTGGGCAGCGCCTCCTTCACGGGCTCGCCCGGCTTCCCGTGGCCGAAGAGGTAGTATTTGATCTTGGGTTCCGTGCCGGAGGGGCGCACCGCAAAGCTGCGGCCGTCCGCCAGGTCCACAAAGATCATCTTTTCCGCGGGGATGGGATCGCCTTCCACGTCTACCATGTCCCCCTTGGAAAAGTCGCGGATGCCGCTGACGGGGACGCCGTCCAGTTCCGCGGGAGGATTGGCGGAGTAGGACGCGGAGAGGGCCGCAATTTTGGCGGCGCCGTCCGCACCTTCCATGACCAGGGATTTGCCCATTTCCAGATAGACGCCGAATTTTTCAAAGAGCTCATGCAGGAGTTCCAGCAGGCTTTTTCCGGCGCTTTCCGCATAAGCGGCCAGTTCCGCAAAGATGATGGCGGCGGAGTTGGCATCCTTGTCGCGCACGAAGTCCTGGGCCAGGTAGCCGTAGCTTTCCTCCCCGCCGAATACGAAGTAGCGGCTGTATTGCAGGCGCAGGGCCCGCGTCTGCTCCTCGCTCATCCTGCGGTAGTCCCTGCGTTTTTCCGCCGGGATGGCTTCCTCATATTTTCCGAGCTTCTGGGCAATGTATTTGAACCCCGTGAGCACGTTGACCACTTCATACCCGAAGTGGTGGCCGATGGCGTCCTGCAGCCCGGTGGTGACGAATGTTTTCACCATGACGGCGCGGGAACGGTTGGAGTCATTGATGATGCCGAGTTCCGACATGCTCATGCAGCGGTACCACGCCAGCAGGGAGCCGATCTGGTTGCCCGTCAAAAGGTGCATTTTTCCGTCTTCCCCACGCACGGCCACTCCCATGCGGTCCGCATCCGGGTCCGTGGCGATGACGATGTCCGCTCCGGAAGCGTCCGCCTGTTCAATGGCCATGGCCAGTGCCGGCGGATTTTCCGGGTTCGGGGAAGCCACGGTCGGGAAGCGGCCGTCCTGCACGTCCTGCGCCGCCACGGTCTGCACGTTGCAGCCCAGTTCTTTCAGCAGCGGAACGATGATGTGGCCGCCCGTGCCGTGCAGGTTGGAGTAAACGATTTTGGCGCCTCCTTTGGAGAAGAGTTCCGGACGCAGAAGCACGGATTTCAGCCTGTCCATGTAAATGCGGTCGAAGGAGGAGTCCAGCACGTGGAGTTTTCCCCTCCGGTTTTCCGGCAGGGGTTCGTATTCTTCTGAGGTCAGGGCGTTCACTTCCGCAATCACCGCCTTGTCATGCGGGGGAACAAGCTGGGCGCCGTCGCTGAAATAGGCCTTGAAGCCGTTGTCGTGGGAGGGGTTGTGGCTGGCGGTCAGCACAACGCCGGAGTCCGCATTCAATTCACGGATGGCAAAGGAGATTTCCGGCGTGGCGCGGGGGCTGTCGAACAGATAGACGTCGCAGCCCAGGTCCGTGCCGATTCCGGCACAGAATTCGGCAAAGTCACGGGAGAAATGGCGCGTATCGTGCCCGATGACCAGCCGGGGCTTTCTTCCCGGGTCTGTGGCCTCCACGTGTTTTTTCACATAGATGATCAGGCCGCGCATCGCACGCCCCACGTTGAAGTAATTCATGCAGGCCGTTCCCACGCAGGGATATTCCGGACGGCCGTTGACGCCGCCCTTTCCTTCTTCCGCAGCCGTGACCACATTGCCGATGGTGCGTCCGCGGAGCCCCCCCGTGCCGAAAGCCAGGGTTTTGTAAAAACGGTCATTCAGTTCCTGCCATTGTCCGGCGGCGGCCAGTTCCTCCACGGCCTGGCGCGCCACGGGAGATTTCGTTCCCGCCAGAAGAAGGCGGATGTTGGTCAGGGAAGATTCCAAAAGCCTACCCTCTTTCACGGCATTCGTCAGGGATTCGTCCAATGTATTCATGCTGGCGGAATACTACATCATGCATCCTGTTTGACAATAGCTCTTTCCTCCATGCCTTGAGAAAAAACAGCCATCTTTCCTCCGGCCGGCCACCGGGAGGGAATCTCGGCCCTTTCTTCCCGAAAAACCGGCCCTTCCGCCGCAGCCCTTTTACAGGGACTGGCGGTCGTACAGCTCCCGGTACAGGGGGCAGGAGGCATACAATTGCTCATGGGTGCCGTCCCCTACGATACGGCCATCCTCAAATACCAGAATGCGCGTCGCCACCCGGATGGAGCTGAAGCGGTGGGCCACAATCAGCGCCGTTCTGCCTTCCACCAGCCGGTCCAGTTCATGCTGGATCTGGGCCTCGCTTTCCGCATCAAGGGAGGCGGTGGCTTCGTCAAGAATCAGGATGGGGGCGTCTTTCAAAAACGCGCGGGCAATCGCCACGCGCTGGCGCTGGCCTCCGGACAGGCCGCTTCCGCCGTCGCCAAGCACGGTCTGGTAGCCCTCCGGCATGCTCATGATGAACTCGTCCGCGGAAGCGGAACGGGCGGAAGCGATGACTTCCTCATCCGTGGCGTCCTGACGCCCCAGCCGGATATTTTCCATGATGGTGCCGTGGAACAGCACGGGATGCTGGGAGACGAAGGCGATGTTTTTGCGCACATCGTGCAGGGTTGCGGCCCTCACGTCCACGCCATCCACAAGCACGGCGCCGGAACTGACGTCGTAAAACCTGGGCAGAAGGCTGGCGAAGGTGGTTTTCCCCGCTCCGCTGGGCCCCACGAGCCCCACCACCTCACCGGGGCGGATGTGGATATCAATGCCGTTCAGCACATGGCGGGTCCCGTCGTAGGAGAAGGAAACATGATCGTAGTCCAGCCTGCCCGACGCACGCCCCAGCGGAACGGGGTCGGAAGGCTCCGGCATGGTGTCCGGCTCTTTCAGAATGTAGTTGATGCGCTCCAGGGAGGCGTACGCGCTTTTCAGGTTGGTGAGGGTGACGCCCAGGCGCTTGAGCGGGTCATAGCACATGAACAGAGCCGCGGCCAAGGCCGTAAATTCGGCTTTGGTCATGCCCATTTCATTTCCCTTTACCAGCAGGATGCCCAGGCCCAGAGCCGTCACGATTTCCAGGACCGGCACCAGGAAATGCCTGTATTTTACCGTCCTGAGGTTGATTTGAAAGAACCGCTGGATCAGCCCCAGGAATAATCCCACCTGCTGTTCCTGCATGCCGTAGGAGCGGATTTCACGCTGCGCCGCCAGGTTTTCCTGCGCGGCGGCGGTGATGTTCCCCAGTTCCTCCTGCGCCAGCTTGGCTTTCTTCATGATGCGGCGGCCGAAAAAGCGGATGGGCCACACCGCCAGGGCAATCAGCCCGAGATTCAGCAGCACGATGGCCGTATGCGGATTGACAAAGACCTGGTAAACGAGAAATCCCAGCGCGGCCAGCAGCGTAAGGGGCTGCTTGATGATGTCATTGGCCGCCACAACCAGGCCGCTCTGCACGCCGGCGGCGTCATTCAGCAGGCGGCTGATGAGGTCTCCGCGCTTCTGGCGGTCGATGAACGACAGGGGAAGGGTTTGCAGCCTGGAAAAGGCGTCCAGCCGGATTTCCTCCAGCACCTTCATGCTGACGATGCTGATCCAGTACACGTTGAAGAAGGAGCCTATTCCCCTGATGGCAAATATCAGCGGAAGCAGGGAACACACCGCGACAAGCACGGCGACGTGCATGTGTTCCGGAGCTACCGTCCGGGCAATGATGTCATGTATTTCCGGCGGAATTTGCGTATTGTCGAATACCACGGGAAATACCTTGGCAATCATCACGGGGAAGCCGAAGCCGCTGGCGGCGGCGGCAAGGGCTCCGGCGGCCAGTGCGGCGATGAACAACTTCACCACCGGCTTCAAATACCGCGCGTACTCGAAAAACTGCCTTAACATGACGTGCCTCCTTCCTCTTCCGCAATCATTTGCTGCTTGGTGTAAAGATCCCGGTACAGGGGAGATTTTTCCATGAGTTCCTCATGCGTGCCGTCCGCGGCAATGCGCCCTCCTTCCAGAACGAGAATGCGGTCCGCCATGCGGATGGTGCTGAACCGGTGGGCGATGATGAAGGTGGTCCTTCCTGAAGCCAGCTTCTCGATTTCTTTCTGGATCAGTTCCTCGCTCTTCATGTCCAGGGACGCCGTGGCTTCATCCAGCACCAGAATGGGAGCGTCTTTCAGAAACGCCCTGGCCAGGGACACGCGTTGACGCTGTCCGCCGGAGAGCCCTTCCCCCATCTCGCCGATCAGGCGGCCGTAGCCTTCCCCAGTCTCATTCACAAAACTGTCCACGGCGGACATCCTCCCTGCCTGTTCCACTTCTTTGTCCGAAGCTTCCGGGCGGCCTATGCGGATGTTGTCCGCCACGGACCCACGGAACAGGACGGGATACTGGGACACCAGCGCAATGTGGGACAGCAAGTCCCTTTTGCTCATTTCCCGCACGTCCACTCCATCCACCTTCACGCTGCCGGAGAGCACGTCGTAAAAACGGCACAGCAAGTTGATGAAAGTCGTTTTCCCCGCCCCGCTGGGGCCGACGAGGGCAACCACCTGCCTCGCCGGAATGCGGACGTCAATATTCCGCATGACCGGGGCATCTTCCTGATAACTGAAACAGACGTTGTTGAATTCGACTTCCCCCTTCCATTCTTCCGGACTCTTCGGGTTTTGCGGTTCGGGAACGTCGTCCGCGGCATGCAGCACTTCATTAATGCGCTCCAGCCCGGCTTTGAGGGTTTCCGCCTTGTTGTGGACCGCTCCCAGCCTTTTGACCGGCTCATAGCAAAGGTACATGGCCGTAGCCAGGGAGGCGAAGTCCCCCATGCTCATCCCGTTCATGTTGGCGACAAAGAGGGTGGCGGCCATGGCAACGGCGCTGACGAATTCAATCAGGGGCGTCAGCAGGCTCTGCCACCGGACCACACTGATGGAAGCCTGGATATAACGGCGTATCCTGTTTTTAAAGAGGTTGGTCTGCTGCTGTTCCAGTTCAAAGGCGCGGATGTCCCGCTGGGAAGAAAAATTTTCCTGGAGCGTGGAGGAAAGATCCCCCTGGCTGGCCTGCACCGTACGTGCGCGGACAAGCATCTTTTTGCCGATATAGCGGATGGGGATCACGCAGGCCCCCACCAGAAGCATGTTGGCCAGCAGAATCAGAAACTGCTGGCTGACGGACGCCTTGTAAACCAGAAATCCCAGAGCACCCAACAGGGTGAGGGGCTGGATGATCAGATCATTGGCAATCTGGACCAGGCCGCCCTGGAGAAACTGGGTATCCTGCATCAGACGGCTCAGCAGGTCCCCCCGCTGGCAACGGTCATGGAAGGAAAGGGAGAGGTCCTGAAATTTCCTGTACACCTTGAGCCGGATGGTTTCCAGCACGCCCAGCCCTATTTTGGACAACAAATAGACATTGACGAAGGAAGACAGGCCGCGGACCACCACGACAAGGGGCAGCAGGGCTGCCGCCACCCAGACGGTCAGCCATGGCAGTTCCTCAGGCCGCACGAACAACAGCATGATGCGTTCCGCATAGATGGGGAGCGGTTCCCCGTCAAAGATCACGGAGAATACCGACTGCAGGATCGCCGGAATGCCGAAGCCGCTGGAAAGGGCGGCGATAACGCCCCCGAGCACGGCTCCCGCCAGGGTTAACTTGTAAGGGCGAAGGTATTCGCGCCATAAATGCACGATGTTCTGCGCAGCGGGTTCCTGCCCCTGTGTTGACTGTTCCCTCATAAATAGTTGCGACTGATGCCCCCGCCAACGGACGGCAGGCAATCGGGACGGATCATACCATGAAGCGCGGACATGACAAGCTCCTTGCTGTAAAAACTCCACAGGAATATTCCCCTTTATGGGGAATTCACGGCATCCCGGCTTGTCCGGAACCGCGGAATGGGCTAGCTTGCCGGACCATGTTGCGAACAGGACTGATCCAGCCGGAAACCATTCCCGGCCAATTTCCCAGAAATCTCCGGGCCATCGTGGAACTGTACCGGACCTGCCTGGACCGGGGAGCGGAAATCGTCATTTGCCCGCCTCTGGCCCTGGGGGGCATGAACACGGGGGAACTGGCCCTGCGCAGCGGCTTCCGGGCGCAGCACCAGGCCGCCCTTGAATATCTGGCCCGTGAAATAGCGGAAGTTCCCCTTCTGCTTGGCGCTCCGGATGCCGGAGGAATCCGCCTTTATCTGCTCCGCTTAGGCCGTCTCCTTCCCCAGAAAGCCGTCATCCCGGGTGAATGCCAGGAGAAAAACTCAGCTCCGGCCGTAGGCCTGTTCCGGGGAAAGGAATCCGGGGAATTTACTGTCCGTCCCGTGGGGGAACAGAATGAACGTCCATCTTTCAAGCCGTGCCTGCTTCTGCGCATGCCTGCGGCTCCCTGGCATGAGGGACAACTGGAGCAGGACGAAGAGGAAAGCCGCCGTCTGGCGCTGGAAACAGCCCTCCCGGTAGCAACCGTCCGCCTGGCGGGAGGGGAAGGTCCGTTTATGCTACCCGGAGCTTCATCCCTGTGGTCCGGCACGGGAGAGCTGGCCGCCAGGCTGCGGCTCTTTGAACGGGACGCGGCAGTCATCCCGGGAGAAATACCAGCGGACGAAACGGGACCGCTCCCTGCCCCGGACTGGCAAACCCGGCATGTGCTCCGCAAGGGAACGGCGGATTTCATCCTGAAGACGGGCTGCGGTTCCGCATGCCTGAACCTGCTGGAGAGCGCTTTTTCAAGCCTGCTGGCCCATGTGTTGAAAAAATCACTCCCCGATCTCCCCGTCACGGGATTCATCCCCCGCTTGTCCGGCACACCGGAAAAGGACATTGCCCGTGCGGAACATCTGGCCGCCGGACTGGGAATCCGCCCCATCAGCCTGCCGCCCATGAGTGAAGTGCAGCCCGGTTCCGCAGAAGAAGGCTGTCTTTCCGCGTGCCGCATCCGCGCTCTGGCGGATGAAGAGGGGGCGCTTCTGCTCTCATCCCTGAACGGAACGGACATCACGACGGACCTCCGCGCCATCCGGGCGGCCTGTACGGCGGATTTCATGCCGCTGAAAGACCTGTATGAATCCGAACTGGCTGCCCTGTTCCCTGAATTCGCCACCGCATCACCGGAGGCGGTCCTCCGCGACGGCCTGCTCATGCGCCTGCACAGGGAGCATGTGTCCGCCACGCACCTGGCGGCTCTCATGCCGGACCGGGAACTGGAAATACGCAGGTTGCAGAGGCTGGCCCGTACTACGGAATGGGACCGGAGAAAACTGCCGCCCGGGCTCTTTCTGCGCTCCATTCCCGGCACGCCGGAAGTACCTGCAATCCATCAGATGGCGGACTAGGACACGCCTATTCCCTTTTAACCCTGTGGCGTACATTGCGCTTGCTCTTCGCACGGAATAAGTGATTAGTAGGGTCCATGCAGTTCTATGTAGCCACCATGGTTGGCCGCACCGCCATTGGCCTGATTGATCGTCTGGGATCAATCGGACTGCTGCTGTACCAGGTGTGCGCCTGCATGTGGACCGGAAAGTTCCGGATGCGCGTCCTTGTGGAACAAATTGCAAAAATAGGCGTGCAGTCCCAGCCCGTCGTTATCATTACCGGAGCCTTCACGGGTGCCGTGCTGGAGGCGCAGACCCTGTTCCAGCTTCAGACGGTGAGGATGGAAACCATGGGGGGAGCCGTCGTCGCGGTGGGCATGTTCCGGGAGCTGGGGCCCGTCATCACCGGGCTGATGCTTGCGGGACGCGTAGGATCCGCCATGGCCGCGGAAATCGGCACCATGAAAGTGACGGAACAGGTGGACGCCCTTAAGTCCATGAACGTGGACCCCGTGGATTACCTGGTGAAGCCCCGCATCCAGGCCATGCTCATTTCCATGCCCATCCTGATGATGGAAGCCGTGCTGGTCGGCATCGTCTCCGCCTTCATCGTCAGCATTACGGCCTTCAACGTGGACCAGGCGTACTGGATGCACTTCATGAGCAAATTCGTAGCCATGGGGGACATCATCGTGGCGCTGGTCAAGGCGCTGGTCTTCGGGCTCATCATTTCCCTCATTTCCTGCCGGGAGGGCCTGAATACCAGAAACGGGGCCGTGGGAGTGGGCAAGTCCACCATGCAGGCCATGGTGTATGCCTCCGTGGCGCTCCTCATTGCCAACTTCATCCTGACCATGATTCTCAACTCCATCTTCCCCATGGGATTCATGAGATAACCCTTATTCCAAAGCCATGCAGCCGTTCATCCGCGTAAGCCAGCTCAAACAAAGCTTCGGCGCCCAGGAGGTGCTGAAAGGCGTGAGCTTTGACGTGGACAAGGGAGAGCTTCTGGCGCTGATCGGCGGTTCCGGCGCCGGGAAAAGTGTCATTTTAAAGCATTTGGACGGCCTGATAGACCCTCTGGACGGCTATGTGGACATAGACGGAAGGCGCATCAGCAATGTTCCGGAAAAAGTAAAAAGGGAAATCCGGAGCAAGATTGGATTCATGTTCCAGCAGGGGGCCCTGTTCGACTCCCTCAGCGTGGGGGAAAACGTAGCTTTTCCCCTGCAGGAAGCAGGGCTGAAAAATGAAGAAGAGCTGGATTCCCGGATTTCTGCGGCGCTTGAATCCGTCGGACTCTCAGGACAGGAAGAAAAAATGCCCGCGAACCTTTCCGGAGGCATGATCAAGCGCGTGGCTGTAGCCAGGGCCATCGTCATGACGCCGGAATGCCTCCTGTATGACGAACCTACGGCAGGTCTGGACCCCATCGTCACGGACAGCATCAGCTTCCTGATCCGCCAGATCTGCAAGGACAAGGGCATTACCACCGTCATCGTCTCCCATGACATGCCCAGCGTGATCCGCATTGCGGACAAAATCGTCTATCTCCGGGAGGGAACGGTTTACTGGACAGGCACGCCGGAGGAACTGCTGCATTCCGAAGATCCAGTCCTGAAAAAGTTCCTGTACGGGGATTCCGGGGAAGACTGGGCCTCCCTGGCGGGAATGCATGAAAATTTTCAACGGGTTCTGCTGGAACGCGCGGAACGGGAAAGAAACCAATAGAAAAACCGCCATCACAACATGAAGCAAAAACTTAAACCGGAAACATGGGTAGGCATTTTCCTGATTGCCGGAATACTCATGATCCTGGGGGTCATTCTGGGCTTTGGAGGGTTGAAAACCACCAAGGAACAAACTTACCCCATCAACATCATTTTCAAGGATTCGGCGGGTCTCATCAAAGACTCCCAGATACGGCTGGGCGGCGTTTCCGTGGGAAAAGTCACCAAGGCTCCGGAACTTCTGCCTTCCGGCAATGAAGTGATGCTGGAAGCCAGCATCCAGCGCGGCGTAAAAATCCAGGTGGGTTCCGTCTTCCGCATAGACATGCAGAATATTCTGGGAGACAAGTACATTGAAATCGTTCCCCCTTCCCCACCCACGGACCAGTACATCCAGCCTCATGAAACCATCATGGGGCAGGCAGAGAGCGACATCAGCAAGCTCAAGAACAATGCCGTGGTGGCCAGCGAAGAAATCCTGGCCATCCTGAAACGGATAGAAAAGAATTCCGGCAATATTGACGAAGCCCTTCTCAACATCAGCGAGGCGGCCAAGGGCCTGTCGCAGACCACCAAGATCATCAATGAAAGCCTTCTGGACAAGGAAAACCTTCAATACGTCAAGGGCGTACTGATGAACATGGACAAGACAGGGAAGGAACTCCCCGGCCTGATGGAAGAAACCAGAACATCTGTGGCTGCCATGAAGGAAACCATCCGGAACGCCCGCAAGATCATTGACGGAGTGGAAAGCAGGCTGGAGGGACTGGACCCGGCCATCAAGGAAATTCCCTCCACGCTCACCGCCCTGCGCAAGGCTTCCGACCACATTGCCTCCGTTACGGCGGATGCACGCAAGAACCAGGGCTTCCTGGGCCTGCTGCTTTATGACGCCCGCTTCCGCGCCAACGCCCAGGAATTCATCCGCAACCTGAGAGATTACGGCATTCTCCGCTACCGGAATCCGAATGAGCCACAGATCAAGGCCGATCCGCGCGGAGGTTTTTCCGGCAGCCGACGCTGACGGCGGCCCACAATTCGGCATGAAGCCGTTTTACACACTTGCCATTAGTGGGAAGAATGCTAAAAATCCCTAATGTGAGAGGCGAACACATGTAAGCCGACATGTTTTCAACAGGAATTCAACCTTAACACTCTAATCAATCATGCAAGACAATCAAACCGAACTTGAACCGACCGTAACAGCAACGGATGCCAGCTGCTCCTGCCCCTCCGCCCGCGACATGGCCGTTACCAGATTTCACCAGGCCCGGGCTTTCGCTGCGGCCAAAGTAAACCAAATACGCAAGGCAGCCACGGAACAGGCGGGCACCATCCGCGATTACGCCCAGGAAAAGGGAGTGGTCATCCGCGACAAGGCCAAGCATCTTCATGAAGCCAGTGAAGAATACGTGAAGGAAAAGCCCACCCAGTCCATGCTCATCGCCATGGGCGTGGGTCTCCTGATCGGCCTCCTCATCCGCCGCCGTTAATCTGTCCCGCGCCATGCGTCCCGCTCGCATGGCGCCTCCCCTTCCGTCCAATTCGTGCCATGGGTCTGATCGACAAATTCAAACGCACCTTCGTCACCCCGGTCATGGAGGAAAAAGAGGAAGGGATGGCTATGGCGCGTTCTCTCCGGGAAGCCGGTGCGGCCGCACTCTCCCATTTGGAAGCCTTGTACGGCCTGCTCAAGCTGGAGCTGGAAGAAGCGTCCAAACGGCTGGGCCAAAAAATGGCCCTGCTCCTGCTGGCCGCCTTCATGGCCTTCTTCGGCTACCTCTTCGTATGGTGCCTGCTGACCATGATCATGGCCTATTATTGGAACATCATCGCAGGGCTTGCCGTGACGGCCGGGTTCCACATTTTGGTTGCCGCCATTGCTCTGGCCATGTTCAGCCGCATTCGCGTTACTCCCATCGCCCCCGCTACGGCGGAAGAACTTAAAACGGATTTATCATGTCTGCAAATGGCTCTCAAAAAAAGCTCGAACTCCTGATGCAGGTAGCCACTTCCCGGCTGGATATCGTCAATGAGACCGACGCTTTCACCCAGAAGGTGCAGCATCAGGCGGACCATCTCCGGCAGCTGAAAAAAAGAGCCATGTCCATTCCTGTGATCGGCTCCATCGTCGGCACAGTGGGAGGCATTCTGCTCATCAAAATGCTCATGGGAAAAAAGAGCCATCCGGCCCCGGCGCGTCCGCGCCTGTCCGGACTGCCCGGAGGACTGGTCAATTCCTCCATATTCAGGTTCATGATTGAAATCCTGATTACCCTGGCCTTCCCCTCCCTGAAAAAGCTGGGGTTTGACCTGGCCAACAAAAAAATCCTCAGCCTGTTCAAATTCCGGAGCCATTGACGGCTCCCTGCCCGGCAAAGGAAAAACGCCATTTTTACGGCGGTTCCGAAAGTGGAGGACTTTTTATTTTTTGCTGGTCAAAAAAGGCCCCTTTCCGCTAGTATGTAGCTTTATCAGTTTGCTGCATTCAAAACATGAGCGAATACATTTTGCCCCACGTCGACGGATATCTTAAGCTTGGACAGGACTTTGACTGTTCCGATATCCACCTTGCCGTCAACAGCCGCCCCACATGGCGCCGGTTCGGCCAGCTTCTGCCCATCTGGGAAGAAGCCCCCAACCTCACTCCCAAGGACACGGAAATCCTGGCCCGGGGATTCCTGGAGGAGCCTGAATGGAACCGCCTTCAGCAGCGCGGCGACGTGGACTTTGCCTATGCCAACGACTTCGGCCGCTACCGCGCCTCCGTCGTCAAGCAGCGCCTGGGTTACGACATCTGCTTCCGTATCATCAACACGAAAGTCCGCACCATGGAGGAAATCGGGCTGCCGACGGACTATGTGGTGCCTCTGACCCGCTACACCAACGGCCTCATTCTGGTGACGGGCTCCGTGGGTTCCGGTAAATCAACAACGCTGGCCTCCATCGTGGACTTCATCAACCAGGACCGCCACGACCACATCATCACGCTTGAAGACCCCATCGAATACATCATTCCCTCCAAAAATTGCCACGTCAACCAGCGTGAAGTGCACAAACACACGGAATCCTTCGCACGGGCTCTGCGCGGCGCGCTCCGTGAAGACCCGGACGTCATCATGGTGGGTGAAATGCGCGACCTGGAAACCATTTCCCTGGCCCTCACCGCCGCAGAAACGGGCCACCTGGTGCTCGGCACGCTGCACACGGGGTCCGCAGCCCGCACGGTGGACCGTGTGCTGGACGTCTTCCCGGTGGAACAGCGCGACCAGATCCGCATCATGGTCAGTGAATCCCTGCGCGGCATCATTTCCCAGCAGCTCGTTCCCAGGGCGGACGGCAACGGCCGCGCCCTCGCCATTGAAATGCTCGTCAACACGCCCGCCATTGCCAACTGCATCCGCGAAGGCAAGACCTTCATGATTCCCGGCTGCATCCAGACAGGAAAGGCCCAGGGCATGATTCTGATGGACGACTCACTCAGGGCCCTTTACCAGGCGGGGCTCATCACCGCAGACGACTGTCTCTTCCGCTCGGAAGACAAAACCATCATGAAAGCCTTCCTAGGCATCAAGTAACCTTTAACTTTGACACATTCCTGTTATGGCTGTTATCGACCAATACTTCAAATATCTCGTAGAATCCGGAGGCTCCGACCTTCACCTCAGCGAAGGCCAGCCCCCAAAAATCCGTGTCAACGGTACCATTTCCGCCATTTCTGACGAAAATCTAGAGGGTCAGGCATTCAAGACCCTGCTCTCGGAAATCTGCGACCCGCAGGCATTCCAGAAATACCTGGAAGAAGGCGATCTGGACTTTGCCTATGAAATGGACGAAACTTCCCGCTTCCGCTGCAACTACTTCAAGCAGCAGCATGGACTGGGCGCCGTCTTCCGTCTCATTCCCACAAAAATCGCTACGCTGGAAGAGCTGGGCGTTCCGACGGTGGTCAAGGAATTCGCCCACATGAGGTCCGGCCTGGTGCTGGTTACCGGCCCCACCGGTTCCGGTAAATCCACCACGCTGGCCGCCATCATCGACTACATCAACAGCAACCAGGCACGGCATATCATCACGGTGGAGGAACCTATCGAATTCGTCCACCCCAATAAAAAATCCATCGTCACCCAGAGGGAAGTTCCCCTGCAGACGCCTTCCTTCGCGGACGGCTTGCGGGCTTCCCTCCGCGAAGACTCCGACATCGTGCTCGTGGGTGAAATGCGCGACCTGGAAACCATCTCCCTGGCTCTCACCGCCGCGGAAACCGGCCTTCTGGTCTTCGGAACCCTGCACACCAACAATGCCAGTAAAACCATTGACCGTATTATTGACGTCTTCCCCTCCGACCAGCAGTCACAGGTGCGCACCATGCTCGCGGGTTCCCTCCGCGGCGTCGTGGCCCAGCTCCTGATGAAGCGCTGTGACAAGCCGGGACGCGTGGCCGTCAATGAAATCCTCTTTGCCACTCCCGCCGTGGGCGCCATCATCCGCGAAGGCGCTACGCAAAAGATTCCGGATGTCATCGTGGGCGGCAAATCCATGGGGATGCAATTCATGGACGACGCCATCTGGCAAAAGCTCCAGCAGGGCATCGTTTCCCCGGAAGAAGCTTACATGAAGAGCATTGAAAAGAAGAGGTTCCGCAACTTCCTGCCCCCCGAGTCGGCCCGTCTGGCGGATTCCGGTGGTGGAAACTAATCCTCCGTCGTACCTTGCCCCTTATGTCCCCCACCGGAAAATTCACGTTCAAGCTCGTGATCTATGGAGCGTTCCTGCTCTATCTGGTGGGGGACTTGTTCATTTGGCACGGCTTCCTGGCGGGCAGGATGGATGCCTATCTGAAACCCATGCCGGGACCGCCCGGAGACAATTCCGAACGCATCGCGGAAGTTTACGGAGAACCGCTTACCGCCAACCAGCTGAACAGGAGAATTGCGGAGCTGGGCATTCTGCGCCAGCCCGCCGTGCTGGACATGGGAGACGGCATGACGCTCACCCATGAACTGGATGTGCAGAAGGAGCTGGCCCCCCGTGCCAGATATGACCTCATCAGCTCCTCCCTCCTGCGCCTGAAAACCCGGGTCAACGATTTGCAGCTCCCCAACCGCAATGCGGAAGCCGCCCAGGCGGAAAAGCAAATCCAGTCCCGTTTTGACGGCGACAGGGAGAAATATCTGGAAATGCTCCACGGCCAGAAACTCACCGAAGAGCAGCTCCGGCAGAAAATTGCCGCCCGCCTCAAGCAGACGGAACAGCTTTACCGCGCAACCATCAAGGTTGCGGACCCTACCGACGAAGAACTGAAAATCTACTACAATCTGGTCAAGGACAGGCTTAAAACGCCGGATTTGCGGCAGGCCAGGCACATTTTCCTCTCCACCCTGCACAAGGACGACAATCAGGTCAAGCAGGCGGCGGAAGCCCTGTTGGCGCGCCTGCGGGCCGGAGAATCCTTCGAACGGCTTGCCAAAAGTACCAGCGAAGATGAACGGACGGCTTCCGCCGGAGGCTCCCTGGGCTGGATCAACCCGGCCCGTACTGTGGAAACCTTGGATCTGGACATTGCCTCCCTGCCTGACAACACGCCTGTGCTCGTCAAAAGCAAATGGGGATGGCACGTCATGGAAGCCTCCCCCTTGAAGAAAGGACGCGTTCCATCCTATGAGGAGGCGCTGCCTTCTTTGAGAAATGCAGCCCAAAGTCTCAGAAAGGCGCAAGCCACAGGATTGTACATGGACGGCCTTTTTGAAGAAGCCCACCTTAAAAACCGCATTAAAAACAAGCAGAGGCATTAAAGCCACGCCGGAATTCCGGAAAAACCGGATGATTCCGCCACGCCGTCTTTCCTCTTTTCCATTTGGAAGGAGGCGTTATTTTCCTGTTGCATCCATTGTCGGCATGATCCTCTCAGCATGGAGAAACTCTCCCCGGCAAAATGAGAAGAAGGATGGTCTTCCTGAAAAGTATTCTCGTTTCTATTATCAAGTTTTCCTAATACAGAGGAGGAAAAAACTGGTAGATGCTTGAAATAAAAGATTCTCTGACTTATGAGCTTCAGCTTTTATCTGCATGCCATCCACAGGGGAAGAAGAGCAACACTTTACTTAGGGTTCTCCTGATTTTTTCACACTTTCGACAAACCGTGATAAAGGAGCGGCAATACGCTCATAACCGGCAGGAGACAAGTGGACATTGTCGGCCATGTACCTATCTGCAGCTCTTGTTTGCCCAGGCTCCTGCAATTCCTTGAACAAGGGACAAACATAAATATTCCTCCCCCATGGTTCGCTTAACATTTTTTCCCGGAACCTCCACATCGAGGTTTCTTCCTTGGCATTGAGAGGGGGTATCAGAACAAGACGGATAGACTCGTCGTACTTCTCTTTCAATTCATGCACAAGGCTTCTGAGTCCTCTCATTACCAGCCAATCCGGAGTATTGATGGAAATATTGTTGGTGCCGATGCAAAGAACAATTACGGAAGGCCTGGCAAGATCAAACAATCCATCATGAATACGCCATCGCAAATTTCCAATGGTATCCCCTGCCGTCGCAACATTGATGCATCCCAGAGGTTCCATAAAACGCTTCCAGGACTCTGGTGAATCTTTTAGCCAGAAATTCATCAGGGAGTCACCACACACAATAATCGCTCCATCAGGCGATTCATCCAGTATGTGTTTGTCTCTTGCATGCTTCTCAAGTCGTTTCGCTCCCATTTCCGGATACTCCTCTTCCAAAAATACGATTTCTGCACGCCTTGCAAAAAGGGTAAGATATGCGCACACTACGCAAACCACTCCTATCAACAGACAAAGGGCAATTTTTTTTATGATCGTCATGACTGTCTTTTAGGGAAGTTCCGGACATTGGCCAAATAAGGCAACAACCGCGGAGCATATTTGGAGATGAGAAGATAGAAGCATGAAATTACTCCAATGACGGCTATTATTCCGACAATGCACAATATGAACGATTTTTTCCAAATCCAATCTGGAGTGAGATTAAATATGGGATAATGCAGAATAAATATTAAAAATGAGGCTCCAGACAATTTGGTCAGAAAACCACTCTTGTTGCAGTATTTGTTCAATAGAAAACCCATGAATAAAATAAAAGGGACCTACATACTTGACTAACCATATTATTTTAAAATATTTTCGTCATTCCCTTTTTATCTGAAGGTGAACAACTTAGACAAAAACGCTGACTAGGTATTCTAGTCAGCGTTTTTCATAATATATTTGTAATAAATAAATTACATTTTATCAAATGTACCCCTTGCAGGTAATTCCTTTCCCATATTCTCTTTCATCGTTCCTTCAGCAGAAACATTATTACCATTAAACGTCAAATGAAGATTAAACCCAACCCAATTTGACTCAATTTGCAAGGTTCCTACATTAGTCCCCGTCTTTTCAAAGGCATAACTACCTGTAATCGTTCTGGTTGTCTCATGGTCATTAGCATCATATTCGACTGCGCTAAACGTAACGGTTCCGGTACTGAAAACAAAATCCTTTGCTTCCAATTCCCATCCGTCTCCTTCCTGATAGTCTACATACATACCTCCTGTAAGAGTTTTTCCTTCCAGTGTCAATGGAGCTTCTGAATTGCTTCCATCTCCATTGGATGATGACTTACTGCATGAGGTAAGCAGAGTCAAGGATGCCAGGACTGTTCCAAGTAATAATGTCTTCATAGTTCTTATTCATTGTTATCCCCCATTTTGGGAGATTCGGTCATATAGATAACAAGAACTATGACACCTGTAAACAACAAATCCCCCAATTTGGGGGATTTAAAAATTCCGCTATACTGCGGTAATGAAAAGAGATCGTAGCAGTGTTCCCGAAGAAACACTCAGAACACTTCTGCGACAAAAGCGGATTGAGAAGGGATATTCCCAACTTAAACTCTCTTTACTGCTAGATAACACCCGGACATTTGTTTCCAAATATGAGTCTGGTGAAAGGTATCTGACATTTACCGAGGTCATTTTGATCTGTCAGGTACTTGGAGTTGATCCAGTTGAGATCACTAAAAAAGTTGCAAAAGATTCCCAATAAAAATCTTTTTTGCTACTCTTTTTCCAGTTCCGTATGTTGACTAAAACCAGCAGGAACGAGATAAGTGGAATGATATACACCATTTTCGGATATTTGCCGATATTCGAAATCCAAGGGATCACCTTCGTCAGATATGGTGTAATCATTCCAAGAGCGAAGAAGATCGTCTTTGGCAACAATTTCGATCAACTTCATAGGGAATTGAAAAAATACGGACTTTTCAATTTCCCTCAAGATTAACTGCCCGTCCCCCTACTGCGGTCAACAGTAGGGGAGTTATAATTTTCTCTATATCCTATTTACTATAAGGTGTTATTATGAAATCAAATCACAATACATCAACCTTCTGCCAACCATCTTGGTAATCGTATCTCCTATAAAATTCATTGTCTCAACCTTAGACATATTATGTCTATAGGAAAACTCATGGATATACCTCTTAAGATGCTTAGGAGACATGTAATGGTAAATGCCATAGTAACCTCTTTTTAGTAGAGACCAGAAGCTTTCAATGGAATTGGTATGGACATTACCATTGACATATTGCTTCCCTGAGTGATTGACAAACTCATGGACAAAACCAGTCAATCCCTTATAGGATTTGAACTCATCAGTAAACACATTGGAATGCCTCTCTACATGTTTTCCAATAAATCCCTGTAAATTGTAAGCGGAAGTATCGTCGATATGTTTGACGATCACCTTTC
>ERZ1026921.370-NODE-370-length-25995-cov-7.077679_pt1 | contig 25995 bp, 28 predicted proteins | sample MGYA00519571_ERZ1026921 | MGnify/ENA primary metagenome ERZ1026921 (study PRJEB26926, sample SAMN06164877) | human gut metagenome | biome: ENVO:00009003; feature: ENVO:2100002; material: ENVO:00002003 | host: Homo sapiens | place: USA | collected 2012 ... | reverse complement strand
AAAAATATCACGGGACTTTCACCGGAAAGCCCGACGTTCCTTTGGCGATAGAACTTCATAAACATGTTTTGAAAATGCAAAAGTTAAGAAAACAATTACATCGTGCGGCAGACCGCATCAAATGTTCCCGTTTTGCACAGAAAAGTGTACTGGCCGCCATCGCCATAACCGTTTCGGTAAGCGAGGCCATGGCAGGCAGCAAGGGAGCGGCAGGTTTCACCAAGGCCACCCAGGAAGTCAGTTCCTACCAGGAACCCGTGTCGAACCTGATGAAGGCCATCGCCGCCGTCATCGTCCTTGTCGGGGCGTTCAACGTCTATTTCAAAATGCAGAACGGTGATCAGGACGTGAAGAAGACCATCATGCTGACCATCGGAGGATGTATCGCGTTCATCGCATTGTCGGAGGCCTTGCCGTTGTTCTTCACATAAAAGTTCTATAAAACTTATATCGCATGGCAATGGACAAGGAAGGTTATCCGGTATTCAAGGGCTTGCAGAAACCGCTGGAGTTCATGGGCATCCGCGGCCGCTTCCTCACGCTGGCGGCGGCAGCCGTAGGCGTGTCCTTTGTAGGCTTCATCGTCTTCTCCATCGCCTTGGGCAAGATAGCGGGCTTCATCGCCATGCTCGTCATGGCAGCAGCCGGATTAATCATTATCTATGTCAAGCAGCGCGGCGGGCTACACAACAAACGCAGGTCAAGGGGCATATTCGTGTACAATAATCTAAGGAATAAAAATTAAAAATCATCATCCTATGGCATCTACCAGAAAACGGGCATTTGACGGGCTTTATGCACAGCTGGAGGAAACGGACGGCCATGTCGTCCTCTTCTCGGCCGGCGGAAACCCGTCCGTCATCTTCGGGATGACCAACCCCGTGCAGCAGCTGTGTACGGATGCGGAGCAGTACCTGCGCTTCCAGGACGTGCTTTCCAACGTGGCGCAGACGCTCGGCGAGGGGTATGCCCTGCAGAAGCAGGACATCTTCTGCAAGCAGGCCTACCACCACGACGTGCCGGAAGACGCGGAGTTCCTGAACAGGAGCTATTTCCGTTACTTCGAGGGAAGGGAGTTCACGGAGATACGCACGTACCTTATTGTCACGCAGGAGGCGCAGCACGGCCAGTTCGTGCAGTACGACCCGAAGAAGTGGCAGGACTTCCACGCCAAAGTCAGCAAGGTGGCAGACATCCTGGGCGAGAAAAACATCCGGCATTGGCTGCTGACGAAAGAGGAGGTCAACGAATACTGCCACCGCTTCATGGCGTTCCGTTTCCGAAGCGGCCCGTTCTCCATGACCAACTTCAAGGCCTCGGACGAATACCTGAGAACCGGCGACCGCATCATCCGTTCCTACCCGCTGGTGGACATCGACGAGATTAACCTGCCCTCGCTGGTGAAACCTTACACGGAGACGAGCATCAACGGTTATGCCGTCGCCACCGACCTGCTCTCGTTCCTGTCAAACGTGCCCCATGCAGACTGCGTGGTGTACAACCAGGCCGTGCAGATACCCCAGCAGCGCAAACTCCTTAGACAGCTGCAGGCCAAGGCCAAACGCCACGGCTCGATGCCCGACCCGAGCAACAGGATAGCCAAGGCCGACATCGAGGAAGTGCTGCACCGACTGGCCGTGGACAGCACCCTGCTGGTGTACTGCAACTTCAACATCCTCGTGAGCTGTCCGCCGGACAAGGTTACATCCGTGACCTCGTATCTGGAGACCAGGCTCTACGAGTGCGGCATCATGCCCTCCCGTACCGCCTACAACCAGCTGGAACTGTTCACGGACAGCTTCCCCGGCAACGCCTACGCCTTCAATCCCGACTATGACCTCTTCCTTACCCTCTCGGACGCCGCCCTGTGCTTCTTCTTCAAGGAGCGCATGAAAGAGTCGGAGGACACGCCGCTGACCACGTACTACACCGACCGTCAGGGGCTGCCCGTCTGCATCGACATCACCGGCAAGGAAGGAAAGGTAAAAATGACGGACAATGCCAACTTCTTCTGTATCGGGCCTTCGGGCAGCGGGAAGAGCTTCCACATGAACAGCGTCGTGCGCCAGCTTCTGGAACAGGATACCGATGTGGTCATGGTGGATACGGGTGATTCCTACGAGGGAATATGCGGCTACTACAAGGGCACGTACATCGCCTATTCCAAGGAGAAGCCCATCTCCATGAACCCCTTCAAGGTGACGAGGGAGGAATACGAGCAGAACTTCGGCGAGAAGAAGAATTTTCTCAAATCACTGATATTCTTGATTTTTAAGGGCAACGCCTTCCCCGACAAGATAGAGGACATGCTCGTCAACCAGACCCTCGTGGAATACTATGAGACCTACTTCCACCCGTTTGATGGGTTCAGCGACGATGAGCGTGAGGCATTAAGGCAGAAACTGCTGGTGGCATCCAAGATGGAGGAAGACCCCGACAAGTACAACAAGGGCATGGAGGACATCGAGCGGCAGATCAACGAGCCGCCACCGCCGGAGGAAACGGAGAAGCGGGCGTTGATGCTCCCGGCGGAAGCCCGGAAGGTGAAGCTGCTACGACAATGCCGTTCCCTGCTTGCGCTGGCACGGGACGGGGCAGCCAGCAAGGGAGAGCGGGAACGCGCCCTTGCCATCGTAGAGAAGTACAAGCAGGAACTCTACGAGAACACACAGCTGGTGAAGACGGACCGGCAGATAAGGCATATCGAGCAGCAGAGGCGCAGGCTGAAAGTCAGGGAGCTGTCCTTCAACTCCTATTACGAGTTCGCGCTGGAGCGTATCCCCCAGATTATGGCCATGGACAAGATCAGCTTCGATATCCATAATTTCGCCGCCATCCTGAAACAGTTCTACCGGGGCGGAGAGCTGGAGGCCACGCTGAACTCCGACATGGACGTGAACCTCTTTGACGAGCGGTTCATCATCTTTGAAATCGACAAGGTAAAGGATGACCCCGTGCTTTTCCCCATCATTGTGTTGATCATCATGGACGTGTTCCTGCAGAAGATGCGCATCAAGAAAGGGCGCAAGGCCCTGATCATCGAAGAAGCGTGGAAGGCCATCGCATCCCCGACCATGGCCGAGTACATCAAGTATCTCTACAAGACCGTCCGCAAGTTCCACGGCATCGCCGGGGTGGTCACGCAGGAACTGAACGACGTGATAGACTCGCCCATCGTCAAGGAGGCCATCATCAACAACTCCGACGTGAAGATACTGCTCGACCAGACCAAGTTCAAGGACAGGTACGAACAGATTGCCGCAATCCTGGGACTTACGCCCGTCCAGCGGCAGCAGATATTCTCCATCAACGCCCTGAACAATCACGAGGGACGCAGCTATTTCAAGGAGGTGTGGATATGCCGGGGACAGAACTCGGATGTCTATGGCGTGGAGGAAGCCCCCGAATGTTACTGGGCCTACACCACCGAGCGTTCGGAAAAGGAAGCCCTGAAAACCTACATCGCCCACTACGGCGGGTTGCAGGAGGCCATCATACGGATAGAGGAAGACCGCCATAAGGCAGGAAGTCCGCTTTTCCGTGAGTTTGCAAGGAAAGTCAACGAACATAAAAAGGTAATGTCGCTATGGTAAAATTAGGATACATATTTATCACATTCTTATTGGCAACCGTCTCCATGCAGGCATTTGCCGGATGGCGTGTCGTCATCGACAAGAACTGCATCAAGGTGGTGGCCGCCAACACCGCCTCGCAGAAACTCATCGAGGACCGGCACAACCTGCAGCTGGACTCCATCGCTGCCAGGAAACAGAAGGTGGAGCTGTACACGGTCAGCATGGCCACCATCAAGGAACTCTACAAGCTGACGATGGAAAACGTGTCCGGCTTCGGAACGGAAAGCCTGTACTACAAGGAAATCGGCTCGTGCGCCTTTGACATCCTCAAAGACGTGCCGGAACTGGTCAAGACCGTGAATGAAGCCAAGTTTACAAATAAGCTCTATTGTTTGACAGAGTTGGGCGGTCTGGTTGTGGAGACACAGCAGCTCGTGGGCGATTTCGTGAACATCGTGAACAATGCCGGGGTGCAGAACCCGCTCAAAGGACAGGGCACGGCAGAAAGGAAGAAAGACGGATACAACCTGCTCGACCGTTATGAGCGGCTGACGCTGGCCAACCGTATCTATACCGGCCTGATGAAGATACGCTACAAGGTGGACGGCATGGTGCTGATGGCGCAGTTCGCCACGGCAAACGACCTGTTCTTTGCCATCGACCCGGAGGGATGGGCGAACGTGGTGAGCATGAAAAGCCATGTGGGCGGTCTGATACAAAACTGGAACGGACTGGTGGCTGCAAATTATTGACGAAAAATTAAAATCAGGTATGGCATATAGAAAAATAAGAATACAAATAGTAAGCATCGTTGTGGCGATACTGTTATTGCCCATGAAGAGCCTTGCGTTCATCATCCCGAAAGACCTTCCGACCATCGAGGCACTGATTGCGCTCCACAAGGCCGTGAAGCAAGACGAGGACCAGGCGTTACAGAGAGTGGCCGCCAGTTTCGGCGAACAGTCTTTAATCACGAAAGGCGCCGTCAGGTTCAATGACGTGCGCACCACGCTGAACACAAGACTTGACAACGCCCATTCCTACCTGATACTGGCCGGAGCCATTTCTTCCACCGCCAACTCCCTGTACCGGCTGGTAAGGGAATACAAGGACTTCACGGAAGGCACTTTCAAATATGTGAAGGACAAGCCTTTCGTGGCATGGTACTACACGGATGCCAACCTCGCCATATCAAGGGAGATAAAGCACTGCTACAAGCTCTATGCGTCCGTGGCCGCTTCGGGCATCAACCTGATGAAGGCGAGCATGGACGAGAAACTGAATCTGGTGCTGACGCTCAAAAGCACCATTGACAAGGCACGGTACATCATTGACAACGCAAACCTGTACTGCTATCTTGTAACGGATTGCGGTTGGAAACCTGATTACATCTGGGAAATCCTGAACTCGGAAGTCAAGGATGCGATAGCGGAAAAGGTCATCAACAAATGGAACGAAGGATATGCAGGTTAGAAAGACAATTATCATGGCTGTAATCATACTGGCCGGCATCCCGCTTGTCTCCAACGCCCAACGGCCTACAAGGGACAAGGAAAAGGAACGGCAGTGGAAGTCGATGGAGAACGGCCCGTGGGACTTCGCTCCCGACTGGTACTACTATTTTCTCCACAAGCGGTATTCCGGTGCGGACATGTACTGGAAATGGGCGGGCTTCCATTCCGGCTTCCGGGTGCGGTTCAGGGAGAAGGACTCCAACATCAAGCGTATCATGCCGGTGCGTGTCACGGCCGGGGAAACCCAGCGTCAGAAGGCGGAAAAGGCGGAAGAGGAACGCAAACACATCGAAGGACTGTACAAGGAGGAACTGGCACGGGAGGCGGACCGCAACGTGGATTTGAGTTACCCTGCCTACAAGGACGAGTTCAACCGGATGCAGGACCGCATCACCGACGGGCTGCTCTACTGCATGAAGAAAAGCGGCGGCAGGCTCAAGTACCAGGTGGACGAACTGAGCCGGCAGAATGAAATCCTCTGTGCGGACATCGCCTACATCCACAAGACCGGTGTCGGCTACGGGCTAGAGAACGCCAAGAGGCAGCAGGCCTACGAGGAAGCCAGGAAGAAAATGGAGGAACTGGTCAGCCGGACGGCGCATCTGTGTGCCGTGGCCGCCACTCATTATTAAAAAGGGAAACAAGAAACTGGAAAATATAAATATAAAGTAAGAACGGTATGAATATAATGTGTACACTCCTGACCATCGGTCTGCCCGCCATCGACGAGAGCCTTGACAAGCTGCTGGTCGCCATGGAGACATTCCCTAACGTGGCGGTGCTGGGTGATGCGGTCTCGCTGGCCCGTGCCCTCGGACTCTGCCTCGCCCTCTGTGTCGGCTCTTACGAGTGCTGGATGATGATGCTCGGACGGCGCGGCATGGACGTGATGAAGCTCCTACGCATCATCGGCATCTCCATCTGCATCTCCTCCTCGTCATGGATATGCGAGGCGTTGCAGGTTCCCGGCAAGAGCCTGGAGTCAGCCACCAAGGCCATGGCGCAGGCCAAGAACAAGGAAGTGGCCGCCTTCGAGCTGAAGGTGGCGCAGAAACAGGGGAATTACCTTGACCGCCTCCGGACGGTGCAGGACTCCATCGCCACCGCCAAACAGGTGGCAGCCATCGGGCAGGATGCGGCCTGGTGGGACAAGCTCATCTACAACGTGGAGAACCTCGGCACCACCATCAACAACTACGCCCAGCGTGCCGCCGTGGCCGCCGAGACCAAGGTCAGCGAGTGGATTAACGACGTCATACGCTTCATCGGCGAACTGATTTTCCAGATGTCCTACTACGGCATCCTCGTGGCGCAGCGCATCTTCATGGCCATCCTCATGATATTTTGCCCCATCATGTTCGCCCTCTCCCTCGCCCCGCCGTGGAACTCGGCCTGGAGCCAGTGGATGTCGAAGTACCTTTCCCTCTCGCTGTGGGGATTCGTGACCTACATGTGCCTGTACTACATCGACTTCATCCTCCTGTACAACCTCCAGCAGGACCTGGTGGCCTACGACCACCTCCTGCACGGTTCGGTGAACTCGTGGGAGCAGATCGGCGCGCTCGGCCTTCAGGGCGTCGGCTCGAACTGCATGTACGCCATGGGTATGCTCGTCGGTGCCTACATCATCCGCTTCGTCCCCGAAGTGGCCTCTTGGCTGATACCGGGCGGCGTAAGCTCGGGAGCGGGTTCCGTGGCAGGCTCCACCGCCATGGGCATCACGAGCGCGGCAGGCTCGATGGCCGGAAGTGCGGTAGGTTCGACAATCGGTGCGGCAGGCTCCATGGGGAAATCACTCGTAAAGTAAACTTCAAAACGACAGTATATGCTTATAGAATCCCTTGCACAGAAAACGAAGCTCGCCATGATGACGGTGCTGGCCACCATTGCCGGCTGTGCCGTCATCTGCGGGTTCACCGTCTGGTGCTGCGTCTCCCTCGTAAGCGAGGAGCGGCAGCAGATCTATGTACTCGACGGGGACATCCCGTTCCTCGCCGAGCGTGCGAAGCTGGAGGCCAATTTCACCATGGAGGCGAAGGCGCACATCCAGCTCTTCCACCAGTATTTCTTCAACCTGCCGCCCGATGACGACTACATCCGCTGGACGCTCGGCAAGGCGATGTACATGGCGGACGGCACGGCACTGAAGCAGAAACAGGCCATGGACGAGAACGGCTTCTATTCCGACATCATTTCCTCGTCGGCGGTCTGCACCGTCATGTGCGACTCTATCCGCTTTGACGGGAGCGAACGCAAGTTCACCTATTACGGCACGCAACTCATCAAACGGCGTTCCCGTGACCAGAAACGTTCGCTGGTGACGACCGGGTACATCGAGAGCGTGCCCAGGACACAAAACAATCCCCACGGGCTGATGATCACCGGCTGGAGAACCATCGAGAACAAGGATTTGGACTATTAAAAATATCGGATATGAAATCATTTAAGAAGAGTTTACAGGAAAGCCGACTAAAGACACACCAGCTCATACGTTCCTGGCTGCGTCCCAAGCTGGGAGCGGTCGGCACGAAATGCCGGTTGCCGGGGCGCATCCGGCTTGCCAACGCATGGGCAAGGAAACATCCCAAAAGGACATTCGCCTGCGTGGTCGGTTCGTTATCCCTGTTATTGGTCGGAGGCATTGCCTCGGATTTCCTGACCGGCAGGAACGTGACGGAACCCGATGTGAGTGCCATTGCAAACATGGAACCGCTCTTCAGCGGTTTCCGCACCATTCAGGCGAACAAGGACGCGCACCGATGTACACTGCTGGAACTGACCGCCGAGGGGCAGGCCGTCCGCAAGGAACTGGACTCCCTGATTGCCGTCCCGAAGAAATCACGTGCGGATTCCGTCCGTATCGTGCGGCATTACAAAAAACTGGAAAACATCGTCAAATCCCTTAAAAACAATGATAACCCATGATCAAGATTAATTTTAGACAACCCAAGTATATCTTTCCGCTGGTCGTCTTCGTTCCGCTGTGTGCCATGGTTTACTTCCTGATGCAGACATTCGGCGGCGACGGTGAGACAGCGGAGGCAGTGGCGACAGACCACATCAACATGGAACTGCCGGAGGCGCAAACTCAGGAAACCGGAGATAAGATGTATGAGATGTCACGCCGTTTCGACGACGAGGATGCCTTCACGGCAGTCGGTGCGCTCGGGGAGGAAGAGAAAGAGAATGAAAAACTGGGTCACGGCTACACCGAGGACGAGCTTGACAGCATTGACGCCGCCGAAGCCGAGCGCATCCGCCGGCAGCAGGAAATGGAGGAACTGGAGCGTTCACTGGCCGAATCAAGAAAGCACATCAACTCCTACGCTTACGGCAACGGTTCTTCCGGTGGTGGTTCAGAAAACGGTTACACCTCGCAGGATGACTTTGCCCGTGACCTTGAAGAGATACAGAAACGGAGCTATGAACGGCAGAAGGCCATTGAAGCCGGACTCGGTTACGGCAAGTCGGAAGCGGAGAAAATTGCGGAAAAACAGCGTGCGGACTCCATCGCCAGGGTACGCAGGGAGGAAGCAGAACGCAACCGCCCGAACCTTGTCCTGAAATCCTCCGACACCAATGCCGGCAAGTTCCATACCGTCACGGCCTCCAATGAAGCGGCGGAAGCCAGGCTGATACGGGCCATGATAGACCAGACCACCAAGGCACGGGAAGGCACGCGCCTTCGCTTCAAGCTGCTTGACGACGTGACCGTGAGCGGAACCCGGTTGAAGAAAGGCACATACCTTTACGGTACGGTGACAGGATTCGGGCAGCAGCGTGTCCGGGCTGCCATCACCAGCATCCTTGTGGGAGACAGGTTCATCAAGGTCAAGCTCTCTGTCTTTGACAATGACGGCATGGAGGGGTTCTACGTTCCCGAATCCGAGTTCCGTGACTTCGTGAAGGACGCAAGCTCCAGCACGGTACAGCAGAACATCAACTTCGAGTCGGAGGACGGCTACGGTTCCGGCATATCGGGAGAGGCCATCGCCCTGCAGGCCTTGCAGAACATGTACAACTCCGCCACTTCCGCCATCTCTTCCGGCATCAGGAAGAACAAGGCGAAAATCAAGTACAACACCATCGTCTATCTGATCAATTCGGATGACGCACGGTAAACTATCAAATACTTTACACACCGAACAAGAAATCATTAAATCGCATAATATGAAAGTCAGGATTCTTTTATTCTTCTTATCTCTGTTTGGAATGACAGTCAGTGCATCCGCCAACAGGAGGATTTACGTCAACCGGGAAGTGACCACGCACATCGTCATGCCCGAGAATATCAAGATGGTGGACATTTCCACCCCGAAGATTGCCGGCAACCAGTGTACCGACAACATTGTACGTATCAAGCCTTATCACGAGAATGATTCCCTGCCGGACTTGGGCTATGATGACAACGAGCTGCTGGGTACGCTGACCCTTATCGGTGAGCGGCATATCGCACAGTACGATGTCCTTTATACACAGTCTCCCGGCATGGCCTCCAATATATATAATGTGTCATACGACGACCTGCAGTCGTACATCAACCCGGAAGTCTCCATGCCGATGGCGGAGATGGCACGTTATGCGTGGGCGGTCTATGGCAGCGACCGCAAGTTCAACCAGATTGTATCGAACGAGCACGGCATGAAAGCCGTTGTGAACAATATCTACTCCGTCGGGGACTACTTCTTCATCGACTACTCATTGCGCAACAAGACCAAGATACCCTACGACATTGAAGAAACGAGGATAAAGCTCACGGACAAGAAGAAGACCAAGGCGACCAACTCGCAGACCATCGAGCTGACACCGGTCTTCACGGTCAACCACGTGAGGAAATTCAAGAAGGACTACCGCAACGTGCTGGTACTGCCGAAGCTCACCTTCCCCGAAGAGAAGATTCTGCGGCTGGAAATTTCGGAGAACCAGATCAGCGGGCGTGTCATCACGCTGACCATCGAGTACGAGGACATCCTCAATGCCGACGGCTTTGATTCGGACATTTTGAAAGACACGCCGTACTATCCCTATTATCACATCACTTATACTGACAGGCCATGAAGAAATTATTGTTTATTCTCTTGTGTGCGGTAGCCTCCATGAGCGCGTCCGCACAGGACGGCAAGCTGACGCTGAACGCCGGCTTCCTCTTCCCCTCAACGCTGAATGCGACCCTCGGTTATGAATATCCGCTGTCCTACGGCAATGCCGTGGAAATCTTCGGCGAGGCGGGCACGCACTGGCACAGGCCCGTTTCCAAAAACTTCTGGAAGGATTATTACTGGGACGGCGGTCTTCTGTACAAGCACCGCCTTGTCCGCTACAAGAACGGGATGCTCCGTTTCCGCTTCGGCCCGCAGTTCGGTGCGGTGAACCGGAAGTTCTTCCTCGGTCTGGAGGGAGGCTTCGAGTACAGCTACGTGTTCCGAAGCGGAATGGAGTTCTCGATTGTCCAGAAGAACAACGTGAACTTCCTGCACGGGGACACTTTCCGCAACGGGTTGTTGCTGGGAATAAAAATACCGTTTTGACAGCATATAAATTTATAGCTTATGGCATTTGAGGAAACGAAGGAACAGCAGCAGATGTACAGCTACTTCCGAAGTTGCATCTACATCTTTCTCATCATCGAGATCGTGATGAACCTGCCGGTAACGGCGGACAACCGCGTCACGCAGTTCATTCTTGACATACTGGGACGTTTCAAGGTGTTCAACTCGGTGGCGGGCTGCAAGGTGACGGAACTGGTCTGCATCTGTGTGGTGTGTATAGGTACAAAGGCGAAGAAGGCGTTGAAGTTCAATGTCAGGACGATGGTCATCTACCCGGTGCTGGCGGGACTGACCCTTGTCGGGCTGTGTTTCGTCTTTCACGGGATGGACTTCGGCGTCAGCTGGATGGGCTTCCCGGCAGGCCGTATCCTCTACACCCTTTGTTCGGTGGCGGGCACCATGCTGGTGCATCAGGGGCTGGACGGCATCGCCAGGTATTACAACTACAAGGTGGGCGAAGACCGTTTCAACTTCGAGAACGAATCCTTCCAACAGTCGGAAGTGCTGGTAAACAACGACTACTCGGTGAACATTCCCATGATATATTACTGGAAACAGAAGATGCACAGGGGTTGGATCAACATCATCAACCCCTTCCGTGGGACTATCGTGCTGGGTACGCCCGGTTCGGGTAAGTCGTTCGGCATCATCGACCCGTTCATCCGGCAGCACTCGGCCAAGGGTTTCGCCCTCATGGTATATGACTTTAAGTTTCCGACACTTGCAAAGACGCTGTTTTACCAGTACTGCAAGAACAGGAAAGCCGGAAAACTTCCTGATAATTGCGGATTCAGGATAGTGAACTTTACCGATGTGGAGTATTCCAACCGCATCAACCCGATACAACGGAAGTATATTCCCGACCTGGCGGCGGCATCGGAGACGGCGGCTACGCTGCTCGCCTCCCTGAACAAGGGCGGCGGCGAGAAGAAAGGCGGTTCGGAGGCCTTCTTCACCAACTCGGCGGAGAACTTTCTGGCGGCCATCATCTATTTCTTCGTGAACTTCCACCCGGTAGGATTCAAAGACGGGAAGAAGCTGAAAAGATTCATCTCACTGGAGGGAAAAGAACACACGGGCAGGAAATACGAGGTGGTCATCCGCAACTGGGACGACTTCAACGCCCTTGACGGCAAGGGGAACGTGGTGCTGGACTTCGTGGACGAGAAAGGCAACGACGTCTCGACCGATGAAGACCGCATGTTCGTGGAGCTGGAGGGCTTTTCCTATAAAGACCGCACCGGCAGGGAGATAAGGATTAGCCGCTGCTGGTACGAGGACGACAAGGGGAACGAGGTGGAGCCGGACACCGTGACCGGGGAGTATTCCGATATGCCGCACGTGCTGTCCTTCCTCGGAAGGCCATACGACCAGGTGTTCAACATCCTGATGCAGGACGAGAGGATTGCCTCGCTGATGGCTCCGTTCAAGAGTGCCTACGAGAACAAGGCCAACGACCAGCTGGAAGGCATGGTGGGCACGCTCCGTGTCAATGCCGCCCGGCTGGTATCACCGGAAGCCTACTGGGTGTTCACCGGGGACGACTTCGATTTGAAGATTTCCGACAGGGAACATCCGAGCTATCTGGTCATCGCCAACGACCCGGAGAAGGAACAGGTCATCGGCTCGCTGAACGCACTGGTGCTGAACCGACTGATTACCCGTGTGAACTCAAAGGGGAACATCCCGGTGAGCATCATCGTGGACGAGCTGCCGACCCTGTACTTCCACAAGATAGACCGGCTTATCGGCACGGCACGCTCCAACAAGGTGGCCGTGACGCTGGGCTTTCAGGAACTGCCACAGCTGGAGGCGGACTACGGCAAGGTGGGGATGCAGAAGATTATCACCACCTGCGGCAACATCTTCATGGGGGCGGCACGCAACAAGGAGACGCTGGAATGGGCGCAGAACGACGTGTTCGGCAAGGCCAAGCAGACCTCACGTTCCATTTCCATCAACGACAGCAAGGTGTCGACCACCATTTCCGAGAAGATGGACTACCTCGTTCCGGCGGCGAAGATTGCGGACATGGCCACCGGCTGGCTGGCCGGGCAGGCGGCGCGTGACTTTACCGCAACGGACGACAGTATGCTGGAGCGATTCGACATCGAGCAGTCCGAGGAGTTCAAGACCACCAAGTACTTCTGCAAGACGCACTTCGACATGAAGAAAATCAAACGGGAGGAGGACCACTACGTGCCGCTTCCCAAAATCTACGAGTTCCGGAATGACCGGGAGAGGGAAATCATGCTCAACCGCAACTTCAAGCGGGTGAACCAGGAGGTCGAGGACATGGTAAAGGAACTGCTGGGCATGGGTTGAATGACTATACGATTATGGATACAAAATTCTGCTTACCGGGATGGAGCGGCAGCACGCTGAAAGTCATCGCCATGGTTTCCATGGTGACAGACCACATTGCCCTCTATTTTTTGAAAGATGATACTTTCCTATACGGGGCGATGCGTTGCATGGGGCGTATCGCTTTCCCGGTGTTCGCTTTTCTGATAGCGGAAGGGTTCATACATACCCGGAACAGGATGCGGTATTTTCTGACATTGCTGGGCTTCGCCGCTGTCAGCGAACTGCCGTGGTGTCTGCTGAACGGGGCTGACGGCACGCACAACGTGATGTTTACGCTGGCTTTGGGTGTAACGGCTTTGGCAGCTTTTGAAGCATTGAAAAAGAGTGGCATCCTTTGTGGAACTGTTACCCTTCTGATTGCTCTCTTCGCTACATGGTCAGGAGTGGATTACGAGTGGCGGGGTATTCTGATGATTGTGATCTTCCATCTGTTTCAAAAGTGCAGAAACACTTTCCCTTCCCACTTATGTAGAATGGCTCAATTGCTTTTTACTTTTCCCTTGATGGTACACTATGGAATAATTGGCGCAATACTCGCCTGCACCGTTATTCTGTTTTATAATGGCAGAAGAGGATTTATACAAGGCAATGTGGCCAAGTATGGATTCTATGCTTTTTACCCAGCGCATCTGTTTATACTTGTCATCATTGTAAAATACCTAAATTTATAACAAACTGACATATAGATATTTTTCAAGATAAAATTCATGTTGTTTCATAAATACCGATTATTTCCACAAATCTTCACTTCTCCAATTTGGGCTGAATCCCATTGCAGCAATATCTATTGAGGGAAATTCGTTCAACAAGACTGATAGTTTTTCATTGAAGTTGTTATTTGGAGAAGCCGAAGCAAGAAAATACCGGATTATACACAAGCGATAGTAAATCCTTTTCTTATCCACATTTGAGGCATCAATCCATGCGTATGTGGTCTTACGTGGCTCGGCAGGATTCAACATGAAATCACGATTCCATACCCTTGCGTGGTGACAGCACATATTACGAAGATTGGCAAGCACCGTCAGCCAAGAAGTGAATACCTGTGGTTTCAACCCAAAATAACCGGCAATACGCTTCATCAGTTTGTTACTCGCTATATTTGAGTAAATATAGTTAAGGTTGCCGAATGAAAGCACTTCAGTTATCATCCATGCCGGAGGATAGTCTTCAATGTAATTCTGCCGAAAGTCCTCTATGTAATCTTCCTTACTCGATACCAACTCCTTTTCTATGATTGCCAAAGTCTGGTTGAACTTGTCAGGGTTAGCGAAGTATTCGGATTTGGTAATCCAATACTTATCACCTAATTCCTGACATCCTATATTGGCCAATACACTTCGTATAGCAACCTCTATCTTTTCAATTTCATTGAAAAGCAGAATGCGTAGTTTCTTGTCAAATCGGTACAAGGTCAGTATCTGCCGGAAAGATATGCCTTCCTTCAAGACCCTATCACTCTTTGGAATCCGATAAAAGGGGAAAATATATGCAGTAAGCCTATGATAACCAATATTCATCAAATAATTTTCCACTTTCTGATCATCGTCCATGAGCATACCACGGGATTTTAGAATTTGAGCAATCTCTGCCGGGGAAGAATATGGCTTGGCAAAACTTGTTTTCATATAGGTATAATAAAAAAACGACCCGCCGATTTGAGCATTGTAAAGAGGCTTGGCAGGTTCTAATGCTGCAAAGGTAATAAAACAATTTTGATTTGCAAAACATTTAATAGATTTCCATACGATAATCTGTTGATTTCATGCCTCTTGCCTGTACAAAAGTTATCTTGTCCTGCATAAGTTTCGCTTTTTACATTTTTGATTCATTCTTTTCTTAACTAAAGTTGTTTAAGTACACGAATAACGGAGTGTATATATCTGGGGTCTTCTGCATATCCAATTCTTTTGAGCCATAGCAGGTAATTGCCACCTTTATATTTGTATTGCACTTTCGTGTAATAAGCCCGGACACTCTCCGTCCAATGATTGAACTCATAGTATTTCCCTGTACGGGGATTGGTCAGGCCGAAAAGATTGTTCTTGTTGCGGCATACGGAAGAACGAAACCAACCCGTTTCGAGGATGGCCTGCGCCAGCACAATTTTCGGATGGCGAATACCGTTACGGAGAATTTCCTCATAGAGATTAGGGATAGTAAGTTCGGGCAGACATTTATCCGGTTTTATCTCTCTTATCTTTTGGGACGTGCTTTTGTCACTGTTTCGGCTTTTCCTATTACTTTTTACCTGACTGACACCGATCTGTTTTAATGTGTCTTTAACTGATACTTTTATCGAATCAATCTCATTATTTCCTTTATTATCAACATATTCAACCGCATCTTTTACAAAAGGCGGTGCAATTTCCGTCTCTTTTGTAACCGTATAGAACTGGGCTGATGCCGCTACCGGCATGAGTGTCAGCATGAATAGTGTCAGAATAGTGTTGCGCATTTCTGTTTCAGGGATTTGATGCGGATAATTTTGTGGCAATCAGACGGCCACGGCCGCAAAATTAACAGCTTAACAACAGTAAAATGGAAATGCACAACAGAAATCAACCCGAAATGCTGCCATACGAGAGACTGGCAGCACTGGGTATCGACCGGGAAAAGGCCGACCTTCTGCCACAGGAGGTGAAGGACAGGCTTGTTTCCGGCGAGGTCACACCGCTCATGCAGGTGTCGATAAGTACCCGAAATGGTGACGTGATCACGTTACCGCTCAAATTACAGATGACCGCTGACAAGAACGGCAATCCCGTACTCATGGCCTATCCTGTCCGTGCCGCTCTCGAAGCGGAGCGTAGCGGCATACTCCGCCTGACGGAACAAGAAGCCGCAAGACTGAACAAGGGTGAGGTGGTTCAGAAAGCCGTGGAAATTAACGGCGAGAAGACACGGCAGTATCTCCAGCTTGACCCCGAAACGAAGTCCGTCATACACCGACGGGTAACGGATGTTCAGATTGAACAGAAGCTGAAGGACATGGAGAAGGTGAACGACATCGAGCTGGGTACACAGCAGAAGCAGCAGGTACGTGAGGGAAAGCCCGTGGAGCTGAACGTGGGCGGTGAAAAGGTATCCGTCGGCGTGGACCTCAAAGAACCGCAGGGGTTCAAGGTGATACAGGGCGACCTGAAAGAATGGGAACGGCAGCAGAAACTCCGCTATGACGAACGGCATCCCGAATACCTCGGACTGGTGATGACGGACAAAAACCGCTGGGAATACCTGAAGGTGGTTGACCGTCAGTCGCAGGAGCGGGCATTGAAGTTCCATTCCTCCCCGAAAGAATCCAAGGGTCTCAAAATCTAAAATCAGTTTCCCATGGCCAAGAAAGAGAATACAGACAAGGATGCCACCCTTCTCGGAAAGTTTGACGCATTGAAGAAGAAGCACCCGGACGCGATGCTGCTTTTCCGCAACGGGGACTTCTATGAGCTGTACAGGGAGGATGCCGTCAAGGCTTCCGTACTGCTTGCCTTGAAGATTTCGGAGAAAATCATTCCCGGTGAGAAAGAGCCTGTCAAGCTGGCCGGGTTTCCCCATCATGCCCTGGACACGTATCTGCCCAAACTGATCCGTTCGGGGCAAAGGGTCGCCATCTGTGATGCGGTTGAAGACCCGAAGCTGATGAAGAAAGCGAAAACGCAAGAAGAAATAACTCCAAACAATGAAGCTATGGCAAAGAAAAAGAAAGAGAAGGCTACGCAGGAAGAGCCTGCCAAGACAGTGGGAAACGCTGCCGTGGAGAAACCTGCTGACGAGAAGAAGGACGAGACGAAAGTCGAAGCCGGGAAGGAGCGCAAGCCCCGTGAGCCGCAGATGGTGACGGCCAACGGTGAAAAAGTGACGCACGGCCATGCCTATCAGAGCAAGGACAACCCGGAGGACTGGTACTTCACCGTCAAGATTGACGGACAGCAGCTGAAACCGCAGAAAATGGATGCGGCCGACCTGGCAGCCTACCAGAAGAAAGAGATGACCGTACCCCAGCTGATGGAACGCTACTACCCGACCAAGCTCATGCCCAAAGTGCCCGAAGAGGCTTTCCGGATGCCCAAGTCGATTGACGGGCCGGAGGGCAGCGTCACGGTGGAGAAGTTCAACGTGTACAAGGAGAAGGACGAGCAGCGTCCCGATTACGGCAAGTACAAGTTCTATGCGCAGGTCGGTGACACCAAGATGTCGGCCGTCGCCTCCCGTCAGGACTTGAACGCCTACTTCGACCGGGTGATGACACCCGAGCAGCTGGTGGAGAGGAACTTCGGCGAGCGGCTGCACCTGAAATCCGCCTACGAGAAATACCGGCTGCCCGAAGGCATCGACCCCAAGGGTGTCCGTGTGGCCAAGGACCATGCCGACAACAAGTGGAAAGTGTCGGTGGACATGGGCGACAGGGGCAAGACCTCCCGGCATGAAATCTCCTTTGACGACGGCTATTCGCTCTTCAAGACCAAGACCGCCACACGGGAGCAGATAGCGGCCAAGTACCTGAACACGGAAATCACCGGTATGCTGGCGGGCAACACCGCCAGGGTGGAAAAATCAGCTTCCATGAAAATGTAACTGAATGAGAAAGAGTAATTAATAATTCATATCACATTAAAAACAGTAAACGATTATGTCAAAAGCAATGAGACACGAGGAGCTGGTGGAACTCCTCCAGGAAGGCAAGATAGGTTTCCTCCGCTTTGTCATGGAGGGAGAGAACGCACAGGACTACCTCGACTGGTGCCGTGCCCACGGTACGGACCCGTCGGACGAGTCGGCGGAGTTTTATGTCGAACAGACGGACACCAAAGGGATGGACCGCCAGCTAACGGACGACGAGGACTATGGCATATGGAACTAACTCACTGTCGTCATCGGGCGGTTCCGGCCAGGCAGCACTGGAACGGTTTACGGCAATGATGATCGAGCGTATGCAGCAGATGAAGGAAACCGGCTGGAAGAAAGGCTGGATAGGCGGCGAATCGGGCTATGCCGGGCTGCCGCAGAACGTGGGAGGACGCAACTACTCCGGTTCCAACTCTTTCTTCCTGCAATTGCACACGGCCGCCATGGGGTATCAGCTCCCGGTCTATCTGACCTTCAAGCAGGCCCATAACCTGAAAGCCCATGTCCTGAAAGGCGAGAAAGCCTTCCCGGGTGCGCCCATAATGGCTGCATGTTAAATATCTCTTTGGCAAGAGATTAGACTAGGTTCCAATGGTCTACTTCCAACCGACTTACCTTGAGAGGAAACTCGTATGGGGAGTGTAGCATGTCGGTAACGCAGATAAGCAACTAACTGCTATGTTGTATTAGGTCTGCAAGGAAGAAGGATAGTCATGAGGATAAAGCCTGATTGGTTGAATGATAGTTCAGTGACCCACGCTTTGGTGGTGACGGAAAGCAGTTATAAACGTCACTCCGAGATACTCGACTTTACACTGGGAGAGGAAGAGCAGGAACATATCTCGGCACAATCGCAGTATGCGAGCAAAAGGACGTAAGTCATATCCGACAATCTATCGAGCACAATAGTTAACATGCATCTAAATGGGGATTGCCTAAGTTAGAAAGCCCTTAAAAGGCTATGAGTTTCAGACTCTGAAAATCTAATATGGCAACGGAGCCTCCGTAGTACTCTGAGCAAGATAACGACTTGTACATGGGGAAGGGAGGCAGTTAATAACTTTAGTACAAACAAAGGAAAATGTGAGAGACATTATGAGAAATCCCGAGCTAGTATTAAATAATCTAGCGACACATAGCAAACTTTCGGACTACAAGTACGAAAGGCTGTACCGTCTACTATTCAATGAAGAGATGTTCTTTGTCGCCTATCAACGCATTTATGCGAAACAAGGCAACATGACAGCTGGAACTGATGGCAAAACCATTAACGGCATGAGTCTTCAAAGAATTGAAAGCCTAATAATGAGTCTCAAAAGTGAAGCTTACAAACCAAATCCGGCACGACGTGTCTACATACCCAAGAAGAACGGAGGCAAAAGACCTCTGGGTATTCCATCGGTAGAAGACAAGCTGGTGCAAGAGGTAATCAGAATGATTCTTGAAGCCATATATGAAGGTGCATTCCAAAGCACATCTCATGGCTTCAGACCCCATAAGAGTTGCCACACTGCACTTAAGGATATTCAAATAAACTTCAAAGGAGCGAAGTGGTTCATCGAAGGAGACATCAAAGGCTTCTTCGATAACATAGACCACGAGATTTTGATTGCAATCCTAAGGGAACGCATATCAGACGAACGATTCCTAAGACTGATAAGAAAATTCCTTAAGGCTGGGTACATGGAGGATTGGACATATAATAAAACCTTCTCTGGAACTCCTCAAGGAGGTATTATAAGCCCAATTCTGGCAAACATCTATCTTGACAAATTCGACAAGTATATGAAACAATATGCCCAAGAATTTGACAAGGGTGTTAAAAGGCGGACTAACCCAGAATACAATGTATACCGAAATCAGATGACCGCAATCCAACGCAAACTTAAAGTCGCACAGAGTGATACGGAGAGGCAATCGCTTCTTCTTAAGCTCAAAGCCACACGTGCAATCATGGTGACCATCCCATTCGGAATGAGCATGGATGAAAAATACAGAAGATTGAAATATGTGAGATATGCAGACGACTTTCTTATCGGAGTAATCGGCACCAAAGCCGAGTGTGTCAACATCAAAGAGGACATAACCAAATTCATGAAGGAAATCCTTCATTTGGAAATGTCCCAAGAAAAGACACTAATCACACACTCCGAAGAGAACGCGCACTTTCTCGGATACGATATCCATGTACAGAAATCAGACTTACTCAAACGAAATGGAAACGGAGACAAAGCAAGAATCCATACGGGAGCCGTTGTCTTGAAAGTCCCCATAGAGGCAATAAAATCCAAACTAAAAGCCTACAAGGCAGTCGAATTCAAGACTGTAAATGGCAGAGAAGTCTGGTGGCCGATACGGAGGAACAATCTGATAGGAAAACCCGAAGAGGAAATCATTGCCCAAGTCAACTCCGAGATAAGAGGTCTCTACAACTACTATGCGTTTGCACACAACGTGTCACAAGTAGTAGGCTCGTTCGGCTATGTCATGACATTCAGTTTCTTCAAAACCCTTGCGGCGAAACACCGCAGTTCCATACGAAAGATAAACAAACGCTATCGCAAAGGTAGCGACTTTGTAGTCAAGTATAAGGATAAGAAGGGTAATGAAAAGTGTATTGTCCTGTACAATGGCGGCTACAAGCGTAAAGCAGAGGCGAACAGATTTGTGAATGTTGATGAACTCAATCACCGCATATACACGCCACTCCCAACTATGGTTGACAGACTGAAACTGGGTAAATGCGAATTATGTGGCTCTAGCTCAGATTTGGTCATGTACCAAGTTAGAAATCTCAGGCTATTGAAGCCAGACACAAATTGGCATAAACTGATGATTGAGAAGAACCGCAAAACGCTTGCAGTATGTGAAAATTGCTATCAAACGATTCACAGCTATGGCAAATAGATTAATGTTATTAATGGAGAGCCGTATACATGGGAACATGTACGTACGGTTCGGAGGCAGGTCTGCGGAAACCTGCTGCCGAAAGGCAGTAAGGCGCCGCAAACCGAGCCTACTGGTGTACTGGGACATGTTGGTAAAGGACAGGGACGGCAGGCGCATCAGCTCCGACGAGTACCGTGCCATGACGAAGGAGGAACGGCAGAGGCTGGAGGCCATCCCGTTCGTCAAGTCCTTCCCTGTCTATAACGTGGCGCAGACCAACCTGGCCGAAATACAGCCGGAAAGGATGCAGAAACTCCTTGACAGGTTCAAGGTGCCCGAACTTCGGGACACGGAGGGAATGTACGCCCATGCCGCCCTCGACCGCATGGTGCAGACGCAGCAGTGGCTCTGCCCGATACAGGCGGACAAACGTGTGGACGGGGCTTTCTACTCTCCCTCGCAGGACCGCATCGTGGTGCCTATGAAGGCGCAGTTTAACATCGGCAGCATGCCGGAGGAGACTTACCGGGGAGGCATGGAGTATTATTCCACCATGCTGCACGAAATGACGCACTCCACCATGACACCCGAACGGCTCAACCGTGAAACGGGCGGACGCTTCGGCGATCCGAAGTACGCCAAGGAGGAGCTGGTGGCCGAACTCACGGCTGCCATGATCAGCCACTCCATGGGCTTTGACTCCAAAGTGACCGACAACTCCGCCGCCTATCTGGACTCGTGGATAGGCACGCTGAAACAGGAACCGAAATTCATCGTCTCCGTCATGGCGGACGTGAACAGGGCTTCGGACCTGATTCTCGACCACGTGGACAAGCAGCGGCTGGCACTCGGCGAGCAGCCGTACCTGGCCAAGAACGACCCGCTGGCTCCGTTGGATGCCGGTGAGGAAGTACCTTTCAAGAATGCGGCCATCGTCAAGACACGCTCCGGTGACTATGCCATCCGCGCCTCCTACGACGGGGTGGAACTGGGACTGAAGAAAGTGTCGAAAGACACCGCTAAAACCTTCTTCCAGCTCACCGACATGAAGGACAAGGCGGCGTTCCTGAACATGACAGCACGCAAGACCTACGGGCCGGAACTGGCGGTCATGCAGCGCACGCAGAAAGCCGGTACGGGAATCAGCATTTAACAAGAATATGAATATCACCGTAATACGGACGGACTTATGACGGACTACAAGGTAAACTTCAAGGAACTGAAATCCCGTGTGGGCATTGACGACATCGCATACGCCCTGGGCTACCGTCTGGACCGCAAGGCCGGTGTGGGAAGGTACATCGAGCTGGTGCTGGGCGAAGACAGGGACAGGCGTGACACCATCATCGTCAGCCACCCGAACAACAAGGCGGCGCAGACGTTCTTCCGCAGGGACGGCTCGAAAGGCGATGTGGTCACGCTCATACGGGAGAACCTTTCCTCCTTCACGGTGTCGGGCAAGGACGAGTGGCAGAAAATCGCCAAGGTCATGGCACGCTTTGCCAACATGCCCGAACCCGAATACCGGGAAGACCGCGAGTATGTGAAATCCGCCATGCACACTGCCGTATTTGACAGTTCACGGTATGAAGTGAAGCCTGTCGATACGGAGAAGACACCGGGACTGTTCGCCCTCAGGGGCATCTCCGCCGAGACTGTCAGGGCGCTTTCTCCGTTCGTCTGCCTCATACGGGACCGCCGGAACGGCAAGTTCGACGGCTACAACATCGGCTTTCCCTACACGGACGCACGGGGTGATGAAGTCAGGGGCTACGAGATACGGGGGCACAGCGGCTACAAGTCCAAGGCGGCCGGCACCGATTCCTCCTCCTCGGCATGGGTGGCCGACCTGACGGGCGGCAACCATGAGGCGGTCCGGAGCGTGTTCTTCTGTGAGTCCGCTTTCGATGCGATGGCATTCTACCAGGTGAACCGGGCACGGCTAAATGCGGAAGTGGCACTGGTGTCGCTCGGCGGCACGTTCTCGGACAGGCAGATAACCGGTGTCATGGAGCGTTTTCCCCATGCCCGTGCCTTCGACTGTTTCGACAACGACCTTGCCGGGCGCATCTACGGGCTTCGCATGATGGCTCTGCTGGAAAATATCCCGATGAAAATCCATAAGGCGGAGGACGGCATACGGATAGAGGCGAAAGGAAAATCCTTCGTATTGGACACGGAACGTTCCCTGACGGCACAGGCCGGCGAGTGTCTGGGCATCCGCTACCGCATGGGACAGTGGCCACCGCCAAAGGCTTTCAAGGACTGGAACGACTGCCTGATGAACAGGCCTTTACAACCAGTCCTTTCCCCCAACAAGGATGACCGGGAACGGAAGCTGGCCGAATATCGGAATACTGGACTTAAAATGTAAGGTATATGGAATCATTGAAAATGAAACTGAAAATAATCGCCGTCATTTGCGGTTGCATGACAGGAAATCTGCCGGTATTCGCCCAGCAGACCGACCCGGCACTGACTGGGGCGGTCATCGCGCAGACAGCCGAGCTAAAAAGCATCCACAAGAAGCGCAAGGAAAGGCAGGAGAAAATCATTGCGGCAGAGACCGCTGTAACAGTGGCCCTCGACCGGGTACATAATGTAGAGAACAAGATGCTGGAATACCTTTCCAACGCCCAGGGTGCGGTACAGAACCTGTACCAGATCAAACGTGCAGGGGAACTGGTGACGACGGAAATCCCCAGGAACTGCGACCTGCTTCTGAAATCGGTGGGCGGCAACCTGAAAGGAACTGCCATCGCCGCACTGGTGTCGGACGAGCTGGCGGATGCCGCCACACAGATGGCTGCGCTCTACCCGTTCATGAAACAGCTCGTGACATCGGGAAGCTATGATGTGGGCGGCACGGACGGCAAGAACGGGAAGCACAAGGTGAACCTGTTGAGTTCCTCCGAACGCTACTACATCGCCAACGAGGTGGTGACGAGGCTGGAGGCCATCAACACCGACCTGTTCATTCTGGCATGGCAGGTGCGTACGCTCTCGTGGAACGACCTCTGGTTCTCGCTCGACCCGGAAGGCTGGGCAAGCGTGATGTCCGGCAAGAACATTGTCGGCGGCATCGTGGCCGAATGGAACCGGGGTTTCTGAAAAGACAAAAAAATAACAACGTAACATCAACAATCATGGAAACTGAAAAAAGAATCATCGGACGCTGCCCCCTGTGCGGCAGTAGCGTAGTAAAGACCTGCAAGGGCTACCGCTGCGAGCACAACATCGGGGAACGGCCGTCCTGCGTGCTGAACATCAACGGCATCATCGGCAACCGCAAGATGAACGATGCGGAAATCACGGAACTGCTGGAGAAACGGCATGTCCTGTTGGACGGCTTCACCTCCAAGGAGGGCAAGGCGTTCCCGACCGTGCTGGAGCTGGCGGACGACGGCAGCGTGCTGATGCAGCCGTTCATCGGCAAATGCCCGCACTGCGGCGGAGAGATACGTGTCGGGAGCCGGGCGTTCAACTGCTCCAACTACAACAACGAATCCGCACCGTGTTCATTCTCCATCTGGAGGAACATCGGCGGACACCAACTGACATTGGCGGAAGCCAGGGAACTATGCGAGAAAGGTATCACTTCTACTGAACTGGAAATGTATCGTGAGGACGGCACCGTGTACCGCAAGCGGCTCGGAGTGTCTCCCGACAAACTTCAAATCATCAAGGTATGAGACAGGGGACGTTGTTGATTGTGATACTGATTACCGGTATCCTATTCTGGGGCAGTGTGTTCTATTTCATGTTCCGGCCAGACAACCCCGGCAAGAGAGCCGTGGAGGTGGCGGAGCTTGCGCTGAAAGCCTCGGTGGACAATCCCGAATCCGTCAGGATCATCGGTATCAGCAAGGCGGATTCCGTCTTCGGCAGGGAGTACGTGAGCACGGAGGAAAAGATGGCACTCTCCATGGCGATGATGAAAATCAACGAAAAAGTAATGAAAGAGACGAATGGGCTGGAGAATTTTAACCCGGACAACAGGGATATGGCCGGGCTGATGGAGCGGCAGATGGAAGCCATGGCCGTCCTGCGGTCGCTCACAATTCCCGGTGGTCAGAACGGCAAGACCCTAAAACCTTTCAACGGGTGGAAAGTCAAGATTGAGTTCGAGGCGAAAACGGCGGAAGGAAAACCCTACCGCTCCGAATACTGGTTCATTCTCGACAAGGAGGCCCATTGCGTAATCAAGTCGTTTGAAATACCGCTGGTTTAAGCATACTTTAATTTTATGTACCCTTTCAGAGTCCCGGCACGTCGGTGTCGGGATTTTTTTTATGCCGTCATTTATTGAATCCGAAATAATCGGGACATGGCGATGTCCCTGTCTGCCTCAAGGCTTGGCGCATCCGAGGATTTTCCGATACAAAATAACGGAGGGCCGTGGCGGCGGCAAACACCGCTATGCTTGGCCGCACGGAAAACGGCCGGCAGCCTTCCGCAATTTGTGCCAAATTGGGTATTCCGTCCGCTTTCCGCTTGCCATGTCCGCCTTTTGCCACTTTAAGCCCTCCGTGTGGGTAAGTATCGTAAAAATCCCCCGGATGCGAGAAGCCGTAAGGCTTCAGACAAGAGGGAAAAGAATTAAGAATTACATAAATATATTAAAATTATGTTCAGCACTATTTTTCAACTCAGCAACAGACCGATAGAAAAAAGGGAGTATATCGGCATCGAACACGTGGGACAGGGTGATATGGTCTATATGGACTACACCTGTGAAATCGACAGCGAAGACCGCAAAAGGGAAATTATGAACCTTGCAGAGCGCATTTTGCCCGAGGGTATGTTTACCCTCAATGCGGACGAGACGCTGACCTATAACGGGGGCTTCACGGAGTGGCGAAAGACTTATCTTGACCTTATCCGCAAACGGACGGACGCACTCACCGAGAAGAACATCATGGAATGGGCAGGGACTGTCTACCACCTTCAGAAAGCCATTCTCAATCCGCTCGCCACGGACTGCCTTTTCATCACGGAGTTTTGTGACGAACACGGAACTGCTGAACGGTCAAGGGAACTCATGCGGTTGGTTGAAACACTTGCAGCAGGGGAAAAACTATATATCGGGGCGGTAATCGGCTATCGTTTTTAACACTTAAAACAGAAATATCATGAAAGGAACGGAACATTTCAAGGAAATCATCAGGAACTATCTTGACAAGAGGGCAAAAGAGGACGAACTCTTCCGTGCCAAATACGAGACCACGACACGCACCATTGATGATGTGGTCACGTTCATACTCAACGAAGTGCAGAAATCCGGCTGTTGTGGCTTTGCGGACGAGGAAATCTATTCCATGGCAGTCCATGCGATAGACGAGCCGACACTGGACATCGGCAAGCCAATAAACTGCTCGGTCGTTGTCAATCACCATTTATGTCAAGATTGACATAAGGTGTGTTATTACAAGATTAAAATTATCTCTGCATTATATGACAAGAACGATACAAATG
>ERZ1026921.283-NODE-283-length-31493-cov-16.650709_pt1 | contig 31493 bp, 34 predicted proteins | sample MGYA00519571_ERZ1026921 | MGnify/ENA primary metagenome ERZ1026921 (study PRJEB26926, sample SAMN06164877) | human gut metagenome | biome: ENVO:00009003; feature: ENVO:2100002; material: ENVO:00002003 | host: Homo sapiens | place: USA | collected 2012 ... | reverse complement strand
AATCTGTAGACTTTTTTATTTATTCCTCCCTAGACACACTCTTTGAAACAGTATCGGCACAACCGGCTGCATGCATTCCGGCAATCGGGACCTTGGCAGGAGCAAAAAACAGAGAGGGTCGGTCCTCAGGCGGAACCGACCCTCTCTCTGTTCAAACGGGGCTACATTTACACGAAGCAACCGTCGTCGAGCAGCGTGAGGTCTTCGAGAACCTGCTTGATATGCTGCTCGTGCGAACGCGGGCAGATCAGCAGGGCATCCGGCGTATCAACCACGATATAGTCGTGCAGCGAATCCACCACGACGACCTTCTTTCCGGCCGCCTTGACCAGGCTGTTCGTCGTATCGTAGAGTTCCGAGTAGGCCGGCACGACATTGCCATCGGCGTCCTTGGCCGAGAGTTCGTAAAGTGAGCCCCAGGTTCCGACGTCGTTCCAGCCGAAATCCGAACTCCGCACGAAAACATTATCGGCACGTTCCAGCACGCCGTAGTCGATCGAGATCGACGGACAGCGCGCAAAGATATCCTCCACGGAGTTTGGCTCCTCGAGCGTAGCGAATCTGTCGGCCTGTCCGGCAAAAAGGCCATACACCTCCGGAAGGCAGCGTTCGAGCGCTGCGAGGATGCTCCGCGCCGACCAGACGAAGATGCCGGCATTCCACAGGTAATTGCCGGCGGCCAGATAGCTCATGGCGGTCTTCAGATCGGGTTTCTCGCGGAACGATACAACGGGTGAAATCCCCCCCCGGCGGATGCAGTCTGGATGTAGCCGTAGCCCGTATCGGGACGCGAGGGACGGATACCAATGGTAACCAGCGCGTCGTGCGTCTCGGCGAACTCCATGCAGGAGGTGATGTTGCGGCGGAACTCCTCCTCATCGAAGATGAAGTGGTCGGACGGCGCCACGACCATTGTCGAGTCGGGCTGCAGCACCTTGAGGCGGAAGGCCGCATAGGCGATACAGGGAGCCGTATTACGTCCGACGGGTTCGCACAGCACCTGTTCGGGCCAGAGCTCGGGGAGCTGTTCGAGCACCAGTTGCCGGTAGGCGGCATTCGTGACGACAAGGAAGTTCTCCACCGGGATGATCGGCGCAAAACGCTCGAACGTATGGCGGATGAAACTCTTCCCGGTGCCCAGAATATCGAGGAACTGCTTGGGGAGATGGCGTCGGCTGGCCGGCCAGAACCGGCTGCCGATGCCACCGGCCATGATGACGCAGTAACGATTGGTGGCTGTCATAAGCCCTGCCGGTTATCGTTCGGCACGCATCGGATTCTCCAGGAAGTCCTTGTAGGCAAGTCGGATGCCGTCCTCAAGCTCGGTCTTGTAGGTCCAGCCCAATGCCGTGGCCTTCGAGACGTCGAGCAGTTTGCGCGGCGTGCCGTTCGGCATCGAGGTATCCCAGCGGATCTCGCCCCCGTAACCGACGACCTTGGCAACCAACTCGGTCAGCGCCTTGATCGTCAGCTCCTTGCCCGTACCGGCATTCACCGTCTCGTTGCCCGAGTAGTTGTTCATCAGGAAGACGCACAGATTGGCCAGATCATCCACATAGAGGAACTCGCGCAGCGGGCTGCCGTCGCCCCAGCAGGTCACGTAGGGAAGGCCCTGCTCCTTGGCCTCGTGAAAGCGGCGGATCAATGCCGGAAGCACATGGCTGTGCGTCGGGTGGTAGTTGTCGTTCGGACCGTAGAGGTTCGTCGGCATCACGCTAATGTAGTCCGTGCCGTACTGACGGTTCAGAAACTCGCAATACTTCAGACCCGAGATCTTGGCCAGCGCATAAGCCTCGTTCGTCTTCTCCAGCTCCGAGGTCAGCAGGCACGACTCCTTCATCGGCTGCGGAGCCATGCGCGGGTAGATGCACGACGAGCCCAGAAACTCCAGTTTCCTGCATCCGTTCTGCCAGGCAGCGTGGATGACATTCATCTCGAGGATCATGTTGTCGTACATGAAGTCGGCCAAGGCACTCTGGTTGGCCTCGATACCGCCGACCTTCGCGGCTGCAAGAAAGACATATTCGGGACACTCCTCGGCAAAGAAGCGCTCTACGGCCTCCTGACGCGTCAGATCCAGCTCCTTGTGGGTACGGGTAATGATGTTCGTATAACCCTGGCGCTGCAGCTCACGAACGATGGCCGAGCCCACCATGCCGCGGTGTCCGGCGACATAGATTTTTGCGTTTTTCTCCATCATAAGGCGTTCTATTTTACGATACCCTTCTCGAGGTACTCGGCCAGGTTTGTGCGGATTTCGTCACCGGCACGCTCCACGGCCACTTTTGCCATGTCGGCATCGACCATGATCTTCACCAGCTGCTCGAACGAGGTCTTCGTGGGATTCCAGCCCAGTTCGGCCTTGGCCTTCGAAGGATCACCCCACAAATTCACGACATCCGTCGGGCGGTAGAAATCGGGCGACACCTCCACCAGCACACGGCCCGTGGCCTTGTCGATACCCTTTTCGTTCTCACCTTCGCCGACAAACTCCAGTTCGATGCCCACGTATTTGAAGGCAAGATAGCAAAATTCCCGAACAGAGTGCTGCTCGCCCGTGGCAATTACGAAATCTTCGGGCTTTTTGTTCTGCAGAATCAGCCACATGCACTCCACGTAATCCTTGGCATATCCCCAGTCGCGCAGCGACGAAAGGTTACCCAAATAGAGTTTGTCCTGCTTGCCCTGGGCGATACGGGCGGCTGCAAGGGTGATCTTGCGCGTCACGAAGGTTTCGCCACGACGCTCGGACTCATGGTTGAAAAGAATACCCGAGCAGCAGAACATGTTGTAGGCTTCGCGGTACTCCTTGATGATCCAATATCCATAGAGCTTGGCTACGGCATAGGGGCTGTAGGGATGGAACGGGGTCTTCTCGTTCTGCGGGACCTCCTCCACCTTGCCATAAAGCTCCGAGGTCGAAGCCTGATAGATGCGGCAGGTCTCGGCAAGTCCACACTGGCGTACGGCCTCAAGAATGCGCAGCACACCCGTAGCATCGACGTCGGCCGTGAACTCCGGAGCATCAAACGAAACCTGCACATGGCTCTGAGCTGCCAGGTTATAAATCTCATCAGGACGTACTTTTCCAACGACCTGCAGAATACTCATCGAGTCGCCCAGGTCAGCGTAATGCAGGTGGAAATGAGGTTTTCCCTCCAGATGAGCAATACGCTCGCGGTAATCGGTCGACGAACGGCGGATCGTGCCGTGAACATCATACCCTTTCTCCAAAAGGAGTTCAGCCAGGAACGAGCCGTCCTGGCCTGTAATCCCAGTGATTAAGGCTGTTTTCATTTTTTAAGAAATAAAATGTTATGGAATATTGCTAATGATGCAACAAGAAGAGTGCAATGATTTTGAGATCTGCGATATGCATTGCAACTCGGATATGAAAAGGAAGAAATAGGCCAAGAGTATCTTTGGGATACCTCTGCAAAATCTAATAATTAACGTCCTGCAATATGAGCATTATGGCGTTTACGCTGCCACTCTTGCCACAAAAGACGAGGTAATGAACCTAGAATACCCGCGCATCGCGACAACTGTTTACGCGGCTCCTTAAAGATACGGTGTACGAATTCAAGATGACAGCGAATCATCCATTGAGGGGCTCGGGAGACCTCCGTTCCACTGAAGAACTTGAACGCAGCCCCGACAGCAATCATGACACCATGGTGTAAATAAGGCTTCAGCCGACTCATGAAGATCTCCTGCTTGGGGGCTCCAAGGGCAACCCAGATGATGTCTGCACCATCTGCCTCCACCATACGGGCAATCGCCGGATAGTCAAACTCCTCTACCTTACGGAACGGCAGCTCAACAAATTGCATCTGTGCCACATCGGGGTTTTCATGGATGAGATTCGACTTAAGTCCGTCGAGAATGGCCTGCGAAGTTCCCATGAAGATCATGCGATACTTGCGGCTGCGGATGATGTCCATGAAGATCTGACTGCCGCAATATTGCTCAAAACGTTTCCCATAGATCCATTTGATGTAGAGCGGGACGTAACTGCTGTCGCAAATGGAGAACATACCGCCATTGACAACCTCAAGGTACTCCGGATCGCGATTTGCGGTATTGAGGATAACGCCGTCAGCCACACAGATGTAGTTGGCCTCATTCTTTTGCAGTTGTCGCGCGATATTTTCGTGTACGGTCTTCTTATCGAACTCGTAACGAATGTTGAAGTAGTATTCCATGATAATTATGAGGAAACAATTTATTATCGGTTTAATAAGAGGAATGGAATTCACGAACCAGATATATGCTGGATAATGACATACTTAAGACTAACTCGAAATTGGCGAATGACAAATTTTTCTGGAATCAGCCCCTTCTCGCATTTGCAACATCAGTATATATGTCTCCCAATCTTTCATTTATCACTTTAATATTGAAAATAGTTTGTGATAACTTGACGGATTCTTCTCTGATTGCATTCCGAAGAGAGACGTCCCGAATCATCATATCCATTTTTGCTGCAAGGGTATTAGTGTCTCCGGGCATGAAAAGCATCATGTTTTTACCATCTTGTGCGACATCCGGAATTCCTCCGACGGGGGTTGTTATAACAGGCAGCCCATACGCCCAGGCATCCAGCACTGCCATGGGAAAGCCTTCGGCATAACTGGGGAGACAGAAAATGCTTGATTCCTGAAATACTTTGGCCTTCATGTTCCCCGTAATCCAACCGATAAACTCTGTTTGCACCGCAATTCCCAGATTCTTAGCCAAATTTTTCCCCGTTTCAATCTCTCCATTGCCGGCAAAAACAATCTTCCAGTCGGGGTACCTCTTTGCAATAAGAGCAAATGCCTTAATTAAATCTTTATAACCTTTTCTCTCATTAAGAGTTCCTGCATAAAGAATCTGCATCTTAGTTTCTACGTCCTTGTCAATCAGGCATTGTGGGCATGGATTGTATAAAACCCGAATTGCATTGTAATTTACAGGCAGATTTTTGATAATGATTTCTTTCCAAAATTCGGATAAGACAATTACGCAATCGGCATGGGTAAATAGATATTTATACACATTCCGACACATTCCCAATATGGTCGTTTCCGGGGAAAACGAATGGAAATGAATAATTGTCTTTTTCCCCAATATCTTCGATAAAACAAAAAAAGGTATTTTCCGCAATGCTGATACGGGCTCGCTTATGTGAATATGCACAATATCATAAAACGGCAATCGGCAGCAGAAATCTATTAAGGCACCAATTAAATACCCCAATTTCCTTAAAGGATTACCATCTCGATGGGTTTGTACCCAATGGCAATGAAATAGAGACCATTGCTGCCCTTGTTCATGTGCGTTGATAACAGACGTAATGCCGCCTCGTGTTTTTCGAGACGTGGCAACCACTAAAACTTTCGGCATATTTGATACAACGATTTAAGCGCAATCATCATAGCGCAGTTATGACATTCAAATCAATGCTTGATTTGTTTTTTTATTCTGATAATTCTGGCAGGGACTCCGCCCACGACCGCATTGTCCGGAATATCATGGGTAATTACAGCATTTGCTCCTACGGTGACATTATTCCCAATGTTCACGGCGCCCATAATTTTTGAACCGATGCCAAAATAACAATTATCGCCAACCGTTGTTATTTTATCTTCCCCCATCTCGTACCTATTACCGAAAACGACCCCAGAAACAATGGTGCAATTGCATCCAATACGACAATTAGGACCGACATGAATAAAATCTCCGGCATGATAAATTCGCAGTCCCCCGCCAATGGTCCCTGGATAGATGGTAATATGCAATCGAAGGCTGAGCCTTTTATAGAGGTACCAATGGTAAAGATATGCCAGTTTATGCCATCCACCCTTACAGCCATGATATTCTTGATGCCGGACATGTTTTACCAGACGGGAAATAAACCAGCTTTCATTGTTCACAAACCAATCTTTTGCATTGGGCCGTTCATCTCCGTAACGAGCAATATCCTGTTGAAGAATGACTTTCAACTCTTGTTTCGTCATGGCCTATTTTAATTTAAAAAGTAAATAAAGCAGGGCAACCATACGACAGCTAATAAGCTTGAATACCAATCTTTTATCTATTGGCATTCTTTCAACAGGATATTCTTGAGCCAGCTTTTTCCAGATGGAATCACTACAAATATTGGCCAATAACAATCGTTTATTCCAATAGGACTCTTTAGAGGCAACAATATCTTGGATGGCACCTCGCGCGTAGCCGATAAACATCTTATCTACGCGGCTCTCAAACTCTGCTGAAGGAACAATCTGCGGGTAGCGGCTCAATAAATAATCCCGAAGTAATTTGTATTTCTCAAATCGGTCCAATCTAAATGTATGTGATAGTGAATTTGCATTGACATAATAATAATAGAATGATTGGGGCAATTCCATTACTTTGTGACAACACTGCAGGAAATCGAGATTAAACAGTAAGTCTTCCGATATATACTGACGCTCTGAATGGAATCGGATATGATTTTCCCGAATTGTCTTCCCTGAATAAAGAACAATCTTGGCAGACATCTGGCGATGTCTTTCGACCTTATCGGCAGGTGCAGATGCAATCATATCCAATTGGAAGGAGGGAATTTCATTCAGCGCAAATACACGTGCCTCGGCTGCTTGGCTCATAATGGTCACATTTCCCTTCTCTGTAACTCTTTTAATACCGCTGTATACACCATCCACGTTATTCGTCACAGCCGCATTATAAAGCTCCTCATAACAATTCAGGTCAACATAATCATCGGAGTCGCAGAACGCAATATAATCTCCGGATGCGACCTCCATCCCGCTGTTGCATGCCATTCCTAAGCCCGCATTCTTTTTATGGACAACCCGTATGCGAGCATCTTTGCGAGCCCAGTATTCACACATTTCCGGTACCAGATCGGGGCTTTCATCATCAACCAGAATAATTTCTATATCTTGAAGCGTTTGGCCGACGAGACTGTTCATGCAACGATTAAGATACTGTTCCACGTTGTAACACGGAACAATTATTGAAACTTTCGGCATATGTCAATAAACTCTGAAAATATTTCTCCACTCATAATCTTGGTCTTTAATGGTTTGAGTAAAGAAATTGGTAAATACGTGCAAAAGGTATGCCCACAAGAATATTAATAGCCAGATGATTATAATATTAAAGGGATATGATGCCTGCAAATGGATATTATGGAATAAGGTATATTGTACGAGATAAATTTCAAAACATAATCCGCCAATGCATCTAAACACAGGATTTAAGAAGCGATGGCTGAACAGGCCCTCCATCGGCTTGCTTTTGCACCAGTGAAAAAAGAAGTATGAGATTCCAAGAAGAGGCAGAAGCGAGAACAATTGAATAATGTCAGGGAGTTGGTATGCCTGCTGAACATATAATAACCCATACCATGCAAGAATACATCCCGACAACGCACCCAATGCGTTCCAGAACCCATATCTATTATTCCCTGTATCCGAGGACGTCTGAAGCCCTTTCGATGCTCCTTGTAGGAAAAATAGAAAAAAAACAACCCATTTACAATAGTTCCATCCGTACAGAAAAACAATATTATCGCGTTGTGCTAAATACCATATACAAGCGGCGGCCGCCGCACAACCAAAAACAGCAGACAGATATTTTGTCATATATTTCCGAATAGGATATGCAAGAATGTAATACAGCAAGATGCATTGCACAAACCATCCGCCTCCATTCACGATGACACGATCAATCGAATTCTGAGCGCCAAAGCAGAAGGCCGAAATAATTCCCCAACAAATTACCGGGGGGAAAATCCGATTCAAACGGCGCTTGTACCAATTGTCAAAACGCCCCATTTCCCCCATGAAAAGGGTATATCCTGAACAGAAAAGGAACAACACGTCCCCAATACTGCCTCCTGTTGCCAATGGGTATGTTGGGTCAAAAACCTCCAGGTGGCTATTGGTAATCAATAAAGCGGCGAAAAACTTTAAGAAATCAATAGCATATTCTCGTTTTTTCATTAGTACCGTCCAAAGAATGTTTTATAAATGGTAAACTCGATGGGCGTATTGCACGCTTTGTATATCCCAATTATGGTACATACCCAAATTAAAAAGATTAGCGCATACAAATGAACCTGATACAGTTTTTTATTTATACTGAAATAATACAGAAGCAAAGCCAACATGATAGCCTGAAATAGTTCGAAATATTGGAATGGCCGAATCATCATATGGCTAATATTACATACAAGGAAATATCCGCATGAATAGAAGACGGCAAAAAAATACCAAAGATTGAAATACGGAATTGCTTTACCGTATGTCCTCTGCAATTCCGGGGCATACCACACTAATACAACTGAACACAACAGAAAAGATATCATAGTGGGGCCGAAGGTCAACTGTTCTACACCTTGATCCTCCAAAACATTCGAATAAAAATCCGTATAATTATCATAGCCTGTAATAAATAGGATTTGTTCAATATATTTAAATAATCCCTGAAGAGACGGGGTTTGCCCAATAACAAAACATACCAGCAGAATAGCCAAACATAGAATTCGTCGATTCGGAAGTTTCTTGAAAGAGACATATGTCAGAAGATATGTGGGAAGGAGCAGCAAGGCAGAATTATGGATTCCGTATAATAAGAGGACACCGGTCAAGAAAGGCAAAGGTTTCCGCTCTATAATATATTTTACTAAAAACACATAGACGCAAGCCACGGTCATTTGCCGTACACCGTTCATCAGACCAAGGTAATATCGTCCGCCGAATAGAACAACAGGAAGCCAAATCAGAATATACTTATATTGTTGAAAGCCCTTGCATAGGAAAAAAATCTGCAGGAAGGCCATAATTGCGGTCCCTATTACAAAATGGAGTCCCCAATGATGAATCAAAAGGACCAACCAATCCCAAATATATTCTTTGGAACCATCACGCACAACGCCGTCTCGGAAAATCTCAATATATGAAACCGAGTCGACTCCGACTCTCCATCTAATAGCGGATATAATCGTAAAAAACAGCACATAACACCATATATATCCGTCAAACTTCATGCTGTTTTTATGACATAAAATCGATCCCTTTGCGAGTGAATACATTGCCCACGCAAAGAAGACGTATATCAATAACTCTATTATAAATTTAAATACAGCCATACTACACACTGTTTACAGTCTAAATAGCACTATGAGAGCATGTGCCAGATCTCGCCATGTATATCCCGGATGCTTCACCATATACAAAAGATGGCTGCGAACCTGTCTTTTGGTATAATCGCTTTGTTGAGGGAACCGTTTCCGCGCATTATCTCTCTGTATCGCATAGGCCAATTCCAAACAGGTCCGACATTTGTAGTTCTCCATTTCATCTTTTACCGGTATATGCCGTTTAATTGCGATCTGCTCCATCTCCTGCTGATTCAACAAGGCATGCAAGGTTTTATCACTCAAGGCATGCGTTACGCTCCCTAACGTATCCCGGTAATAGTAATATCTCTTATTTGTATATACGACCTTAGAACAGTTGGCATACAATGGAAAAAGGAAAATTACATCTTCATTATATCGCCCTTTTATAAAACGATGGTTGCCAATTAAAGGTCGTCGGTAAAGTTTACCCCAAGCGGCGCATTCTGTTTGGGAATTAAGCATATTCTTCAACTGGCCGATTCCTGAAAAGACAATTTCATCAGAGCGAATAACCTCATTATAAATATCTGTTATTTTACCGTCACAATACCTATAAACGCCACCACAAGCAATATCTGCATTTGTTCGATTTAATAATGCATATAAATCCATTACCATATTTGCTGCAATAAAATCATCACTATCAACAAACATGAGGTACTCGCCACTTGCTACATCTATTCCAGCATTCCGAGCATCGCTTAAACCGCCATTCGGCTTATGAATTACTTGAATGCGTTTATCATTATTAGCCCAATCTTCGCACATCTTCGGGCAAGAATCCGGAGAGCCGTCATCGACCAAAATAATTTCTAGATTCTGATACGTTTGGCCAACAATCGACTCTACACACTGATTTAAATATTGTTCGACATTATAAACAGGAACTATTATAGATATTTTCGGATATTTCATATTGTACAATGTAATATTGGAGTGAAAATTATATTCAGTCTTTCTTTACCGATTGAATATATCAGAATCTTCTGGCAAAGATTTTATGATCTTCGCAGGGACTCCTGCAACAACACAATTTGATGGGATATCATTAACGATAACGGCGTTTGCGCCAATCAAAACATTGTCGCCGATATGAACTCCTCCAATTATTTTAGCGCCACAGCACACCTCCACATTATCACCCAATATAGGAGCTTCTAAACGATGATTATAGCCAATAGTAACTTGTTGATATATTTTACAATTACACCCTATTTTTTTTGCTGAGATTATAGTAGCAAAACCATGTTGAATAATAAGCCCTCCTCCAATATCCTTTGTCGGAGTTGTTATCTGGAGATGATCATAACCAGGAAATAAAAAAGAAAGAAATATCCGACAAGGACCAACTCGATAATAGAAAAGATTTCGAAAAGCTTTGTCTGATATAAAGATAACATAAACATTCCAATAAGAGAACTTCAGATGTTTCCATCGACACCAATTAAAAGCATCAATCTTAAAAGAACGTTTATCGCGACATAATAACCAAATACAACAAAACAAAGGATAAAACAAAGCCAGGAAGAATTGTATCATTTGATTCGCTTGATAAAGGGATATGAATAATAATATATACTACTAAATTGGGACAGAAGTTTAATCTTCCATGGCATCGGCATTGAGATTTCAGATAGAAGAAGTCTTATCTTCTGGCAATATGCATCATATTCATCTTTCCCCAAACAAATAGATGTCTCCATACAGAGCTTAATCCAAACATACAGATTCTTAATGATTATCGGAAGTGCCTCCTTGTATTCAGAATATTCTTTACTGAAAGAAATACGTTCTACACAGTTCAAACATCCGCAATAGTAACTCCAAGCTGCTTTTTTAGAGAGAAGTTCCGATGAGATATTCCCGCTACGCCCCCTTTCGTAATAATACAAACACTCTTTCATGCAAAATACACGATGGGCCTTATTGACGACGATATATGTAGTTGCCATGTCCTCATAGATACGTCCTACAGGGAATTGAACCCCGCAAAAAAGTGCTCGTCTATAAAATTTAGAGTGAGTAAAATTATAAGGGAACACATCCTTGAAAAGGCGCATTACGACATCTTGGCCGGAAGCTTTAAATGAAACATCGCCCTTTCTGTAATCGTATATTCTACCATCGGCATCAATTATATTAAGGCCACAACATACAATGTCGACATTTTGTTCTTGGGCGGTTCGTAAAAAACGTTCTATTGCATCCGGGGATAAATAATCATCGCTATCCAGGAATGTAAGGTATTCTCCCTTGGCTATTTTAAGTCCTGTATTACGGGCATCTGAAAGGCCCCCGTTCGTTTTATGGATTACTCTGACTCGGCTATCCTTGCAAGCATACTCATCACATATGCGAGGGCACGCGTCCGGACTTCCATCATCAACCAGAATAATATCCAGACACGGATAGGTTTGGTTTAACAGGCTATCCACGGCACGATGGATGTAATGTTCGACATTGTATACGGGGACGATAACAGAGACCAGCGGGTTGGAATTCAACATGGCATCCAAACTATTTATAAAATCCTAGATATTTTGTTTCTTATTCGTTGATATAATTCATTCCATTTCTGAAAACGATAGGCGTCTTTTAGGCTTTTCCCATTAAGAACCTGTGCAACGCCACAATAAATCACATGAGGGTAATCATGGAGATATTTTCCGATATACCAAGAATTAATTTCCGGGAAAATACTTCGAAGCTTTTCGGCAGACCAAAGATGACAACGGTAAGCGGTCGCTAAAACCAGACCTTTCGTTTCATTCAACCATGCTTTTCTATCACAAGAGAGCCTGTTATCAAAGTATCGGCAGAAAGAAATCATGCCATCCAATGTTTTCATGGATGCCTTTCTAACCATACTGTTTGGGTTGGAAACGAAATCGTAATAATAGAAGGCTTTAGGTACATAGGTTATTTTACAGGGGTGCGACATCAGTAGATTACAGCAGATATACAAATCTTCCCAACAAACGATTTCTTTTGGGAAATGCAAATCATATCGTTTATATAATTCAGTACGTATTAGTTTATTGCACAAACTACCATGCCGTTCTTGAGAGAAAAGTTGCCTAAGAAATTCATCTGAAGAATACACCTCTTGCTTCAAGATTTCCGTTCGAGATCCATAATTCAACAAAAAATCACACACGACAATATCGGCATTGGAACTTTTTGCAGCTTTATAAAGCTCTTCCAATGTATACGGATCGATCCAATCATCCGGATCAACATGGATGGAATATTCCCCAATAGCATGTTGCATACCAACCTCTCTTGCAGAAGCAACTCCGCCATTTGTTTTATGGAAAACATGGAATCGACTGTCTTTCCGTTCGTATGCATCGCAGATCCGGCCACAGCAATCTGGAGAGCCATCATCAATAAGCAATAGCTCCCAATTCGTAAAAGTCTGGGAAATTATGCTGTCAATGCACCTTTCTAAATATGCCTCGGCTTTATAAACAGGGACTATAATCGATATCGCGGGAGGATTCATCTTCTTCTAAATAATAAGAGCATCCAATCTTGCCATATTAGCCACAGGGCTACCAGCCAGTATCGTCGGCCGGTGTGGCGTACGATATTGAGAATATTGCTTTTCGTTAGATCGTAATCAGCAATGGTATGATAGAGATTCAACAAATCTTGGAACTCTCCATTCCAAAGCAAGATTCGAATATATATCTGATAATCATACGGGAATATATGTCCATTATCTTTGATCACTTTTTGAATTCGAAGCGCAACTTTCGCGCGTATTACAGTTTCGCCTGCTTTACGACAAAAGTTGTTCGCTAACGACCCGGTCCGTTCCGTAAGAACGTAAAGAACTTCATCAACGGGTAAAATGGATTGGGCCTTACAGCCTACTAGGACTGCGAACATTGCATCGTTTGCGTAGCGGGTCTCATCAAAGCGTATTTTGTTGTTCTCCACAAGACTGCGTTTGATTATCTTGCCCCAAGGAGTACAATATAAGAAGCGGAAATTATCCTCGTTATGATTTTTATCATATTGCTCGAAGAATTTATTATAATCTGACTCGCGATTGGATATTTGTGAGATATTCTCACTTCGAACACTCCGGAAATTAAAATAAATCACATCTTCTTCAGCGTTCAGATATCTATCCAGCTTTTCGGAAAAAGATTGATCGAAGAAATCATCCGCATCAGCGAAAATCAACCATTTTCCCAAAGCATAGTCCAACCCTAAATTACGGGCTCGTCCGGCACTCCCCCCCAGTTTTGTACGATAAAATTCCAGATTCTTCCGCAGTTTCAACCGTTGAACGGTTGCCGTAAGTTCCGGGGAATCCGGGCTGCAATCATCCACAACAATTGTTTGGATGTCGTCCCGCATTGGGATGCTGGCGACACACCGCTCCAAAAGTTGAGGTATGTTATAGTGAGGGATTATTATGGTATAATTATACACGACTATTTATTTAGGCAAATATCGAGTCATAAAGGAATACCATCGATCGGTAAAAGTACGCTTTGGTAATTTACAAAGCCGTCCCATGTCGTCTAGTGTCTCTTGTGTAAAATAAGGCATCATTCCATAATTGGACGTTAAGGTCATCTCGCCAAAATAAATTTTTCCATTGACTACATACATATCAACTCTACATTGCGGCAACCCTTTTGATAATTTCGCTGCCATATCAAGTAATTCTGTCAGATTGGCCGGTTTCGGACAGGACTTCTCATTACGGAATGATTCAGCAATATACTCGTTCCGTTTATGCCATTGAAGATCATAATATATAAGATCGGCATGGCGTGTTATCGGATTTCGATCAACGCAAACAAGAAAACAATATGGGTTGCCATTAAAACACCAAATTTTATAATCAGCCAGTCCTTGAGAATCATTGGGATGCAACATTTCCTCCGCAATAATACACGGTCTAATACGGAGATAATGAGGCTCCGCATTATCTAATCCAAACTTACTATTCAATGAATTAGCAAGACGGCTCCGAACATCATTTAAATTGATTTGATTTTTATCTGATACGATGATGGTGTCATAACTGCCATTATTGGGTTTTATTACAAAACTGTTAGGTAAAGTATTAAAATCTATAGCATCAGCGCTATCCCAATGCCCCAAAAGAGGGACAAGAACATCTGATCCTATTCTACTCTTAACATATTCCCGTACAGCATACTTATCCGCCAATCTAGACCAGAGTCTCGTATCAGTGAAAAACTCCAGCCACAAAATCTTTTCGTTTATATCACGGGGATTTTTCAAATCAACTTCTTTACCTAATTCTCTTTTATATAAATGCTTAACCCAAAAATAAGGATAATGCGAATGGATAAAGTTCCAATAAACAGCAATTAAAGCATTATAGATTTTCCGCATATATTTATTTTATTATTGACATTGCATTTTTAAGAAACTCGCACCCAATCTGTTGCTCCTTCTTCATAATGGCAGAAGTCTGTCGGGAGTCAAGTTTCAATTCCGACAGTTGTCGGGCCGACGGAATCGCGTCCATGGAATGTATTATATGGTCAGATAATTGGAATGTATCCAACAAGTCTTCTATACGACTACCACGATTGCTGTCTGGAGCAATATAAGTATAAAAATTATAAGTACCAGTAATAATTGAGAAAACAGTGCAATGAAATGAATTAGTCAACACTAATCGAGCATCTCTGATAAGCCCTATAAATTCAAGAGGACCTGCATCGGCTACAACTTCGACGTTAGGATTCTTTGGGAATGAATAATTTTGATCTATAACTTTTAATTTAAGATTCAATTCTTGAGCGATTCTAATCCCAGTCTGTATTATTTGCGCATTTTGTCCCAAATTAAATATTAGCACATAGTCTTGTTTTATTTGAGGAGCAATGGCCATTTGCAGCCACTCTTCGGGATCGAGAAGGAATGTGGGATCGGGAACTCTATGTATCGTCTGGTGGATTATCTCCTCTAACATTCTGGACGCTTGATGCTCTCTTACCGATATCACATCATACGACGACAGCCAGTTCCGGAAAATGGCTTTTTCTTTCTGTCTAATTTCAGACAAGCCAATGCTCGTTCCATAGGATAATTTAATCGCTTTCTTGTTTTTGACAAATGTCAGGAAATAGGGCTCCAAACAATATGGCTGATCGGGATTCCACAACTGGTCGCTTCCCGTAATATATATGTCATATTGAGGCGGATTCCTATATAAATCGGGAATATAACAATAGGGCGCAGACATCTTAACCAAAGAGTTGAAGGCGGTAAAGCGTTCGCCCGCACGGGGATTCCAATTTGAATGAAATATCGGATTGCGCAAGCGTCTGATTCCCATTAATTCTTTTATCCATCCTTTTGCAAGCCCCCAGATTCCAATATGGGAGCGCATGTTCCGGAATCGAACGCTATCTACATAATCGGCGTTGTTGGGCCTGTGAAGATCTATTACCTCTACGGAATATCCCTGAATCTGCAGGTATCTGTAAAGGGCAAAACATTGGAGTGCACCACCATAATTATTCTGACAGTTATGTATGGTAATAATTCCAACTGATTTCATAGGATCCTATTTATGTCTTATGTTATTTATAATCTGGTATAGATAATTTTTCAAAAGCGCAGCATGCGTAATATGATAGCGACGTCGGATAGTCTTATCGAAGCCCAGCTTTTTGTATTCTTCCCAAAAGGAGATTCGGTCGAAAGGCTCCAATCGTGAATGTTGAAGTACAGGTTGAATACACTCTTCCGTATTGCTCTCAATATATTCGAATTCTAATTTTATCTGTTCCCAAAAGATATTGCCCTTAGTCGTGTTCGTCATTAACAAAGAGACACCCATCGATGAGTGGAATTCTTTATGATATTTTTCAATGCCCCAAAAATCCCCTATGGTTAAATCCCCAGGACGATGGAGGTTTGTAAATCTGCACTTATGGCAGGAGGGACGATTGACAATATGATCATAATAAATATTATTCCACAAATTGGAGAGGGGCGTATTAAATTCAGACCGACCTCTCTGGAAAAAGAGTCGGGTGTTCTGGTATCCCCATCCAAAGGTCTTGTCCTTCATGAAAAGACCTTTTAAGCGACCGGGGGAATATTTATTTATAAATCGGATATAGTCGGCAAATATTTGGGGTGAAGGAACTCCGTGACAGAGAATATCAACAGTCAGCAAGTTCTCGTAAGATCTTCTTAAAAAACGTTTTAGCCCTTCTACCTGACAGGGTGTACCGCTAAACAAGACATACCGTCCAGAGAGCAGGTGCTGTCGGATCTCATTATAAGCCCCATTTATATTGCTTTGCACATATTTAGACCCTCTGAATCTGATTGCGCCATCGGACGTGGTCTCTCCGCGGTGGACGACAACGTGCTGTTCATTATATTCGGCACCATATATAATTCCACCTTGCAATAGGATATTGTCTACCATCGAGGCAAAAGCTCCACCACTCGAGCTGCTCCGCAGAATCTCTGCATTTTTATTGCGGAGTGCATATACCTTGAGGGGCGATATGTCGGATTGTTTGGAATCTCGAGCGACAATAGGGCACACCTGCTCGCACAAATGACAACCGATGCATCGGGAAAGGTCACAGACAGGATACAGGAATCCCTCCCCATCTGGCTGCATTACGATTGCTTTCTTTCCGCATATCGAAGCGCATGCAGTACACCCGCAGCAATCATGCTTATCTTCTACCTGTATCATTTGCTAAAATATCGTGTAGAGACAAAATTCCATACCATTATACGAACTTGGTCGATAAGTATGGCCGTCGCATAAAAACCTAACAACAAAGCCAGAATCAGCCCCGCCATTGTAACTCCTGCATATTCGGATGCAATCGACTGAATCCAACCCCGCATGTATTGGGGGAATAGAATGAAGTGGAATAGATACACCGCAAAACAAGATGCCGCAACCTTATTTATGAACGTGTTGCTGAGCGACAGTTTACTGAATGCCAATAACAAAAATAGTGCAGCTGCAATTATCAACGGACTGCTGTATCGTATAAACATAGCATATAAAGGATATATGTCAAGATAGGTGAACAGTAGAATTCCCAAAGTTGTTATCAGTGATAATATGCCGTATGCAGTGAAGTCCCTTCGTATGGACCATTGGCTCCATTGCGGTTTGTGAACCCATACATAACGGGCCAATAAATACAATCCCATAAATGAAAAAGAGCTGTATCCACCTGAGATAAATGATGCTCCAGTTGAAATCCATCCATATATGCTTTGGAATACAAAAAAGCATAATAAGAATATTTTAATCTGTTTCTTTGATGCGCTCTCTATGAATGCATTCATTACAGGGGCAAAAAGGAACATCCCCAGGTAGGATTTAACAAACCAGGCATTCTCCGAGAGCATTAAACTCATGTATACACCTTTGAGCGGTCTAATCTCTACCAGCCCAAATATATAGCATATGAAATATATGCCAAAAAAGAAAAATACGCACTGAAACAATAATTTACAAAGGCTGCTCCATCGGAAATTGATTCCGAACCATCCGGAAATTAACACAAAAACATTGACGGCGACGATTGCGAAAGCCTCTAGGGAGGTCCGAATAACCGTATAGGTGGGGGTAGAAAGGAGTTCAGCTCGTGTTGGTTCTCCCAATGCTCCAAAATCAGCATGAACAATCAAAACTCCCAGCATTGAAAGTATCCGAAGAAGTTCAATATTAGATAAACGGACTTTTACAAGATTTATCATTTTTGATATAATTGGTTAAACCTATTAAATGCAAAGACTATTTTTGAATAGATAAAAGCTCGTTCTTCTTTATTGCATCCCACAAATAAGATGCTAAAGGCTGTACATAGGAATGCAACCCCGGATATCAGAATAAACGATCCAAAGTTTTCCTCAAGCGCACCACGCAGATACAAAGGGAACAAACAAGCTATGATTGAAACTGCTATCACATTAAAGTAAACATGATATAAGAATGCTTTTGCAGACATATTTATCATCTTTCGAAGGAGAAGTATTCGAGCCATTTCACAACAAATTGAGATGAATATTGAAATAACCACTACCATTTCCGGTATAGCTCCTAATTTAAGAAAGATATAAGATATTGGTATATTTAAAAGATTAAGTCCTCCAACGATAATTTGGAAATTTCTAATTTTACCCGTGGCAAGCATTGCCGTAATAAGAGGCCCAGCTAGAGACTCACTCATAGTAAATATCAAAATTAACTGAATAAAAAGAACTGTAGAATCTGGTACTTCACCTAACCAAAGCTGGATTATGTAATGTGTATTGCAAAGTATAGGTAATGCTAAAATGAGTAGAATATAATATGAAAGACGCGCCCCTTGAAATATCAGTTTATACAAATAGTCAAAGTTCCCCGCAGCATAACTTTTGGTAATCTGAGGCTTAAGGGCTGTCTGAAAATTGTCTGCAAAACTTGATACAGCATTATTCACCTGATTCGCGATACTACGAGCGGCATTTACCGACGGACCTGCAAAGAGATTGATCAAAATATTTCCGCCTTGATCTCGCAGAATTGCAGCAATTGTACCGACAAAATTCCAACCTGCAAAACCAAACATATCTTTCCATATGGATTTACAAAACTGGAACTTACAATTACATTCTATAAAATTACGTTTACAATAGAAAATATATATACTCCGAATAATTGTAGAATTAACTAGAATTAAAGCTCCAAACCAAATTAAATGATCTATGGGAGCAATCATTGTAGTCCATGCTACAATTAATTTTCCTACAACTGTAAGGATGCTGATATAAGCAAATGCCGACATTTTTTCATGAGCAATAATATCAGCGGTATATGGGATTACCAACAGATCTAAACAAAACGATATGGTAGAAAATTGATAGATCCAGTTCGCTGCCACAATGCGGTCTGCCGGTATAACCAGTTTATTGTTCAGAAACCATAGACCTATGGTTTCTGCCAAAATAAAAATTAATCCTACAATAATATACTGGAAGCCTTTGGCCGTACAAAAAACTTTATTCAGTTTATCCTGATTTTCAGCACCAATCTCAAATGCTAGAAAACGATTAATAGAACCAACAAGCGCGTTTGACACTATGTAAAACATACTTACAACTCCTCCAACGACTCCATATATACCAAAATCGACGACACCTAATGCATTAAGATTTATTCGACTCGTGTATAAACTCACTAGCATCAAGAGTAACATACGCATATATAAAAGCATAGTATTTTTGGCTATGCGTTTATTATTCTCTGATGTATTGACAGCTTGTAGGTTATCCATTTACAATCTAACGTATTAACTCATTAACTATATAATAATGAACCGCTTAACCAAACAAGCTTGTCATATACCCAAAAACTGTTCTCTCCCCATTATCATCATAACAGTGATACTCAATTCGGTGATTGAGTTTAAAAAAAGGAGCTGTCGCTAAAAAAGAATTATACTCCGCTTGATTATATGGCTTATGCATTAATGACTCTAAACCAAATAAGTTGGCATTTATTTCTGGTACTGACTCAATAATTTGCCTAACAATAGGGGATTTACTCATCCCAATTGTAAACAAATAATCCATAGTATAATATTCAGATATCCAACCTTTACGAGAATAATGCTCCAATAATCCATTGTACATAAAATTAATCAAGGGATTTCCTTTAACCGATGCGATAAAATACGAGGTCCATTGCCCAGCAGTTATTGATTTCCCGCTGTTAGCAAATGTAGACGATCTCCGCCCTGAATAAAATGATTTTCCAACCAGATTTTCATCCCAATCCGGAGTTACAAAAACAGTCGCATCAATCCAAATTCCCCCTATCTTATCAAGAATCAACAATCTAGTAATATCAGAAAAATGTTGGATACAGATTTTTCTTTCGTTGTATTTTTCTTCTACCTCTTTAATATGTTGAGCAATTGATGGAAATAATGTATAAATATTATTCTTCGTAATTAATACAATCGGATGTCTCTTCGCATTTCTACACAGATTCTTATAACATAGTCTCACGACTGGAGGCATCGTTTCTTCTCCAGTCCACCACATTACATAAATCGGAGATGTTTTATCTATTTTTTTTTCCTCAGCCCAACTCGTAAGAGATTTTAACCATTTAATACTACAAGGAACACTTCTTCTAATCCTATAAAATGTGTATTGCTGACGTAGTTTAAGCAGGTCAATGCAAGGCAGATGTAACTTTAACAACACCTTGTTTACTACATTTATAACCCACGATCCCATCTTCATTCCTAATATCATTGTTTAAAAGTCTAATGAAGCATTGCAATCCATAAACGCTTGCATTGCCATAAATTTATTTTCTTTGAAATGATTATGAAATATACACCCCACTCTTTCCACAAACCGTATTGGTTCTCAGAAATATCCAGATAAACACAACAATTCGCTCCTATACGACTATTGTCGCCAATAGTAATTCCGCCAATAGTGGGAGGCACTAGCACCTAAAATATATTATCTCCGAAATACGGAGCTCCATTTCGTTTTAACCCACTTAATGTATTAGAGCCAATTGTTACATTTTGCATAATCAAGATACCTCTTTCTAATACGACACCATTGTTGATATGTATTCCTAGCAAACCATGAAGAGTTATAGGCATGACTTAAACACAGATTTTAAACCAATAGAAGTACTGTTCAACTCTAAATATGCATCATACAATCGCGTTCACTCCCTACATGATTTGATTAATTGCCCCTATACTTCCAAATACCGCCATAAAAAACTTCGACAATAGGGGTCAAAATATATGAGCAATTGTTTTTTTAATAAATTCTTCACAAAGAAAAAAAACAAAGTTTCGAATTAAAAGATCAAAGATTATTAAAATTATGATTATTCCATCATATCAATCTCTACGAAAGAGATCCCTAGTATAGACCTTTTCTTTAACATCCTCAAGAACAACATCATATCGATTGGCAATAATGGCCCCACTCATTCGCTTGAACTTCTCGAGATTGTTGACGATCTCGCTGCCGAAGAATGTAGATCCATCCTCGAGGGTGGGCTCGTAAATGATAACCGTTGCACCTTTGGCCTTGATACGCTTCATGACACCTTGAATCGAGCTCTGGCGGAAATTGTCGCTGTTGGATTTCATGGTCAGACGATATACACCGATCACAATAGGCTTCTCTTGCTCCTTATTGTAACCATTTGTAGAAGAGTAACTATAATATCCCGCCTTTTTCAGAACCTGATCCGCGATGAAGTCCTTGCGGGTGCGATTCGACTCGACAATGGCCTCTATCAGATTCTCCGGAACATCCGCATAATTAGCCAGCAATTGTTTGGTATCTTTCGGCAGACAATATCCGCCATAACCGAACGACGGATTGTTGTAGTGAGTCCCAATACGGGGATCCAAACCAACTCCGAGAATAATGGCTTGAGCATCCAGGCCCTTTACCTCGGCATAAGTATCCAGTTCATTGAAGTAGCTGACTCGAAGGGCCAGATAAGTATTGGCGAAAAGTTTTACTGCCTCAGCCTCTTTCAAACCCATAAACAGCGTATCAATATTTTCTTTGATGGCACCTTCCTGCAACAGTGCAGCAAACGTATGGGCAGCCTTTTCAAGCGCCGGAATATCTGCAATGGCTCGAATGGCATCATTCTCCTCCTTGAACCGCTCATCATTGATAATTTTAGGAATACCCACAATAATGCGACTCGGATAGAGGTTGTCATAGAGGGCTTTGCTTTCACGCAGGAATTCGGGAGAGAACAGCAGGTTGAACCGTTTTACTCCCTTCTGCATGTATTTGATATATAAACTCCGACAGTAACCTACAGGGATCGTCGATTTGATAACCATGACAGCTTGAGGATTAACCTCAAGAACCAGATCAATCACCTCTTCGACATGACTTGTATCAAAATAGTTCTTGACGGGGTCGTAGTTTGTCGGAGCGGCAATCACAACAAAATCTGCATTCCGATAGGCTGCAGCGCCATCCAATGTAGCGGTGAGACTCAACGGCTTCTCTGCCAGATATTTTTCAATATATTCGTCTTGAATCGGAGACTGTTTCCGATTCAGCATCTCCACCTTTCCAGGAATAACATCAACCGCGGTTACTTGATGATGCTGAGCCAACAATGTGGCGATAGACAAACCGACATAGCCGGTTCCGGCTACAGCAATTTTTAAGTCTTTGTTCAGATCTGTATTCATTTATAATTGACTTTTAATTTGCATTACTTCCAATTATCTAATCCATCTTCTTCTGGAGCCAGAAGAAGATACCCGTACGATTAAGGTGCGTGCGGTAACCGATGCGATGGAGCAGGCGGACAAATTGCGTCTTGTGGCGGATATGCCACTCCATGAAGTTATAAAGACCAGATGTGATCAGGATACTCAACACCAGTACGATATACAGTTGGACGTCGATCGAACAGCCTGCCATGTAGCTGATCCACCAGCACAGCACCACGAAGAGGTTCAAGATCAGAATCGCAAGGGTCGTGGCGGCATGCGAGTATCCCAGGCGGATGAACATGTGGTGCAGGTGCGTCTTGTCCGGGTGGAACGGAGACTTGCGTTTCAGGATACGCGTCGTCATCACGCGAAGCGTATCGAAAACGGGAACGGGCAGAACCGCCAAGGTAAAGGGGATCAGTCCGATATTTGCCGCATCATAAACCTCACTCATCGAGCCGTGGCGCAGGATACGGATCATGAAGACCGACATGACGATACCATGACTAACGTCCCTCCGTCGCCGATAAACATCTTCGAGTTCTTTCTGAAGACGTTGTGGAAGAAGAACGGAATCAGCGATCCGGCGGCCACAACGGCCAACATCCCCATCGTCCGATCCTCCACGTACCAGAACATCATCCCAAAGAGCAAGTTCGTCAAAATGCAGTAGTCCGACGAGAGGCCGTCTACCCTATCGATCAGGTTGATGGCATTGATGATGCCTACGGCAGCAAAGAGCGTAAACGGGATAGCCACCCCTTGCGGAATCTGATCAAGGCACCACAACCCGTGGAGGACATTCCAAACATACCCTCCGATGAAAATCAGCAGCAAGGCTCCACAGACTTCGTCCGAAAAGCGTGAAGTCCGAGCATATCCTTTTGTCCCGACAACCTCCCTTTGGGCCACGACACTCGGCATACTCCTGTTCTTCAGGCAATAAACGGATTCAAAACAGGGAAATGAAACAAAGATGCATGCAGTCAAACATCCGAAGACGGTTTATTCACAAACTCTATTGCCATGTTGGACACCAACATATATCAATAAAGAATGCCTAAATACGATCGACGGCTTTCTGCAGCCAGAAAAAAATACCCGTACGGTTCAGATGCGTGCGGTAGCCGATCCGGTGAAGCAGGCGCAGGAAACGGGTTTTGCGACGGATCTGCCGCTCCATGAAATTATAGAGGCCGAATGTGATCAGCAGGCCGAGGGCCAGAATAATGTAAAGCTGCGTATCGATCGAACAACCGGCCTTGTAGCTGATCCATCCGCACAGGACCACGAAGGCATTGAGCATCAGGATTGCAAGCGTCGTGGCGGCATGGGAGCATCCCAGGCGGATGAACATGTGGTGCAGGTGCGTCTTGTCGGGATGGAACGGGGACTTGCCCTTCAGGATGCGGGCCGTCATCACACGCAGCGTATCGAAGACCGGAACCGACAGCACCGCCAGCGTAAAGGCCACAAGCCCCAGATTCTCCTGGGCATGCATCATGTATTGGGCGTCGTGCTGCAGCAGCCGCATGACGAATACCGACATGATGATGCCCATCACGAGCGTACCGCCGTCCCCGATGAACATCTTCGACGTCTTGCCGAAGACATTGTGAAAGAAAAACGGAATGAGCGATCCTGCGGATACGGCTGCCAGAATGGCCATGACCGGATCGTCGGCCAGCCAGAACATCACCCCGAACTGGATGCCCGCCATGATGCAGTAACCCGACGAAAGTCCGTCCACGCCGTCGATCAGGTTGATGGCATTGATGATGCCCACGGCGGCAAAGACTGTCAGCGGGATGGCGACTTCACGGGGAATTTGACCGAGTCCCCACAGTCCGTGGAAATCATCCAGTGTGTAGCCTCCGACGAAGACCAGCAGCAGGACGGTGCCGATCTCGACCAGAAAGCGCAGGGCCGGGGAGAGGTCGAGGATGTCATCGAGCGTCCCGGTATAGAGCATGATAATCATGGCGACCACCACGATGAACAGATCCGAACAGTCGCAGGCAATACCGGCACACCCCAATCCGATCACCGTTCCGAAAAACACGGCGATACCGCCAAGATCGGGGACCGGCTTGCGTTGGAGTTTCCGGGCATCGGGATTATCCACGATGTTTTTGTCGAGGGCAATGGCGACCAATCGCGGATGGATCCAGCAAACGCCCAAAACCGCAATCAGAGAGGTGATGAAATACAACATACTTGGGGATATTTGTTTGATGGGAACAATTGAAAGAAACGATTGCAAGCGGGAAACGGACAACCGGTACGGCAACTGCCGGCTCAACGGCTCGCCGACACGGATTCGCAAAGTTGCGGTTCCGAGGTGGCAGACCGTCCGACATACAGGCCATGTCCCAACCAACAATCATAATCGTCAAGACGCCGGATGAGTTGCAACTTGCACTTTTTCGGATTCCGCTCCTCACGCCACGGATCGACGGCGCCATGCGCATGATCCCGGCAGATGCAACTGTTCGTGCAACCATAGAGCGTAACCAGCAACAACGCACGCGACTGTTCGGCACGGATCAGCGGCAGGATACTGCGAATCGTACCTACCAGACGGTCGAACTCCTCCTTCTCTCCAAGAATCGCATAGGCCGGAAGCAGCATCGAGTAAAGTTTGCAACGCATGACGTCACTCTCCAACTGCAGACTGCCGTATTGCCGCAGCGTCTCCCGGGCCAATTCCCGATCCGTGTCCGTCACCCCTTCGGGCGAATGGTAACGCTTCAGCGCTTCATGAAGTCCCGCCGGAAGCCGGTCGCCGTTCAGACGCGTGTAGACATGGCGGTTGTCCGAGTTCAACGCAACCACCTCGTACTGGCCGGGCTCCACACTGAGCAGCGGTACATACATGCAGTTCTCCACACAGACCATGATGTCTTTCCGTCCGCCTCCGGGCTGGATGATGACGCTTGCCTCCACTCCCTTGAACTGCCCCTCGGTGATGCGCACCCGATCCCCTTTCATCAGCCGGTTCGGTTCGGGTGTATAGACCGGCAGTTCATCGCAATAGGATTCGGCAACCCATTTCAGATTGGCCATCTCCTCGTCCGACAAGTAGGGATAATACCCGCCACGTCCGTCACGGACCCGGGGCAGGAAACTGTATTGGGGAAGAAATCGTTTCAAACGATAGATCTCTGCTTCCGAGGCGTGTACGAAGACGTAATTGTACAGCAACGGATGCTGCGTGCGGACCAGTACGCCCTTTTTTTCGCAGACGGCGACGTACGACGGAGCAAAATATTCGAACGGCTGCTCGCCGACACGGATGCGCCGAGCCAGCTCGGTCTGGAGTCCTTTGGCCGGGTTGCCCCTGTAATATCCTTTTGAAGAGACCGGCAGCACCAGCACATACCACCTTACCGCATGGTTGTTTTTTCTTGTGCGGATCTGCTCGGAGACCGAGTCAGACCAAGTCCAGTTAGTGCCCTGCGTATTCATTCCAATATCGTTTATCCAGGAATCCGCATCGCATCCGGGCAATCCGAGGCCTTGCCAGCGCAACATCAGAACACGCTGACATTCAGTGAATTAAGAATTACACATAAGGTATTCGTGAAAATTGCGAATACCTTGCTTCGCTTCGGGCTTGTCTGCAAACCTACAGTTGCGAATGTTTATTATTTCTGTTTAAGAAACCACACTATTTAGTCGCAAAAATAGATAAATTCGTCGAATAAACAAAAAGAGAGGTTTTTTTCTTGCATCAAACCATCACGCAATGCCTATTCTTCTGACAGACAAACAAAAACAGCCGTTTTAAAATCTTATTTTCACGGTTGTTTCACCCCAATGCAACAACAACCGGAGGTCCGGAAAAAGCAAACGGAAGGCATAAGTAACAATTTGGAAGCATTTACGACCAAAATGACACGGTCTTCGTCTAAAAATCAAAAAGTTCCCGTCTCATGCGATTTCTTAAACAGAGATCGCACAAGGGAGCAAAGGAGAATCCCGCATTGTAAGCCATGCAATGGCAGGTCCTCCCGTAAATGTCATTCCCAAACACAAACCATTCCTTCCAAAAAGGCATCGGCAGGCAATTGCCTGCCGATGCCGTCCCTTCCGAACCGAAAGCGCCTCCCTACTGTCACGGATGCATCAGTGTATAGGCATGGCCCGAGACGGCCAGCGTCCCGTCTATCGGAATATCGCCCGGATGGGATCCGCCAACGACGATCCTTCCCTGCAGGAAACTCGCCCGCTCGACCCGTGCCAGCTGGTCGTTGTCGAGCGCCCCGCGGTCAAAAGCGAAATCACTTCCATTGCCCGGTGGTGGGCTCAATATTAGGCTTTCAATAAATTTACAAATCCAACAATACCTGCAAACGATCAAATAATAGAACATCTATTATAAACATGATTTACCATATTAAACACTTGCTTACAGCACAAATACACGCACTTCAATCAAACAATTTATTCCCCTTTATATCAAATAAATACATCAAATATCAATGTAATTTTACGAACTAGATACACAAAAACGGCATATTCGCAATACGAAACACAACCAATCATTAAACTCTCACAATAAAAACATGTATTCAAGCACACATATGAAACATGCATTCATTTTAATTATACCTTTATATATAATATAAGACAAACACATCATATAACCAGGCTCAAGCACCAACAACGGCCTTCGGTTTCAATTCTTGAGAAGAGAACCTGAAGAAGGGATCGCGCCTTACGGTCAAGAAATTTCAACGGTCAAATTTTACTGAACGGAACAACCGGCCCAAACAAGGACAAGACAAAAAAAATCAGGGAGATAACCCGATCAAACAATTGTACCCAGAACAAAAAAAAGGACAAAAAGGCCATTTTCGAAAATACTTAATTAAACTTCAATATTGATTTTCACAAACTTTTTATCGAATTTTACACCCGCAACAGCCCAAAAAAGAGGTCCGCGACTTGCATTTTCCGCAGATGTTTTCTATATTTGTTGGACGACATATTGAACACGGAAGTGTAAGTTTATTCTCACAGTGGAATCTGGAAAATTCAATTGGAGAGAGGATAAGCGGCCAACTTCTTACGTCATACCCATTTTCCAGGGATAGGCGTGGGCTGTTGCTTATTTTAATAAATCAGTTGATAGACATATCAATCTGACAAACAGACTTTTAAGAAGATTTTTCAGGGGTCTTAGTAACGATTTGGAGAATGTGCTAAATTCGCTACTTTGCGTAACTATCTCATCAAATAACCCTTGTTAGGACAAACATAATAATAAATTCTCAAACAAGCAAGCTACTACGCTTGTTTTTGCAGGGCTTTAGCACGATCACCCCATAAGGGCACTTCTATAGTCTTGCTTTATCTCAGTAGAAACAGAAATTAATCAAAATATTTATCAATAAAAATATCGAGAAAAGATGCTGTTTTTAATAAAAATTAGACCTTTTTATTAAATATTCACCTATCTTTTGGATTAAAAAATAAAAAATGACTATATTGCAATATAAAATTCACTATGATTGTTTTTGTGTATGAATATGGAAAATTTCTTCAAACTGTATTACCAGTATAAAAGGAAAGTGGACGCCCTTTTTATGGTTGTAGTTGGGATTGTCTTGTTTTTTCTATTTTGGTTTTTACCCCCTGCAAGTTCCGCTTGGGATAAAATAATGTATGGGACTGGATATGTATGCGCCGCGCTCTCCTTTGTTTGTGGCCTTCTTTTTCTGTTTGGATTAGTACCTCATAATATTCAAAAGTCATATGATAAGGCTGAACAAATTGTAAATGATTCGGAAAAGCTCAAACAAATAGAGAAAAGGCCAGCTATATCTGCATTGCAAAATACATTAACCTTCTTTATTCCCGTTATAGCGATCGTAATATTAGGTTGTATAATTTGGGAATATTCTTGGTGGAATATTGGATATTTAGCCTTATTCATGGCTGTATATTATATTTATAAATTCATTAAAGAAAAATAATTCCCGTGTTATGAAAAAGATCAGATTATTTGCTTTATGCGGCATCATTGGTTGTGCTTTATTATTTATTGGTACAACAACTATCTCGAAACAAAAAATGGAAATTGGCGGTTTTTTAGCAAATAAATATCTTCCGCCTGATGCATATGCCGCCTCTGATGCTGCGATTGCAGCAGGAGCTGCTGCCGGACATTTCGTTGGAGGACGTGTCGGTATGGCAATTGGATGTGCTTTCGGGCCTGTCGGAGGTGTTGCTGGCTATTGCGTCGGGCGCATAGCAGGCAAATGGGTCGGGGCCTTATAATAGAAACAAGACACAAATGACGAAAAGAATTAATGACTATATCCTGTTCTGTTTTTGTGGCTGTATTTTTGTTTTAGGAATAGTAATAGCCCTATTTTTTTCGGAAGAATATACTCCAATGCGGATAAATGCCCATCCTATTCCGCATTGGAGTAATGTATTAAGCACTATCCTGTTTTCTAATATTATTGTTGGTATATCGCTTTCTGTATTCGGAATATTAACATGTGGGCTATCTACATGCACAGTTTTGTTGTGGAATGGCTTTTTAATGGGGCGATCATTGAATGTTCCAGATGATATGCTTTGGGAAATAGGCCGACATTTTATCGGACATGGCATTTTTGAACTGGCTGCATTTTTTCTATTTGGAACAATAGGATTAAAAAGTATGATAATGATAATAGATTACATTCGAAACCAAGCATTTATCGTGAATAAACATCTGATAATTAAACAATTTATTACAGCTTTTATCCTCTTAATAATTGCAAGTATAATAGAAACAGTTTCAATTCTCTCTATATGAAACGATTAATTATCGCTATTCTGCTATTTGTAATAGGTTGTATAATTATTGGCGTTATTAAACAGGAATATTTAATTCATAAATTATTAAGCCAACTTTCTTTCAACGATTCAGAGGTTATTTTATATCGTATTTTTTCTTACTCTGGATACATCGTAAATATTGCGATTTCAATAAGCGTATTACTAATTATCAGCTTGTTATCTTTCTTTGTTCTTATGTTTATCGAAGGAGATAAGTTTTGTTTTGAAATTACGCATCGAGCCTTTCTACATGCGACATCCGCACTTTTTATACTAACTTTAGGAGTTGAAATAGTCAAATTAATTGTTGTATTATATTCTAATGTAGATTTTATAGCTCTTTACGAAACAGATAAAGAATTATACAATCACTATAGCAATATATTAACAATGCGTTATATGCGTTGCGATTTAATAGGTGGACTAATGGGCTTTATTATCTATTTTTTGACGCTCCATAAAAAATTACCATCATTATCTTTTTGGAAATTCTTGCCGAATATGTTTTTATACCTTACAATCTTCTTTTACCTCTATTTCAGGCAATTATCCTAAGTATATAAAACACTCGTTCAGTGACGGTTACATCTTCATTCCGCGCCTTTGCTCCGTTTGCTCGATGTCGATTCCTATTTTCTGGTAAAACTCCTTCCGTTGTTGTTTGAACCACACGTCATCGTCTTTGCCGTTTATGGTAAACCGGAATCCGCCGGGGCCGTCCTTGTCGGGTTTGAGCTGCAAAATAACGTCTTTTGCCTGAAACGTAAGTCCATACCTTATCGACCGCAGATCGCCCGTATATCTGTAAGGTTGCATCGTAAATAACGCTCTTGTCCCCTCCTTGTCCAGTCCGGCGTTCTTGCAATAGTTTTCCCATTTCAACAGTCCCTTTACATATGGACACAGATCATCGACACGCATCAGGGCTTTCACAACCTGCTGTGCTTCTTGTTTAAGGTTGGCCACCTCTTTATCGTGTCCGGCCTGTATCGTCGCTATTTCCCGTTGCAGGCTCTTAATGTCTTTGTCTTTGCCCTCTATTACGTCCTGCAAATCTGCGATCTGCTTTTCATACCTCGCGGGCTTGGGGTCGTGGAACAACGCCCCGATGCGCTCGACGGCTTTCGTCGTGGCATCTACGGCCACGCCTTTCAGTTTGTCGGTCTTGATCTCCCGCCGGGTCTGCGCCAACTCCGTTTCGGCCTTCTCCAGTTCTTCTTTCTTCTTCCGCCGCTGCTCGTCGATGGCGTTGCAGTCTGTCTGTGCGGCTCGTTGCTGTGCTTGGAGTGCGGCAATATCTACCGTGAGCGTTTCTTTCTGTCCGATCATCGCTTCAATCTGTTCGGCCATTTCATTTTTACGGACGAACACCTCGCGGTAATATTGTTGCGTGGAAATGTGTTTAGCCTCCGATCCGTCAATACCGCGTTTCAGTCCGTATTTTGCCATCGCTTCGGCATAGGTGGTCTGGTAGGCTTTGAGTTTGTCCCGTGCCATCACATCGTCGGCGCATAGGCGGGGACGGTCTTTCTTGGTGCGGTAGGTTTTCTTCCCGGTCGCCGCGTTTCTCTCCCGCTCCAGTTTGGCTTTCCGGCGTTCGCCCCGTATGATCGGCACGACGGTCGCGTGGATATGCGGCGTCTTCTCGTCCAGATGCAGGAGGGCCGACACGACGTTTTCCTTTCCGAAAGTCTTTTGCAGCCAGCCGCAGGAATCCTTGGCCCAAGCATCCAACTGTCCGGCCTGCCGGATGCGCTTCATATCTTCGGGGCTTCCGGAGAGCATGACACGCAGGGCACGCACTTGGTTCTTTCCGATCTTGCGTTCCAGTCTGGCGTTATCCAGCCGGTGCTGGATCGCTTCGGTGCGGTTGGTAACTCCTTTGGGAAACTCTACTAATTCTTCATTGAGGTAGGTAAGTGTCGTTATGACGTTGGCGGGTGTTATTCTCCGCTCGACGTGTCCCGACATGGCGGCATCCGTTCCGGCCGCCTTTTCGATATGCAATACGACATAGCCCATAGCGGTATAATTTTAGGTAGTTGATAATTCGGTTGTAGTCAGACAAGGATTCGGAATTGTCCCGGCGGTTGAACCGAGGAACGAATATCCGCCATCCGGGGTGTCCAGAGGGGCGACAGCCCCTTTGGCCTATTGGGGCATTTTCAGCGTTGCGGAGCAATGCGGAAAGAAAATGCCCTAATAGGCTA
>ERZ1026921.277-NODE-277-length-31648-cov-11.219954_pt1 | contig 31648 bp, 31 predicted proteins | sample MGYA00519571_ERZ1026921 | MGnify/ENA primary metagenome ERZ1026921 (study PRJEB26926, sample SAMN06164877) | human gut metagenome | biome: ENVO:00009003; feature: ENVO:2100002; material: ENVO:00002003 | host: Homo sapiens | place: USA | collected 2012 ... | reverse complement strand
CGCCTGCTTCACACGCAGGAGGTCACTGGTTCGAGTCCAGCAGTCTCCACCAAAAAGTTCCTGATTTCGCAAGAAATCAGGAACTTTTTTCTGTTTATGTTCTCAAATAGTGACGCGGTATTTTGGCGTTTTTCGCATGACCCAAACCGCGACCCAAAAGCCGAGAGGTCAGGAAAGCACCAGAGAGGGGCGGATGGCATCATCCGCCCCTCTCTCCGGCTGTTTTTTGTGGGCTACATGGTCTGGCTGATGACGCTGCCGATGGTGTCGGCGGCATCACGCTTCATCCCCTCCGTGGCGTGGGTGTAGGTGCTGAGGGTAAAGCCCGCGTCATAGTGTCCCAGTGCGCCGGACAGCGTCTTGACATCCACGCCGTACTTGAGGGACAGCGTGGCGAAGGTGTGTCTGAGGTCGTGAAATCTGATGTGTTTCGCGCCGATGGCCTTCAGGATATTCTCATGGGTGTGGCGGAAGGAGTCCGGGTCGAACATGGTGCCGGTCTTGGGCGACACGAATAGGTACGGACTGTGTGGGTACTTTGCGTGCTCCTCTACTGGTGCTGCCATTGTGGTGATAATAATAAACATCCAGAATCTTATCCGCCAACAAGAACAGCTTGCCATCTGCGCTTTGCAGCACACGCCACTTGATCGGCTCGGTCAGATAGTCGCCGTTTCCGTCACTGCTCTGCTTGTAATTGCCGAAATAGACGCTGCTCTTCTGTGCGCCTTTAATCTGTGCTACCGGATTGCTTTGTGCTGCTGGATCGCTTGTGGTATCCGCCGCAAATGCTACTGTCGGCGCCATCGTCAGCACCATTGATCGGCCTGTGATTGGCCTTTGCAGCACGAGCAGATGCGAATAGGCATTGCCATGGCGAAATCCCACCAAAATGCGAAGTAAGGCCCCCGGGAATTACCCGGGGGCCTTCACGGTTATCGTATATATTTGGAGGATGAAAAATCGGATTTTATTCATCCTATGTCGTAGGCACTGCATCAAAAGAATTCAATCGTAAGGCGGAACACCGCATAAGCCAGCAAGTCTACTTTCAGGATATCCGTTTGGGGCCGATTACATCACGGACAGCATATTGTAGCGCTTCAGCAGCTGAATATCCTCCCGGGAGATGCGGAGGTCCTGCAGAAACTCCGGTGTCTCCGGTTGGATGGTTTTGGACAAAAACACCTTGGCGGAGGTGGGCATAATGGGCCGGCAGGAGATGCCGAAGCCCAGCCCCCACTTTGTTCCGGCGTTCAGATAGGAGGCGGGCAGACAGAGGAGATAGACGTCCATCTCCGTGTCCTGGTTGTGGGTGACGATGTTGCTGAGGGCGTCATAGTGGCTCAGCGTACCCAGATAGGTGTTTTCACAGTTCCGGTACTGCTGATAGTCCTGAAAGTTCATGTACAGCGCTATGTCATAGGCGTTGGCGCCGGTCTTGGCCCGGATATCGATGACGCTGCGGACCAGACTGTTGTTCCGGCCGTCGAAATAGTACATATACAGCCGGTCAACGCCGCGGAAGAAGGCGGGCACGCTGTCGGCCATCAGATCTTCCACGGGCAGCGGGGCACAGTACAGCAGCTTTTCCGGCGGCACACCCAGGGCGGCCGCTACCTCGTACAGCGTCACCACGTCCATGGCGATCTGCCCGCTTTCGTACTTGGATACGGTGGCCCCGGTTTTGTGGAGCAGCGCCGCCAGCTCCACGATCTTCATTCCGCGCTTTTTGCGGTAGTATTTGATCTTCGCGCCGATCTCTTCTGTCAATGTCATGGCACTTTCCTCAAAATCAAGTTTTAGTGATTTGACCCTCTGCTTTTCAGTATAGACGCTTTTTCCGGTCTGCGCAAGGGAAAATATAATTGTGAGGAAAGTTTTTCGCAAAATTCGTTCCTGAAAAGTAAGCGGCGGGCTTTGACGGGGCGCGCGGCGGCTGGTATTATAAAACCATAACAGGAAAGGAGCGATACACCATGACCTACAACTTCGACGAGATCATTGATCGGCGCAACACCAATTCCGAGAATGTAGAGGGCTGGCGGCCCTACATTTTCCACTGCGGGCCGGAGAGGGTGTTCCCCTACAAGGACGAGGAATTCATCCGGATGTGGGTGGCGGACATGGAGTTCGCTGTGGCGCCGGAGATCCTGCAGGCCATCACCGACCGGGTAGATCGGCGCATTTTGGGCTATACCCTGGTGTACGATAAGGGTTATTATGAGGCGCTGCGCGCCTGGTGCGAGAGTCGTTACGGCTGGTCCTTCCCCAAGGAGCAGCTGACGTTCTCTCCCGGCGTCATCCCGGCGCTGTACCAGCTGACGGAGGACCTGGTCAAGCCGCTGAATGGCAAGGTCCTGACCATGACGCCTGCCTACGGCTTTTTCCTCCACGCCTGTGAATACAACGGCGTGGAGTTGGTGACCTCGCCCCTGCGGGAGGAAAACGGCCGCTTCTCCGTGGACTGGGAGGACTTTGAGACGAAGGCCGCCGATCCGGACGTGAAGCTGCTGATGCTCTGCAATCCCCACAACCCCACCGGCCGCATCTGGACCGAGGATGAGCTGCGCCGCATGGCGGCCATCATCGAAAAGCACCAGCTGTGGGTGGTGTCCGACGAGATCCACTGCGACCTGATCCGCGCCGGCCTGCGCCATACCCCTATGGGCAAGATCATGCCGGACTATGACCGGCTCATCACCTGTATGTCTGCCAGCAAGACCTTTAATCTGGCGGGCCTGATGCACTCCAATATCATCATCCGCGACGCGGAGGAGCGTGCCCGCTTCCAGGATCGGGACAAGAACATCGGCGCGGTGAACCCGCTGTCCATCGCGGCCCACAAGGCGGCCTATGAGCACGGCGGCCCCTGGCTGGAGCAGCTGAAGGCCTATGTGGACGGCAACCTGGCCCTGGTGGATCAGTTCCTGAAGGAGAATATTCCCGGCGCGAAGTTCACCATTCCTGAGTCTACCTACTTTGCCTGGGTGGACCTGCGGGAGGTGCTGCCGGAGGTGGAGGACCTGCCGGACTTCTTTGCCAACAAGGCCGGTGTGCTGCTGGAGGGCGGCGACGGCCTGTTCGTGGGCAACGCCAGGGGGCATATCCGCCTGAATTTGGCCATGCCCCGCGCCACAGTACAGATCGGTCTGGAGCGTATCGCCGAGGCCATCCGCAAGGAGAAGGCCGGCGCATAACGCCGCGGCCGAACGAATAGGCGTTGCACATCTCCTGTCTATCTGCTACAATGGCGGCAGTGTGCTGTGCGGGAGGGAAAACGCCTATGAAAAAAACGCTGGATTCCAACGCGATCAAGCTCGTCGCCATCGCGGCCATGACCGTCGACCATGTGGCCTGGTGGCTGTTTCCCGGCTATCCCCGGGCGGTGCTGCCACTGGCGATGCATATCATCGGTCGGCTGACCTGTCCCATCATGTGCTACTTTGTGGCGGAGGGCTATCACCACACCCGGGATATCCGGAAATACACGGCGCGGATGTTCCTGTTCGCGGTCATATCCCACTTCGCCTATGTGTTCGCGTCGGCGGATTTTGCCGGCTGGCGGTCGTTTATCCCGTTTTCCTCCGGCAGTGTGCTGAACCAGACCAGCGTCATGTGGTCGCTGGCATGGGGGCTGGTGATGCTGCGGGTGGTCCATGACCGGCGGCTCCGCCCGGCGGCGCAGGTGGCGCTGATCCTGCTGATCTGTCTGGTCAGCTTCCCGGCGGACTGGAGCTGTATCGCCGCCCTGTGCATCATGGCCTTCGGTACCAATCGGGGAAAGCTGAAGACGCAGGCGCTGTGGATGATGTTCTATGTGGCGCTTTACGCGGTGGTGTACGCCCTGGCGCTGGACTGGGTCTACGGCCTGGTGCAGCTGGCGGTGGTGCTGGCTGTTCCCGTGCTGGCGCTGTATAACGGGCAGCGTGGGCCGTCGCCGCGGGTGAACACGGTGATGAAGTGGCTGTTTTACCTGTACTACCCGGCGCACCTGGCCTTGATCGGCTGGCTGCAAATGCAATGAGACGCAGATACCCGGCACGCCTTCGGCGCGCCGGGTATCTTTTGTTGACGTGGTCGGTTTACAGCAAGGGACGCCAGGGCGTCTCTCTGACCAGTCGTATCATCTCCCGGGCGAAGATGCCCAGAGCGCTGTCCCGACGGTACAGCACCCGCAGCTCCCAGCTGAGCTCGGGGACGTCTATGGCGTAGAAAATAAGCTTTCGCAGAGTATCCGACGGTATCCGGCCAATGAAGTAGCTGGGGACGAAAGAGGCGCAGTTTTCCAGAGAGGCGACCAGCGTGTGGTTGATGACCGGATCGCCGCAGTGGATCAGCGTATCGGGAATAATGCTGTAATGCTGGAAAAACCGGTGGGAGGAGGCGTAGATCATCTGATTTTTGTTGTACATACAGTACTGGAACGGCGGCAGGTCCTCCACCGCCAGCGGCTGCACCAGCAGGGGCGGGTCCGTATCCATAAGATTGGCGGGACGCCGGGCGGCCAGATAGATCTTTTCCGTGGACAGGGGGATATAGCTGACGTTGGTGTCGGCGATGTGGATATGGGCAAAGGCCATGTCCAGCTGGCGGCCGGCGATCAGGGTCTGTATCTCCGCGCCCGTGGCCTCGACGACGCTCAGGGACACATTGGGGAATGTGCGGCAGAAGGAGGGCAGTATCGCGGGGAACAGGCTCTGGGCCAGATTGGCCGGCGCGCCCACGGACAGCTTGCCCCGGCGGCCCTCCGCCGCCTCCCGCAGGTCCAGCAGCAGCGCATGCTCCTGCACCGCGGAACGGGTCAGGTACTCGTAGTACAGCTCACCGGCGGGGCTGAGCTTCAGCGGACGGCTCTTGTGGTCGAAGAGGGCCACGCCCAGCTGTGCCTCCAGCTGCTGCATTCGTTTTGTCAGGCTGGGCTGTGAGATGTATAGCTGCTCGGCGGCCTTACTGATGCTCTCGGATTTCGCCACGGTCAAAAACAGCTCATCGTTTTTGGACAACATACACAAAAACCTCCGTTAGTATTCCTGTTTTGGAATATTAGTTATATTATACCGATATTGGACAAAAAGCAATAGGCAAACTATAATGTAAGGCAAATAAAGGAAAGGTAAAGGAAATCAGCAAAACAAAAGTACTTGCGTGACAAAATTTTCACATTGTGAAGAAATTTGATTGACAAAAGTTGGGCGATCATTGACGGACGTCTGTAAAGTAGTATTCCATTTCCTAATAACAACATGAAGAAAGCGAGGGAAAGACACATGACCAGAGAAGAGGTCCTGACGCTGCTTCCGGAGATCAAGCTGATACACAGCACCGATCTGCAGGAAAAGAGCATTATCTGCTGGCAGCAGGTGCTGGAGCTGGGCGGCTGGGACAAGAAAGGCGTGGACAAGGCGCCCCTGGCAGCGGGCATTGTGGCCGACAACTGTCCCGAGACGGGTATCGATCACTGCCGCCGGGTGGTGCGGATGTGCCAGCTGGCCTATGACGAGCTGGGCGGCTGGGCCAACGAGATCAGCAAGCTGGACCATGACACGCTGATCTGCGGCGCGGTGCTGCACGACATCGGCAAGTTCCTGGAGTATGACATCAAGGACGGCAAGGCCTGCCACAGCGAGATGGGCAAGTATTACAACCACGTGGTCAGCGGTGCGTATATCGCCAAGAGCAACGGCCTGCCCGACAAGATCGTGCACATGATCCTGGAGCACAGCGACATGCAGTCGCCGGCGAACACCTATGACTACCCCGAATTGATGATGATGAAGAAGCTGGACCATATGTGCTTCTCCATCGCGTGGATGGCGTATCCCTGCAAGTAAAGCGGGAGAGAATAACAAAACATAAGATCAGGAGGAAAAAACCATGAAAAAACTGAACGCGAAGCGTCTGGCGGCCCTGGCGATGACGTTGGTCATGCTGCTGGGTGTGCTGACCGCCTGCGGCGACAAGGCCGACACCAACAATGGCAGCGGCGACGGCGAGGGCTTCCCCACTATGACGATCCAGATCGCCCACGTGAACCCCACCACCGATGACGACCAGTACAACAAGCTGGCCACCCTGTTCGCCGAGAAGGTGACCGCGGCCACCGACGGTGCCGTGACCTTTGAGATCTGCGGCAACTCCGAGCTGGGCGGCGAGGCCGACGTGCTGACCGGCTTCGACCTGGGCACCCATCAGATGGGCATCATCACCAACGGCTCCTACGGCAACCTGTACGGGCCCTCTCTGGTGGTGGAGCTGCCCTTCATCTTCAAGGACAACGAGACTGCCTGGAACTTCCTGGATGGCGACATCATGAAGGAAGTCACCGACGGCCTGTATGACACGCTGGGCTACAAGGTCCTGGCCTGGGGCGAGGGTGGCTTCCGCAACATCCTGTCCCAGAAGCCTATCCGCACCCCCGCAGACCTGAAGGGTATGAAGATCCGCGTTCCCGGCATGGAGATGTTCATGGCCACCTTCCAGACCATCGGTGCTGCCCCCTCCGCTCTGGACTTCAATGAGACCTTCACCGCCGTGCAGCAGCACCTGATGGACGGCCTGGAGCTGCCCATCGCCAGCGCCTATACCGGCTCCTACTATGAGATCTGCGACTACTACGACATGACCGGCCACTTCTATAACGCCATCTCCCTGTCCTGCTCCAAGTCCTTCTGGGAGAGCCTGTCCCCCGAGCTGCAGGAGATCTTCCTGACGGCTGCCAAGGAGGCCGGCGCTGAGCAGCGCACCTGGCTGCAGACGGCCGCGGCCGATATGCTCTCCAAGATGGAAGATGGCGGCTGCACCATCATCGACGATGTGGACGTGGCTGCATTCCAGGAGGCCTGCGCGCCCGTGTACGAGGCCTATCGTGACAAGATCGGCAGCGATCTGCTGGATCGCGCGGTTGCCGCTGTGCAGTAAAGCTGCGGCGCATATCTGAATCGTATCAACTGACGCAGGGGGCGATGCAGAGAGCAGACAGCTCACTGCCCGCCCCCTGACGCATATAACAGGAGAAAGCTATGAAAGTCATCAAAACCATCAAGGACAAGATCCTGTTCGCCTACCAACTGGTAGCGGCGATCACGCTCGTGGTCCTTATCGCGGCCGCCGCGATCCAGGTGGTCACGCGCTATGTTATAGCACAGCCGCCCGGATGGACGGACGAATTGGCCCGTTTTGCCTTCGTGTGGTGCAGCGCCCTGGGCGCCGTGGTTGCCCTGGATAAGGGTATGCACGCCGGCATCACACTGCTGGAAGAAAAGCTGCCGGAAGCCGGCCGCCGTGTGCTGAAGATCATCTGCACCATTCTGGTGATCGCGATGGCGGCGCTGGTGGGCGTCAAGGGCGTGTCCCTGGTGAGCGTCACCGTTACGGTGCTCAGCCCGTCCCTGCACCTGTCCATGGCCGTCATCAACGTGTCCATCTGCCTGTGCGGCTTCGGTATGGCGCTGGTGGGCCTGGTGCAGCTGCTGGAGCTGCTGACCGGCGGTAAGGACGCCGCCAAGGTAGAAACCATGGAAGAGATCATCGAGGAAGGAGGTACCGCGGAATGACAGGTCTTATTATTTTCGGAAGTCTGCTGATCGGTATGTTCATGGGCCTGCCCGTGTGCTTTGCCCTGCTGGCCGCGTGCCTTATCTACCTGATCCCCTCCGGTATCCCTCTGACCATCGTGCCCCAGACCATGATCGCCGGCATGAACTCCTTCGTGCTGCTGGCGATCCCCCTGTTCACCATGACCGGCTATCTGATGGAGCAGACCAGTCTGTCCCGCCGTCTGGTGGACTTTGTGGAGGCGCTGTTCTGCCGGTCCCGCGGCTCCATGGGCGTTGTGACCATCGTCACCTGCGCCATCTTCGCCGCCCTGACCGGTTCCGGCCCCGCCACCGTGGCGGCCATCGGCGCCATTATGATGCCGGCGCTGACCCGTGCCAACTATCCCAAATCCACCTCCGCCGGCATGATCGCCGCGGGCGGCGCCCTGGGTCCCATCATCCCGCCCAGCGCCAACATGGTGGTCTATGGCGCGGCCATGGGCCTGTCCGTGTCCAAGATGTTCATCGGCGGCGTGCTGCCCGGCATTATGATGGCGATCGCCCTGTGCCTGGTGAACGTCTATCTGGCGGCCAAGTATAAGTTTGCCAAGAGCGATGTGCGCTATCCCAAGAAAGAGGTGCTGCGCCGCACGGCCCGCGCCATTCCCACGCTGGTCCTGCCGGTCATCATTCTGGGCGGCATCTACGGCGGTCTCGTCACGCCCACCGAGGCGGCGGTCCTCAGCGTGCTGTACGCCCTGATTTACGGCTTTGCGACCAAGGAGATCAAGGTCAAGGTCCTGTGGACGGTGCTGAGCAAGACGGTGCTGACCTCCGCGGTGGTGACGTTCATCATCTCTGTGGCCAAGACCTTCGGCTGGATCCTCTCCAAGACCCGCCTGCCCGCCATCATCGGCGAGGCCATCATGGAGGTCATCCCCAACAAGTGGGTGTATCTGGCGGTCCTGATGGCGCTGCTGTTCCTGGTGGGCTGCCTGATGGATACGATCCCCAGCATCCTGATCCTGGCGCCCATTCTGGTACCTGTGGGCGTACAGCTTGGCTGCAACGAACTGCACCTGGGCGTGCTGTTCTGCATCACCCTGACGGTGGGCTTCATCACTCCGCCCTTCGGCATCAACCTGTTCACCGCGGTGTCCACCACGGGCGAATCCTACACGTCGGTGGTCAAGGGAGTTATCCCGTTCATGATCGTGATGATCATCTGCGTGCTGATCTGTGCCTTTGTCGCGCCCATCATCACCTTCCTGCCCGGCTTTATGATGGGCACATAAGCGCCCATATCCGCGATCCAAAGGAGATGTATACAAATGAAATTGGGATTTATCGGGTTCGGCGAAGCGCCGCACCACATCTCGCGTGACTTTGTGAACAGTGATGTGGAGGTCCGCGCCTTCGACGTCTCGGCAAAGGACGACTCGCCCCGCGCGCAGAAAATGCGGGAGCACGCGGCCATGGACCAGGTGACGCTGGTGACCGACATGGCGGAGCTGATCGCCTGGGGCGACGTGTTCTTCTGCTTCACCAGTGCGGACGTGGCGCTGCCCATCGCCCGTCAGGCCGCGCCGCTGCTGCGTCCGGGCCAGTTCTATCTGGACATGAACACCACCTCTCCCCAGACGAAGCGGGAGATCGCCGCGGTGTTCGCGGACAGCCGGGGCGACTTCGTGGAGGGCGCGGTCATGGCCTCCGTCCCGGTGAACGGGAGCCGTGTGCCGGTCAGTGTCTGCGGCGCAAAGGCCAAAGAGGCGGCGGAGCTGCTGAACAGCCACGGCATGAAATTTACATACCTCAGCGACGATATCGGTCTGGCCTCCGCCACCAAGGCGCTTCGCAGTGTGCTGGCCAAGGGCATTATCGCCCTGGTCACGGAGACAGTGTTCGCCACGGACCACTACCATATCACCGAGGAAGTGCTGGACAAGATGAAGGTCACCATGTTCGACGAGCGTGGCTTCATGGGGTTCTGCCACTACTGCGTGGCCTCCGCCGCCATCCACAACGGGCGCTTCTGCCACGAGATGGAGGAGGTCCTCAAGACCCTGGACGACCTGGGCGAGAACAGCATCATGACCCAGGCTACGCTGAAAAAGTTTGAGTGGCTCCAGCAGGAGGGCTATGCCGCCTACTTCCCGGAGCGCGCCAAGACCTACGATGAGGTGCTGGCGGTGAAGAAAATGCTGGACGAGAAAAAAGGAGAAAAAGCAAATGTCTAATGTTGGATGCAGAATTTTTACGGAGGTGCCCCGGCCGCCCAAGGAGCTGGTGGAGCGCTTCCGCGGCCTGCCGGTGGCCAACATCGGCGACAATATGAACCGTATTTACTGCGTGGACTCCGCCATCCGTTCCATGAACGGCAAGCCCATGCTGGGCGTGGCGTACACGCTGCACCTGCCCTCCGGCGACAACCTGCTGCTGCACAAGGCCATTGAGATGGCCCAGCCCGGCGATGTACTGCTGATCTCCGCCGGCGGTCCTGAGCGCGCCTACTGCGGCGAGCTGATGATGATGGACTGCCGCAACCACGGCTTTGCCGGCTGCGCCATTGACGGCTACCTGCGGGATATCGATGAGATCTCCCACATGGACTTCCCCGTGTTCGCCCGCGGCATCACACCCCAGGGCCCCTACAAGTTCGGCCCCGGCGAGATCAACGTGCCCATCGCCTTCGGCGGTCAGGTGGTTTTCCCCGGCGATATCGTTATCGGCGACACCGACGGCATGATCTTCGTGCGCCCCAGCGAAGCGGAGGAGATCCTGGAGAAGAGCTGGAAGCAGCACGCCAAGGAGGATATGCTCCACGCCAAGTACGACGAGGGCGCCACCGTGGCCTCCTACAATGAGGAGACCCGCGAGGCCACTCTGGCGGCGCTGGGCTGCCAGGTCATCGAAGGCCAGTGGAAGTGAGGTGCCGGCCATGAGTGAAGTGCTCCGCGTAGATGCGGAAAAGCTCCAGGCCGCCGTAGCGGCGATCATGGAGAAGGAGGGCGTCGCGCCGCAGGATGCCGCCATCGTGGCGGACAGCCTGGTGTCGGCCGAGCTGACCGGCCTGCAGTCCCACGGTGTGCAGCGCGTGAAATTCTATACCGACAGCATGGAGGCCGGCGGTACGGATCCCAGGTGCCGGATAAAGACGATCCGGGATTTCCCCGGCGGCGCATTGCTGGACGCCCAGGGCGCCCTCGGCATCGTGGCGGCCTACCGCGCCATGGAGCTGGCGATCCAAAAGGCGAAGGACGTGGGCATCGGCATCGTGAATGTCCGCAATTCCAACCACTGCAGCTGCACGGCCTACTATATCCGTATGGCGGCCAAGGAGAATATGCTGGCCATCGTCAGCTCCAACGCGCCCAAGTCTATGGCGCCCTGGGGCAGCCGCGAGAAGTATCTGGGCACGAACCCCCTGGCGGTGGGCGCGCCCACCCACGGCGACCCGGTGATGATCGACATGGCCACCAGCGTGGTGGCCCGCGGCAAGATCATCCTGGCCGATAAAAAGGGCGACTCCATCCCGGAGGGCTGGGCCATCGATGTGGACGGCCACCCCACCACGGACGCGGCCAAGGCCCTGGAGGGCTGTGTGCTGCCCTTCGGCGGCGCAAAGGGCTCCGGCATCGCCATGATGATCGACGTATTCTCCGGCGTGCTGTCCGGTGCGGCCTATGGCAGCCACATCCACAACCCCTTTGCCCACCCCGAGGTGCCCATGGATACGGGCCACTGCATGATCGCCATCGACATCTCCCGCTTCCAGGACCCCGAGGAATTCAAGACCACCATGGACACCTACCGCAGCGAGGTGAAGGGCCTGAAGCCGGCGGCCGGCGTGGAGGAGATCTTCATGCCCGGTGAGATCGAGTGCAACAACTACCGCAAGAACCTGGAGGCCGGTCCTCAGCTGTCCCTGGCGGTGTACCGCGAGCTGGAGGGCCTGTGCGAGAAGCTGCGTATTCCCTTTGACATTCTGAAGAAATAAGCGGAGGAAACGACGATGCTGATGCTGCAAGTACGCTATACCCTCCAGGAGGGCAAGGACCCCGCCGCCTTCGTCCACGCATTGGAGCAGGCGGATATCCCGGCCCGTACCCGCGCCGAGACTGGCTGCTGCCAGTATGAGTTCTTCTATTCCGCGTCGTCGCCGAACGAGGTCCTGCTGCTGGAGGCCTGGGCGGATGAGATCGCGCAGCAGGCCCACAAGGGCACGGCCCAGTGCGCCGAGCTGCAGAAGGTCAAGGCCCAATATGTGGCCGACGTGTCCTTCAGGCAGTATACGGCGGAATGAATACGACGTACCGGGCCTCTCCTGCGAGGGAGAGGTCCGGGCATCGCGGAGGTAAGTGCGTATGAATTGCGTGATCGACAAAATGACATCGCCCCGTTCCCTGCTGATGATCCAGCGGGCAAAGGAGCTGCAGAAGAGCGACAGCTCCTATATCTCCCTGGCCGGCGGCGAACCGGACTTTGATACGCCTGCGGCGGTGACCGAGGCGGCCATCGCCAGTCTGCGCCGGGGCAACACCCATTACGTGGTGGGCCCGGGCATCCCGGAGCTGCGGCAGGAGATACAGCAGAAGCTGCTGCGGGAGAACGGCATCCAGACAGAGGCTGACCGTATTTTGGTAACGCCGGGCGGCAAGATGGCCATTTATCTGGCGGTCCAGGCGGTGCTGAACCATGGCGACAAGGTCCTGCTGCCGGAGCCGGCATGGGTATCCTATGAGTCCATCGTCATCTCCGCCGGCGCCGAAGCCGTAAAGGTCCCGCTGTCCCCGGCGGACCACTACCGGCTGACAGAGGCGCTGCTGGAGCAGCACTACACGCCGGAGGTGCGGCTCATCATCATCAACTACCCCAATAACCCAACCGGCCGCATCCTGCATCAGGACGAGGCGGAGGCGCTGTCCGCGTTCATGCAGCGCCACCCGGATGTGCTGCTGCTGTCCGACGAGGTGTACGACGCCATTGTCTATGACGGTGTGCGGTCCATCAGCATGGCCTCCCGCCCCGAGGTGGCGGACCGGGTCATCACCATCAACGGCTTTTCCAAGTTCGCGGCTATGACCGGCTGGCGTATGGGCTATCTCACCGCCCGCAGGGACATTTACGCCGCGATCTACAAGCTGTACCAGCAGAGCGTCTCCTGCATGAGCGGCTTTCTGCAGGAGGGCGCGGTGCAGGCCTTCCGCATCCCTGATGAAGTAGAGACCATGCGCCAGAGTTACCAGCGCCGGCGCGACGCCTTTGTGGGCCGGCTCAACGCCATCCCGGGCGTGCACTGCCAGATGCCCGAGGGCGCCTTCTACGCCTGGGTGTCCTTCGATGTGGACATGACCTCCGACGAGATGTGCGACTACATTCTGGACCATGCCAAGGTGGTGGGCGTCTCCGGCGCGGCCTACGGCATGACCCAGGGTTGCTTCCTGCGCTTCTCCTTTGCCAGCGACGACGCGGCGCTGTCAGCCGCGGCCGACCGAATCGAGGCGGCTATGCGGGCATATCAACAACGATAACCGACGGAGCTTTCTTCCTGTCTTCCTCTCCCCACAAAACACCACACCCCACGGCGCAAGCGCCGTGGGGTGTGGTGTTTTGTGTCCAGTGCTGGCCTTTACTGCCTGTTTCCCGGCCGGAAGTCGCCGCTGGGCGGGGTGGGTGCGCTGCCGGGGTCAAAGCTGCCGCCGGGTATCTGACCGGGCTGACTGCCCATGCTGCCCATGCCGCCCATGCCGGTCTGTACGCTGCCGGTCTGGGCTGCGGCGGCTACCGCTTTCTGGTGACCTGGATGGAGGACGGGCGCAGCATGGCCATTTTCCTGGAATGCTATCAGGCCCGCCGTTCCGTGCGGACGGTGCTGGTGTGGTCCCTGGCGGCGGACGCGATCTGCACACTGCTGGTGCTGGGGTTGGTGGCGCTGCGGGTGTCCAACCGCTGCGAAAATGCCGGAAGCATCGATACCGGCAAGCTCTTTGACCGGTTTTACCGGGCGGACCCGGCCCGCACCGCCGGCGGCTTCGGCATCGGGCTCTCCATCGCCCGGAGCATTGCCGAGGGCCATCGCGGTGCCATCTCCGCCCGCACGGAGGGCGATACCATCACCTTTACCGCCCTGCTGAAATAAACGGGACGGGGCCGTCAGGCCCCGTCCCGTACTTTTCTGCGTTAATTCTGATAGTGTACCCGCCACGCCGTGTCCAGCGGCTGGCAGGCGAGCGCCGTGCCGTCCAGGTCGGCGCGGTGCATATCCACGGCGCACAGCTGGGCGGCGTCGTAGGTGGTGTAGTAATACACCCCGGTGTCGGCGTTGCAGCAGCTGGTATACAGCGTCAGCTCGCACGCGCCGTCCTCCAGCACGCAGCAGCCCCGCTGCTGTGCCGCCGCGCCCAGAATGTGCAGAAGCTGGCTGACGCTCTCGGCCTCGCCGTCGCCGGAGCGGCTGTTCAGCCGGGTAAAGGCCGTCCGCACGAACCGGGAGGGGGAGGACAGGTCGCCGGGCAGACCCATGGCGCCCATGCCCCGACTGTATGTCTCCAGCGGCAGGGCGGGGGAGAAGCGGTTTTCCGGCGGCTGCGGGGACAGCTGGGCGTAGTCGTTCAGCCGGAACAGCTGCATGGGGAAGGGCGGCTCGTTGGTCAGCACGCCCGCCGGGTCCTCATAGACCCGCAGGCCCTCCGCCGTCTGCTCCACCGCGAAGCACTGCTCCCGGTCCGCCAGCAGCCAGTGCAGCCGGGCCGGGGGCAGCCCCGGCAGAAAGGCGTCGTCGGTGATGCGGCTCTCCGCCAGCAGGTCCCGGGCCTCCGCCGCCGTGGCGCAGCGGCCCAGCAGCCAGGGGATCAGCTCGAACTGGGCCACGTTGGCCTTGCCCGGCGCGCAGGGGCCGTATACGGCGCTGCGGACGAAGTTCAGCCCCGCCATGCACAGGCCCTTCTCGTTCACCGCGTCATAGTACAGGGGGTAGCCGTCCTGTACGGAGGCCATGCCGATCATGGCGTAGTGCCGCGTCAGGTCCGGCAGATGCCGCATGGGCAGGGGAAAGAGCCGGGGTGTGATGACCACCTGCTCGCCGAAGCCGCGCTCATAGTCCAGATTGCGCCCGAAATAGAAGCATTTTGTCTTGTATGTGGCCGCAGTGCACATGGGCCGGGACCTCCTTTTATTCGTTATCCGCCGGCTCGGCGGGGTACTGCCGCTTCAGGAAGGAGAGAAAATACCGGGCGGCGCTGTTGGCCGGGGGCGGTGTCTTCACCGCCGCGCCCAGCCGGCGTGACAGCGGCTCTGCCAGCGGGAGCACCCGCACCTGGCCCTCATAGCCCGCCAGAGAGAAGGCGGACAGCACCGACACGCCCAGTCCCGCCGCCACCATAGACAGTATGGCCGCGTCGTCCGACGCCGTGACCTCCAGCCGTGGTGCCTCCGGCGGCAGCAGCCGCGCCACATACTGCTCCGGGCAGGAGAGAAATGTCTCCTGCAGCAGGCGCTCCAGAGGAATGACGTCCTCCGTCCAGGGGAAGTCCGGCGGCACCACCGCCACCAGCGGCGCGTCCGTCAGCGGCGTCCAGTAAAAGCCCTTGCCGCAGGTCTCCTCCACCAGGGCCAGCTGCACCCGTTCCTCCTCCAGCGCCGCGGCCAGCTCATAGCCGCCCACCAGCACGTCGATCTTGATCTCCGGGTGCAGTTTGCGGAACTTCTGCAGCAGCGCCGGCAGCCGTGCCCGGGCGATGCTGGCGAAGCAGCCGATCCGCAGTACGCGGTTGTGGGCCTCGCCCTGGGTCGCCGCCTCCCGCCGCAGGGTCTCACTGGCGCGCAGATAGTCCTGTATATAGGGCAGCAGGTGCTCACCCTCCTCCGAGAGCCGGACGCCGTGGCTGCTGCGGGCGAGCAGGGTGCAGCCCAGCTCGGCCTCCAGCTTGTTCACCATGTGCGTCATGGCGGACTGGGTGTAGCCCAGCTGCGCCGTCGCCTTTCCAAAGCTGCCGCACTGCACTGCCGTCAGCAGCGCCCGCAGCCGTTTGTCATCCATAGGGGCCTCGCTTTCTGTACAAATTGGACAAAATTGCAACGATTATTTTTAACTATATCACAAGAGCTGTCGCCGTTCAATGCCATAAACGTAAACTTTCCACCAACGATTTGAAAAATGCGGTAAACGTTTTTATACGCCATCAAAATTTTTCATGTGCCGTTCGATAAGCGTCATTTCCGTAATGATGAAAAGCATGATACGCTATATGCACAGGATGCAACGCGCTTTAAAGCGCGAGACCGCACCGGCGCGCCGCAGTCGGCGGCGTGGGAACAAGAGAAGAGAAATGGAGAAATCAGAATGATCGGACAGAGGAAAAACACCGCGGCAGATATCGTTGTCGTGGGCTTTGCGCTGTTTTCCATGTTTTTCGGCGCGGGCAACGTGATCTTCCCGCCCTTTTTGGGCATGGAGGCCGGCAGCCAGTGGCTGACGGGCTTTTCCGCCTATTTCATCGCGGATATCGGTCTGGCGATGATGGGTATGTTCGCCCTGCTCCGCGTGGGCAGCAGCGAGAAGGTACTGGAACGGGCGGGCAGAGTCCCCGCCGAGATCCTCATGTGCGCCATCATTCTGTGTATCGGCCCCATGGTGGCCATTCCCCGTACCAGCGCCAGCACCTATGAGATGGCCATCGCGCCCAACCTGTCCGGCGTATCGCCGGTGGTGTTCTCCGTGGTGTTCTTCGCGGTGATCCTGGCTCTGTGCATCAAGGAGTCCGCCGTGGTGGACATTGTAGGCAAGGTGCTCACGCCGCTGCTGCTGGTGGGCCTGTTCGCCATTATTATCAAGGGTGTGATCACGCCGCTGGGCGACATCGCGCCCCTGGCACAGATCGACAACGTGGCCGTCACCGGCATCAAAGCCGGCTACCAGACCATGGACGCGCTGGCGGCCCTGCCCTTCGGCATCATCGTGCTGCAAAGCGTCACCGCCAAGGGCTATCAGCGGGGCCAGAGCCAGCTTCGCGTGGTGGGCGGCGCCGCGCTGCTGGCGGGCGTGCTGCTGCTGGCGGTGTATATGGGTCTGGCCTATCTGGGCGCCACCGTGTCCGCACAGTACACGTCCTCCATCGGCCGCGCGGCCCTCATCATGGCCATCGTAGAGGCGTTGATGGGCAAGACCGGCATGGTGATCTTCGGCGTGGTGGTGGGCCTGGCCTGCGTCACCACGGCCATCGCCCTGACCAGCTCCGCCGCGGCGTATTTCACGGAGCTGTGTCGCGGGAAGATCAGCTACAAGGTGTTCGTGACGGTCATCTGCGTGTTCAGCGCCGTGGTGTCCAACCTGGGCCTGGACCGCATCGTGGCCGTGGCCGCGCCGGTGCTGGATATAGTATATCCCCCCGCGCTGGTGCTTATTTGCATCTCCCTCATCATACCCAAGGTCCACGATTTCGTCAGCCGGGGCGCCGCGCTGGGCGCGCTGCTGACCAGCGTGCTGTGCACCCTGCACACCTATGGCGTGAAGCTGCCGCTGGTGGAGGCCCTGCCGCTGTATGATCTGGGCCTGAGCTGGCTGCTGCCCGCCGCCGTGTTCGGCCTTGCCGCCCAGTTGCTGACGCTGCTGCCCGGCGTCCGCTGTGCGGAGAAGCCCGCCCGCCGCGCCAGCGAAAAGCATTAAACCGCTTCCCCCGGGCGGGGCCGTTCTTACCCCACGGTCCCGCCCTTCTCTCCTATATTTATTATATACCGGCGGCTGTCTGAAACAGTCCGTCGGCGGGATCGGCTTGACAAGAGCAGGCGTTTGCCGTACAATAAACACGCTGCTGACGTCGAAAGTACGCTTGAGACGGAAGATGCGCCATAGGTTCTGCGCCCGCGAAGCGGGCGCTGTGGTCGTGTCGCGGTGGCGGCGCGGCTTTTTTATTTGGCCGCGGATCTTACGACGGGAGGTTTTGCTATGGAAACACGGGTGGCGGTCATTGCGGTCATTGTGGAAAATGAGGACGCGGTGACGGAGCTGAACGCGCTGCTGCATCAGTACGGTGCGTATATCATCGGGCGGATGGGCGTGCCCTACCGCGCCCGGGGCGTGAACATCATCTCCGTGGTGCTGGATGCGCCGCAGGACGCGATCTCCGCCCTCAGCGGGAAGATCGGGCGGCTGGAGGGTGTCAGCGCCAAGACGCTGTACTCCAATGTTGTTGCCCCTATATAAACACCAAGGTATCAATAAAAGATCATGATCGTACAGGAAGGAGAACCCATATGAAAAGGATCATTACCCTTGTGCTGGCCTTAATACTGGCATTGACGCTGTGCGCCTGCGTAACGCCGAAAACGCCTATGCCCATTGAGGATGGCGACAAATCCGCCGCCCAGCCGGTCACTGTGCGGTTGGGCGGGCTGAAGGGCCCTACCTCCATGGGCATGGTAAAGCTGTTTGACGATGCGGACAACGGCCTGGGCCAGAACGCGTATACGTACACCATCGCGGCCAGCGCCAATGAGCTGACGCCCCAGCTGGTGCAGGGCGAGCTGGATGTGCTGGCGGTGCCGGCCAACGTGGCGGCCATCCTGTACAACCAGACGGAGGGCGGCGTGGTGCTGCTGGCCGCCGGCACACTGGGTGTGCTGTATATCGTGGAAAAGGGCGGCGAGACGGTGACGGACATTGCCTCGCTGAACGGAAAGACCATCTACGCCACCGGCAAGGGCGCTACCCCGGAGTACGCCTTGACCTATCTGCTCTCGCAGCACGGGCTGACTCTGGGTGAGGACGTGCAGGTGGAGTGGAAGAGCGAGCCCACGGAGATCGTGGCCCTGATGGCGGAACAGGACAACGCCGTGGCCATGCTGCCCCAGCCCTTTGTCACCGTGGCGCAGAGCCAGGTGGAGGGTCTGCGTGTGGCGCTGGATATGAGCGCCGAATGGGATGCGCTGGACAACGGCAGCCGCCTGATCACTTCGGTACTGGTGGCCCGCAAGGCATTTGCTGATGAGCATCCTGCGGCGCTGGCGGCCTTTTTGGAGGACTACGCCGCCAGCACGGACTATGCCAATGAGCACCCGGCCGAGGCCGCTGTGCTGGTGGAGAAATATGGCATCGTCAAGGCCGCCGTGGCGGAGAAGGCGTTGCCCCAGTGTAACTTGGTATGTATTACCGGCGTGGATATGAAGGTCGCCGTGGGCGGCTATCTGCAAACACTGTATGACCTGAAGACGGAGGCCGTGGGCGGCGCCATGCCCGGCGACGGCTTCTACTGGATGGGCGCATGAGCACACCTGCGGACAAAAAAATAAAGACCTGGCAGCGTGCCGGCGCGGTGGTGCTGGCCCTGTCGGTCTGGCAGGCGGCCTCCTGGGCCGTGGGCTCGGCACTGCTGCTGCCGGGACCGGTAACGGTGCTGGGGCGGCTTTGCGCCCTGGCGGTGACAGCGGCCTTCCGGCGGGCGGTGGCGTTCAGCTTTTGCCGTATCGCCGGCGGTTTTGCTCTGGCGCTGGTGCTGGCCTTTGTGCTGGCGCTGGCGGCGGGACGCTGGCCGGTGGTGGAGGTGCTGCTGCGGCCCTATGTGCTGGCCATCAAGGCGGTGCCGGTGGCATCGTTCATCATCCTGGCACTGATCTGGATGCGGACATCGGCGCTGCCGCTGTTCATCTCATTCCTGATGGTCTTCCCCATTCTGTACACCAACGTGCTGGCGGGCCTCCGCAGTGCGGATAGCCAGCTTCTGGAAATGGCCCGGGCCTTCCGGGTGCCCTGGCGGCGGCAGCTGCACAGCATCCTGCTGCCGGCGGTGGAGCCGTTCCTGCTGGCGGGCTGCGCCGCGGCCCTGGGTATGAGCTGGAAGGCCGGTGTAGCGGCCGAGGTCATCGGTGTGGTGGCCGGCTCCCTGGGCGAGAGACTGTACGACGCGAAGATCTACCTCCAGACCGCCGACCTGCTGGCCTGGACCGTGGTGATCGTGGCGCTGAGCGCCCTGTTTGAGAGACTGGTGCTGGCCCTGCTGCGGCGGGGCTTCCGTCGGCTGGAAAGGGGGTGCGGCGCATGAACGCGGCACATCTGTACAAGCGCTTCGGCGACAAGGTCGTGCTGGAGGACGTGAGCCTGACCGTCCCGGACGGGGCGGTGGTGTGTCTGATGGCCCCCTCCGGCCGCGGCAAGACCACGCTCCTGCGCTGTATCGCCGGGTTGGAGATGCCGGACAGCGGCACCGTCACCGGCGTGCCGGAGCGATTGGGTTTCGTGTTTCAGGAGGACCGTCTGTGCCCGCAGCTGGACGCCGTGGAAAATGTGCGTCTGGTCACGGGCCGGGCCATGTCCCTGCCGGATATCGAGGCGCACCTGCGGGAGCTGGGATTGGCGGACTGCCTGGACCAGCGGGCGGCGGAACTGTCCGGCGGACAGCGGCGGCGGGTGTCTGTTGCCCGGGCGGTGTGTTATGTGCCGGAGCTGCTGTTGCTGGATGAGCCCTTTAAGGGCCTGGACGGCGCGGCCCGGGACCGGACGGCGCAGTACCTTCTGCGGCACCGGAACGGCGCGGCGGTGCTGTGCGTCACCCACGACCGGGCGGACGCCGCGGCGTTGGGTGCAGAGATCGCGGAAATATGAAAAGAGACGGCGGATGCCGTCTCTTTTTGCTTTATCTGATCTGCCCGTTGCCGCGGATGACGTATTTGTACGTAGTCAGCTCGTCCAGTCCCATGGGTCCCCGGGCGTGGAGCTTCTGGGTGGAGATGCCCATCTCGCAGCCCAGACCGAACTCGCCGCCGTCGGTAAAGCGGGTGGAGGCATTGACATACACGGCGGCGCTGTCCACCCCGTTGACAAAGGCCTCAGCGTGGGCGGGGTCTTCGGTGACGATGGCCTCGCTGTGGCCGGTGGAGTGGGCGGCAATGTGAGCGATGGCCTCGTCCACGCTGTCCACGAGCTTCACGGCCAGGATATAGTTCAAAAACTCGGTGTCGAAGTCCCGTTCGCCGGCGGGGGTACCGGGAATGACCGCCGCGGCGCGCTCGTCCAGCCGCAGCTCCACGGGGACCTTGCCTGCGGCGGCTCGGTCATCCACCAAGCGCTTTTTCAGCCGGGGCAGGAATTCCGCCGCCACCGCGCTGTGTACCAGCAGCACCTCTTCGGCGTTGCACACGGAGGGACGGCTGGCCTTGGCGTTTTCCACAATGTTCAGGGCCTTGCTCAGATCGGCGCTCTCGTCTACATACACATGGCAGATACCGGTACCCGTCTCAATGCAGGGCACGGTGGCGCCGGCCACGCAGGCCCGGATCAGTCCCGCGCCGCCCCGGGGGATCAGCAGGTCCACCAGACCCTTGGCGGTCATGATGTCCGCGGCAGACTGGTGGGTGGTGTCGTCCACGATGTTCAGGATGTCCGGGTCGCCGCCCTCGGCGGCGATGCCGGCCTTCAGCGCCTGCACGATGGCGCGGGCGGTACGGTAGGCCTCCCTGCCGCTGCGGAGCACGCAGACATTGCCGGATTTCAGTGCCAGGGCCGCCGCATCTGAGGTAACGTTGGGGCGGCTCTCATAGATAATGGACACCAGCCCCAGAGGGACCTGTACCTTCTGGATGACCAGACCGTTGGGGCGGCGTACCTCGGACAGCACGCGGCCGGTGTGGTCCGGCAGGGCGGCAATGGCCCGCACGCCGTCGGCCATGCCCGCCAGTCGGTCATGGTCCAGCCGCAGCCGGTCCAGCATCACATCGGAGATATGCCCCCGGGCATCGGCCATGTCGGCTTCATTTTCCGCCAGAATAGCGCCCTCATGGGACAGAAGACTGTCGGCCATGGACAGCAGCAGGGCGTTTTTGCCTGCCTCGTCCAGGACGGCCAGTCCGCCCCGGGCGGCGCGGGTCTTTTTCAGAATATCGATAGTGGTCATGGCTCACTTCTCCTTTGCCAGAAATCGGGTGCCCACAGGCTTTCCGCCCACGATGTCGTACAGCAGGGCGGGCTTGCTGCCATTGGCGATGACCATCTGGCAGCCGACCTCGGTGACGATCTGCGCCGCCTTCAGCTTGGTGGCCATGCCGCCTGTGCCCAGGCCGCTGCCGCTGCCACCGCCCAGAGCGAGAATGTGCGCGTCGATGGACGGCACCACGGGGATAAGCTTCGCGGCGGGATCCCTGTGGGGATCGCCGTCATACAGGCCGTCGATATCGCTGAGCAGGATCAGCAGGTCGGCGTGTACCGCCGCCGCCACGATGGCGGAAAGAGTGTCGTTCTCGCCGATGGTGTTCTCCACGCCCACCTCGTCGGTGGCCACGGTGTCGTTTTCGTTGATGACAGGCAGCGCGCCCAGCTCCAACAGGCGAAAAATGGTGTTCCGCATATTACGGCTGCGCTGCTCGTTCTTTACATCCTCGCCGGTGAGCAGCACCTGTGCCACTGTGTGATTGTACTCGTTGAACAGCTTGTCATAGGTGTACATCAGCTCGCACTGGCCCACGGCGGCGGCCGCCTGCTTCGTGGGCATATCCTTAGGTCGTCCCGGCAGGTTCAGCTTGCCCACGCCCATGCCGATGGCGCCGGAGGAGACGAGAATGATCTCGTGCCCGGCGTTTTTCAGGTCGCTCAGGACCTTGCACAGGCCCTCCATCCGCTGGATGTTCAGCCGTCCTGTGGCGTGGGCCAGAGTAGAGGTGCCGACTTTTACCGTGATACGCATAGAAATGCCCCCTTCGGGAAAAGAATTTGGAGCCATTATACTACGAAACCCCGGTGATGAAAAGAAAAATTTTCCCTTGACAGGAGGGAGAACATCGTGATATGCTAACTGTACTAACACGCATAGTACACTTGATGCGGAAAGGAGCGTGTGCGATATGATCGTGCTGGACTACCGGGACAGCCGTCCCCTGTACCAGCAGGTGAAGGACAGCCTGCGGCGCATGATGCTGACAGGGCTGCTGGAGCCGGACGAAAAGCTGCCCTCCGTGCGCTCTCTGGCTACGCAGCTGGCCATCAACCCCAACACCATCCAGCGGGCTTACGCGGAGCTGGAGGCGGAGGGGTACATCTACTCCGTGGCGGGCAGAGGGAGCTTTGTCTCCGCCGGGGACGGCGAGCATCTGCGGCGCATCGCTGAACTGACGGGGCGGCTGGTCCCGCTACTGGAGGAGCTGAAGAGCCTGGGCTATACCCGGGAACAGCTGCTGGTACTTTGGGAAGGAGGAGAGGGTAAATGATCGAGGTAAAAAACGTCGTCAAGACCTTTGACGGCTTCCGGGCGCTGGACGACCTGACCATGACGGTGCCCCACGGCGCGGTGTACGGTCTGGTAGGGCCCAACGGCGCGGGGAAATCCACCATCATCCGCCATTTGGCGGGCATCTACCGGCAGGACAGCGGCGACGTGCTGGTGGACGGTCAGCCGGTATATGAGAACATCGCCGTGAAGAGTCGTATGGCCGTTATCGGCGACGACTGGTACTACTTCCCGCAGTCGGGCATCCGGGAGATGGCGAAATTCCTCGCCGGTATCTACCCCGATTTCAGCTGGGAGCGGTACGAGAAGCTGAAGCAGGTCTTCCCGCTGGATGAGAAAATGATGCTGCGGCGGATGAGCAAGGGTATGCAGAAGCAGGCGGCCTTTTGGCTGATGGTGTGCTGTATGCCGGAGTACCTCATTCTGGACGAGCCGGTGGATGGCCTTGACCCGGTGATGCGGCGGCAGGTGTGGTCGCTGCTTCTGGGCGACGTGGCGGAGCGCGGCACGACGGTGCTGGTCTCCAGCCACAACCTGCGGGAGCTGGAGGACGTGTGCGACCATGTGGGCATCCTGAACCATGGCAAGGTGCTGCTGGAGCGCAGTCTCAGCGACCTGCAGGACAACACGGTGAAGCTGCAGGTGGCCTATCAGGACGTTACAGAGCCGCCGCTGCCGGCGGAGCTGAACATCCTGCACCGCAGCCACGTGGGACGGGTGTACACCTATATCGTCCGGGGCAGCAGTCAGGAGATCATGCGCCGGATGCAGATCACCGAGCCGGTGCTGCTGGAATCCATCCCGCTGACGCTGGAGGAGATATTCATTTACGAGCTGGGAGGTGTGGATTATGCCGCGAAAGACATCCTTCTGTAACGCCGCGCTGCTGCGCAGCGATATAAAGCGCTACTGGCCGCTGCTGTTTTTGTATGTGGCCGTGTGGGTGGTGATCCTTCCCATGCAGATACTGTCGGTGAGCCGGGAGTGCGACGGCGTGGCGGAGGGCATCATGACCGTGCTGCAGCTGCGGCAGCACAACGTCATCATCCAGTCCATACCCGCCTCCGTGGTCATGTCCCTGCTGTTCGGCTGCTTTGCGGCCATGGCGGTGTGGTCGTACCTGATGTCCGGCCGCACCGTGGGACTGATGCACGCCCTGCCGGTGACACGGACACAGGCATTTTTCTCCCACGTCCTCTCTGCGCTGGGAGCGCTGACGGCGGGGAACGTGCTGATCTTCCTGCTGACCGCTCTGTGCAGCGCCGGCTTCTCCTACGTGGACTGGGCGGCGCTGGGCACGTGGCTGCTGCTGACGGAGCTGATGGCGCTGTTCTTCTTCGCGCTCGGCTCCCTGTGCGCCATGGTCACGGGATGGCTGCTGGCGGTGCCGGTGCTCTACGGCGCGATGAACGTCATCGCCCTCCTTCTGTACGCGGTGATAAGCACGATGACGCAGATGTTTTACTTCGGCTACAGCAACAGCGACATTCCGGAATTCATCACCTGGCTGACACCGGTGGGTCGGATCTGGGATGCCGTGGCCAACGGCGGCGCCCAGCCCATCGACGTGCAGTTCCGCGAGCCCATCGGCACCCAAAGCTATCAACGCGTCCAGCTGCCAGCCTCCGCCTTCTCCACCTGTATCATCTACGCCGCGGTGGGCATCGCACTGCTGGCGCTGGTGTGGTGGCTGTATAAAAAGCGCCCCAGCGAGACGGCCGGCGACGCTATGTCCTTCCGGTGGCTGCGCCCTATCGCCCGGTGGAGTATCGGACTGTGCGGCGGTCTGGGGCTGGGTCTGTTCCTGCGCTATACCGCCTTTATCGACGGCGGCTTCGCCTGCCTGCTGATCTGCCAGCTGGTCATGGGCGTGATCTGCTTCTTCGCCGCCCAGATGCTGCTGCAAAAGAAGTTCCGCATCTTCAACAAGCGCTGGTGGCTGGAGACGGCGGCCATGGTGCTGGTGCTGGCGGCGGTGACGGTGTGCGTGAAGCTGGACATTACCGGCTATCAGCACCGCGTCCCGGACGCGGAGGACGTGACCTCCGTCCGCTTCAGCGCCAGCTATGCGGATTTCACCGCCGATGATCCCGCAGCGGTGGAGAGCGTGATCTCCCTCCACCGCGCCATTCTGGAGCAGTACGATGAGACAGGCGAAAGACTGGAGAACCAAACCTATCTGGACACGGAGGGCGGCCCGACCACCTGCTATGTGCGTGTGGACTACCAGCTGCGGAACGGCACGAGTCTGCGTCGTGAGTGGAGCGTATCGATCGTCAACGGCTCCGATATCCACCGGCTGCTGACCCAGCTGGTGAACCGCACCGACTGCCGGGAATCCCTTATGGGTCTGGATGTCCTGCGGAAATATGGCGGCGTGAGCAACGTGGCGGGCGGCTACGTCAGCCAGTACGAGACCGGCGCGTTTGCGGATCTGACCCGCCAGCAGGCGCAGGATCTGGTGTCCCATGCGCTGGCGGACGTCGCCAACAGCCGCACACCCATCGACCCCCTGCGCGGCGGTATGTACAGCAGCACCAACCTTGACATTGAGATACGCATGAACACCAACGGAAAAACCGTCTCCCTTTCCCTCAGTGTCCCCGACTTCGCCGTGGAGACAAGGGCCTTCCTCGACGCGCTGGAATTCGAGGAGCCGGTGGACGGCACCTATGATAGCTCCACCGTGGCCGTGGATGAGATACTGTACGACTGAGCAGATGCGTCAGGCCCCCGGCGGAGCCGGGGGCCTGACGCTATACATGAAAGCAGTCCCCCGGCCTTGCCGGGGGACTGCTGCTGTTTACTCGTTGGTGTAGTTGTCGAAATAGCCCTGAATGTAGACGATGGGGGTGCCCTTGTCACCGGAGCCGCTGGTCAGGTCGCACAGGGAGCCGATCAGGTCGGTGAGGTTCCGGGGCGTGGTGCCCTCGGACACCATGTTGCCCACCAGAGACTTCTTGGCGTCCTTGGCCTTGATCTTCTCGGAGATGGCGTTCTTCAGCTCCTCGCCGCTGAGGTCGGCGAACTCCTTGTCCGCCAGATACTTCAGCTTCAGCTCGTTGGGCGTACCAACCAGACCGCTGGTATAGCCAGGAGCCACCACGGGGTCAGCCAGCTCCCAGATCTTCCCGGCGGGGTCCTTAAACGCGCCATCGCCGTAGACCATGGCCTCCACCCGCTTGCCGGTGGCGTCGCTCATCGCCTTGCCGATGTCCTCCGCCACCGCCTTGGCGTCGCGGGGAAACAGCTTCACGCGGTCGTCGTCCGCCTTGTTGCTGCCCAGCAGGCCGTACTGGGCGTTGTAGCCACTGCCGTCCACGGGCGCGGTCAGCAGGTCGTCCAGACCCAGCACCACCTTGGCACCGGCGGCGGTCAGCAGACGCTTGCTGCGCTGGCGGCTGTGGATGTCGCAGGTGATCACCGTGTCGGTGTAGGGCAGGATAGCGGTGACGCGGTTGGCGAACACGATCTCCGCCTGGGCACCGGCCTCTTCGATGATGGACTTGTAATAGGCCACATAGTCCACGCCGGTGAAGGGATGCACCACCTCACCGAAAGCCGCGCGGAACTGCTCCAGCGACAGCACATCGTGCCACGGGTCGATGCCGGCCTCGTCCAGCTGGTCCAGACTCACCAGATGGTTGCCCACCTCGTCGGAGGGATAGCTCAGCAGCAGCACGATCTTCTCCGCGCCCATGGCGATGCCGCGCAGCAGCAGGGAGAAGCGGTTGCGGCTGAGGATGGGGAACGCCACGCCCACGGTCTTGCCGCCGGTCTTGGCGCGCACGTCCTCGGCGATCTGCTCGCAGGTGGCGTAGTTGCCCTGGCAGCGGGCCACGACGGACTCGGTCACGGCCACCACGTCGCCGTCGCGGGCAGTGATGTTGTTTTCAGCCAGCGCATTCAGCACGGTGCTGACGGTGATGTCCACCACGCTGTCGCCCTCGCGGAAGATGGGGGCGCGCACGCCCCGGACCACGGTACCCAAAGTTCTGCTCATAGCGGAAGCCCTCCTGATATAATTAAGGTGTTGTGTTGAAATCGTCAAAGGCAGCGCAAACGCGCAACAGGAAATAGTATATCACAAAATAAACATAAGTAAAATACATAAAATTGATATCTGCATTTTGATTAGCTAATGATGCGGCTGGCGCAGAAATTCCTCTTGCTTTTTTGCGGGAAATGTGTATAATAACAGGGTACGCAAGTGAATACGGGCTTGTAGCTCAGCTGGGAGAGCGTTCGGTTCGCATCCGAGAGGTCGAGGGTTCGAATCCCTTCAGGTCCACCAAAAATAAACCACCCGCAAGGGTGGATTTATTTTTGCCGTGGGCCTGCGGGAGTCGAAGTTTATGCCCTGAAAGGGTAAATCCCTTCAGACCTACCAGGCATTCAGAACCATCTGGAAATTGGATTATTCTGAATTTTCCTTTCCTTTCGGTTGAAGAAAACAGCTACTCTCGTTTATGCAAAATCAGAAGCACTCGACTACTACATAAGTCAAGTGCTTCTGATTTATTTAAATACTATTCAGTAGTCTCTCCATAAGGACCTATGAATCTGAATCCGTTTCTATGAATCATGTGGTCTGGATTAGTGACAATCCAAACCTCAGTCTCCCATGCAAGATCTTCCTTGCAGTTGCGAAATGCGTCGTTGCTCTCAAACGCAGTAATGTAAATGCATTTATCTGCACATTCTCCCATCATCTGTTCAAGTTCATATTTTCGCTCTGCCGTAATTGGATTTGAAGTATGATAGGCTTCAATCAAGTAAATCCAATCTTTTTCCGCTGAATACGCAACAATGTCAGGAAGCTTGCCTTGTGACAAATCTTTGATTCCAAGCTCTGCAAGCTTTTCTTTTTCATTTATGACACCATATTTGTTGTCTGAGTCTCCACAATAAAGCAACGTCGCTCCATAACCGAAACGGGGCAGGAACTCAGTAATAACTTGTTGCTGTATCAAGTTATGTTCCCCATCTTTTAATTGGAACTCTTTTCCATCCGGCATTTTTACATTAATCATAGGGATATTTCTTGTCTGTGCCAGCCTTTCCCGATATGTTTTGTGGGTCTTATTAAAAATTTCAACCTGTTTCTCCCAATCTTTCTGCCCGAATTTGCTGATAATCCGAGCGTACTCTGTGCTAATTCTGTACCCACGAGTTGCATCGCTTAGATTAGACTCTGGCTTTGACCGTTCTACGATTCCACCAATCAACAACTTACTAAAACCATCTCGGAGAACATAGTCATAGGAACCCTTGCTCATATTTTCCTCAAGATATGTATTGTAAAACTCTACGCATTGCTTTGTAGTAATACTATAACCAGAGTTTGTCGATTTGACTTTTCTCCACTCTTTTGAGGTCTTAACATCGCCTGCGGCTAGCAATGCCATGGCTAACTTCTCTTTATCTCGCCCAGTTAAGCCTTCCAAAGGAATCCCAAGCTGATCAATAATAAAAAGTGCCTCTCTTATCAAAGTCTGGACAGCAAGATCTTTTTCTTGAAAAGATTTTTTTCCTTTTTGCTTTCTTGTTATAAGCTCGGGCAAATTATATCGGTCCATCCCTTTTTGGTGTCTCCCTTCTAAATAATCAACGACTGCCAGCGCCATTTTATATGCAAATATAGGAGGAACAGCATTTCCGATTTGTGTGTATTGACTTTCTTCAGAACCACAAAATTCAAACCAATCCGGAAATCCTTGTAGCCGTGCAGCTTCTCGCACTGTAATCCTTCGACGCCGCCCGTCCGACAACTTGATCCTGTGCATATCGCTAGTTGCGCCAGCAAGATTACGACAAGTCAAAGTGCGCGCAGGGCGATCCATGTGCAAATCTCTTGGAGTCCTACATTTGGATGCTGCCTCATATTTTGCGATATACTCGTCCATCGCAGGAGTCAAAAAAATAGCATTATCAGGTATATCTGTAGCTAATGCGCCCAATGCTTCTCCAGCGCTTATAACATAGTCATTCGGCTTCGGAAACTTAAACCCGCCGTGATGCCCGACAATAACCATTCTTTCTCTACTTTGAGGAACATCGAATTTTACAAGTTGAAAAGTTCTATGTTCGACTATGTACCCCAATTTCTTGCATTGGTCAATTATCGACTGAAAATACGAAGTACTTTGTTCAGGTAGCCCCTTAACATTTTCACACATCCATAAATCGGGTTGAACTTTTTTTACCGCTTCGATAAAAGCCGGAAAGCCATTTCTATCATCAATTTGTCCTTTCCGCTTCCCTCGCCTGCTAAAGGGTTGACAGGGAGGCCCCCCTATAAGAACACTCGCTCTAGGAAATTCAGTATCTTTTGTAATTATCTCTTGATGACACTCAGAACGAAGATTCTTTCTGTAGGTGTCACAACAATCTTCAACCATTTCATATCCTACGGTTTTTATCCCCGCAGCTTCAAATCCTAAAGACAGTCCGCCACAGCCTGCAAACAAATCTATGGCGCAATATTTGGAAGTTGGGGGGATTTTTATGGTATTATTTAAATACTCAATAAAATTATCATATCTCTTGGGCATATGTCCCTCCCCTTTCTCTTTTATAAAAATAGCCAACAATAGAAATTTACTCTTTTTGCATTATGCATACGATTAACTAATCGACTATTTTTAATTATACTTCATTCTTTTTTAAATTGCAAATAGAAGCTTATTTATAAGCCGTGGGCTCTCATACAGGAAAAGCTGGTCTTGTCACGTATCTCACGCGGTATGCGCCCGTGCTACGCCACATGATTTTTATATCGTCGCATGAAGAAAGCACTTCCGCCCTGCGCTTGCAGGAGGGAAGTGCTTTCTCGGCCCAAGAATACACACCATTTTTCGCGGTGGTCATATTTTTATATGCTTTTTTCGATTTTGTTCTGCTATAATTTCGGCGGCTAAAAGTGCGCCATGCGGCAGAGCGTTCGGTTCGCATCCGAGAGGTCGAGGGTTCGAATCCCTTCAGGTCCACCATAAGGTGGCAACAATTCGGATATTTTAAGCGCAACGCTTAGAATACCAAAGGGTTGCCACCTTTTTTTATTTCAAATTCTGCACTCAGAAAAAAAGATATTTTCGCGTTATTTTGGTAACTGGGGAGATTCGAACTCCCCCTTTTGCGATTTCAAGGGCAGAATTCAAAGAAACGCCCTTTTTGCGGGCGCAAATTAGAGCGTTCTTTCCTCAAAATTTCACACGATCTTTCGGGCGTCTGTTTGTTGGTTTCGTCGAAGCCATCAAATAGGCGCCCTTTTTCATTTCACAACTTAATCTATCACCCGGCCGGAGCATTTCAGGATGCTCCGGCTTATTTTTTTGCTTACGAGGAGGACTCCAAAATGAACAATCAGAATGAAACCACGCAGCTCCGTTACCTTGAAGAAACCGCCACCCGGCTGCGACAGAACGGTTTCACGGTGGAGCCGATTGAGGATCACCACCTGCCCGTCTGCTGGGAAAAAGGGCGTCTCTGCCGCGTATCCGGCAAGGGCAGCGTGTTGTACCGGCAGGAGTGTGTCGACGTCCCCGGTGCGCAGGATGCGCTGCAAAGCGTAATCGACATCGCCAAAATGACTTCGGAATACATGGCAATTCTGGAAACCGCGCCGCGGCTCAAAGCCAGCGGACTGGATGGCGACTACCGTATCCTCGCGGACTTCGGTGACGCGGTGCTGGCGGGCCACCCCACCGAGCGGGGCGTCCAGTTTGTGACTTGGGAGTGGGACTTCGACCGAGAGGGCGTCCATCAAGGGCACTATTTTCAGGACGACTACGACGCCGCCAAGCGGGACTTCACCGTGCGCGGCGGCCTTGTTCCAAAAGACGCCCTTTTTGAGCCGGAGCAGCTTGCGGAGATCTACCGTGCGCTGGCGTTTGTCCGCGAACAGGATGAAAGCCTTTCGTTTGGACGGGATCAGGAACTGGCGGAGCTGATGGAACAGGTCGGCGGACTGCTGCCCGCGGATGATCCGCGGCAGCGGGACGCGCCGGAACAGAGCGGCATGACAATGAAATAGGTATCCACGCGGGCCGAGCATTTCTGCTCGGCCTTTTTATTTTAACAGGAGGAAAAATGATGGAAATTCATGGCACGATCCACTTCAAACTCATTCTTCCGCACTTCCCCGGCTTTCAGCAGGAACCGCTGCCGGCGCCTGTTTGCAGCCGCTCGCCGGAGTGTGACGGCTGCCCTTATCCCCGCCACGGCTTTCTCTGCTGGGGCGCGGACGGGACCTGTCTGCGGACCAGAATGAACAAAATCAACGGATTGGAGGAAAACACAAATGATGATTCAAGCGGTTCTCGGTAATCCCAACCACCCGGAATACGGCGTGGCGACCATCCCGTTCCCTATTCCGCATGACCAGTACGCACATTGCATGGAGCTGTTGGGGGCATTGGAGATCGGAGACGCGGTCAAGGCGGACTGCAAGGTGACGAAGATTGACAGCTTCTACACCGTCCTGAAACGAACGGAGATGCTCACGGTCAATGTGGAGGAGCTGAACTACCTCGCCAAACGGCTGGAAAGCTTCGATACCGGCGAGGCCGCGCAGTTTCAGGCCATGGCCCACAAGCTGGAGCTGTTTGAGTTAAAGGATATCATCAACCTGACCTTCTGCTGCCAGCAGGCTACGGTCATCACCGACTTTTCCGACCTCGCCGCTGTTGGCCGTGACCACTACATGAACCTGCACGGCGGCAGCGCAAGTGTGGATGAGCTGAACAAACTGGATGGCGAGGAAACCGCGCGGCGGCTCATCGAAAACGGCGGCGGCACGATCACGCCCTACGGCGTGGTCTACGACAACGGCATGAAGCTGGAACAGGTCTACGATGGCCGGTTCTTCCCCTGCTATTACTACGAGCCGAACGCCATCAC